>Ga0310813_10002021_pt1 | contig 12340 bp, 8 predicted proteins | sample YN3metagenome_FD_203086 | JGI IMG/M metagenome (GOLD analysis project Ga0310813, IMG submission 203086) | Soil microbial communities from experimental microcosm in Duke University, North Carolina, United States - YN3 | ecosystem: Engineered > Artificial ecosystem > Soil microcosm > Unclassified ...
AAGAAATGAGGCTTGTCCCGTACAAGGTCATTCAGGGTGAGAACAACACGGCGCGCATTCAGATTAACGACCGCGTATATTCTCCGCCCGAGATCAGCGCGATGATCCTTCAGAAAATGAAGCAGACAGCAGAAGATTATCTTGGAACGAAGATCACTGACGCGGTAATTACCGTACCCGCGTATTTTAACGACGCTCAGCGCCAGGCAACAAAAGAAGCCGGTGAGATTGCCGGGTTAAATGTGAAAAGAATAATCAACGAACCTACCGCGGCAGCGCTTGCGTATGGACTTGATAAGAAACATAAGGACGTCAAAGTCGCCGTGTTCGATCTTGGCGGCGGAACATTCGACATTTCGGTCCTGGAGCTCGGTGAAGGAGTGTTTGAGGTGAAGTCAACAAACGGCGATACGCATCTGGGCGGTGATAACTTCGACCAGAGGTTATTGGATTATATCGCCGATGAGTTTAAGAAGCAGGAAGGGGTCGATCTCAGAAAAGATCCGATGGCATTGCAGCGCATGCGCGAAGCGGCCGAAAAGGCGAAGATGGAGCTTTCGCAGCTTTTGCAGACGGAAGTCAACCTTCCCTTCATTACCGCCACGGCAGATGGGCCGAAACACTTGAACTTAACGATCACGCGTGCAAAGTTCGAGCAATTGGTTGAGGACCTCATTCAGCGCTGCGTAGCACCCGTAGAGCGGGCGCTGCGTGATTCCGGCCTTGCGCCGAATCAGATCGACGAGATCATTCTCGTCGGCGGTATGACCCGCGTTCCTCGCGTGCAGCAGCTTGTGAAAGACATCTTCGGCAAAGAGGGGCACAAAGGGGTGAACCCTGATGAGGTAGTCGCAGTTGGTGCGGCGATTCAGGGCGGAGTCCTTTCAGGCGATGTCACCGATGTGCTGTTACTCGATGTGACGCCGCTGTCGCTGGGAATCGAAACGCTCGGAGGAGTAGCTACTCCGATGATCGCGGCAAATACAACGATCCCGACGAAGAAGAGCGAGGTATTTTCAACAGCCTCCGACACGCAGCCCTCTGTGGAAATTCATATCCTCCAGGGTGAGCGGCCGATGGCGATCGATAACCGCACGCTCGGCAGATTCCATCTTGACGGAATTCCGCCGGCACCGCGCGGCGTTCCTCAGATCGAGGTGACATTTGATATCGATGCGAACGGAATGCTCCACGTGACTGCGAAAGATAAAGCCACGAATAAGGAGCAGAGTATCCGGATCACGTCTTCCAGCGGACTCAGCAAAGAAGAGGTCGAGAAGATGAAGCAGGACGCTCAGGCGCACTCTGCGGAAGACAAGCGGAAGAAGGAGGAGATCGACGCGAAGAACCAGGCCGACAATCTGGTCTTCCAGACACGGAAGCAGATGAAGGATCTGGGCGACAAGATGCCTGCAGAGACGAAGAACAAGGTAGAATCTGCTGCAGACGCGCTCGACGCGGCGATCAAGAGCGGCAACAATGCCGATATCAAGGCAAAGACAGAAGCGCTCAATAACGTATGGAACGAAGCGTCGACGACGATGTATCAATCCGCGACCGCGGGTGCGCAGGCAGGCCAACAGGCTCCGCCGCCTCCGCCGCATAGCGAAGAACCTCAGCAGGATAACGGCAAAAAGGTAGAGGACGCATCGTTTGAAGTCGTAGACGACAAGGATAAGCAATAATGTCCCACTCGGCCCCCGATCCCCGCAGTCAGTACTGAGGGGATCGGAGCCGGTTCTTGAATACGGAGCCGCGGCGGTGTTGTCGGAAAAGATAATGCTGGTGCGGCTTCGGCATATAGTGCACCGAGGATGAAGTACTTCGGGCATGAGTGATCCCGCTTCGCGGGATCGTACCAGGAGAAATCTATCATGAACTTTCAAAAATTTACAATAAAATCACAGGAAGCGGTCCAAAACGCACAGGAGATCGCTGCGAGTTACAAGAACCAGGCAATTGAGCCTGAGCATTTACTTGCTGGGCTTGTACAGGACAGCGGGGGCGTAGTCGTGCCCATCCTTCAGAAGGTCGGTGCGAATGTCGGTTACATTAAAATTAAGATCAACGAAGCGCTCGAGAAGCTTCCCAAAGTCTCCGGTACTTCCTCCGGAAACCAATTCATGGGCCAGTCGCTCGCACAGCTCTTCGACGAAGCGCTGAAAGAAGCGACCTCTCTCAAGGACGAATACGTCAGTACCGAGCATCTTCTGCTTGCTCTGATTTCTTCGAAAAGCACAGCGGGTAAGCTGCTCACAGATCAGGGCGTCAGCAAAGACCAGATTTACGCGGCCTTAAAGGATATCCGGGGAAGCCAGCGCGTCACGGACCAGACACCCGAAGAAAAATATCAGGCATTGCAGAAATTCGGCCGCGACCTCAATGAACTCGCGCGCAAAGGAAAGCTCGATCCGGTGATCGGCCGTGATGAAGAGATCCGCCGCGTCCTGCAGGTCCTTTCCCGGCGCACGAAGAATAATCCGGTTCTTATCGGTGAGCCCGGCGTGGGAAAGACCGCAATCGCCGAGGGCATAGCCCACCGCATTGTGCAGGGAGACATCCCGGAAAACCTGAAAACCAAGCGTATCATCGCGCTCGATATGGGCTCGCTAATTGCGGGTACCAGTTTTCGCGGACAGTTTGAGGAACGGCTGAAAGCTGTGCTGAAGGAAGTCACTGAGTCCGAGGGCGAAATCATTCTCTTTATTGATGAGCTCCACACCCTTGTGGGTGCCGGAGCCGCCCAGGGCGCCGTCGACGCAGCGAATATGCTGAAGCCCGCCCTTGCAAAGGGTGAATTGCGTGCAATCGGGGCGACGACGATTGACGAATACCGGAAGCACATTGAAAAAGACCCCGCACTGGAGCGCCGGTTCCAGCCGGTGCTCATCGAAGAGCCGGACGTATCCGATACGATCTCCATATTACGCGGACTCAAAGAACGCTACGAAGTCCACCACGGCGTCCGGATAACGGACGGCGCAATCGTGGCTGCCGCGCAGCTTAGCTCGCGCTACATCAGCGACAGATTTTTACCCGATAAGGCCATCGATCTTGTCGACGAGGCAGCTTCCAAGCTTAGAATTGAAATTGATTCGATGCCGGAGGAGCTCGACGAGGTAGAACGGCGCATCAAACAGCTCGAGATCGAACGCGAGGCGGTGAAACGTGAACGCGATCAGGATTCCAAAGGCCGCCTTGAGGATATCAAACGCGAGCTCAGCGATCTCAATCAGCAGCGCTCAGAACTTCGTGCGCACTGGCAGAACGAGAGAGATCTCATCCAGTCGATCCGCAAAATGAAAGGCGATATTGAGAGGGCAAAAACGGATGCCGAGCAGCTGGAACGGCAGGGCGATCTCGCGAAAGTTGCAGAGCTTCGCTATGGGGTTATTACGGCGTTGACGAAGAGTCTTAACGAAGCAACGGCAAATCTGGCAGCCGTGCAAAAGGATAAGAAGATGCTGAAGGAAGAGGTGGATGCGGAGGACATTGCAGAAATCGTCGCGCGCTGGACCGGCATCCCGGTGAACCGGATGCTGGAAAGCGAAAAGACGAAGCTTCTTCATCTCGAGGACCGATTGCACGAACGGCTTATCGACCAGGAAGAGGCAGTCCATGCGGTCAGTGAAGCGATTCGGAGAAGCAGGGCCGGATTGCAGGATGAAAAGCGCCCGATCGGTTCGTTTATCTTCCTCGGCACCACAGGCGTCGGTAAAACCGAACTTGCACGCGCGCTGGCAGAGTTTCTCTTCAATGACGAGAACGCTCTTGTACGCATCGATATGAGCGAATACATGGAGAAATTTTCAGTCTCCAGGCTCATCGGAGCGCCTCCGGGATATGTCGGGTATGAGGAGGGCGGTCAGTTGACGGAGGCCGTACGCCGGAAGCCCTATTCCGTGATACTTCTCGATGAGATCGAGAAAGCGCATCCTGATGTGTTCAATCTTCTTCTTCAGCTCCTTGATGACGGAAGATTAACCGACAGCCAGGGACGGACGGTGAATTTCAAGAACACCATCGTCATTATGACCTCGAATCTCGGCTCGCAGCTCATCCAGGACAAGTTAACCGGTGAGTTTACGGACGAGGAGCTTGAGCAGATTTACGGACTGCTGAAAGTCTCGCTCTTTGACATGCTCAGGCAATCGATCAGGCCGGAATTTCTCAATCGCATTGATGAAATTGTCCTCTTCAAGCTGCTGAGCAAATCGGATTTGCGGAAGATCGTCGATCTGCAGTTGAAGCGGGTCCAGGACATGCTCATGCACAAGGAAATCTCGATTGAGGTGACCGACGAAGCAAAAGACTGGCTCGCCAGGCTCGGCTACGATCCGACGTTGGGCGCACGTCCGCTCAAACGCGTCATTCAGAAGCAGATCGTCAATAAGTTGTCCGAACTTCTCCTCGCCGGAGAATTCACGGATGGCGACGCGATCGAGGTACGCCTTGACAAGCGTGGGTTGATCGAATTTGTCAAGAACGAACACGCGGAAACTATAGCGTAACAGACAGAAGCAACCGCTTAACAAAACCACAGGGGCGAATCTCGGTTCGCCCCTGTGTGTGTATTGTAATTCCCTCCGAATTTTCTTACCTTTTCTCCCAGTTATGAAACTATTTTGACGGGTATGAAATCATTGATCATTCACGGCGGCGCCTGGGACATTCCGCCGGAGCGCGTCGAGCCTCACCGGGCGGGGGTTGAAAAAGCGCTTGCCGCCGGATGGGAACTGCTGAATTCAGGAAGTTCTGCCGTCGATGTCGTCGAACGCGTCGTTTGTATGCTTGAAGACGACGGCGCATTCGACGCAGGCAGCGGCTCGCACCTCAATGCGGATGGAGAGATCGAGCTGGATGCAAGCATCATGAATGGAAAATCCCTGCGGTGCGGAGCCACAGCCGCAGTCCACCGGATCAAAAATCCGATCTCCCTCGCCCGCAGAATAATGGACGACAGCGAGCACATTCTGTTGGTCGGCAAAGGGGCCGAACAATTTGCCGCCGAGAATGGAATTTCGCTTTGCGATGCCGATCATCTTATATCCGCGCGAGAGCGCCAGGCGTGGCAGGCGGCCAAAGGCCAGCCGCACTATACGACCAAAGATGCCTTCATGAAAGCTGCGAGCGATACCGTTGGCGCGGTGGCGATGGATGCACACGGAAACCTGTGCGTCGGGACTTCTACAGGTGGAACGTTCCGCAAACACCCCGGGCGCGTCGGCGATTCGCCCCTTATCGGATGCGGATCGTATGCGGATAACGCCATCGGGGGAGTCTCAACGACCGGATGGGGAGAAGCGATGATCAAGGTAGTCATGGCAAAAACTGTCATCGATATAATGGAGGCAAACGGAGGCGATCCGCAGAAGGCGGCGGAGAGCGGCATTGATCTCATGAAACGCAAAGCGGACGGTTACGGCGGTGTGATCGTGTTGAACCACAACGGGAGCATCGGCGTTGCGTTCAATACGCCGCGGATGGCGCGGGCATACATGACTTCAGAAATGCGCGCCCCGTTCGTCGCAGTATGAATCCTTCTTCGCTGATCGGCCACGTCACGGAGCTCCTTCAGCGTATCGAAAATTCAAACCGGCCCAACAACCGTTCGGGCGGGCAACCGGCAGATCGGATCACAGCGGCATTCTTCAAAGATCGCAGGTACCTGGGTGCGAAAGACCGGCGCGTAATCTCCGAATCAGTGTTCGGGATCATCCGGAATCGGCGGTACCTCGAAGCGCTGTTCGAACGTTATCTTGAAGAGAATCCCTCCCACTCCGATCTCGACGATCAGAACTTGCGATTCCTCCCATTGTACGCCATCTATGCGGCGGTCTTTCAGACTTCACCCGAAGTCCCCGAGGGACATTGGCTGACGACGTTTCCAAAGATTCCCCTGATGTCGTTCACAGAAGCGAGTTCGTCCTATTCTTCATTGGAGTTTATCACAGATCATCTCATCCGCCTGGGTGTGAAATATTCATTCCAGGATTGGATGGCGAGCGAATGGTCCGGGCAGGTCGGAGATCAACTTGAGCCGCTTCTGCGATCCCTCAATGCGCCTCCGAACATCACGCTTCGGGTAAACCTCCTGAAAATTACCAGAGAAGAATGCCAATTACGATTAGCAAAAGAGGGGATTGAAACCCATCCTGCGCCCCTGACGCCCGCAGGCCTTATTGCAGCGAAGCGCTTTGCAGCCCAGGCATCTCCCGCATTTTCCGACGGATGGTATGAAATTCAGGACGAAGGAAGCCAGCTCGTTTCGCTCATCGCGGATCCGAAACCCGGGGATATCGTTATCGATGCCTGCGCCGGCGCCGGGGGGAAGTCCCTCCACCTCGCGGAACTCATGAAGAATGACGGTGAGCTTGTCGCGATCGATGTGGAGAAAACGCGTCTTCGGGAGCTCGAAACACGGGTCCGGCGCGCGGATGTTCATATCATCAGGACACAGTTGAGGGAAGAGGTGAGGCCGGAGAACTTTGCCGGAAAGGCAGACCTTGTTCTCGTCGACGCGCCCTGCAGCGGCGTAGGAACAATCCGCCGGAATCCGGGATTGAAGTGGAGCGTTTCGGAGAAGCTCGTTTCATACTATTCCGAAAAACAACTGGAGATCCTTTCGTATAATTCTCAGTTCGTAAAACACGGGGGGAGGCTTATCTATGCGACATGTTCGCTGTTCCGGAAGGAAAACGAGGAAGTGGTAAAGAAGTTTCTCGCCCAGCATAACGAATTCTCCCGGTCCGCCATTCAACCCATAACCGGGCTTGAATCAAAGAACGGGGAAATAACCCTGTACCCTCACATCCATAACACTGACGGCTTTTTCGTGGCGATTTTGAGCAAAATGAGCAGCTAGTCTTTGCATCTGACCTGCTCAATTTGTAGATTACGCTTATTGAAGTTTTTGGAATCTACCTCATGAGACACCCACTCCTGTATGTGCTTCTTCTTTGCACGCTGATTTCCTGTTCCCGAAAAAGTGACAAGGAACTCTTCGACGAGGGAAAGGCGGCGCAGGCTCAGCAGAACTTCCAGCTGGCCATCGATCGCTACCAATCGGTGGTCGATCAGTTCCCGAAGTCCGCGTACGCCGAAACTTCCCAATACTTTGCAGCGATTATTTACAACAACGATCTTCACGACGCGCGGAAAGCCATCTCTGCCTACCGGAAATTCTACGACATTTTCCCCTCAAGCGCGGAAGCGGCAAATGCGCTCTTCCTTGTCGGCTTTCTCTACAATAACGAAGTAAAGAATACCGACAGCGCAAGGATCGCCTACGAGCTGTTCCTGCAAAAGTATCCGTCGCACTCGCTGGCGGTTTCTGCAAAATTTGAGCTGGAGACCCTCGGCAAAGATCCGACGCAGGTTCTTCAATCCCAAAAAACGTCAGCCACCGGGGCTTCGGAACAGTCCGGTTCCCAAAAAGAGTGATCGAAACCGCCACAGATTACCGAAAGTATTTACAGCCTGACGTTGTCGCCAAGCTCGTCAACATGGAGCTTGTGGCCCGCCTGGTGGTAGAAGGGTTCATCACGGGATTGCATAAGAGCCCGTACCATGGATTTAGTGTTGAGTTCGCAGAACACCGGCAGTACATGCCGGGGGACGATGTCAAGAGGCTGGACTGGAAAATCTACGGAAAAACCGACCGCTACTACATCAAGCAGTTTGAGGAAGAGACTAATCTCAAATCCTACATCATCGTCGATGCGAGCCGGTCGATGTCGTTCCACAGCGAAGGGGCGATTTCAAAGTTTTCGTACGCTTCCTATGTTGCGGCCGCGCTTGCCCAGCTGATGGTTCAGCAGCGCGACGCGGTGGGGCTGACTCTCTATGATGAGCGGATCCGGACCTACATGCCGCCTCACGCGACGAAGGGGTATCTCCGTGAGATCCTGCGCCAGCTTGAGATGGCGGAACCGGGAAACAAGACCGGCACCTCCAACTCTCTCCATGAAATTGCCGACCGCATCAAGCGCCGCGGTCTTGTCATTATTCTCAGCGATCTCTTCGATACGCCGGGGGACGTTATGAAAGCCCTCCGTCACTTCCGCCACAAAAAAAATGAAGTGATCGTCATGCAGGTCCTGGACCCGATCGAGCGTTCGTTCGCCTTCGGGCGCGACGCGGTGTTCAAAGACATGGAAACGTCGGAGGAGTTGATGACGCAGCCGTATCATATCCAGAAATCTTACCAGGAATCGATGCAGGATTTTCTGGAGACGTACAAGCGCGGATGCAGAGAGAACAGGATCGACTACGTTCTCCTTGACACAGCGACACCCTTCGATGTAGCACTTTTTGAGTACTTGCACAAGCGTCAGCGGATGGGGTGAGCAGCTAGCAATAGTACGTAGCAGCAGGGGAGGGGGCATACATTAGGAGGGATGCAAATGAGGGTAAACATGAAGCTGTTGCTGGTTCTCCTTGCCGTGTGTGCATTGCGGTGTGAAGGGCCTATTGGTCCGTCTGCAGCCGAGTCGCTCATCGATCCAAATATTCAGCCAAACGTCATTTATACCAACCCTCCGTCCAATGGGCTGGGGCCGTTCCTGGATTTCACCGGCCAGGTCATGATACGGTTCAACAAGATCATGGACAAATCTTCGCTCCGCCGGGCTCTCAGCATCACTTCGTCAGCCGGGCCCCTGAAAATAGATACAAGCAACGTTCGGACGGTTGGAGGCGATGTGTTCACATTTACCCCGGTCGACACACTCGGTTTTGCGCTCCGGTGGAAGGTTGGCCAGTCCTGCACCATCGGCATCTCATCTGTTGCAAAGGATATCAACGGGAACTCACTGAATCCTTCGTTCTCGATGACATTCACTCCCGAACCCACAGTACGTATCATCTCCGTCATCCCGACTGACAGGGATACCAACGTATCGTTAACCTCTGGTTTTCGAATAACATGGAACAGCCCGGTCGACCTCTCGATAGTCCCGTCAATCGCTATCGCCCCCCCGCCGGTGGGCTATTGGTATATTCCGGCATACGGGGATTCAACGATGATGTATTATGCGTTGACGAAGCCCCTGGCATTTGGCACCACCTATCGTATGAGTGTCGGTGCCGGCGCAACAGATAAGTTCGGAAACAGACTGCCTTCAGAGTTCGTGTCTACGTTCAAAACGATCGACTTTCGGGTTACCTCCACGTTCCCTGCACCGAATGAGCTTGTCGGAAATCTCGGCCAGGAAATTAGTGTAGTATTCTCCGGGCCGATCGACACCGCATCAGCACGGGCTGCATTCGGCATATCTCCTCAGCTTGACGGTACTCTCCACCTGCAAGGGGGAGTATCCTATTTTGAGTTCTTTAGCACTCTGGGATTTCTTCCGAATACAACATATTCGGTTACGTTGTCTGCTTCGATGAAGTCGAGCACCGGTATTCCGCTCGCGCAGCCGTATAGTTTTGCGTTCACGACAGACTCATTCAGAGTACTTTCCACAACCCCGGCGAATGGCGATACCGGAATTACGTATCCGGTGGTGTTCGTCGCTTTCAATTCGACCATCAGGATGGCTGGTGCGGATTCCGGATTGACAATAAGCCCGGCCGTACATGGTACAATGTCATTCTCGTACGAATCGTACGGATATTACATTAGCGATATGCAGCCCCACCAGAGGTATGACGTCACGATCTCGGCGCCGACGGCGACGCTCAACGGCAGCGTTCTCCTCCGCCCGTATCATTTTTCATTTACGACCGGAAATTTATGAAAGGGGCGTTTTGGCCGGCATTAGTAGTAAGCGCTTTGGTCGCGGGGTGCAGAGGTCCATCCGGTCCCGAGGGAGCGGGATTTGAAAGCCTCTCTGATGGATCAATCCAGCCCAAAATTATCTTTTCCGATCCTCCGGCCGGGGCAACCGGACCATTTGATTCATACAACCAAATTCAGTTGCGCTTCAATAAATACATGGATCTCCATTCTCTCAGACGTGCAATACGGTTCGCGTCGCCTCTTGATGATATGGTGGCAGATACAAATGGAATACTGAGCGCCAACGGAGACATTATCACCGTAAGTGCAAGACCCTCAACCGGGTCGACGTTCTACTGGCATATCGGTGAAACATATACGCTCAGCATATCTGATGAAGCCGAAGATGTGAACGGAAATCGGTTGCGTAGTCCCTTTTCAATGACAATTCTTCCAGAACCCAATTTCCGGGTTCGAACGGTCTCGCCAAGGAACGGGGCAAACAATGTCAGTCTAAAGGCTCGTCTTACGCTCGGCTTCAATAGCCCCGTTACTCCATCGATATTCCAGGCTGTGTCAATATCTCCGCCTGTGGCGGGCAGCTGGAGTTTTCCTAGCCCCGTCCTTGTTGCGTATCGCCCAACGGTCTCACTGGATGTACAGACGGAATATACAATCACACTCACTGATTCCGCTGCTGATGAATTCAAAAATGTTCTTCCCGGAACGTATTCATGGAAATTTACAACAGTTCCATTCCGCGTGAGCACCGTGAGCCCTGCGAATGGAAGCCTCGGTGTTTCACTGTTCGGTCAGGCCTCATTTTCACTGAATGTTGCTGCGGATAGCTCGACTGTTCGGCGAGCATTTTCCATACAGCCTCCCATTTCGGGAACGTTAAGCTATGGTGGGACAAAGATAAAGTTCACCCCTGCTGCCTCCTGGCTTCCGCAAACAACGTACAAAATTTCAATCTCAACCGATTTAAAAACCGCGACCGGCAAAAATCTTCTTCAGCCGTTTGTGTTGACGTTTACGACATTGGATTAGCAAACACGAATCGCATGAACCGTTTGTACCAATATGTAGCGCTACTCCCGGTTCTCTTGATGTTCGGCTGCAAGAGCGAAGTGGACTTCGGCAATCCGCCTCGTCCCGACTACGACCCGCTTCTCGATGCGAATATCCAGCCAATCGTTCTGGAAACCTTTCCCGCCGCGAACACCCAGGGGCCGTTTGCCGGGTTTGTCGCTTCGGTCCGGCTGAAGTTCAACAAGGTTATGGATCTTCCTTCGTTGCGGAAATCGGTGCACATTTCCTCGGAGCTCGGAGACGTCAAGGCAAATATTGATTCAATCGTTACTGCAGACGGCGTGACGTTCTTTATCGAGGCTATCCGGCCGGATTCGCCCGCGCGGTTTTGGTGGAAGGTCGGCGAGGTATATACTCTCACCATCGATTCGACAGTTCAGGACGTCAGTAAGAATACTCTGCATTCAACTGTCCGGGTCGGCTTTCTTCCTGAGCCGGTGTTCCGCATCCTCAGCGTGTCGCCTGCAAACGGTGATGCAAAGGTTTCGCCGAACGGCGTGTCGGGTTTTCTTCAATTTACGTTTAACAGCGAGATTGATGGTTCGATCTTCCCGAAGGTTCATATTTCTCCTGAATGCACCGGCCATTGGCATCTTGAAGATCCGACAAAGCTGTTGTACCGGCTGAGCTCAGATCTGGCATTTCACACGAACTATTCGATCGCGATCGATGGAGACGCGACCGACGCCTTCGGTCATCAGCTGCAGGGGAGTTTTGTGACATCATTTACAACAGAAAAATTCCGGGTGATCGGAACGACACCTACAAACGGTGAATCTGGAATTCCGCCAACTTCCGCCATCGGGGTAACATTCGATACTCCGTATGATACGAATTCCATTCGCCAGGCATTTACGTGTCAGCCGTTCGTTCCAGGGCGCTTTGTTTTCCGGGAACGCCAGTTCTACTATGTGCCAAATGAGCTTTTTGCGGGCACAGCATTCAAAGTTACTCTTGGATCCTCCATCCGGTCATCGGCCGGAGATACACTTGCAGCGCCGGTTGTCATTCGCTTTCTCACGGATGGCTTTGGCGTCATGAACTCATTTCCTCTTCATGGTTCTACCAGCGTTCCGCGAACAACTCATCTTGCTGTCGAATGCAATGGGCGGATACAACAGTCGACCGTTCCGGCCTCTATGATCATCTATCCGGCGATCGCCGGAAGACTGGATTCTTGCTATGACGGAACTTGTTCGGCGTATAAATTCTTTTTTATTCCGTCCGAACCACTCGCTGCGAATACGACGTACTTTGTCTACATCGGCATCCCGTTTGCAGGAGTCAATCTCCGCCCGTTGTACTCGCAAACAGGGGCGGCAGCCTTTTTCCGATATTGGTTCACAACCGGGAGCGAGTAGGTACCGCTTTGCATTTCTCTCCGTCGTTTGATAAGTTAGGTGAGCGCAACAATTCTGTTGCGCTCTCTGTTTAACATCCATACTATGCTCCAGCAGGATAAACTCATAGTCAAAGGCGCCCGCGTCCACAATCTCAAGAATATTGACGTCGAGCTCCCCCGCG
>Ga0310813_10002022_pt1 | contig 12340 bp, 9 predicted proteins | sample YN3metagenome_FD_203086 | JGI IMG/M metagenome (GOLD analysis project Ga0310813, IMG submission 203086) | Soil microbial communities from experimental microcosm in Duke University, North Carolina, United States - YN3 | ecosystem: Engineered > Artificial ecosystem > Soil microcosm > Unclassified ...
CACGAACAGAAAAAGAAGAAGGATCGACAGCGCGACGACATTCTTAGAGGCCGCGCCGAGAAATACCACCGCCAGCGCCTGACCGATGCCGAGCAGCATCCCGCCGAGCAGCGCACCGAGCGGGCGGCCGAAGCCGCCGACGATCGCCGCGATGAAGCCGCTGATCGCGAACGGAACGCCGACATTGAATGACGTGTATTGCGTCGGCGTGATCAGTACGCCCGCAAGCGCCCCGAGCCCTGCGCTCAGCGCAAACGAGAGCGCAAGCATGCGCCTCACGGGGATTCCCTGGAGTGCGGCAGCCTCGGCATTGATCGCGCAGGCGCGCATGGCCTTGCCGGTTTTCGTCGACGCGAAAAACCAGGTCAGGCTCACGATCACCAGGGCCGAGCAGCCGACAATCCAGAGGAACTGATAGCTGATCGCAAGCCCAGCGACGCGCAGTGGCGGCAGGTCCGTGAACATCGGCAGGGTTCGCGGCTGGTCGCCGGCCGAGAGCTGCGTCAGGCGCTCGATCACGATCTGCGCCGCAAGCGTCGCCAGGATCATCACGAACATGGTCGACCCGCGGTCCCAAAGCGGGCGCACGACGATGCGCTCAACCAACACGCCAAGCGCGGCGACGCCCGCAATCGCGATTGCCGCCGCGACCGGGAGGGGGAGCCCGTACCGCGTGAGACCGACGTAGGTGGCCATGCCGCCGAGCATCACAAACGCGCCCTGTGCGAAGTTCACGATGCCGCTCGCGTTATAGATCACGCAGAAGCCGATTCCGATCAGGCCGTAGACGCAGCCGATCGCTATGCCGCTCACCAGCGACTGCGCGACCAGCTCAAGCATAACTTGCCTCCGTCGTGCCGAGATAAGCCGCGATCACATCGGGATCGCGTTGCACCTCGCGCGGCGTGCCGGTCGCGATCAGCTTGCCGAAATCGAGAACCGCGACCCGGTCCGCGATTGTCATCACGAAACCCATGTCGTGCTCGATCAGCAGCACGGTCATGCCGGATGCAGCGACTGTGCGGATCAGGTCGGAAAGCCGTGCGGTTTCGACGTGGCTGAGCCCGGCCGCAGGCTCGTCGAGCAGCAAAAGCTTCGGTTCAGCCGCGAGTGCACGCGCGATCTCGAGCAGCCGCTTCTGCCCGTAAGGCAAGGCACCCGCAAGCGCCTCGGCCTGCGACTCCAGCCCGGCTTTGCGCAGGAGGTCGCGAGCGGTTTGCTCGACGTCGGGCTCCATGGCGCGGCCGCGGAATGGCGTGAGCGCATTGAGCAAACCGCCGTTCGTATGCAGATGCCGGCCGACCTTGACGTTTTCGAGCACCGTCAAGGTCTCGAAAAGCTGGACCAGCTGGAATGTGCGGACGAGTCCACGCGCCGCTATGATGTGGGGCGCCAATCCTGTGATGGCCTCGCCACCGAAGTGCACGCTGCCCTCTGACGGGGACGCGAAGCCCGAAATGACATTGAACAGCGTGGTCTTGCCCGCCCCGTTCGGCCCGATGATCGCCGTCACGCCGCCGGCCGCGATGTCGAGCGTCACGGCCTCGAGCGCAACTAGGCCGCCGAAGCGGTGCGTCACCGCATTCAAGCGAAGCAGGCTCATGCGCCTGGTTCCGCGGATTTCGTGCGCCCGATGCGCGACAGTGCAGCAAGGCCGCCGGGCGCGTAGATCAAGATAACGATCAGCAGCGCGCCGTAGGCAAGGTCCTGATATTCGCTGAAGCGGCGAACGGCCTCCGGCAGCAATGCAACCGCGAGCGCACCGAGGCCCGCGCCGGTGATCGTCCCGATGCCGCCGACGTAAAGCATGGTGAAGGCGAGCACGACCATATGCAGCCCGAACACCTCCGGGCTGACGAAGCCGACCGCGTGGACGAACAGGGAGCCGGCGAGTGCCGCGTAGAACGCCGAAATCAGAAAAGCCGCAAGCTTGTAGCGGGCCACATCGATCCCAAGCGCGCGCGCCGCATCTTCGCTGCCGGCGATCGCGACGAACGCGCGGCCAAGCCGCGAATGCCGGATCGCGGCCGCGGCGAGCATCCCGAGGGCGGCCACCGCCATGAGCCAGAGGAGAATCGCGCGATCCGACGCAACCGTGAGCGCGCCGATGCCGAACGGCGGGATGCCCGAGATGCCCATGTAGCCCTGCGTGACGGACTGCCACTGCACGGCGACTTCATAGGCGATGAGCCCGAAGGCGAGCGTCGCCATCGCGAGATAGTGGCCGCGCAGGCGCAGCGTCGGATAGCCGACGACGAGCGCGCAGATCAGCGCGCCCGCGATCCCGAGCGCCGCGGCGGGCAGGGGCGGCCAGCCGTAGTTCGCAGTGAGGACCGCCGAGGTGTAGCCGCTGATCGCCGCGAAGGCGTTATGCCCGAACGAGACCTGGCCGGCGAAGCCCATGAAGATATTCAGGCCGGTGACGAACACCACGTAGATCGCGGCGAAATGCAGCACTGCGATAAGATAGCTGCCGGTGACGAACACGTAAGCGACGAGCGCGGCCGCGAGCACCCACAAGGCCGCGAGCGCCGGACCACGGCGTGCCTCAGCCCAGATAGTAGCGAGCCAGTTCATCGTGCGACGTGACGGTGCGAGGATCGATTTCAGCGGCGATGCGGCCGAGCGACATGACATAGCCGCGGTTCGCGAGCTTGAGTGCGAGCGGCGCCTTCTGCTCGACCAGCACGATCGGCAAGCCGCCGCGATTGAGCGCTGCCAGCGTCCCGAGGATTTCCTCGATGATGCGCGGCGCAAGACCGAGCGAGGGCTCGTCGAGTAGCAGCAGCTTCGGATCCGCCATCAACGCACGGCCGACCGCGAGCATCTGCTGCTCGCCGCCAGAGAGCGATCCGGCCACCTGGTCGAGCCGTTCCTTCAGGCGCGGAAAGAGCGACAGCACCCGCTCGTGACGGCGCGCGAACTCAGGCTTGTCGCGCTTGAGCAGAAAGGCCCCGAGCTCGAGATTCTCGGCAACCGACATCGGCGCGAAGATACCGCGCCCCTCCGGCACCAGCACGAGCCCCATCGCGGCGGCAGCGACCGGATCGCGCCGCGGCACCGCGTTCCCACGCAGGCTCACGCGGCCGTCGGTCGCTACCAGCCCCATGACGGCGCGCATCAGCGTGGACTTGCCGGCGCCGTTCGGGCCGAGCACGGCGACGAAATCGCCCTCGTTCACCACGAGGTCGACCGCGCGCAGCGCTTCGACGTGCCCGTAGCGGGCCGAAAGCGCCTCAACCGCGAGAACATGGCCGCCCTGCGCCGGCCCGGTCACTTTGCGACTTCGACCTTGCCGTTGATGATGCGGGCCAGCAGCAACGGATTCTCGGTGATGCCCTGATGGTTGCTGGCCGAGAAGTGATAGATGCCCGTCGTTCCCTGGAAACCATCCATCGTTTCCAGCGTGTCGCGTAGCTTCGGCCCGTCGAACGACTTGGCCTTTTCGAGCGCCGCGGCGGTCAGCATCACGGCGTCCCAGCCGCGGCCGGCCCAGTTCGGATCGCGATCCTGATACTTGGCGCGCCAAGGGGTGAGGAATTTCCCGATCTCCGTCTTCAGCGCTCCATCGGGCAATGCCTCATAGACCTGGCTCGGCGAGGCGACGAAAAAGAACTTGTCGCCCATCACCTCCGCGACCGGTTTGAACACCGCGATGTCCTCGAGGCTGGTGAGCATCAGCATGTCGAGGCCAAGCTGCTTGATGTTCTTCGCGGCCGTCAGCGTCGTGCCGCCGAGGCCGATCTTGAGGATCGCGCGCGCGCCCGCCGCATACATCTTCTGGATCTGTGGGCTCAAGTCCGCGTCGTCAGTCTTGTATTGCTCGATGCCGACGACTTCGAGGCCGTAGTCCTTCGCCTCCTTCTCGGCGACATTCTTCTGCAGGTTCGCGTACGGTGATGGATCGTGCAGGACGCCGATCTTCCTCACCTGCGTCTTGTTCTTCAGATAATCGAGCCGCGTCTCGACCTCGAAGCGCGGCGGCGGAATCGTCGTGAAGGCCCATTTGATGTGGTCGGGCTGCTGCGGAAGGATTGAGCATAGGACCATCGGGATTTCGGCGCGCACCACAAGCGGAGCCGCCGCGAAATTGCCGGCCGACACGCATCCGCTCGCGAACATGTTCACTTTGTCGGAGCTGATCATCTTGCGATAGACCGTGACCGCCTCTTGTGGCTCCGACTTGTTGTCCTCCACCACGAGTTCGACCTTGCGGCCCGCGATGCCGCCCTTTCCATTGAGCACCGCGATCGCGATCTCGACGCCGTCGCGCCAAGCGCGGTCGACCGTTGCGGCATATCCGGTCAGCCCAGCCGCCATGCCGATCTTGTAGACGTCCTGGGCAGCCGCGCCCGAAACCGCGGCCAGCAGGATCGCGGCGCTGCTCAAGCCGATCGACCATCGAGATGCCAGCATATTTCCGTTCCCTGTCGTTTCTGGTTGCTGAAACCCGACTTCAGTCGAAGATGAGGTCGCCGTCAATGCATTGACACACTCTCATCGGCCGTTCTCTATCCGGCAAGAGACACCGCCTCGCACAAGAAAACTGAAAGCTCGGGATGTCGAACTACGCGATGGCCGTCGATATCGGCGGCACGTTCACCGACGTGGTGTTGCGCGGCACCGATGGCCGCGCCTGGACCGACAAGACACTCACGACGCCCGAAAGCCTCGACATCGGCTTTTTTCGTGCGGTCGATGCCGTGCTCAAGACCGCCTGCATCGCGCCGGGGGCCGTCACCGACGTGGTGGTTCACGCCACGACGGTCGTGACCAATGCGGTGATCGAGCGCAAGGGCCCGCGTGCCGCGCTGCTGGTCACCGAGGGCTTCCGCGACATTCTGTCAATCCGCGATGAGCATCGCTACGAGATGTTCGATCCGCAGATCGAGTTTCCCGAGCCGCTGATCCCGCGCGAGATGACGTTCGGCATCTCCGAGCGCATGCTCGCGACCGGCGAGGTGCTGAAAGCCGTCGATGTCGCAAAGGCCGAAGCCGTCATCGACGAACTGAAGCGCCAGGGCGTCGTCACGATCGCGGTGTCGCTGCTCAACGCCTACCTCAACCCGAACAACGAGCGCGTGCTGCGCGACATCATCGCGAAGCGCGCGCCAGACATGTACGTCTCGATCTCCTCCGACGTGGCGCCGCAGATCCGCGAGTACCCGCGCACATCGACGGTCGCGATGAATGCCTACACGGCGCCGATCACGGGACCGTATCTCGATGCATTGAGCCGCGGGCTGAAGCAGCGCGGATTCATCCACGATCCGCTCATCATGCTCAGCAATGGCGGCGTCATCGGCATCGACGTCGCAAAGCGGTTTCCCGTCCGCATGGTCGAGTCCGGACCGGCCGCGGGTGCGCTCGCCGCCGCTTACTATGCGGAGGTGCTCGGCCTCGACCGCATGCTGTCGTTCGACATGGGTGGCACCACGGCGAAGGCCTGCATCATCGAGGATCGTACGCCGCTCGTGGTCGGCCACTTCGAGGTCGATCGCATTTATCGTTTCAAGTCGGGAAGCGGGCTGCCCATCCTGATCCCGTCGGTCGACATGATCGAGATCGGCGCCGGCGGCGGCAGTATCGCGTCGGTGAGCGAGCTTGGCCTGCTCAAGGTCGGCCCGCAGAGCGCGGGCTCGACGCCGGGACCGGTCTGCTATGGCCGAGGCGGCAGAGAGCCGACGGTGACCGATGCCGATCTGGTGCTCGGCTATCTCTCAGCCGACAATTTTCTCGGCGGCGACATGAAGCTCGATCTCGCCGGCGCCGAGAAGCAGCTCGCGGCGCTTGCGCAGAAGCTTGGAACATCGGTCGCCGAAGCAGCCTCAGGTGTTTATCGCGTGGTCGGCGAATCGATGACGGCCGCGGCACGCGCGCACGCCATCGACCGCGGAATCGACTATCGCGGCCTGCCGCTCTTCGCCTTTGGCGGCGCTGGGCCCGTCCATGCCTGCTACGTCGCCGAACTGCTTGAAAGCCCAGTCGTGATCTATCCGCCTCTCGCGAGCGTACTCTCGGCCTTCGGCACGCTGGTGACGCCGCCGCGCCTCGACCTTGGGCGCGGCGCGTTGTCGCGGCTCTCGGTTCTCGACTGGGCGCATGTCCAAAGCCTGCTCTCGGAGCTCGTCGCCGATGCGCGCAACGGCCTCGCGAGCGCCGGTTGCAAGCCGGTCGATGTCACGCTGCGTTTTGGCGCCGATATGCGCTATTTCGGGCAGCAGAACGAGGTGACCACCTATTTCAGCGCCGATCCGCGCGACAAGCAGGATGTCGCCTGGATACGCGAGTCCTTCGAACAGGACTACGAGAAGCTCTACCATCTGCGCCTGCCCGAGGTGGACGTCGAAGTGGTGAGCTGGCGCCTGATCGCGACCGGTCCGTCCGCTCCGCGCAATAGCGCACCGGAATTCGGCACAACCGGCACCAAGGCAAAGACAACGCGCAAGGCGCGCTTTAACGGCGCGCAAGTCGATACGCCCGTTTATCAGCGCCGCGAGCTCGCGCGCGATCAGGCGATTGCAGGTCCCGCGATCATCGAGGAGCGCGAGACCACGATCATCATTCTGCCGGGCTGGCGCGCGACGGTGCACGCAACCGGCTGCATCATGGCCTCCAAGGGATCACTTACATGATGGACGGCATCGAGCTGGAAATCGTCTGGAGCAACCTGATCAGCATCGTCAGCGAGCAGGCGAAGGCGCTGCAGCGCATCGCGTTCTCGCCGATCGTGCGCGAGGCGGGCGATCTCGCCAACGCGCTGTTCGACCGGCGCGGCCGGATGGTCGCGCAGGCGGTGACCGGCACACCCGGCCACATCAATTCGCTGGCGGCGGCGGGCAAGCACTTCATCGCGGCATTTCCGACCCAAACGATCGAGCAAGGCGATGTGCTGATCACCAACGATCCATGGCTTTCGGCCGGACATTTTTTCGACATCACCGTCATGGTGCCGGCGTTCCACAAGGACAGACTGGTCGGTTTCTTCGGTTCGACCATCCATCACACCGACATCGGCGGCTACGGCGTGGGCGCCGGTGCGCGCGATGTGCACGAGGAAGGACTGTGGATTCCGATGCTCAAGCTTTATGAGCGCGGCGAACCGAACAAGGTGTTGCACGATATCATCCGCCGCAACGTTCGCACGCCCAACGAGGTGTTCGGAGATCTCGCCGCGCAGGTCTCGAGCGGCAGGCTTGCGGCGAAACGCTTGTCCGCGCTGCTCGACCGGCAAGGCTACGACGATATCGAGATGCTTTCGGACGAGATCATCGCGCGTTCGGAAGCTGCGACCCGCGAGTCGATCCGCAAGCTCAAGGCCGGCACCTATCACGGGGAAAGTTCGTTCGACGTTCCCGGCGGTGACATCGTCACGCTCAAGACGGCCGTCACGGTCGATCCGCAGGAGGGCACAGTCACGATCGATTTCACCGGTTCATCGGGGCAAAGCCCGTACGGCATCAATGTGGTGATGAACTACACGCACGCTTATTCGACGTTCGCGATCCGCTCCTGCCTTAACCCCGATCTCCCTAACAACTACGGTTCGCTCGCGCCCATCAAGGTGATCGCGCCCGAAGGCTGCATCGTGAACTGCAAGTACCCGGCGCCAGTGAATGCGCGGCACGTGGTGGGCATGTATGTCTCGATGCCGGTGCTCAAGGCGCTCTATCATGTCATCCCGGAGCGCGTCCTGGCCGAGGGATCCGGCGCGGTGTGGACGATCCAGATTCAGGGGAAAACCCGGACCGGCGAGCCGTTCACGTCGTCCATGTTCAACTACTCGGGCGGAATGGGCGCACGCCGCACCAAGCCAGGCCCGTCCGCGACGAGCTACCCGACCGGTGTGGCCGCGGTACCGGTCGAGGTACTCGAAGCCGCCATGCCGATCGTGTTCGAGCAGAAAGAGCTCCGCATCGGCTCCGGCGGCGCCGGAGCATCGCGCGGCGGAGACGGGCAGACGATCTCCTGGCGCATGCGCACCGAGAGCCCCTGGCTGCTCAACGCCGTGTCGAGCCGCACCACGCTGGCGCCGGAGGGCATGGGCGGCGGCGAGGCCGGCGCGGCGGGACGGTTTCTCGTCAACGGGAAGCCGGTGACGGAGGCGCGCAAGCTCGTGATGCAGCCGGACGACCGCGTCATGCTCGAGACGCCGGGCGGAGGCGGCTATGGCAAGCCAGCCTCCTGATCGTCATTCCGGGGCCGCGCGAAGCGCGGAGCCCGGCATCCATAACCTCCGACAACGAACTTTGGCCGCGTCGGCGCGTCGTCTAACCGCTCGTGTTTATGGATTCCGGGCTCGGCCCTGCGGGCCGCCCCGGAATGACACCTCCCTCAAAACTCGATCTTCGCGGCCTTGATGATCGGGCTCCATCGCTCAAGTTCGGCTTCGATGAATGCCTTCAGCTCCTGCGGCGTTCCGCCCGCGGCCTCGATGCCGAGCCGCTCGAACAGATCTTGCGCCGCCTTGGTTTTCAGATAGGCGTTTCCGGCCTCGTTCAGCTTGGCGATGATGTCCGGTGCCGTGCCGGCGGGCGCCAGCAGCGCGTACCACACAGCAGCCTCGAGCCCCGAAAAACCAGACTCGGCAACGGTCGGCACGTCCGGCAGAAGCCGCCAGCGTTTCGCGCCCGCGATCGCGAGGCCGCGGAGCTTCTTCTCCTGGATGAGCGCCACATAAGGCGCGAGCGAATCCATACCGATGTCGATGTGCTCACCCAACAGGTCGGCGATGATCGCCGGACTGCCGCGATATTGCGTCTGGGCAAACGATATCCCGGCACGTTGCTGCAACAGCTCGCCCGTAATATGGCCCTGCGTACCGTTGCCCGGATAGCCGGCGGTGATCTTGCCGGGGTTCTGCTTTGCGTAGGCGACGAACTCCTTGAGGGTTTGCGCCGGCAGGTTGTTGCGCGCCGTGATGATGACCGGCGCCTTGCCGAACAGCACGATCGGCGCGAGGTCACGCTGCGGATCGTAGGGCATGTTCTTGTAGGTGAGCTTGTTGAGCGAGGCAGGCCCCGTGGTCGAGAGCAGCAACGTGTAGCCGTCGGGCGCGGCCTTCGCGACGACGTTGCCGCCGAGATTGCCGCCGGCCCCACCGCGATTTTCCACCACGAAGGGCTGACCGAGCGCATCGCCGAGATATTGAGCCAGCCCCCGCGCCACGATGTCGCCGGTGACGCCGGCCGCAAAAGGAACCACAAGCGTCACCGGGCGCGTTGGCCAAGTCTGCGCGTGCGCCTGAGCGGAGACGATGAAGGTGAACACAAGAAGCGCAGCAACGCGCGCGAGCATAGGCAGACTCCCCGCTTCCCTTTCTTGACTCTGCCTAGCATCACGTCTCAATCGTCTCAACAAGACGGAGCAGACGAATGCCGGCTCTTTCGACACGAATCGGACGCATCGAATTGCGCAATCCGGTGATCGCCGGGCCCGCCGACCATTTCATCGACGAGGCGGGCGTGCGGCGCGCGATTAAGGCCGGCGTCGGGGCGGTCGTGCTCAAGTCGGTGAACGAGACGCAGAACGCGAAGGATCAGCTTCAGTCCGCGGAATATCTGGCGCTCGACGAGCACTGGCGTCCGGTGCCGTGGGGACCGCAGGCGCCCCGCTCGGTCACGATCGCAAACCGAACCGGGCTTGGACCTGCATCCTTCGATGAATGGCTCGACTATGCGGTCCGCATGCAGCGCGAGGCACGCGCGGATGACGTGGTCGCGGTTGCGAGCATCATCCTCGCCGACATGGATCACATGCTCGCCATGGCGCGCCGCGTGGAGCAGGCCGGCATCCGCGTGATGGAACTGAATATCGGCACGCCTTATGCGCGCGAGGCCAAGACGAATACGGTAACGACCGAGCTTGACCCCGCACGGGTCGAGGACATTGTCACGACCGTGCGCAAGGCCGTTTCGATACCGATCTGGGTCAAGACCACAGGGCAGAGCGAGCGTGTGCCGGATCTGGCCGCGGCGGCGTTTCGGGCGGGCGCCGAGTCCGTGATCATGGCCGGCCGCCTCCTCGGCCTGATCCCGGACATCGACACCATGAAGCCAATGCTCGATACCGCGCTCGGGGTCGGCGGCTACTGGAACCTGCCGATGACCTGCTACTGGCTCGCGATCTCGCGCACGAGACTCGGGGCGGACAAACCACTGATCGGCATCAACGGCGCGCAGGACGGTCTTGATGTCGCGCGCATGATGCTCGCCGGCGCAAGCGCGGTGGAGATGGCCTCCGCGGTCCAGCTTCGCGGGTATGACGTGCTCTCGAATGCGGTCGCGGAGTTTGCGCGCTACGTGGCGGAGAAGAACATCAGCGCGATGGACCTCATCGGCCGCGCCGCCGACGCGCGCAAGTCCTTCGCCGAGATGCCGCCCAAGCCTGATAATTGGAGAAAGTACATACCACGCATTGCGTGATTTTTCCGTTGCCCATAGCGTCCTTGCCAAAGGTCCGATCCGCTGAGAAAACCGTAACAGACACGACTGCTGAGGGGGCACACGCGTGGCCGAGACGTCCGATCCGATTGCGCTGGAACTGTTCAAGAACGCGGTGTTTTCCATCGCCGACGAGATGGCGCTCACCGTGTTCCGCACGACCTATTCGGGCGTGCTCAAGGACAACATGGATTACTCGACTGGCTTCGCCGACGCGGACGGCAAGCTCGCCGCGCAGGGGCTGACCTTGCCCGGCCATCTCGGCTCGGTGCCGACCGCGATGCAAGCGATCATGCGCCACTTCGCCGACGACATGGCGCCGGGCGACGTGTTCATCATGAACGATCCGTTCGACGGCGGCATGCATCTGCCGGACATTTTCATTTTCAAGCCGCTCTATCACGGCAATGAGCGGCTCGCCTTCGCCTGCACGGTCTGCCACCACACCGACGTCGGCGGGCGCGTCGCGGGATCGAACGCCTCGGACTCAACCGAGATTTATGCGGAAGGGCTGCGCATCGCGCCGATGAAGCTGTACGAGGCCGGCAAGCTCAACCAGACCATCATGACGTTCATCGAGAAGAACGTGCGCCTGCCGGTGCAGGTGTTTGGCGACCTGCGCGCGCAGCTCGCCGCTTGCCACATCGCCGAGAAGCAGTTCGCCGAGATCGTCGCGCGCTATGGGCCGGAGAAGACGAAGTTCTATCTGAAGGAGATCATCGACTATGCGGAACGGCTGACGCGCGCCGCGCTGCGTGAATTGCCCGACGGCGAATGGAGCTTCGAGGATTGGATCGACGACGACGGCATCGACTATGGCAAGCCGATCCGCCTGTTCGTGACCATCCGCAAGACCGGCGACCATATGGTGGTGGACTGGACCGGCACTAATCCTCAGGTGAAGGGCGCGATCAACAACACGCTCTCTTACACCAAGGCCGCCGCGTACACGGGTGTACGCTCCGTACTGCCGCCCGGGATTCCGAACAACGAAGGCGTGTTCCGCGCCATCGAGGTCATCTGCCCGCCCGGCACCGTCGGCAACGGCGTGCTGCCTGCCGCCTGCGCGGCGCGTGGCCTCACCGGTTTCCGCATGGTCGACTGCATGTTCGGCGCGCTCGCCATGATGCTGCCCGACAGGGTCAAGGCGGCGGGCGACGGCGGCAACACCGGCATCTCGATCGGCGGCTATGACCAGAGCCGCAAGCCGTTCGTCTACGTCGACTTCACCTGCGGAGCCTGGGGCGCCCGGCCCTGGGCGGACGGGCTCGACGGCAACTCGCACATGTTCGCCAACATGGCCTCGCACTCGATCGAGGTGACCGAAGCCGAGCATCCAATCCAGCTCACGGCTTACGAGTTCGTGCCCGACAAGGCGGGCGCGGGGAAATATCGCGGGGGCGTGCCGTTCCGTCGCGACTATGTTTTCCAGGAGCACGAGGGCGTGCTGCAGGTGCGCTCCGACCGGCGCGACCACCGCCCGTTCGGCCTATATGGCGGCAGCCCGGGCGCGCCGTCGGAGAACTATCTCAATCCGGATACCGACAATCAGCTGCTGCCGTCCAAGCTCACCATGAACATCAAACGCGGCGATGTGTTTCGCCACGTGCTGGCCGGCGCGGGCGGCTGGGGCGATCCGCTGGAGCGCGATGTCAGCGGTGTTCTGCGCGATGTGCGCAATGAATTGTTGTCCACGCAGAAGGCCGAAGCCGACTACGGCGTGGTGATCGATCTCGCGCGGTGGAGGATCGATGAAGCGGCGACCCAGCGGCGCCGCGACGCGATCCGCAAGGCGCGCGGCTGGACCAGCCCGCCAAAAGTCCAGCGCCACGACCCGATGCCCCTCGTCCGCGCCGCGGAATAGCTCATGCCCACCTCTTACCGCGTCGGTGTCGACA
>Ga0310813_10002027_pt1 | contig 12320 bp, 11 predicted proteins | sample YN3metagenome_FD_203086 | JGI IMG/M metagenome (GOLD analysis project Ga0310813, IMG submission 203086) | Soil microbial communities from experimental microcosm in Duke University, North Carolina, United States - YN3 | ecosystem: Engineered > Artificial ecosystem > Soil microcosm > Unclassified...
CGTTTTGCGGCGTCGTCAAGTCGGGCGGCAGCTCGAGTGCGGGACCGGAGCTCGCCGACTTGTAGTCGATGCGCTTGCCGATCGGTCCGATGCCGAGCGTTTCGCATCCGGCGACGAGAAAGGCGACGAGCGCGAGGAGCGCGATGCGCGCGCCCGGAAACGTGAATCGATTCATGGAGACCTTCTATTCGAGGCAGCCGGCCTCGCGCAACGCGGCGCGAACGGCCTCGTGATGACGCGCGGCGAGCGGTGTCAGCGGCAGCCGCAATTCGTTGTGGATCATGCGCATCTCGGACAGCGCCCACTTGACGGGAATGGGATTCGCTTCGACGAAAAGACGCGTGTTGAGGTTCGCAAGCCGAGCGTTGATTCGCCGCGCCTTCGCGACGTCGCCGGCGAGCGCCGCGGCACACAGTTGCGACACGAGCTTCGGCGCGACGTTGGCCGTGACGGAGATGACGCCGTCGCCGCCGAGCAGCACGAACGCGAGCGCGGTGTCGTCGTTGCCCGAGTAGAGCGCGAACTCGCGCCCCGCCGGCAGGCGGTTGCGCAGGTCGACGACGCGCGGAAGATCCGACGTCGCGTCCTTGAGCCCGACGATGCGCGGGATGCCGGCAAGGCGGACGATCGTGTCGTTCGAAAGATCGGCCACCGTGCGGCTCGGCACGTTGTAGAGGATCAGCGGCAAATCGATCGCCTCGGCGATCGTGCTGAAATGCCGGTACAGGCCCTCCTGCGTCGGCTTGTTGTAGTACGGCACGACGGACAGGCAGGCGCTGGCGCCGGCCGACTTGGCGAAGCGGGTGAGCGCGATCGCCTCCGCGGTGGAATTGCCTCCGGTGCCGGCCACGACGGGAATGCGGCCCGCCGCGTGGTCGATCGCCGCCTGGATCAGGCGGCAATGCTCGTCGACGTCGACCGTCGGCGATTCACCCGTCGTGCCGACGATGACGATGCCGGCGGTGCCGTTCTCGACGTGGAAATCGATCAGCCGTGCAAGCGCCGCGAGATCGAGCGCGCCGCCGGGCTGCATCGGCGTGACGATCGCGACGAGACTGCCTGAAAGCATGGGACTGCGCGTTTCCAAAAAACGATGATTCTACCCGATTCCCCTCTGCGTTCGGGGCGGATCCGAGGTGTTCCGTCCTGTTCGCCGCACGGGAATCAGGGCAGCGCGGGCGGCCAGCCGCGCGCAGTTCCGACAGCGGCCAGCCGCTGCACGACCGCTGCGCGCGCACCGCCGATTTCACCTTGTTCGAAGGCGACGATCGTCAGGCGTTGCGCGACCACGTCGAGGAGCTCGTTCGCGCGCAACAGGAACGCAGGATTCGACGGCCGCCCGAACCGCTCGTTGCCGGTCGCGAACGTTTCGTAGAGCAGCACGCCGTCGTCGGCGAGCGCATCGAGCAGCAGTGGCAACGAGGGCCGGTGCAGATAGTGCACGACGACGATCGCGTCGAAGCGCTCGCCCGCGAGCGGCCAGTGTGCGCCTTCCAGATCGGCGAGGCGTGTATCGACGCCGGCGACGCCTTGCAACGTCGCGAGCGCCGCCGCGTCGCGGTCGACGGCGAGCACGCGCGCGCCGCGCCGCGCGAGATGGCGCGCATTCCGGCCATGCCCCGCGGCCACGTCGAGCACGCGTGCGCCGGGCGGCACGAGCGCGGCGAAGCGCTCGATCCATCGCGAAGGTGCGAGCGCGTCGTGCTCGGGTTGCGTCATGCCGCGCGGCGTTTCGCCGTGCGCGCCTCGCGCGCCTCGCGCGCCGCCTCCTCGGCGAGCCAGCGGACGAACGCGACGACGTCGTCACGCTCGGCGGCGCGTGGCGCGACGAGCGCGAAATAGCCGCGCGCCGAGTCGTATTTCCGCGCGAACGGCGCGACGAGACGCCCATCGCGCAAGTGCTGGGCGATCATCGGAAGCCGGCCGAGCGCGACGCCCTGCCCGCCGACCGCCGCCTGCACGACCTGGTCGTAGAGACTGAAGCGCAGCGTACCGGCGGGCTTGAGCCCCGGCTGCCCGTTCGACGCGAGCCAGCTGCGCCAGTCGAGCCACGGCGTTCGTCCCTCCGGATCGTCGAGATGCAGCAACACGTGCCGCGTGAGATCGGCAGGCGTGCGAAGCGGACGCGCGCCCGCCGCGGCTTTGGGGCTCGCGACCGGCGTCATGCGCTCGCCGAAGAGGCGAACGGCGCCCTCGGGTACCGCGGACTCGGGCAAGTAACGCACGGCCACGTCGACGTCGCCGCGCGCGAGATCGACGACGCGGTCATCGGCCGAAACGTACACCTCCACGTCGGGATGACGTTCGCGAAACGTCGCGAGCCGGGGAATGACCCACAGCGAGGCAAACGAAACGGTGGTCGACAACGTGAGGCCGGGTGTGCGCGTCGTGCCACGCGCGCGCTCTGCCGCGGCGGCGATCGATTCAAGCACGTCCGTGACGTCGCGATGGAACGCCGCGCCGAGCGAAGTCAGCGCGAGCGCGCGATGCCGGCGCTCGAAGAGTGCGACGCCGAGCGCGTCCTCGAGCGCCTTGATCTGGCGCGACAGCGCCGATTGCGTGAGGAAGAGCTCCTGCGCGGCGAGCGTGAACGAACGGCGCCGTCCGGCGGCCTCGAACCCGCGCAGGAAATCGAGTGATGGCAGCTGCCGGAGTGCCTTATGCATGCGCCCGAATCATGCGACCCATGCGAATTGAGCGTTTGAGCGGCACGGGACGCGCCGTCACAATGTTTCTCATCGGGAACGGGAATCGCAAGCGCGTGGAGACCGGGCTCGAATGAATTCCTTGCATTCTACTGGAGACCGCCATGGCCTGCTTCGAAACCGGTACCGTCGTGAGCCTCTCGCCGCGCGAGGTGATCGCGCTTCCGCATGTCGGCGGCTCGACACTGCGCATCACCAAGGGCACGGTGTGGCTCACCGAGGAGCGCGGCCGCGACGACATCGTGCTGCACGCGGGCGACAACTGGCTCGTGGAGTCGAACGGCAACACCGTAGTCGAGGCGCAGGAGGGCGCGGTGTTCTGCATCGTCGGCCGCGCGGGTGGCCGCGTGCCCACTTTCGCCACGACGGCAAGAGAGCGGCACCCGATGCTGTCGACGCTGCTCGCGTATTTCTCCGTGATGCCGCGGCAAGCGCCTTACTTCTGAAATCCAACGCGGGGAAGCCATGCCACTCGTCACCGTCACGCTTCGGAAGGGCCGCCACGCGACGCGCGCGCCCGCGATCCTCGACGTCGTGCATCGATCGCTCGTCGCGAACGGCGTCCCGGAAGCCGATCGCTTCCAGCGCGTGCTCGAGCTCGACGCCGAGCGTTTTCGCTACGATCCGCGGTATCCGGACGCGCAGCATGCGCGCGGTGACGACTTCGTGCTCGTCGAGATCCTGTGGTCGGTCGGTCGCAACGTGAAGATCAAGCGCAAGGTCGTCGGCGACATCGTGACCGGCCTCGCGCGCGAAGCCGGCCTCGACCCCGAGCAGGTGATGGTCGTGTTCGTGGAAACGTCGTGGGAGAACTGGTCGTTCGCGGGCGGGCGGCTGCTGCACGCGTAAGGAGGTCGGAGCAAAAAGCCGAGCCACCGTCGGCTGGAAACGCAGCAACGGTGCCGCGCCTTTTCCTCCGACCCCGAATGCCGGTTCTTCCTCCGACCCGAATGCCGGTTTTTGCTCCGACCTCGGCATGACGCGGACCCCGGCATGGCACGCGTGAGCTTGCGGCGCGCAATTTCGCGCGCCGCAAGCGTTCAGCAGCCACGTTACGCGGCGGCCTTCGCAGGCGCGCTCGCCTTCTCGAATACGATCTGCCCGTTCTTCTCGCGCACGCGCACGGTGTCGCCGCCGGCGAAGTTGCCGCCGAGGATTTCCCTGGCGAGCGGATTCTCGATCTCCTGCTGGATCGCACGCTTCAGCGGCCGCGCGCCGTAGACGGGATCGAAGCCCGCCTGCGCGACGTGGCTCAGCGCCTCCTCACCCACGTCGAGCAGGATGTCGAGCTTCGCGAGCCGCCGCTCGAGCGCGTGCAGCTGGATGCGCGCGATGTGCGCGATCTGGTCCTCGGCGAGCGGATGGAACACGACGATCTCGTCGATCCGGTTCACGAACTCCGGCCGGAACGTCGCCTTCACCTCGGCCATCACCGCGATCTTGATCGCGCCCGGGTCGCGGCCCTCGTTCGTCATTTCCTGGATCCTGTGCGACGCGAGGTTCGATGTCATCACGATCACCGTGTTGCGGAAATCCACGGTGCGGCCCTGCCCGTCCGTGAGGCGCCCATCGTCGAGCACCTGCAGGAGCACGTTGAACACGTCGGGATGCGCCTTCTCGATCTCGTCGAAGAGGATCACCGAATACGGCTTGCGGCGCACCGCCTCGGTGAGATAGCCGCCTTCCTCGTAGCCGACGTAGCCGGGCGGCGCGCCGATCAGCCGCGCGACCGAATGCTTCTCCATGAACTCGGACATGTCGATGCGCACCATCGCCTGGTCGGTGTCGAACAGGAATTCGGCAAGCGCCTTCGTGAGCTCGGTCTTGCCCACACCCGTGGGACCGAGGAACAGGAACGAGCCGTAGGGGCGGTTTGGATCGGCGAGCCCAGAGCGTGAGCGGCGGATCGCATCGGAGACGAGGCGCACGGCCTCGTTCTGCCCGACGACGCGCTGGTGCAGCCGCTCTTCCATGTGCAGGAGCTTGTCGCGCTCGCCCTGCATCATCTTGGACACGGGGATACCGGTGGCGCGCGACACGACCTCGGCGATCTCCTCGGCGCCCACGTGCGTGCGCAACAACTGCGGCTTCTTCGCCTGCTCCTCGGACAGCGACTTGTCGGCCTTCCTGAGCTGCGCCTCGAGCTGCGGCAGCTTGCCGTACTGCAGCTCGGACATCTTCTGCCAGTCGCCCTTGCGCTTCGCCTCGTCCATCTGCAGCTTGACCTTGTCGATCTCCTCCTTGATGTGCGCGCTCGCCTCGACGCCGGCCTTCTCGGCCTGCCACACTTCGTCGAGATCGGCGTACTCGCGCTCGAGTCGCGTGATCTCGTCCTCGATCGCCGCGAGGCGCTTGCGCGACGCCTCGTCCTTTTCCTTCTTCACCGCCTCGCGCTCGATCTTGAGCTGGATCATCCGGCGGTCGAGCCGGTCCATCGCCTCGGGCTTCGAGTCGATCTCCATCTTGATGCGCGCCGCGGCCTCGTCGATCAGGTCGATCGCCTTGTCGGGCAGGAAGCGGTCGGTGATGTAGCGGTGCGAAAGCTCGGCCGCCGCGACGATCGCCGGGTCGGTGATCTCGACACCGTGGTGGATCTCGTAGCGCTCCTGCAGCCCGCGCAGGATCGCGATCGTCGACTCGACCGACGGCTCGTCGACGAGCACCTTCTGGAAGCGGCGCTCGAGCGCGGCATCTTTCTCGACGTACTTCCGATATTCGTCGAGCGTCGTCGCGCCGATGCAATGCAGCTCGCCGCGAGCGAGCGCGGGCTTCAGCATGTTGCCGGCATCGATCGCGCCTTCGGCCTTGCCGGCGCCGACCATCGTGTGCAGCTCGTCGATGAAGACGATGGTGCGGCCCGCGTCCGCGGCGATGTCCTTCAGCACCGCCTTGAGGCGTTCCTCGAATTCGCCCCGATACTTGGCGCCCGCGAGCAGCGCCGCCATGTCGAGCGACAGCACGCGCTTGCCCTTGAGCGTCTCGGGCACCTCGCCGTTGACGATGCGCTGTGCGAGGCCCTCGACGATGGCCGTCTTGCCGACGCCGGGCTCGCCGATCAGCACCGGGTTGTTCTTGGTGCGGCGTTGCAGGATCTGGATGGAACGGCGGATCTCGTCGTCGCGGCCGATGACCGGGTCGAGCTTGCCCTCGCGCGCCCGCTCGGTGAGATCGATCGTGTATTTGGCCAGCGCCTGCCGCTGGCCTTCGGCTTCCTGCGAATCGACATTGGCACCGCCGCGCACGGCGTCGATGGCGGCCTCGAGCGCCGCACGGGTCAGGCCCTGTTCCTTCAGCAGGCGGCCCGTGGTGCCCTTGTCGTCGGCAAGCGCGAGAAGGAACAGCTCGCTCGCGATGAACTGGTCGCCGCGCTTGGTCGCCTCCTTGTCGGTCAGGTTCAGCAGGTTGTTGAGGTCGCGCGAGATCGTGATCTCGCCGCCGGTGCCCTCGACCTTCGGCAGGTTGTCGATCGCCGTCTTGAGCGCGGTCTGCACGCGCGGCACGTTGACGCCCGCGCGAGCGAGCAGCGACGCCGTGCCTGCGTCCTCCTGCGCGAGCAGCGCCGCAAGCAAGTGCTGCGGCTCGATGAACCCGTTGTCGTGGCCGAGCGCGAGGCTCTGGGCGTCGGCGAGTGCCTGCTGGAACTTCGTGGTGAGCTTGTCGAAGCGCATAAGTGAGGTTTCCCGCCGCGTTTTTCGCGTTGAACATCGGAAAAATAGGGCGAGCGGCCCGGCCTTTCAAGGTGCGCCGGCGCAGAAATCGCGTATTTTTCCTCCGGATGCGCGGGAAGGCGGGCGCCGGACGTCTCATGGGAAAGCACGCTGGGCGAAGCAGCCTCCGGTGCTACCATCGTCCGCGACCCGTCCAGACGCTTCGCCATCGGTTGCACCCTCGCCCGCGCCCATGCCCAGCACGCCTCCCGATCCAGCGCCGCCTGATCATGCACCCGGCGCGCCGCCCCCGCGGCCGGCGACGGTGCCCGAGATCGTGCGGGCGGTTCTGTGGAGCTTCTTCGGCGTGCGCAAGGGCCAGGCGATGCAGCGCGACGTCGTGACGATCAAGCCGCATCAGGTGATCGTCGTCGGCATCCTGATCGCCGCCGTCGTGGTGGCGATGCTGCTGGTCCTCGTGCGGTTCGTCACGCGCGGCCTCTGAGACGCACGGGCGCGACGCCGCCGCTCAGCGCGCGAGCCCGGCGAGAGCGTCCGACGCACGCACCAGCTCGTCGTCACGCGTCAGGACGTCGGGGCATAGCCGCAGATAGCGGCCGCGCGCGTCGGTAACGATGCCGCGCGCCTCGAGCTCTTCGGACCACCGCCCCGCATGCGGACTCGTCACGACGACGAACGCACCGTGATCCTCGCCGCCACCCCGCGCCGCGATTCCGCGCTCGGCGAGCAGCGCGACGAGGCGCTGCTGCAGCGCAAGCGAATGCGCGCGGATTCTCGCCGGATCGAGCGCGAGCGCGAACTGCTGGCCGGCACGTGCCTGGTAGTACGTCAGCACCGGCGGTGTCGACTCGAGAAACGCGTCGCCGCCTTCGGCGAACTGCACAGGGTCGGGCCGGTCGTAGGCGAACGGGTCACGCTTCGCGAACCACCCGATGTCGAGCGTGCGCAGCGACCCGTCGAGATGGCGCGGATGGAGGTACAGATAACAGGCGCCGGGCCCGCCGCGCAGGTACTTGTAGCTGCCGCCGACGGCGAAGTCGACGTCGAGCGCGGCCACATCGACCGGAAGCACGCCGGCGGAATGGTACACGTCGAGCAGCACGCGACCACCGGTGCGATGCGCGCGCTCGACGATCGCCTGCGGCTCGTCGAGGCGCTGGCCGGTCGTAAACACGACCTCCGACATGACGACGAGGTCGACGCGCGCACCAATCGCCGCGACGATGTCGCCGGTGTCGAAGCGGCCGTCGGTGCGCGGCTCGACCAGTGTCAGGTCGATGCGCGTGCGGCGCGCATATTCGCGCAGGATGACATCGAGCGAGTCGAACTCGCCGCGCGTCGCGACGACGCGCGGGCGCACGTCCGGGTCGTACGAATTGAGGATCGCGCGCAGGCCCTGTCCTGCGCTCGTCTTCGGCACGACGCAGTCGGCGCGGGGCGCGTGCAGCAGCCGTGCGAGCCGGGCGCGGAATGCGTCGGCTTCGTCCATCCACGCGTCCCACGCGTCGCCCATCCTTGCGTACCACGCAGCGAGCGCTTCGCTCACGTCGGCCTGCGTGCGGTCGAGCGGACGCCCGAGCGAATGGTTGGCGAGATGGATCCGATCGGGCCTTGCCGCCACGGCGCGCGAGAACAGCGGCACCACGTACGCCGCGAGCCCGTCTTCGGTCAGCGCGCCGTCACCGAGGGCGGCGACGGCCGTTTCGATGTCGCGGTCCGGGCGCGCCGGACTCGTCATCGCGCGCCGATCACCGTGCGCACGTCGATCAGCTCCGGAAAGAACGACTGCTCGAGCGCGCGCCGCAAGAAGCCGACGCCGGACGAGCCGCCGGTGCCCGGCTTGTATCCGATGATGCGCTCGACCGTCTTCATGTGACGGAAGCGCCAGAGCTGGAATGCCTCCTCGACGTCGACGAGCTTCTCGCACATGTCGTAGGCGTCCCACCAATGCTGGGGGTCGGCGTAGATCTCGGCGAACACCGGCACGAGGTCGGGATTGCGCACGTACGGCTGCGTCACGTCGCGGCCGAGCACCGCTTGCGGCACGGGCAATCCGCGGCGCGCGAGGTGACGCAGGAATTCGTCGTACAACGATGGCGCGCGCAACAGCGCATCGAGCTCGGCGTGCATGGCCGCGTCGTGGCGGAATACGTCGACGATGGCCGCGTTCTTGTTGCCGAGCAGGAACTCGATCGCGCGATATTGCGCCGATTGGAATCCCGACGCCGTGCCGAGCGCGGGGCGGAACGCCTCGTATTCCGACGGCGTCAGCGTCTCGAGCACCGCCCATTGCTCGAACAGCTGCTTCTGGATGAGCTTGACGCGGGCGAGGATCTTGAACGACGGCTCGAGCTCGTCAGCACGCACGTGCGCGATCGCCGCGCCAAGCTCGTGGATCATCAGCTTCATCCACAACTCGGCGACCTGATGCTGGACGATGAACAGCATCTCGTCGTGCCGCGGCGGCTTGCCGTCCGCACCCGACAGCGGATGCTGCGCGTCGAGCAGGCGGTCGAGGCGCAGGTAGCCGCCATACGTCAGGCGATCGCGCAGATCGGTGACAATGCCGGGTTCGAGGTCGGCCATGAGACGGGAACGATGCGGCGGGCACGCGCGCGATGGAACTCGCGCGCGTTCGCCGTGGCATTCTACGCTTCGAACCGCGCTTATCGAGCCTCGCCCAAGTCCCCGGCGCCAAGCCCCAAGCCCCTAAAGTCGCATGATCCTTCGCCTCCTCGCGGTCCTGCTCGCACTCGCCGCACTCGCCGCGTGCGCCGAGCGCGCGCCGAGCGCGCGGCACATCGCACTCGCCGAATGCCGGCTGCCCAAGCTCGCGCAGGCCGTGCAATGCGGCACGCTCGACGTACCGGAGGATCGCCAGCACCCGAACGGGCGGCGGTTGTCGATCTTCGTCGCGGTACTGCCGGCGAACACGCTTACGCCCAAGCCGGATCCGCTGGTGCTGATCGCCGGCGGCCCCGGGCAGGCCGCGTCGACGCTCGGACCGTTCGCGGCGCAGCTCGCGCTGATCCGCCGCACGCGCGACATCGTGCTGATCGATCAGCGCGGCAGCGGACGCTCGTCGCCGCTCGACTGCCCCGCATTCGCGCCCGACGAGCACGCCGAGTTCGACATCGACCCGGTGCCGAAGTCGCTGCTTTGCGCATGGCAGCTCGCCGCGAAGGGCGTCGATGCATCGCAATACACGACGAGTGCGTGGGTCGCCGACCTCGAGGCGATGCGCGAGGCCCTCGGCTACGCCCGCTGGAACGTGTGGGGCGGCAGCTACGGCACGCGCGTCGCGCAGGAATACCTGCGCCGCTATCCCGAGCGCGTGCGCAGCCTCGTGCTCGACGGGGTCGCGCCGCCGTCGATGCGCATCTCCTTCGACGTCTGGCGTACCCGCGACGATGCGCTCGACGGCGTGCTCGCCGCGTGCCGCGCATCGGCGCCGTGCACGCAGGCGCATCCCGACCCGGCCGCGACGCTCGCCGACATCCGCCGCACGCTGGGCGCCGGCAAGACGATTACGCTGCGCGACCCGCGCACCGGCATCGTGCGCGAGATGCACATGGATTTCGAAACGGTGATCGGCGCGCTGCAGCCGCTCACCTACGCGCCCGAAGCCGCGAGCCTCATCCCCGAGTTGCTGGCGCTTGCCCGCAACGGCGAGTACGCGCCGCTGCTCGCTGCTTCGCTCGCGATCGTGGGCGACCTGCCCGACCAGTTCAATCCGGCGCTGCATTATTCGGTGACCTGCGCCGAGGACGTGCCGCGCGTAACCCGCGAAGAGCGCATCAACGGCGTCGCCGACGGCCGCGTTCGCGCGCTTGCCCGGCGCGCGATCGCCGTATGCGACCAGTGGCCGAAGGGCGGTTATCCGAAGGACTTCGCCACGCCGGTGCGGAGCGACGTGCCGGTGCTGCTGCTGTCGGGCGGACTCGACCCGGTCACGCCGCCCGCCTACGCGAGCGAGGTGGCGAAGGGATTCCCGAACAGCCGCCACGTCGTCGCGCGCGGCTTCGGCCACATCGTGTCGCCGCATGCGTGCGCGCCGCGACTCATCGCCGCCTTCGTCGACGATGCAGGATTCGGCAATCTGCCGCAGCCGTGCATCGACTTCCTCGAGCGCTCGCGGCGTCCGCCGTCGTGGCCGGATCGCCTCGCGCCGCAGCCATGATCGCCGTCGACGGACTCGCGAAATCGTTCGGCAAGCGCCGTGACGTGCCCGCGGTGCGCGGCGTCACGTTCGACGCGCCGAACGGCGAGATCACCGGGCTGCTCGGGCCCAACGGCGCCGGCAAGACCACGCTGCTGCGCATGATCGCGACGCTGGTGATTCCCGACGCGGGGCGCGCGAAGGTCGACGCCCTCGACGTCGTCGCCGACCGCTACGCGGTGCGTCGGCGCATCGGCGTGCTCTCCGACGCGCGCGGCCTCTACCCGCGGCTTACCGCGCGCGAGAACGTACGGTATTACGGGCGCCTGCACGGGCTCGCGGGACGCGCGCTCGACGAGCGCATCGACGCGCTGTTCGCCACCCTCGGTCTCGAGGCTGTTGCCGAGCGGCGCAGTGCGGGGTTTTCTCAGGGCGAGAAGATGAAGGTCGCGATCGCACGCGCGCTCGTGCACGATCCGGACACGATTCTGCTGGACGAACCCACGAACGGGCTCGACGTGATGAGCGTGCGCACGCTGCGCGACGAGATGCGCGCGTTGCGCGCGCAAGGCAAATGCCTGCTGTTCTCCTCGCACGTGATGCAGGAAGTGGCGGCGCTCTGCGATCGCATCGTCGTGCTGTCGCAGGGCCGCATCGTCGCGGCAGGAACGGCGCACGAACTGATCACACGCGCCGGCACGACGGGGCTCGAGGACGCGTTCGTCGCGCTGCTCGGGTCGGACGAGGGGTTGGCGGCGTGAACTCCGCCCCTCGCCCCAGACCGCTTCCCGCGCGTGGAGGGCGGGAGCCCGGTGCGCTTTCCCGTACGTTGGCCATCCTGCGCAAGGAGTGGCTCGACATGCTGCGCGACCGGCGCACGGCGACGGTGACGCTGGTGTCGTCGATCGCGGCCGGTCCGATTTTCCTCATGCTCATCTTCAACCTGATCGCGAGCCAGGCCGAGCGCGCGCGCGACCTCACGCTTCCGGTGGCCGGCGCCGAATATGCGCCGGCGCTCGTCGCATTCCTCGAGCGCCAGCAGGTCAACGTCAGGGAAGCGCCGTCCGATTACGACGCCCAGATCCGCCGCGGCGACCTCGACGTCGTGCTGATCGTCGACGACGAGTTCGCCGCCGACGTCGCCCGCGGCAAGCCCGGCACGGTGCGGCTCGTGTTCGACCGCTCGCGCGACCGCGCGCGGCCGGCGATCGAGCAGGCGGAGTCGCTGCTTCGCGCGTACAACCGGCTGTGGGGCGACCAGCGGCTGATGCTGCGCGGCGTGACCGTCAGCGTTGCCAATCCGCTGCGGATCGAGACGTCGGATCTCGCGACGCCGCAGCAGTCCGGCGCGCTCGTGCTGTTCCTGGTCGCTTATTACGGTCTCTTCGCCTCCGTGATGGGCGGCATGGCGGTCGCGCTCGACACCACGGCCGGCGAGCGCGAGCGCCAGTCGCTCGAGCCGCTGCTGATGACGCCGGCGCGCCCGGCGGAGATCGTCGCCGGCAAGTGGCTCGCCGTGTGCGCGTTCAACGCGCTCGTGGTCGTACTGACCCTCACCGGTTTCTACGCGACGCTCGCGTTCGCACCGTTGCCGCCGGTCGGCGTGCCGTTCCTGTTCGGCTCGCGTGAATTCGCGCGCTTCCTGCTCGTGCTCGCGCCGATGATCCTGATGCTTCCCGCGATCCTGCTTTACGTCGGCAGCCGCGCGCGCGCCTACAAGGAGGCGCAGGCGAACGTCTCGGTGCTGCTGTTCGTCGTGTCGCTGATCCCGCTCGTGCAACTGTTCCT
>Ga0310813_10002028_pt1 | contig 12320 bp, 12 predicted proteins | sample YN3metagenome_FD_203086 | JGI IMG/M metagenome (GOLD analysis project Ga0310813, IMG submission 203086) | Soil microbial communities from experimental microcosm in Duke University, North Carolina, United States - YN3 | ecosystem: Engineered > Artificial ecosystem > Soil microcosm > Unclassified...
GACCTCGTGCGGGCCTTCGCCGTCGAGCGGCGGCTCGTCGTCTACGGGGGCCTCGCGATCGACTTCGCCCTGCGCCTGCGGGGCGAGCGCCTCTACCCCGACGGCGCGCGGCCCGACTTCGACTTCTTCTCGCCGCGGAGCGTCGACGACGCGTACGACCTCGCCGACCGGCTCGCGGCCGCGGGCCTCCCGGCCGTCAGCGCGATCCGCGCGGTCCACGTCCAGACGTCGCGGGTGCGCGTCGCCTTCCGCGTCGTCGCCGACCTCAGCTTCGCGCCGCCCGCGGTCTTCGCCGAGCTCCCCGTCTTCGAGTACGCCGGCCTGCGGACCCTCCACCCCGACTTCCAGCGGATGGACATCCACCTCTCGCTCTGCTTCCCCTTCGCCGGCGCGCCGCGCGAGGCCGTCTTCCACCGCTGGCGCAAGGACCTGAAGCGCTTCGCCCTCCTCGCGCGCCTGTACCCGCTCGCCGCGCCGGCCGCGGCGCCCGCGGCGCCCGAGGCGCCCGAGGCTGTCCCGCTCGTCGAGGTCGAGGCCGGCCTGGCCGTCGCGGGGAAGGCCCCAGAGCTCCAGGTCGCGCTGCACGGCTTCGCGGCGTACGCGGCGCTCCGCGTGGCGCTCGCCGCGCTGGCGCGCGCGCGCGGCCAGCCCGACTTCCCCCCGGGCGAGGCCGGCGCGCCGATGCTCGCCCTCGAGTTCGTCGGCGCCGGCCGCCTCCGCGTCGGCGTCCCCGCGGGCGGCGAGGTTCACCTCGCGAGCTTCGAGCCGGAGGCGGCGGCCGGGGCCGGCGCGGCGGCCTTCGAGCCGTTCATGGACCTCGCGCCGCCGAGCTTCCGCCGCGGCCCCCTGACGGTCTTCTCGACCCGGGGCCGGCGGCTCGCGGCGGCGATCGTGCCCGTCGCCGCCGGCGGGGCGGCGCTCCAGGCCTGGGTCGTCTCGCCCCAGGCCCTGCTGCTCCTGTTCCTCCTGCGCGCGCACCGCGCGCCCGGCGAGCGCGCGACCTGGCTCGCCTTCTACCGCCACACCCTCGCGCTCCTGCGCCGCGCCGAGGCCCTCTGCGCGGGGGGCGGCCGGGAGCTCCTCGCCCGGAGCCCCTTCGCGCTCGCGGTCCGCACCTTCGGGCCGGCCGAGACCGACCCGGCGTACCTGGTGCGCATGGCCGAGCTCGCGGCGGCGCTGGGCGAGACGGCGCCGCCGCCGGCGACCGGCCTGCCCCCGGACCTCGCGGGCCTCCTCGCGGGGCTCCCGAAGAACTATTACCCCGGCCGGAAGCGCCGGCCGGCGTTCGACTACGGCGCGAGCGCGTTCTTCCGCCGCGCCGGCGCCCCCGGCCGCCCGGCCGCGGGCTCGCCTACGGAAGCCGGGGCCTAGACCGGTGCGGCCGGCCCGCCGCGGGCCGCGGGCGGGGGCGCCAACCCCCGCCGGTCTTCGCGTCCGCCTGCGCCCGCTCGTCGGCGTAGACCTGGCAGTACCGGTCGAACGGGAACGCCGGCTTCCCCAGACGGGCGTTCACTGCGTTGTGGAAGCGCCAGCCCCAGATCTGCAGCGCGTGCGTGTTCCGCGTGGCGGGCGGGTTCTGGGTGATGTAGCCGACGGCGTCTTTTCGGCACTCTGGGCATGGGAGCTCCGTCACGAACTGCACGATGCGCGACCGGACCTTCACCTCGTCGGCGAGGCTCGGCGTCGCGGGGAACCGGATGGTTGCGACGTGGATCCGGTTCCAGTGCCGGGGACCCCACTCGCGAGGAGTCTCGACGCGGGTCATTATCCTGGCCGTTTTTCCTCGGCCGCCGGGGCCGCGGCTTTGGCGGCGGGCCCGCGCTCGCCGGTCCAGCCCGGGCAGCCCAGAGACTGCAGGCGGCTTTGAAGCGCCGGCGTGCCCATCATCGCGCGATGGACGCGGCCTTCCCTTTCCTCTTGCCGCCCGAGCCCGAACTGCTGGTGCTCGCCTATGCCGCTGACCGCGTTGAGGTCTTCGAGCTCTTCAGAGAAGCCTGCGCTCAGAACCAGCTGCGCCTTGCGCGGCGCCTGGAGGCCGTGTTCGGTTTGGCGGACTGGGATCGCCGCTGCTCGGACTGGGATCGCCGCTGCTCGGAAAATAACACATACCTAAGCCGCGGGGCGCTCGCCTTGTTTAGGGCCTGCGAAGGGGGGCACCTGGAGGTGGCGCGCTGGCTGGCCGACTGCTTCGGCTTGACGGTCGCGGATGCGCGGGCGTCCGACAATTGCGCGCTCCGCGTGGCCTGCGCGGGCGGCCATCTGGGGGTGGCGCGCTGGCTGGCTGACCGCTTCGGTCTGACCGCGGATGACGCGCTGGCCCGGCTCAATTACGCGCTGTGCATGGCCTGCGCGGGCGGCCACCAGGGGGTCGCGTGCTGGCTGACCGGGCGCTTCGGCCTGACGGTGGAGGACGCGCGAATGGCCGGGGACTGCGCTCTGCGCGACGCTAGCTGGGGCGGGCACCTGGGGGTGGCGCGCTGGCTGGCCGGCCGCTTCGGCCTGACGGTGGAGGACGCGCGAACGGCCGAGAACGACGCCCTGCACGGCGCCTGCGTGGCGGGTCACCTGAGGCTCGCGCGCTGGCTGGCCGGCCGCTTCGGCCTGACAGGTCTCGATGCGCGGGACTGCGGAAATGCCGCTCTGCGCGGCGCTTGCGAGCGGGGCCGCCTAGGGATGACAGCCTGGCTGGCCTGCCACTTTGGCCAGCCCTTGTCTGGCGCGCGATCCATGGTCGACTACGCTCTGTACGTCGCCCGCAGAAGCGCCGGTCTGGGGACAGTGCGCTGGCTGATCGGCTTCTCTGCTCCGACTCCCCGGCTCGGCAACCCTGCCGCCTGATGGCCGTGCCTGTCGCGCGAGCGCCAAGCGCGTCCGGCTCGAGGGGCTCACTGGGCCACGGCGACGCCCTGCCCCTGCGAGATCGGCGGTATGGTACGGCCTGAGATCCGCGCACCGGCTGCCTCGCGTTCGCCGACCGCGCGGCGACCGCCCAGAGCGCCGCCTTTTTGAACCGCCTGCGCGCCGCCATCCGCATGGACGCGGCTTTTCCTTTCCTCCTGCCACCCGAGCCCGAGCTGCTGGTGATCGCCTATGCTGCCGACCGCGTGAAGGTCTTCCGGCTGTTCAGGGAGGCCTGCGCTCTGGGCCAGCTGCACCTGGCGCGGCGCCTGGAGGCGGTGTTCGGCCAGGCGATCAGGGAGGGCCGCCTGGAACCTGCACTGAGCAACGAGGGGCGGGCCTTGCTCGACGCTTGCGGGGGCGGGCACCTGGAGGCCGCGCGCTGGCTGGCCGACTGCTTCCGCTTGACGGTCGCGGACGCACGAGAGCTCGACGACTGGGCGCTCCGCTCTGCCTACGAGGGTGGCCATCTGGAGGTGGCGCGCTGGCTGGCCGCTCGCTTTGGTCTGACTGCGGCTGGCGCGCGAGCCCGGGGCAATTACGCTCTGCGCGCGGCTTGCGAACGCGGCGGCCTGGGGGCTGTGTGCCATCTGGCCGGATGTTTCGGCCTAACAGCCGAGGACGCGCGGACGGACGAGAACTACGCTCTGCGCGGCGCCAGCGAGGGCGGGCACCAGGGGGTGGCGCGCTGGCTGACCGGCCGCTTCGGCCTGACAGCCAGAGACGCGAGGTCCTTCTGCAATGAGGCCCTGCACGGCGCCTGCGTGACAGACCACTTGAGGTTCGCGCGCTGGCTGGCCGGCCGCTTTGGCTTGGCAGCCCCCGATGCGCGGACCTACGACAACGCCGCCCTGCGCGGCGCCTGCGGGCGCGGCCGCCTTGGGGCGACGAGCTGGCTGGCCTGCTACTTCGGCTTGTCCCTCTCCGACGCACAAGCCGGGGTCGGACGCGCCCTGCCCGATGCGGCCCAAAAAGCCCGCCAGGCGCCTGTGCGCTGGCTGGTCAGCCGAGCCGATCTGACTCTCTGGATGGGCGGCCCGATGCCCGGCCGTCAGCGCTGGGGCGCGGCCGCGGTCCGCCGGCAAGGCCGGCGGCATGAACCGCCGGCTCCTGCCAGTGGGCCGTCTGTGCGGTCGCGTGACGGCGCGCGGGATCTCCGGTTGTGCTCGGTCTCCCTCGGGCGCTCGGTGCGGGGCTGGATCTGGCGCCGTGCCCGGCACGGCTGGGGCTGGCCCCTTTGAACCGCCGGCTCCCGCCCAATGCCACGATGGACGAGGCTTTCCCCTTCCTCCTGCCGCCAGAGCTCGAGCGGCTGGTGATGGCGTACGCGACCGACCGCCATCAGGCCCTCGAGCTTTTCGGGGGGGCTTGTGCTCTGGGCCAGCTGCAGCTGGCGCGGCGCCTTGCGGCCCTGTTCGGTCTGTCCGCCCTTCAGGGCGACAGCTCGGGAGCCGCATGCTCGCCGGGCCGGATGGGGGCTCTCGATCACGCCTGCGTGGGGGGGCACCTGGAGCTGGTGCGATGGCTGATCGGTTCGGCCGCCGTTGCGGACGCGCAAAGGGCTCGCGCATTCCGTGTGGCTTGTGCGTGGGGTCACCTGGGGACGGCGCGCTGGCTGGCCGACCACTTTGGTCTGACCGCGGCCGATGCGCGATCCGACGATAATTGCGCCCTGGTCATGGCCTGCAGGACTGGCTGCCTGGGCGTTGTATGCTGGCTGGGCGGGCGGTTCGCTGTCGCAGACACACTAGATATCAAACGGTACGCTCTGCGCCTCGCCGACCATGGCGGCCAGGAGATGGCGCGCTGGCTGGCCGGCTCCTTCGGCCTGACCACCGCGGATTTGCGGCTCGAGATCCGCAACACCCTACTATCCGTCTGCTGGCACGGTTATCTGAGGCGAGTGCGCGGGTTGGTCGGCCGCTTCGGCCTGACTATCGAGGATGTGCGGTCCTGCAACAGGGCGGCTCTGTGCTACGCTTGCGAGGGCGGGCACCTGGCGCTGGTGGGCTGGCTGGTCGGCCACTTCGGCCTCGAATCCTTCGATGCGCGAGCATCCAAAAATGCGCGAGCATCCTTCGAGGAGGATGCCGCCAACGCCCTAAGCTACGCATGCAAGAAGGCCCGCCTGGGGACGATACGCTGGCTGGCCGCCCGCTTCGATCTGTCTCCTTCGGATGTGGAGCCCTACGACATGATCCTCGACCGCGCCCGCGCCGCCGGTCACTGGGGAGTCGTACGCTGGCTGGCGGGCCGCTTCGCTCTATCTCCCTCGGATGTGAAGCCCTACGACGGGATCCTTGACCGCGCCCGCGCCGCCTGCCACTTGGGGGTCGTACGATGGCTGGGGGCGCGGTCGCGCCGGTTCGCCGGCTAGACCGGCGGCATGAACTGCCACTTGAGGCTCGCGCTCCGCTGACTGGCCTTGTTGTTCGTCACGACCGCGCGCAGGTAGTCGCGGTCGCCGGCGCGGAACGTCTTCCGCGCGCGATCGCGCCCGACCTTCCTTGGGCACGCCGCCAGGGCGGACTCGGCGAGCACGGGCGGCACGGCCGCCTGCCTCTTCTGGAACTTCTTCCTCTGCTTCGCCCGGCCGGTGCGCGGTTTCTTTCGCGCCGGCGGCGCGGCGGGGGCCGCGGCCTCCCGCCTCCAGTTCCGGAAGCGCACGTACCCGACGCGCGAGAGCCGCGAACCGAACAGCGCCGAGCGGCGGATCTCTGACAGGGGCCCATCTTCGGCCATCGGGTGTCCGGTGCGCGAGAGCCGCGGACCGGTCAGCGCCGAGCGGCGGATCTCTGACGGGGGGCCGCCTTCGGCCATTGGCCGGCGGGGCCGCACAACTAAAAGCGCGCACCGCTCGCGCCTGGCGCTCCCGGCCACAGGTGTCACGTTTGGCGCAGCGCGACCAGGAATGCCACCATCTTGTCGGCGGGCGGGACCTCCCTGTTCTGGTAGAGCGAGGCTCCGAGCGCGGCGAGCTCCGCGGCCGAGCTCGCCACCGCGCTCGCCGCACCCGCGGCGATGTCCGCCGCGCTCGCCGCCCACGTCCGCGGATCTGTGGCGCTGGCCGGCGGGCCGCCGGGCCTGGGGCGGTCGGTCAGTCCCCCGCCGGCGACGAGGAGCCAGGGCTCCTCGTCGCTCGAGCCCTGGCACGACGCACAGAGGCGCGGCCGCTCGCAGCACGCCGCGCACCGCTCGAGGCGCACGCAGCACTCGGCACACCCGCCGCTGCAGCAGTAGAGCGCGCCGCACTCGCAGCGGCTCCAGCGCTGCCTGATGCAGGATGAGCAGTAGACCTGGCCGGACGGCATGCACGCGCAGCTCCGGGCCTGCCGCCCCGCCGGCAGCCCGCAGAGGGCGCAGGATTGGGGTTCTTTACGGGGGGGCGCGGGCGCAGCCTTGGTCTCCTGCGCCATCTGCCTTATCGGGGGACTTTTTGTCGGCCGCGGGCGCCCTGCGCCGAGCACCGGCACAAAACAGCGCCGGCCGAGCCGCCGCTTCAGAGCCCGCGCCGGAGCGGGAGGGCGGCGAGAGAGGCGGGCACGCCCGGCCGAGCCGCCGGCGCTTCAGGGCCCGCGCCGGGGCGGAAGGGCGGCGAGAGAGGCGGCCAGGCCCGGCAGCCGCCCCGCCCAATAGCCGGGCGGCCGGGCGATGGCGCCGGCGCTCGTGTCGCACGCCAGGACCTGCCGGAGGTTCGGCCCCGCCCGCTCCTCCGCGAGCATGCTCGCCGCGCCGCGCTCGGCGCCGATCAGCGCCCCGGCGATCGCGGCGTTCGTGTCGGTGTCGCCGCCCAGACGGACGACGGCGTCGAGCCGCTCCTGGGCGCCGCCGGGCTGGCACAGCCCGTAGAAGGCCGCGTACAGCGCGTGGAGGACCCAGCCCTTGTCGGCGCCCCGGATGTCGCGCGCCTCGGACGCCGCGCCCGCGCGGATGGCCTTCTGGACCTCCGGTATCTTCGACTCCTCCGCCGCGTCCTTGACCGCGAGCGCGACCGACGCGCCGCGGAGGAGCGCCCGCAACGCCACCAGGTAGGCGAGCTCGGCTCCGACACAGACCGCGTGCGGGTTCGTGAGCACGCAGTCCTCGACGGCCTCCGCGCGCCACCGGTCGGCGGGCAGCGCCGCGAGGGGCGAGCAGCGCATCAGCGCTCCGTTCGACTGGGACCACGTCTCCGCGCTCGTCTTGGCGTACAGGCGGCTCCAGCGGCCGGAGTAGCCTCGCATGGTCTTGACCCCGGCGAAGAGCGCGCGCGTGTTGCGCCCCATGAACGGGCACTTGCTGCCCGCCCACGCGAGGTAGGCCGCCACCGCGGCCTCGCGCGAGTAGCCCGACGCGGCGCAGACCGCCCCGGCGAGCGCGATCGTCATCTCCGTGTCGTCGGTGATCTGGCCCGGCGCGCTGTCCCGCGCGCCGTGGTACCGGCTCTGGTGGCGGAAGGGCACGACCTTGCCGGTGTAGCCTTTCTGGTCTTTGACGCGCTCGAAGGGGGCGCCCAGCGCGTCCCCGAGCGCGACGCCGAGGAGCATGCCCTTGAGCTTGTCTTCTGTCGCCATTTGCTGGAGAGGAGCTCTTCAAAAATGCCGCAGTACGAGCGGCACGCTCGCTGCAGGGGTAGTCCGCCGGTGGCCGCCGCGGCAATAGGCGGCTCTCGTCCACTGTGCCGCGGCTCGGACCGATTCTAGGGAGGGGAGGTCTGCGTGTCAATCCGGCACGCAACCCTCCTCGAGGCAAAAACGGGTCGGCGGTCCGGGGCGGTCGCCGCTGCTCGGGCCCAGCCTATCCCGCACTGCCGTCCAGCCCGGTCACATACGGGACATCCTCCACGGGCGCCAGCGAGAGCTCCCAATCCACCGAACTGCACCCGGTGACTGACGTCCGCCAGAGACCGGAGAAGGGCAACAGCGGCATGATCGATCCTAGCGTCGTGGGTACGACAGCCTCCAGCTCGTCAGAGACGGGGCTCGTGAAACGGACCCGCGCTGCCGGGCCGGCCGGGCGGATGTAATAACAGAACATGAGCGTTTGGCGGGGCACCCTGAAATATCGCTGCCCGGGATGAAGTGAGGACGCGGGGGGCGGCCAGGGCTGGCCGCCGAAATAGTGCTGGCCCAGCCACGCCCGCAGAGCTTCGTGGGGACCAGGGTCGGCGCGGAACCGGACTGCCTCGGCCGCCGAGCGGTCGAGGACGAACCGCACGATCAGCAGCAGGATGTCGCACGGCAACGCGGGCCGGCCCGGCCCCGCCAGCACCCCGTAGGCGCAGGGGAGGCCGCGCAGGCTGGTCAGTATCTGGCGGGCCACCGAGGTTCCGGGGTCGCCGGCCATTGCTGCCTGGCGAGCGCAGAGCTGGGCGTGCGTGGACGAGAGCGGCGGTTGCGGCGGATCCATTGCTCGGCGCTCGCCCCATTCAATCGCGCCCATACCGGCGGAGCCGACACCGCGAGTCACGCCCCAGGGGCTCGAAAAGCCCGGGCGCGCCTTGCTCCCGGCGCGCCGCGCCGGGCCTCTTGACTCTTCCAGGGCGGACAGGCCGAGCTGGCCGGCGCGCGGATGAGCCCGTCCGGCTGCCGGCCATGCCGTCATCCGGCTCCATGCCCTGCCTCATCCTGTCTCGCGACGCTCTTCGGGCCAGCCTTGTGCGGGCATATCCCTGCTGGCGTCAGCTGGAGCTTCCAGCCGGTCGGGCCGCTTACGGCCACCCGGTAGAGGCCGGATAAGAACGGCGTCATCCCGCCGAAGTGGGGCAATACGGATACGACAACCTCGATCCTGTATCCAGTGGGATCTGTGAAACGGACCCACCGCGCCGGGACGGGGTGCGCGCCGCTGACCCACTGCGCCGGGACGCCCGCCCCGCCGGTCGCCCAGAGGAGACCGGCAGACTCGATCGGAACAGTGAGGGTGCAGCGCATGCGCACAGGCCAGGGCACTCTGAAGTATTGCTGCCCGGGCTGGAACGTGGCCATGAGGCGAGGCCAGGGCTGGCCGCCGAAATAGTGCCGGCCCAGCCACGCCCGCAGAGCTTCGTGGGGGCCGGGGTCCGCGCGGAATCGCAGCGCCTCGGCTGCTGGGAAGCCGAGAGCGAACCGCATGATCAGGAGCCAGATATCGCATGACAGCACGGGCCGGGCCGCTTCCGCCAACACCGCGCAGGTGCAACGGAGAACACGCGAGCTGGCCAGCACCCGATGGGCCATCGAGGTTCCAGGGTTGCTCGCCATCGAGGTTCCAGGGTCGCCGACCATCGCGGCCTGCCGGGCGTGGATCAGGGCGTGCGTGGGCTCGGGCGGTGGTTGCGGCGGATCCATTGCTCGGCGCTCGCCCCATTCAATCGCGCCCATGCCCGGCGGCATCCCTCCGCGAGTCGCGCTCAGGAGGCCCAAAAAGGCCGGGCGAGCCTTGCTCCCTGCACGGCGGCCCTTCAGGATGGGGCGGCCGATGTGGCGCAGGCCGTGCTGTGGCCGGTGAACCAGTCGAGCTTCTGGCAGAGGTTGCCGCAATAGCCGGCCCCGCACCGACCGCACGAGAGGAGCGGCCGCTTCCGGCGGCAGACCCTGCATCGGGCTCTGTCCGCGAGCTCCTTCTTCTCGCCCGTGCGCGATACGCATACCTCCTTGTGCGCTGGCCAAGATGCGGCCTGGCACTCCTCGCTACAGAACTCCATGCGACAGCGGTCGCAGCCGCGCATCCGCGCGGCGGTCTTGCCGCACGCCGAGCAAGCGACCTGGGTCTGGAACCGGGGCGCACGCCGAACAACGGCCATCAGCTCGGTGCGGCAGCCCCCTGAGCAATGGCCTGCGACGATTATCTGCAGGCCGCCCATGTACATCACGGTGACGCGGTCCGGCTTCCCTGCGGCGCAGACACTGCAGCCTTGCGGGCCCGCGGCGGCGAAGGTCGCGGGCCAGCCCTCCTTCTGGTCGAGAATGCAGCAGCGCGTGCATATGCGCTTCACCTTGCGGCCGGCGATGATGGGGAACCCCGGTCGTAGGCATCGAATGCAGGCGCCCCCGACGAGCGACCGGGGCTCTTCGCCCTCCCCGGGCGCGCCGGCCGCCAAGAGCTGCCGCACGCGAGACCGAGCGAGCTCGGACAGTGGGTGCGATGGATCCATTGTCCGGCGATACCCCGTTCAATCGCGCCGGCGCGGCGGGGCCTCTTCGGTCCCTTTAGGGCGGACAGAGGGGCCGGCCAACGTGTCGGCCCGGCTGACGGGCTCGCGGCTGACGGGCTTCCCGTCGATGCCTCTGCGGACCCTGGGACAGCTCGCACAGTGGCCGGCGAACCAGTCGATCTTCTGGCAGAGGTTGCCGCAATAACCGACTCCGCACCGTTCGCACGAGCGGAGCGCCCGCTTCCGCCGACAGACTCTGCATCGGGCCCTGCCCGCGGTGCCTTCGGCTGTTCGCCTCCTCTTCCCCTCCGCGCACGGCTTGCACTTCTCTCTGTGCGCGGGCCACGCGGCGCTCTGGCACTCCTCGCTGCAGTACGCTGCGCGGCAGCGGCCGCAGTGCTGCATCCGAGCCGCGCTCCTGTCGCACTCCGAACAGACCATTCGGTACCCGGATGGCTGCCAGCGCCGCAGGACCGTTTTTATTTCGGTGGCGCAGGCTTCCGAGCAATGGGGCAGGAAGAGCAGAGTCAGGGCGCTCTTTCCGAAGCCTAGCGCGTCGACGCAGTCCGGCTTTCCCGCCGCGCAGACACTGCAGCCTTGCGGGCCCGCGGCGGCGAAGGTCGCGGGCCAGCCCTCCTCCGAGTCGAGAATGTAGCAGCTCGCGCATATGCGCTTCACCTTGAGGCCCGCGACGATGGGGAGGCCCGGCCGCGAACATCTGAGGCAGGCGCCCCAGAGGAGCGACAGCGGGGCGTACCCGCTCTCGCTGGCGGCCGTAGGCGTGCGCGAGGTCGAGCGTGCGCGGGCGGGGGGCAGCTGATCCATCGTCCGGCGGTTGCCCTGTCCAACGCGCCGCGCGCACCCGGCGCGCCCCGTCTGGGCCGCAAAAAGGCTCGCCTCGCCTTGCACCCGGCGCGGCGGGCGAGGCTGCTCCTCGGTCATCTTAGGGCGGACAGGGCGGGCCGGTCGGCGCGCGGGCCGGGCCCTCACGCTCGGCCGCGGCTCCACGGACAGGGAAGTTCTCGGCAAAGTACTGCATGAAACGGACGAATGCTCTCTCCCTGCGTCCTGTTTCGGCCCAATCGAGAAGATCCTCGCGGAGGTCCCACGGTAACGGCAGCGTCGAGCGGGCGAGGAAGAGATTGTGGCGCTTGGCCAGGTCGGGGCGTGACCAGAACAGGTAGGCGTAACAGAAGCTGATGTACTCCTCGGCTCCCTCCTCTTCGCGGGGCTCGCGCGGCTCGGTTGCCCGGTGCAGATCCCCGCGGAGCTTCTTGCTCTCGCGCTCGAGGGCGGCGACCTCGCGGCCTAGGGCGGCCGCCTCGCGGCCTAGGGCCGCCGCGGCGTCTCGCGCTATCTTCGCTTCGAGCTGCGCCGCGTCCACCACCCGGCGGCGCTCGGCCGCTAGGAGATCATATACGGTTTCCTGGAACGCCGCAGCCTCCTTGCGGTGCGATTGCAGGAGGTATCGGTACATGCCCTTCTCGGTGAGGAAGGCCGCCCTCTGTTTGTGCCCGACAGCGTCTTCCATTTGGGCCCACAGACGGTACTTCTCGTCGTAATCCTTTGTGGCGCGGCGGATGTTCTGGTCGCCGATGTGGGTGGCCACGTCGGCCGCGCAGAAGAGCGGCTGCAACACGGTTCCCTTCACTCGGATCCCGGATTGTAAGAATAGGGCGACAAATGCGTCGGCGACTGGCTGACTCCCCATTCCAGGGCGAGGCTTCTCTTCAGTTGCGCATCCGCTGCGGTCGATCTCCTCTGGTGTGTACTGGGCCGAGCCTTGAGCGGGACCCCGCTGGCTATTTTGGCGCTGCGGACGCGATGATCGGTTTGAGCTCACGGCCGGCGCTCCGGTCTGGGCACGCTCAGCTCGGGTCGCGCCTCGTCCCTCGCCGACCGATTCTTGCTTCGCCGAGGAGCCGTGTAATTTTGACCCGTCTCCTCGGCTCGGCGTAGAACCTGCTCCGTGCGGGTCGCGGCTCGTCCCTCGCCGACCGATTCTCGCTTCGCCGAGGAGCCGTGTAATTTTGACTCGTCTCCTTCGCCCGGCATTGAACCTGTTCCGCACTCGGCTCGTCCCTCGCCGACCGATTCTCGCTTCGCCGAGGAGCCGTGTAATTTTGACCCGTCTCCTCGGCTCGGCGTAGAACCTGCTCCGCACACGGCTCGTCCCTCGCCGACCGATTCTCGCTTCGCCGAGGAGCCGTGTAATTTTGACCCGTCTCCTCGGCTCGGCGTAGAACCTGCTCCGCACTCGTGCCTCGCTTCACCTGGTGCAGAGCCCGGGCGACGCCTCACCGCGCAG
>Ga0310813_10002030_pt1 | contig 12316 bp, 12 predicted proteins | sample YN3metagenome_FD_203086 | JGI IMG/M metagenome (GOLD analysis project Ga0310813, IMG submission 203086) | Soil microbial communities from experimental microcosm in Duke University, North Carolina, United States - YN3 | ecosystem: Engineered > Artificial ecosystem > Soil microcosm > Unclassified...
CGCCGCCTTTGTTCGAGCGCGTCGCGACGATCAGACCGTCAACGCTGTGATTAACGAGCGCGCCGATCGCGGCAATATCTTCTTTCGCGCTGTGTTCGCTGATACAGATAAAAAGCGAAAAGCCCCGTGCCGAAAGGGTTTCACGCACCGCGTTGGCGAGTTCGGTCGAGTACGGATTTGAAATATCGCCGAGGACAAGCCCGATCGTTTCCGTGCATTGCCGTTTCAAATTCCGCGCCGAGCCGTTGCGGCGGTAGTTCAATTCTTTAAGTGCCTGCAAAACTCTTTCGCGCGTGCGTTCGCTAACATAGCCGTTCTGATTAACGACGCGCGAGACGGTCATCGGAGCGACTCCGACCGTCGCTGCAATATCGCTTAATGTCGCAGGCTTCTTTCTAGGCATTTTTTTGTTGGAACAAATGTAAAATTTATGTTAACGATAACTTGTTTATCATAAGACAGATTACAAATGCAAATCCTGATGAGGAAATTTTATAAAAAGTTATGGTTGCGGTGCATCTGCGCTCGGCGGAACGAGCCAGATTCTCGTCAGATAGACATCCGAATCGCTAAGCACGAAGGTAATTCTGTTTTTCGGAATTTTGTGAATTTCAATGAGATATTTTTCGATATTTGCCTGTCGGGCTTTTATTTCAGCGGGTTTCTGTTTATTTGTCAGATAGAATATGAAATGGACAGTCGCGTATTTTGAGAAATACTCGTCTTCTGAAAGTCTTGCGGCAACAGTATCGAGTTTGGCTCTTTCTTTTGCGAAAATAATTTTTCCGTATTCTTCAACCAGAATTGAACGGTAATCAATAGCAACCGAGCCGGTTTCGCTATCAACAGAAGCACAGGAATCTGGTAAACCAATGACCTCAAGCGTTGCCGTCACATTCGTATTAGGCTCGAATTTAACTTTTATTCGAGTCGTCCCCTGTCCTTCGAGAATTTCTCCGTTGGCTACCGCCCATTTGTATTTAATTTCATATTTTTCTGCTTCTTTGCTGATCGAAGCAGTAAAAATCATCGGTGCTTTCGGTTTGAAATCAACCTCACCTGAGACTTCGATTTTCGGACAAGACAGAGTTTGATTTATCTGCGCCGATGCGGCAAAGGCAGGGAAGAAAACGAAAAACAAAAGCAGCGGAAACTTTTTCATTTCCGCTACTTTACAATAAAACACGCCAAATTTGAAGATTTTTATCTTTTTTCGGGTCTGACAAGCAGTTTTCGTTTTGCCAGAACTTCCAAACCCGCACGGCGCGAGGTGATTTCGATATTGCGTTCTTCGACAACGCGGACATCGCTCAGAGCGCGTTTCGGAATATAAGTGATGACATAATTGGCATCAATGTTTTTAGCAATAAATTCTGACTTTTCGATCATCTCGGCGCGCGTTTCGGGCAAGATTAGCAAGCCGTTCGTGTCTTCCGAAAGCTTGGTCAGAGCCTTTTCGCTGTTCGACAGATTTTCGCCGCGTTCACGGATTTTGCGGATCATCGCGCGGTCGAGATTGATGGTCATGATGGGATAAGTTTGGGTCTGTCCCTGCACGGGAATGTCCGCGCCTGGCGGCAATGCTTTTTTCTGTGTTCCGCCGCCCTGCACCGATTTCATTCGTTGCCCGACGACGGTTTGTTCCATTTTCGTGTAGCTCAAAATATGAACATTGATGTCTGTCGCGAGCAGATTTTTGATCGCCTTGCTTCTTTCGGTTTCATCGCTCGTGCTGTCGAGACCGTCGGTGATCAAAACCAGATGACGATTTTCAAGATTCGATTTATCAAAAAATTTAACCGCTAAGTTCAAGGCTTCGACAAACCGCGAACGCTTGCCGAAATTGAGGTTTTTGTTGAGCGCGTCTAAAAGCTGAGATTTGTCATTCGTCCATTCGGCGAGAATCTTCGCGCTGTCGTTATACTCCAAAAGCGCGACCGTATCGTCGTCTTCTAAACCTTTTATCAGGGCTTTGGCGGTTTCACGCGTCGTCCTGAAATCCTTTGCCTGACGGTCTTCGCCGCCCGTATCCAAAACGATCAGAACAGTTGCGGGAATCCGCCGGACGCTCGACGCCTGATGCAAAACGCCGTCTTCGTTAATCACCAGATCTTCTTTTTTGACGCCTGAAAAAAACTTTCCGGCTTCGTCAAAAGCCGAAATATTCAACTTGATCTCTTCGGTAAAGATCTTTTCGGGCTCATCATCGGACGGCGCGGGTGTCGGTCGCGGATTGGTGCGTCCCGATTGAGCATTCGTCAAAACGCTCAAAGCAAGGAAAATAAAGAAAAATTGCAGAAAAAATTTAGTTCGCGGCAAAAACATAAAACCTCTTAAAATACTGACTTCCAATTTATGATGCCGCAATTTTTGAAATATATGCTTTTTAACCGCGAAAAGATTTGTAAAGAGTTTGTTAAGTCTCACAAAACGGGATGTTTTTCGACAAACGCGACGAGATTTTTCGCGTAATCCTGAAAATTCGGACACGCCACGTTGTGCGCTTTGAGAAGCTCTTCGGAAACCTCTGTGTTGTAAGTCTGCTCCAGGAAAAAGTACGGCACGCCGTAATGCGGCAAGCCGGTCAGCACGGGCGAAAACGGCAGGTTCAGCGAAAATTCGACCAGCTTCGGCGGCGGCGTGACGACCGATTTTTTACCCGTTAAGGCATCGATGATCGCGTCGCAGATCGCGGCGGTCGAAAGCGGATTCGGATCAGCGAGCGCAATTGTTTTGCCGATCGCCTTTTCGTCTTTTGAAAGCGCGGCGATGCCTTCGACGACAAAATCTACCGGCACGAGATTGAGTCTGACGGTTTTGTTGCCGACATTGGTCAGCCTGAGCAGCGGCGCAAATTTTTTGTAGTAAAAAATGACGTAATAAATGCCGTCGTATTTCGCCGTTTCGCCGGTTTCGGAATCGCCGACGACGACCGACGGGCGAAAGATCGTGACAGGCAATTCGCGTTTGAGCTTTTCGACCTCCATTTCCGCGAAATATTTCGTTTCCTCGTAATAATTGCGAAATCCGGCGTCGTGTTCGAGCTCGTTTTCGAGAATTTCGCCCGTTCGTTTGCCCGCCACGTAGCACGTTGAAACGTAATTATAACGCCGCAGATTCGGCATTTTTTTGGCGAGTTCGTTGACGTTTTTCGTGCCTTCGACATTCACCCGGTAACCGAGATCTTTCTCAACCGCCAGATCATAGATCGCCGCCAGATGAAAAACGTCAGTCGTTTCCGCGAGCACGCTTTCCAGATCTTCTTCCGAGATCCCAAGATTTTCCCGCGTGATGTCGCCTTCGATCAGCGCGAAATTTTCGAGCGGAACATTTGTTTCTCCGGCAATTCTTTCAACGTCTTGCGCGGCTTTTTCGATAAAATTCGGCTGAACGAGCAGAAAAAATTGGGTGTCCGGTGTCGCCAGACGCTTGACGAGCCGTCCGGCGATGAAACCCGGAAAACCTGTTAAAAAAATTGTTTCGTTGAAACTCATAGAGGAAAATTATAACTGAATGGTCATTCATTTTGAAGTTGAAAACTGAATAGTCATTCATTTTTCAACTCTTCCGCGCGCTAAGTTTCTGAAAAATCAAGGGTGTTGCGACTTTTACAAGAGAACAGGCATTATGTTATGTTTTGGAAAACCCTGGAAAAGTACGGGTTTTAGAAAAAGGAATTTTTAGAAATGGCTGTCAAAAAAAAGGAAAAACAAGCGCAAGCGCAAAATTCTCAGGATGAAAGTGCCCCGGCAGTCGTTGAAGAAAATGCTCCGGCGGAAGATTTTCCCGCTGAACTGCGCGAAGCCGTCTGGTCGGTCGTTTCGTTCGACAAATGCGAAGCGAGCAATTTAACTTACGCGGAAGCCGAACAAAAACTCACGGAACTCGAAGCGCAAAAAGTTTCGGGGCTTTGTATCGTGACGGACGAAACCGCCGCACGGATTGCCGGTAAAAATTAATTGTCCGCCTTAAAATTCCAAAACAATCTTGCCGAAGCTCGCGTTTGATTCCAGATATTCGTGCGCCGTTCTGATCTCTTCGATCTTAAAAATCTTATCAATATTGGGTTTCAGCGCGCGGCTTTCAAAGAGCGGCACGACTTCTTCGGCAAATTTGCGCGTCGCTTCGGCTTTTTCCTGCGTTGAACGTGAACGCAAAACCGTACCGATGATTTTCAGACGCTTCGACATTACTTGCGAAAAATTAAGTTCGGCTTTCGAACCGCTCGTCGTGCCGACCAAAATTATTCTGCCCTTTAAATTCAAACTTTCAAGATTTGCCTGAAAATAAGCCGCGCCGACCAGATCCAAAATCACATCAACGCCGCCGTTTTTTTCTTTGATGATTCCGGCAAAATTCGCGTCTTCGCCGGTTAAAATTCCTTCGTCAAGCCCGAATTTTCGGCATTCTTCGAGCTTGTCCGCCGTGCGAGAAGTTCCGATAACTTTGATATTTCGCGCCTTTGCCAGTTGGAGCGCGGCGAGTCCGACACCCGAACCGACGGCGTGAATCAAAAGCGTTTCGTTTTCCTTCAGCGCGCCGTTTGTAAAAATCGCATCGTGTGCCGTGATAAAGGCTTCGGGAATCGAGGCAGCTTCCGTGAAACTTAAGTTTTCGGGAATGCCAGCGAGCAAGGATTCGTCCGACAAAAGAAATTCGGCTTGCGCGCCGCCGGCGGTAATGCCGAAAACGCGGTCGCCCGTTTTGAAATCCGTCACTTCTTCGCCGGTTTCGGCAACTTCTCCCGCAAATTCCAAACCCAAAATTCGTTCGGGAAACCCTTTCGGCGCGGGATAAAAACCTTTGCGCTGCAAAAGGTCGGCGCGGTTTAATGCCGAGGCTTTCACATTCACTAAAACTTCTTTGCCCGCGGCGCGCGGCGGATTTTCGACTTCGCGGATCTCGAGATTTTCCGCGCCGCCGAATTCTTTGACATAAACTGCTTTCATATAAATTAGCCGCGGATTAACGCGGATCAACGCGGATTTATTCAACAACTTTATCCGCGAAACCCGCGTTAATCCGCGGCAAAATAAAAATTACGGTTAAATCTACTGTTTCGCCGAACGCTTTGCCATGTTCATCAATTCATCGGGCATCCATTTATCGAGGTTTTTCTTTTCGGCTTCGGCGATGCCTTTGTCGCGGTTGCGCCATTCCTTTTCGGGCGCATCTTCTCTGCCGGACTGTTTCGGGTAATTTTCAACCTGTTCGAGACTGATGATGATGCCCTGCGCGATTTCTTCCCAGTCTTCGGTTTGGATTCCGCGCAAAACGACGGGAAGTCCGGCGGTCCAATCTTCTTCGGGCGCGATGTTGTCGTATTCGGGAATCGTCAAAAATGCGGGCAGAGGAAACGGTTTGCCCGAAAATTCGCTGACGATTTGCGATTTAATGCTCCTCACATCCGCACTCGGATTTGCTGTCCTGATTTCCAGTGCACGGCGAAAAATATCGGAAACGGTGGTTTGATTGCTCATTGTTTTTACGTTGAAATCTCCTGTGATTTTCTACTAATAAATTACACTCTTTACAAAGTCAAAGCAAAACGGCGCATTATCGAGCCAAATATTTTGTTGTTTTTATGCGCAGAATTCGTGTAATCCTGGGCAATGCCGTCAAAGTTTCGAAGTCAAAGGGACAAACTCCTTCAATGTAAAGCTGTAATTTGACATAATTTTGACAGGAAATAAATCCGACAGCCATAGTTTGCCGGTCTTTCGGCAGTAAAAGACCGGCTCAAAAATAACCGAAAAGAATTACGGATCGATCTGTTTTACCTTTACAAAACAAAAACCCGGAATCTGATTATTGCCTGACCCAAACAACGCCGTCCGACCAATGGATTTCCAGCCCGTCCTCGGACACCGTTCCATTTTTCGTGGCAAAATCCTGCGCGGTAACTCTGCTGCCCTGCACGATTCCTCTCGATCGTGCCGTGCTGCCTTTCAGGGCTTTGATCGAAAGCGTCGTCCCGTTTTGAGTGATTGACCAGACATAGGGCGACTTTGTGCCGTCGTCATAGTAACCGACCCAGGTTCCTTCGAGATTCCAATCCTTTGCAATAAAGGTCGAGGTTGCCTTCCCGTTTTTGTAAAAAAGCGTGAGCGTGTCGATTTGCATGAGATTCAAACTCTCCCATTCGATGAATGCTCCGTTGGCGTCCTCGATCCTTAAATCCCAGAATTTATCCTTCTCTTTTCTCGAAAAACTTATATCCAAACTTTCGCCGTTAGCCAGCGTATCGACGCCGAGAATATCATTGCCCCAGACATCGGCGTTATGCGGCGTCACATAAAGCGCGTAAATCTCCACGCCGGTTTTATTCACGAGCGTAAAATCCTGTGCCGCCTGCGCCGAAACTTCCGTTGTTGAAAGCAGCGAAAAGGCTCCGACCGCCACCAAAATTACCAGTATATTTTTAACTATCTTTTTCATTTTTTTCTCCTGATCTGTATTTGATCAAACACCGAAATGCCTTTGTTTTGACTATTGCCGCATCCGTTTCAAGCGACATTCGCCAAATGAGGCGCGGGCGGCAAATACCGCTTGTTGCCCGCACCTTTCAAGGACGTTTTATTTTAATTGCCCGCTTTGAACACACGGACGAGCTCAGCCGGAAAACTGTCGGCAACACCGTTTCCCTGACCCGGAATATTGAAAAGCCCGGTCTGGCTGACAACGACCTTCCCCGGCGTTCCTTCGTCAACGCCGAACGCCGTCCGCAACGGACCGCTGCCCTGAAATCGTGCGCTCAGTGACAAAAAATCAATAGCAACCAAATCCGGCAGCGGATCGCCGGGATGTTCGATGATGAACTTGACCTGAATCATTCCGCTGGCGACCGCCGATTGCAGTTCTGGATGACCGAAGAGTTCATTTGAATTAAATCCCAGGATCGCAGGAGCGGGAAATCCCGGCGGAACCGGCTGAGTATTATCGCGCGCGACAACGTAGGTATTGGCGAAATGTTCAATAACTAAAATTTCCGCCGTGCCGTCCGGCAGGTCGCGCTCGGTCACGGTGCCGCTGAACTCCGGGTTAAAGACGGGTCCGCCGTGCATGGTAATGCAGTTTCCGATCTTCCCCGAATAATCGGCGCGGGCAAAGGTTGCAAAATCAGGCGTTAACCACCCCGTAACCGATGCCGCACAGTTCGACGGATTAACAGAACTGCCCTGCGCCGAGAGCCAGTCCGAAAATGGTCTCTGCCGCGTTCCGGCGGCGCTGACCTGCATGATTGCCAGAACGGTCATGACCAGACCGATTAAGACGAAATTTTTGATTGTTAAATTAACTTTTTTCATTTTCTTCTATTTTTCCTATTTAGTTTTTCTTCGACTATTTCCCTATAAATTGGGTTCTCTACCTGCCTAAACGACATTTCGAGAGAAAAAGTGTCATCGTCCGTGAAATCTTTTAACGCTGTGCAATATTCGGTTGATAATTGGAATCAATTTTCGGTGTTTTATTCTTTTATTTTTAAGTTTTTTGTATATAATCAAGGGAGAAAATCCCCGCACAATTTATGGTGAACGACAGTTCTCATCAGATTACGCTTCTCCTGGTTGATTGGAGTAAGGGCGATGAATATGCCCTTGAACAGCTGATGCCGCTCGTCTATGAAGAACTGCGCCGGATGGCGAGAAATTATATGCGCCGCCAACCGTCGGGACATACTTTTCAAACGACCGAGCTGATTCACGAAGCCTATTTGAAAATTTCCGCCGGCGAAGAGAAACAATGGCAAAACCGGGCGCATTTTTTCGGTGTCGCGGCAAAAGCGATGCGCCATATACTGGTTGATTATGCGCGGTCTAAAAGCCGGCACAAACGCGGCGGCTGGCAGGATCGAATAACCTTTATCGAAAACGCCGCGGTTTCAAGCGGACGCTCGGAGGAAATCGTCGCGCTCGACGATGCGTTGAATCAATTGGCGGTTTTGGATGAACGGAAAGTCCGGGTCGTTGAGATGAAGTTTTTCGGCGGTTTGAAGACGGAAGAAATCGCCGGACTGTTGAAAGTTTCGCCCGAAACCGTCAAACGTGATTGGAGCTTTGCCCAGACATGGCTGCTGCGCGAATTGGGAAAGTAAAATACACCCGATCATCTTAACTTTGCGGATTGGCGGATTGGGGGGAACCATTTTTCGCGGCGTCGAATATTTTCAAAGGAATTATTTCGCGCAAAGATGCCGGAAAAAGTTTTGTCTTCAAATAAAAACAGTGTATTAAATTGTTCAAAACACTAAATTTGTTCTATCATTACGTCTTTCACGAACAAGCGGGTATCAGAGGGATTGAGTTATCCGTATGGACGCTGAAAGACTAAAAAGAACAGAAGAAATTTATCACGCGGCGATGGACGTTTTGCCCGCCGAACGTCGATCGTTTTTGGACGAAATTTGCGCGGGCGACGAAGATTTGCGCCGCGAAGTCGAATCACTGCTCGCCGTTAACCGAACTGCAAATAATATTTTTGACACGCCGCCCGAATCGCTCGCCGCTGAAATGTTCTCACACAAGGAAGCAACGGCGAATCTGGCAGACAAAGAAATCAGCCATTACAAAATCATCCGCCTTTTGGGCAGCGGCGGAATGGGCGAAGTTTATCTCGCCGAAGACACGAAACTCCGCCGCAAGGTCGCTCTGAAATTACTGCCGCCGCAATTTTCCGCCGACACGGAACGCAAAAAGCGTTTTGAAAAGGAAGCCCGCGCCGTTTCCGCGCTCAATCATCCGAACATCATTACGATTTACGAGATCGAAGAAGCCGAAAGCTTCAGTTTTATGGCGACCGAATTTATTGACGGGCAAACTTTGCGCGAGCTTCTGGGCGAAAAACCTTTTTCGTGGCAGGACACTGTCAAAATTGCCATACAGGTTGCCGGCGCACTGGAGTCGGCGCATTCGGTCGGCATCATTCACCGCGACATCAAGCCCGCCAATATTATGATTCGCCGTGACGGAATCGTGAAAGTTCTCGATTTCGGTCTGGCAAAACTGACCGCGCCTGATTCGGGCGATTTTGAAACCCGCGACCACACCGCGCCGAACCGCGTGATGGGAACGATCAACTATATGTCGCCCGAACAGGCACTCGGCGAACGGATCGATGCGCGAACCGATATTTTCAGTTTCGGCGTTGTGCTTTACGAAATGCTGACGGGCGAGCTGCCGTTTGCGGGCGCGTCGGACGCGGCAATTTATAACGCGACGATTCACAAAACTCTGCCGTCCGTCTGCGAATCGAACAACCAGATTCCGGCGGCTTTAGACCAGATCGTCAAACACGCCCTGGAAAAAGACCGTGAGATGCGCTACCAAACCTTTGCAGATTTACGCGCCGATCTGAAAAGCCTCCTGCGCGATTCGCAAACAAGTTCATTCGATTATGCTTTTTCGAACAAATCCCTTCGGCAGACCGACCCGAACAAAAAGACTCCGCCGACCGGAGCGAATGATGAGATCGCGGCGAAATCAAGAATATCAGCGGTTTGGCTGATCGCGCCGCTTTTGATTTTGGGATTGGCTTTTGGCGTTTACTGGAAATATTTTTATGTTCAGGATTCGGCGGTCACCAATTTTCAATCGATCAAACTGGATGTTCTGACGGCGCACGGATTAGCCAAATCGGTGGCGATTTCGCCCGACGGAAAATATATTGTCTATGCCAAAAACGAGGACGGAAAACATAGTCTCTGGCTTCGGCAAACCGCCAGTGCAGGCGATACGCAGATCGTTCCGCCCGGAAACGCGAAATACGATTTTCTGAGGTTTTCACGCGACGGGAATTTTCTCTACTTTGTCGGCGTCGAAGGCGAAGGTCAGCCGCCGTCGCTTTATCAAATGACGACGCTCGGACGCAATCAGCGCAAAATAATCAGCGGCGTTGACAGCCAGATCTCATTTTCACCCGACGGCAAAAACATCGCTTTTATCAGAGTTTCGGAAGGCGATAATTCAATTATCATCGCCGATGCGGAGGGCACAAACGAACGCATTTTAAGAACCCGCAAATACCCGGAGGTTTTCGGGGATGAAGTTTCGTGGTCGCCGGACGGCAAACTGATCGCGGTTCCGACCCTGACGCGCGGTGCGACCTACGCGGGCGGAATGGCGGTCGTCGATGTTGCCGCGGGCGTCGAAACGCGGATTCCCCTGAAGGAAGAAAAATTGCTCCGGATCAGTCAGATCGCGTGGGTGAATGATGGAAAAGGCTTGATCTATACGCCGTATGCGGCGGATATGGGACAGCGTTACCAGATACGCTACGCGGCTTTTCCGGGCGGAGAAATTCAAAATGTGACAAATGATCTTTCCAGTTATGAAGATTTCAGTTTGACTGCTGATTCGCAAACAATGGTTGCTGTCCAGCGCGAATATTCGATGGGAATCTGGCTGACGCCGGAAAATGATTTTACGGCTGCTGTCAGCATTAATTCAAAAACCGCCGCAGACGACGGGGAACGCGGTGTTGCGTGGACTAAGGACGGCAAGATCGTTTTTGTTTCGAGCGAAGGCGGCGCCCAGAATATCTGGCGAATGGATGCGGACGGCAGTAATCCAAAGCCTTTAACCACCGACTATAAAGTAGGAAAAATGCTGCCGACGCTTTCGATCCGCGGCGATTCGATAACTTATTTCAGCCGGGCAACCGATCCTGTTACGAAAGAGTTACTGCCCGGCAGCACTTTTTTTCAGATGGATTCCGACGGACAGAATGTGCGACGTGTGGTAGAGGAAACCAATTTAGCTTTTACGGCGGCTTCAGCGAATGAAGATTGGGTAGTTTACACAAGCCGGGCAGACGGCAAATTTCGAATCTGGAAAGTTCCGCTCAAAGGCGGAGATGCCGTCAAATTAACGGAGGTCGATTCGATCTCGCCGGTAATTTCCCGCGACGGCAGATCGGTCGCTTATTTTATCAACGAAAAAGGTAAACCTCTGAGGCTCGGCATTATCCCGATCGACGGCGGCGCTCCGCTAAAAACCATTGAATTACCCGTGACCACAAACGCGGACGCCGGCATTGCGTGGAATAAAACCGGCAACGGAGTTCTGTTCGTGAACACGCTCGGCACGACCTCAAATATTTGGACGCAGCCGCTCGACGGCGCCCGTCCGATGCCTTTAACCGCTTTCAAAGAATTTCAGATCGCCGCGTTTGCGCTCAATCCGGAAGGTAATCGATTGGCTGTCGCCCGCGGCTCGCGCAACCGGAACATTGTTTTGATAAAAAATATCCGCAGCCGAAGTTTGTAACTTTAAAGCAGAAAGCTGACGCGCTTAAAAAAATTCCAATTGATGATCTTTTTCGCGAAGTTTTGTTGTTTATAGAGACGAGAGAATGGCAGATCGACGCGAGAGTTCCGCCTTGAATCCTGTTCAACTAAAGTTTTTTTATTTGACAACTTAAATAAGTTATAATTCGTCTTAAGCCTATCGGAAATCACCGCTAATCAAAGATCGTGCAATTTTCGAACAGGCTTATAAGATAATTTATTTAAGGTTTTGGCATCTGAAAAGTTAGTCTTTCGACAGGAGTCATCGAAAAATGAAAACAGTTTTATTATTCGCAATATTGCTTTTGAGTTTTACGTTTGCCCAGGCGCAGCACGAGTACGCGCCTTTGGCGGAAAAGGAAGTTAAGTATAAAGATTGGACATACAAACAAGTTCGCGACGGTAAAGAGTTGAATTTGCTGAAGGCGACGAAAGGCAAAAAGCTCGTGATGGTCGTTTATTTCGCGCCATGGTGCCCGAACTGGAAATTGCAGGCTCCGGTCGCCGAAAAACTTTACGAAAAATATAAAGCCAGCGGTTTTGAGATCATCGGCGTCGGCGAATATGACACGGTCGACGCGATGAAGGCGAGTCTCGATAATTTCAAAATCACTTTTCCGGTCGTTTACGAATCCGAATCCCGCGACGCAAAGCAGACGACTCCGCATTTTACATACCGCAGAACGACGAGCGACACGCGCAACTGGGGCTCGCCCTGGAGCATTTTTCTCGTGCCTTCGCAGTTAAAATCGAAAGGCGAATTCCTGACGGAAAAAACCTTCGTCGTCAACGGCGAATTGATGGAAGCCGAATCGGAAGCCTTTATCCGCGAAAAATTAGGCTTGCCGAAAGAAGAAAAGAAAGCGGAAGTTTCGGTCAATAAACCTTCGGAAGTCTGCGATCCGTCCACGTCGAGTTTACGGAAACCGTAAACAGAGGGATGAAATATGAGGGATGAGGGATGAATTTAAATCTTACATTCATCCCTCATCCCTCTGACTTCTGCCCTCAAACTACGGCATTGCCGTCAAC
>Ga0310813_10002033_pt1 | contig 12313 bp, 9 predicted proteins | sample YN3metagenome_FD_203086 | JGI IMG/M metagenome (GOLD analysis project Ga0310813, IMG submission 203086) | Soil microbial communities from experimental microcosm in Duke University, North Carolina, United States - YN3 | ecosystem: Engineered > Artificial ecosystem > Soil microcosm > Unclassified ...
AGCGCCCGGCCCAGCTCGTAGACCGCCGCGTACTGCTCGCCGTCCAGGTGGTCCTCGTCGTAGAGGTCCCCGGCCAGCTCAAGGTACTCCTTGGCCTTCTCGACGCCCTCGGGCGGCTCCGCCGTCAGGCCCTTGAGCCAGGTGTGCAGTGCCGCTCGTTTCTCCTCTGGGGATGGGGTCATGCGCCCCATTATGCCGTCGGCGCTCCGGGGGTCAATTCAACTTCTTGACGCTGCCTGCGAAAATCCTACAGAATGCTCCGGACCTTCCGAATAGATCCAAGGGGAATCCCATGAGAATCGTGATCGCTGTCGTGCTCGCCCTCGCGCTCGCGGATGACGCCGAGCTCGTCCGTCCCCTCGAGGCCAAGGGCGCCAAGGTCAAGAAGGCGCCCAACGGAAGCGTCACCGAGATCTCCGTGGGCGGCATCAAGGGCATCACCCTCGAGGACTACAAGACCGTCGGCCAGTGCAAGAACCTGCTGGTGCTGAACCTGAGCGCGGAGGAGCTGCGCTTCAACGACGAAGCCGCCGCCCAGCTGACGGGCCTCGAGCGCCTGGAGCGCTTCTTCTCCAACGGGGCGCAGCTGAGCGACGACGGCTTCAAGTCCCTCGCGTCCTGGAAGAGCCTCAAGCAGATCGGCTTCGATCACTGGTTCCGGACCAAGAAGGACCAGCCCATCGGAGCGGGCCTGGCGCACCTGGCGGCGCTGCCCAATCTGGAAACCGTGCGCCTCGGCGGCTGCATGATCGGCATCGAGGCCATGGAGGCGCTCGCGACCATCAAGACCCTGAAGAAGCTCGACGTCTTCCACACGTTCTACGTGAACGACGACGCGCTCCTGCCGCTGCAGAAGCTCCCCGCGCTGCGGATCTTCATCGCGGGATCGCAGTTCCAGCCCCGGATCAGCGACGCGGCCCTGAAGAACCTCAGCGGCGTGAAGAGCCTGGAGGAGATCAGCCTCACCGAGACGTGGTTGACCTACGAAGGCGGCTTCAAGCACCTGGCGGCCCTTCCCAACCTCAAGAAGCTGTCCCTGCCGAAGGTCGTCGCCTCGGAAGAGGACATCCAGCGGCTGAAGAAGGAACTGCCGAACCTGGTCGTCGAGTGGACGCTGCCCGACGAGGCGACCGTCGAAAAGACCAAGGCCACCTTCAACCGGCACTTCGAGAAGCAGAAGAAGTAGTCCGCGCGGCTCCCTTTGCTTTCGGCTCCGCGAGCGCGTAGTATCGATTTGATGGCGAGTTCGTCGGAGGGAAGCGCGCCCGCCCGCCTCGAGTGGGTGGACGTGGCCAAGGGACTGGGCATCGCCCTGGTGGTGCTCGGCCACACCCTGCGGGGACTCGTCAACGCCGGCCTGCTCAACCCCGAGGGGCCGGTGCAGGTCGTGGACCGCTGGATCTACGCGTTCCACATGCCGCTCTTCTTCATCCTGTCCGGCCTCTTCCTCGCCCGCGCCGCGGAGCGTCCCCTGCGCTCGTTCGTGGGCGACAAGCTGCTGCGCCTCGGGTATCCGTACCTCGTCTGGGTCACCCTCCAGACCCTCGTCATGGTGGGGCTTTCACGCTTCACGAACCACCCGTCCCACCTCTCGGACCTCGCCCGCGCGGTCTACCAGCCGCCGATGCAGTTCTGGTTCTTCTACGCGCTCCTCCTGCAGTCCCTGATCTTCGGCGCGCTCTGGAAGACGGGGATGGGACGCACGGGCGTCCTGATCGTGAGCCTCCTGGCCTGGGTCTCCTCGAGATGGGTTCCCGCCGGCACCTGGTCGCCCTTCCTGCAGGCGCGCGACTTCTTCCCCTACCTGGCGCTGGGCGTCCTCCTGGGCCGCGCCGATGTGATGGAGCGGATCGGGACGTTGTCGCGGGCCTGGGCCGCCGCGATCGTGGTCGCCGGCTTCGGCCTGGTGACCGCGTTCCTGAAGCTGAATCTCCTGGAGCAGCGCGAAGCCGCAATGGCCGCCGCGCTCGCCGGGAGCGCCGCGGTCATCGCGCTGTCGGCCTCGGTCGCGCGCCGGGGCGCCGTTCCCGCGGTGTCGCTCTGGGGCAAGGAGTCGCTGGCGATCTACTGCGCCCACACGCTGGCATCGGCCGGCGTGCGCATCGGACTCAAGAGCGTCGCCCACGTGAGCAACCCGGGCATCCACCTGGCGCTGGGCGTCCTGGCGGGCCTCCTCGGCCCCCTCGCGCTGGTCTGGATCACGAAGCGCTTCCGCTTCCCCTACCTTTTCGAACTGCCCCGCCGCCGGGCCCCCGAGCCCAAGCCCGCCACGTAGCCAAAAACGTCCAGGTTGTTTTTGGGCAAAATCGGGTCGGATGCGCTATCACCTATCGGTGCCCCAAACGGGTCCGGGATCTTCAACGGGAGACTTTGACATGAGCAGACGGCTTCCGGTCGTTCTCGCGCTGGCGTGTGCGATCCTGGCGATCCTTCCCGGACGCGCCCCGGCGCAGTCGGTGGAGCCCTTCCGGCTCGAGAAGCAGGCCCGCATTGTCCTGCTGGGCAACGGCCTCGGCTCCCGCATGATCCACTTCGGGCACTTCGAGACCGAACTGCAGCTGCGCTACCCGGAGCAGCAGCTCTTCGTCCGGAACATGTGCGACGAGGGCGCCACGCCCAGTTTCCGTCCCCACTCGGCGCGCGCGAACCAGCTGGGCTTCCCGGGCGCGGAGAAGTTCGCCCAGGTGTATTGCGACGGTCGGCTCCATGGCGGCAAGGGACATTTCGAGACCGACGAGCAGTGGCTCGCCCGGCTCAAGCCCGACGTCCTGATCCTCTTCTTCGGCAGCAACGAGTCCTTCCAGGGCATGGCGGGGCTTGGGAACTTCCGCGCCGAGCTCGATGCCTTCCTGAAGCACACCAAAGGGCAGTCCTATAACGGCACGGCCGCGCCGAAGCTCGCCCTCGTGTCGCCGACCGCCATCCAGGACCTCTCCGCCGTCCTCGACGTGCCCGACGGGCGCGTCCAGAACCCCGTCCTGGCCGCCTACACCTCCGTCATGGAGGCGGTGGCCGCCGAGAACGGCGTCCTCTTCGTGGACGCCTACCGCGCGTCCCAGGCCTGGTACCGCGAATCCCGCGCGCCGCTGAGCACCGACGGCGCCCTCCTGAACGAGGCGGGCTACAAGAAGCTCTCGACGCTCCTGATCGATCGCATCTTCGGCAAGTCGCCCGTGAAGGACGAGTCGCGCCGCGCGGCCGTCTTCCAGGCGGTCCTCGAGAAGGATTGGCTGTGGATCAACGACTTCAAGATCCCCAACGGCGTCCACGCCTACGGCCAGCGCTACAACCCCTTCGGCCCAGCGAACTACCCGTTCGAGATCCAGAAGATCCGCGAGATGACCGCGATCCGGGACCAGGCCATCTGGGCGGCGCTGGCCGGCAAGACGTTCGACGTCAAGGGCTCTGACGCCGACACCTCGACGCTGCCGGAGGTCCAGACGAACTTCAAGCCGAAGTCCGGCGGCATCAAGTTCCTCGAGGAGAAGGACGCGCTCGCAGCCTTCAAGCTGCCCCCCGGCTACAAGATCGAGCAGTGGGCCAGCGAGAAGGAGTTCCCCGATCTGGAGAAGCCGGTGCAGATGTCCTTCGACAACAAGGGACGCCTCTGGGTTGCGGTGATGCCCACGTATCCCCACTGGAAGCCCGGCGACCCCAGGCCGAACGACAAGCTGATCATCCTCGAGGACACGAACGGCGACGGCAAGGCCGACAAGGAGACGGTCTTCGCCGACCACCTCCATCTGCCCATCGGCTTCGAGTTCGCCCCCGAGGGCGTCTATCTTTCCTCGAGCGGCGGGAACCTGGTGCTGCTCAAGGACACGAACGGAGACGACAAGGTCGACGAGAAGGAGCTCATCTTCAGCGGCTTCGACGACCACGACACGCACCACGCGATCAACGCCTTCACCGCCGACCCGTCCGGCGCGATCATTCTCGCCGAAGGGGTGTTCCTGCGGAGCAACGTCGAAACGGCCTACGGGCCCGTGCGCGGCACCGACGGCGGCTTTTTCCGCTTCCAGCCGCAGCGCCGCCAGTTGGAGCGCCATGCGCAGCTGCCGATTCCGAACCCGTGGGGTGTCGCCTACGATGATTGGGGCCAGCACTTCTTCCTGCACACGTCGGGCCCCGACTTCGAGTGGATGGTCCCCGGCTCGATCAAGTCGAAGTACGGCCTGGCGAATCCCCGCAGCCCCGACCTGCTGGAGCCCGCGCAGCGCGTGCGTCCCACCTCGGGCGTGGAATTCGTCAGCAGCCGCCACTTCCCGCCCGAAGTCCAGGGCGACGTGCTGATCAACAACAACATCGGGTTCCTGGGCACCAAGCAGCACCAGATGATGGACGACGGCACGGGCTACAAGACGAAGTGGCGGCAGGACCTGGTGGTGTCGAGCGATCCAAACTACCGCCCGGTCGACCTGGAGTTCGCGCCGGACGGCTCGCTCTACATCATCGACTGGCAGAACCCGCTGATCGGGCACATGCAGCACAGCGCCCGCGACCCGAACCGCGACCACAGCCACGGACGCATCTACCGGATTACCTATCCCGGCCGGCCGCTCGTGGAGTCGGCGAAGATCGCCGGCGCGCCGATCGCGACGCTGCTCGAGAACCTCAAGCTGCCCGAGTATCGTTCACGCTACCGCACGCAGCGCGAGCTGCGCGGTCGGAAGCCGGAGGAAGTCCTCCCGGCCCTGGCGAAATGGGTCGCGGCTCTCGATGCGAACGATCCGAACGTCGAGCATCACCTGCTCGAGGCCCTCTGGACCACGTGGGGCCTCAACCGCGTCGACGAGGCGCTGCTTCATCGTCTGATGGACTCGAAAGACTTCCACGTGCGGGCGGCCTGCGTCGACGTGATTCGCTACAACGGCCATCGCCTCACCGACCAGGCGGAGCTGCTCAAGAAGGCGGCGCGCGACCCGCACGGCCGCGTGAAGCTCTGCGCGATCGTCGCGGCGTCGTGGATGGGCAAGGAAACCGGCCTGGCGATCATCGCGGAGGCCGAGAAGACGGCCGAGCCGGACCAGCTGACGAAGGATCGCTTCATCAAGGACACCTATCGCGTCGCGAAGGGGTACCTGAATAACGAGACCATGGAAGACGTCACGGCGGTCAAGGTGCCCGAACAGCTCCGCGGCGACGACCGGAAGCTCTTCCTGAAGGGCGCCGAGATCTACAGCCGGGACGGATACTGCGCGACGTGCCACCAGCCCGACGGCGAAGGCCTCGCGCTCTCGGGCTTCCCGCCGCTCTCCAAGAGTTCGTGGGTGTCGCAGGACGACGACCGGCTGATCAAGCTGACCCTGAAGGGGATGTTCGGCCCGCTGGAGCTCGACGGGAAGAAGTACCCGGGCCAGGTGCCGATGACGCCCTTCGGCGGCCTGCTGAACGATGAGGATGTTGCGGCGGTCCTGACCTACGTTCGGAACTCGTTCGGCAACAAGTCGGCGCCCCTGAGCGTGGCCAAGGTCAAGCAGGTGCGGGACGCGACGAAGGAGAAGCTCGACTTCTACACGCCGGAGGAGCTTCTCAACCCGGGCGCGAAGCCGTCGGCGACGTCGCGCCGTTTCGTGAAGATGTGGACCATGGAGGACTTCAAGGGCGCCTTCGACGCGCCGCTGTCGAAGCGCAATTTCGCCCGCGGCAAGGAGATGTTCACGGCGGCGGGCTGCGTCGGCTGCCACAACGTGCAGGGCCAGGGCGGCCACGTCGGCGCCGACCTCTCGAAGGTCGCGCAGGAGTATCCCGGCGCGGAGCTGCTGCGCCAGATCATCGACCCGTCGCTGAAGATCAAGGACGAGTTCCGGGTCTACGCGGTCTTCCTGAAAAACGAAGACCGCTACAAGGGCATGATCGTGAAGCGCGACGGCGACACGATCCAGCTCGCGGAGAACCTCCAGGAGCCGGAGAAGACGGTGCCGATCAAGAAGGCCGACATCAGCCGGGTCACGCCGTCCGACGTCTCGCCGATGCCGACGGGCCTGCTGGTGACGCTGTCGCGCGACGAGATCCTCGATCTCCTCGCCTTCATCGTGTCCCAGGGGAACCCGAAACACGCAGCCTTCTCGGAGTAACGAAGAACCAGTACACAGGCAGAGGGGTCCCCACTCCTTCCCTCCCGGGGGGACCGCAGGGGGGATGTCTCTGCCTGTGTACTGTGTATTGTGTACTGGTTCTCCCGGATCAACGGTTCATCTCACCGAGTCCGTGGGTTCCTCCGCACTTCCGACATTGGGTTTTCGGTGAGGTGTTGTCGATCCGATGGCTCACGGGCGGAAGGCTCTTGAGGTAGGCGTAGATCGCCTTGAGATCCGCGTCGCTCATCTTCCGGAAGTAGCCCCAGGGCATGACGGGATTGAGCGGCTTGCCGCCGGGATTGCCGGTGTGGATGACTTTGAGGAAGAGCTCCTCCGTGTAATACGGAATCCCCGAGGGATCGGGCGTCAGATTGACCGAGTGGACGTTGCCCCAGGGGCCGACGAGGTTCAGGCCTCCCGCCCAGGCCAGGCTCGGGATCGGAGCGCCGCTCGCGTCGAGCGGCGTGTGGCAGCCGGTGCAGTTGGAGATCTTGGTCAGGTATTCCCCGTACTTCACGGGCGACGAGCGGTCGACCTCGGGGACGGAGTCCACGGGAGGCAGCGGGCGGAGCGCCTGCTTCAGGGGTTCCGGGAGCTTCGTGAGCGGGACCTCGCGACGGACCGGCGGGATCGAGCGCAGGTAGGCGATGACGGACGCCAGGTCTTCGTCGGACATGTCGTGGAAGAGCCCGTACGGCATCATGGGAAAGAGCGTGCGGCCGTTGGACCCGATGCCCTGCCGCAGGGCGCGGCGGAACTGATCGTCGGTCCAGCGTCCGGTCCCGGTCTCCGGATCGGGGGAAATGTTGGGCGCCACGAGCCAGGGCAACGCCTCTTCGGGGAACGGGTTCTGTCCGCCTCCCTCGCCGCCCGGCTTGGGAGGCAGACCCTCGCGGGTCCAGTCGAGTTCGGAATGACACATGAAGCAGTGCGCGGGCCCTTCGACCAGGTAGCGGCCGCGCTCCAGGCGGGCCGCGCGAAGCGCGTCCGGTCGTTCGGCCGTGGACCAGATCCGCTGCCGGCCGAAGGCGAAGATCCCGGCGAACGAGAGCGTCAGCGCGACGAGGATGGTGATGCGGTTCATGATGTCCTCCCTTTCCGAACCCATTCCCCTGAAGGCGTCTCTTCCTAGCCGAGCGGGATGCGATCCTTGTTGGCCGAGAGCCAGGCCGCGAAGGTCTGGAGCTCGGGGTTGAGCGACCGGGAGACCTTCAGGTCCCGCGCGCCGCAGAAGTCCTTCTCGAACTCCGCCTTGAACTGGAACATGTTGCCGAGGTCGTCGGCGCCCGGGAATCCGAACTTGCGGTACTGCTCGGGGCTGACGGCGTTGTAGACGACCTCGCGGCCCAGCGCCGTCGAGAGCGCGGCCGCCATCTGGGCGCCCGTGAGGTGGTCGCCGGCGATGCCGACGGTCTTCCCGATGTATTCGGCGCCGCGCTTGAAGATCCCGAGCGCGCACTTGCCGATGTCCGCCGCCGCGATGCCCGGCAGCTTCTTGTCCGCCATCGGAAGCGTGAACGCCAGCTTCCCGTCGGATCCCTTCTTCGGGCCCATGCCGAACCCGATCAGGTTGTCCCAGTAGAAGGACGTGTTGAGGAGGGTCGTCGGAACTCCGACCTCGCTGAAGATCTTGTTCGCCTCGCCCTTCCCGTCGAAATGCGGGACCTTGTACTTGCCCTGCAGCGTGGGCATGCGGTTGTCGCTCAGCGGGACCCAGCGGCGCGTATCCTCGAGGGTCGACCAGATCACGTGCTGGACGCCGGCCTCTTTCGCAGCCTTGGCCATCGCGCGGGCCTGGGCGATTTCCTTCTCGGGCGAGAAGTGCTCCCAGAAGTTCGTCACCAGGTAGGCCCCGTGCGCTCCCGCGAACGCCTTCTTCAGGCTCGCCTCGTCGTCCAGGTTCGCCGCGACGACCTCGGCGCCGAGCTTGGCCAGCTCCTTGCCCTTGTCGCTGTCGGGTTTTCTCGTGATCGCCCGGACCGCGAACTCCTTGTCGGCAAGGATCGCCCGCACCAGGCCGCCGCCCTGTGAGCCCGTCGCTCCCGTCACCGCGATGATCTTCTTGGCCATAAAGTCCTCCTATCGTTTCGTGTTCAGGTCGTTCTGGAAGTTTTCCGTCCGCGAAGCCCCTCCGACACCGTGGTCACGGCGACCGCGGCGCGGACCCGGTCGAGCAGGCCGACGGCGATCCTCATCTCGTCCGGGTTCAGAGTCCCGATCTTTCCGAGCACCGCGTCCACGGCGCCGTCGCAGCGGTCGAGGAGCTCCTTCCCCTGGGGAGTGATGCGGACCACCGCCTGGCGGCGGTCCTGGGCGTCCCGGTCCCGCCGGGCCAGCCCCTTGGAGATCAGCTTGTCGAGGAGCCTCGTGATGTTCGGGCTCCGGGAGATGAGGCGGGTCGAGATGTCGAGGGTGGGCCGGCCGTCGTCACCGGCGCCGCGAAGGATGCGGAGGGCATTGTACTGCTCGTTCGAGAGGTCCCAGGGCGCCAGCGCGCGGCTGACGCTGTGATGGAGGACATCCCCGGTGCGGAGGATGACCACCGCCAGCTCCCGATCGCTGCGGTCGAAGGGCTTCGTCTGGCCCAGCTCGGAGTAGATCGTCGAGGCCGGCTTATTAGTATCCTTGGCTTTCATATATAAGGATATTATATCCATGGATAGTAATTGTCAAGGGGGGATTATCGGTCTTCAAAAGGATTCTTCAGGCGCCTCGGCTCTGGCAGGCCTGCGAGCAGAAGCCCGCCGCGTGGGCGTCGTTGCTGTAGACCGGGAACGGCGTCCCGCAGCGCCGGCATATCGTGGTCTTCGTCGCCCGCAGTTCCGCCGTTTCCTGGTCGGGGTCGTCGAGGTAGTTGCCGAACTCGCGACCCCAGTACCGCTTCAGGAGCCTGGTCGTCAGCAGCACCGACCCGTACGCCAGGGCCCCCGCGATGCCGACCAGGAGGCGCCCCTCCCCGCGACGGATGCCCAGGACGCTGAAGCCCGGGATCAGCAGCTTGGCCGTCGTATAGACGAGCGCCAGCACGACCACGACCGCGCCGATGGTCGTCGACAGATACACCACGGGCTTCCAGCTCTGGGACTGCATCCACCTCATTCTACGCGACGATTGCTCTATCACGGCGCCACCTGCTTCGTATGGAATTACGACATGATTCTTCTCGCCGCCATAACTGTCCTTTTCATGGGCCAGGCGCAGGAGGAGCGGATCTCGAAACTGGGGGTCGACCTGGGTAGCGCCGATGCCGTCGTTCGCGAGCGTGCCGCCAAGGATCTCGTCGCCCTCGGCCGGCCTGCGCTGAAATCCCTCAAGGCCCTCGAACGGGACGCCGCGGATCCCGAAGTCCGCCTCCGTGCCGGCGACACCATCCGGAAAATCATCGAGGGTCTCCGTCGCGCCGCCCTCAAGGTGGAGGTCTCGACCGACAAGCCGACCTACGCTCCCGGGGAGACCGTCACCGTGAGCGTCCGTCTCCGGAACGTCGAGGACTTCCCCGTCACCATCTACCTGGGCGACGGGACCCTGAACGAAAACGCGCAGGCGGAAGTCCTCTCCGGCGCCAAGCCGGTTCATCTCGTGGTGCCGACGTATCAGATCGCACTCTTCGGCGCGGTCACGGTGGACGAGAAGCGGTTCCGGATGATCCCTCCCGGCGCGAGCGTCCAGGTCCACACGTTGACCTTCAAGGAACGCTGGGATCTGAAAGGGAAGGACGCGGGCTTGAAAGCCAGCTATGCCCCGGAAGACAAGAAGCCGCTCGACGCGGGGACATATCACGCGCGGGCGACATTCGCTTGGGGATCGAAGGACAAGAAGAAAGGCGAGCCGCCCGCGGACGGATTTGCCGTGGAGCTGTACCAGTTCACCCCAAAGGCCGAGAGCCTCCTGTCCGACGCCTGGCAGGGCGCGATCGAGGGCGGCGTCGACTTCAAGGTCGGCAAGGACTAGCGGAGCCGGTTCAGGATCAGCAGCGCCATCGCCGTGCCGTAGCTCTTCCCCAGCTCGTGGCTGTCGACGAAGCTCCCGTCCATCTCGGGCAGCGCCAGCATCTGGGCACGGAACTTCTCGAGATGCCGCCCGCGCGCCGGCTCGTCGAGCGCGCGCGCCGCCTCGAGGGTGTGGTAGACGCAGTAGAAGAAGAAAAAGCCCGCCAGCTCTTCGTCGGCGTGGTTGTCGCAGGCCCGGATCGCCTCGAGGGCCGCCACGTGCTTCCAGTAGACGTCCACGCCGGCGGCGACGTTCTCGATCGAGCCGCGGCCGCATTCGTGGAGCGCCAGTTCGGCGAGCGCCGTGCGGCCTGCGGAGTTCTTCTCCGAGCTCTGGGGCTTGCCCGGCTCGTGCCGGTAATCGTGCCGCAGCCCGTCCCGCCGGGTCTTGAGCAAGGCGTCGGCCGCCCGGCCCAGGAGCACGCTCGGAACGTCCGCTCCCGCCCGCTTCGCCCCGGCGATCGCGTGTACGATGGCCGCCGTGGCGAAAGCGCTCGGATACTCGTGCCCCCAGAAGCCGTCCTCGTCCTGCAGCTTCCCCAGCCGCGACAGGATTCGGTTCATGCGCGGCACGTCCTTCGACTTCGTGTAGTACAGGAGCCGGAACATCTCGGCGTAGCACTCCTCGCAGCGCCCCGTCGCCACTCTCGCGTCGTCGTCGAGGTAGGCTTCGGCCTTCCGCAGCGCGAGGTCGACGCGCTCGGGCGCCGCGTCGCGCCACTCGGCCAGCGCGAGGGCGGAGAGTGCCGTGACGGCGATGTAGAAATTAGGCCGGAGGGTCGTGTCCGGCCAGACGCGGTAGCTGGGATCGAGGCGACCCTCCTTGATATGGCGCTTGATCATGTAGGACGCCCACCCGTAGCAGTAGCGGGCGTCGCTCCAGGAGCCATCGTCGCGCTGGGCGCGCAACAGGAAGTCCAGCGCGCGCCGGGACGCGGCCTCCGCCGTGGCGGCGGCCACGCCGGTTGTCGACACCAGGCCCTTGGGCGGAGCGGCGGAGAAGTCCTCGAAGAGATGGCTCATCGGCCCGCGCGGGAGTCCGTCGGGATCGAGGGCCTTCTGGGCGGCGGCGCGCCAGGCCCAGCAGGACTCGGGGTGGCGTTCCAGGAGCTGCTTCCAGATTGCGTCGGGATTCTGGGCGATCGCGGCGCGATGGTATAGGGATTCGGGAGAGTCGTCCGCATCCAGGGCGCGGCGCGCGCCGTCGAGGTCGCCCAGCGCCAGGAGCGCGCGGCCCTTTTGGAGCGCGGCGCAGGACAGCCCGAGCACGTCGCGGTAGCGTCCTGCGTGGCGGAAGATCTGCGCCTTTTGGTCCGGCGTCGCGCGCTCCAGGGCCTTCTCGTCGTCGCCGCCGCGGATCAAATCCTCGACGGACTCGCCGGCCGGCGCGTTGTACGCGTCGTTTCGGCGCAGGACCGCAATCAGCGCGGCACGCAGCCAGTCCGTGTTGAAGGTACGGATCCGGTCCATCGTGTGAACCACGCGCCCTTCCGGAGTGAGGAACAGAAAGCCGGGCTCGATGAAGTCCGGCTTCCGCAGGCCGACGCTGCCGGCCACGGTCTCGTCGCACGACATCCGCAGCGGCACGAATTTCGAGCGGATCAGGTCCACCACGCCGGGGTCCGTGAAGAAGACCACCTTCGCGTAGTGATCCAGGACCGGCGCGCGGTACATGTGGGTGCCGGGGATGCGCGGGCAGTACCAAAGAATGAGCCGATTCTTCTCGCGGGCGGCCTTCTTCGCCTGCTCCAGCAGTTCGGCCCGCTTCGCGGCGCCCGGCTCCGGAGGTTTCGGGGTGCCGTCGGCGAGCTCGACGCCGTCGCGGATCCAGGGGATCTCGCTGTCGCATTTCCGGGCGAGGGCGTCCTCGATAGGCTCCGTCGATTGCGCCGCGGCGGCCGCCGCCAGCAGACCGAGCGTCGCCAGGACCCGCAGAACGCGCCTCATCAGTGCAGCTCCCCGCAGGCGTCCAGCGCCATCACCGCGTAGGCCGTGCCGACATGGGTGACGAAGTGCTGGTCGTCGATGCTGAGCGACTGCGTGAACCAGCGGCCCGACTCCCTCTGGTTTGACTTGAGCCATTCCACGCCCCGCTTGATCTGGGCATCATCGGCCGCGAACCCCGCGTCCCTCAACACGACGATGGCCAGTCCGGTGGCGTACCCGTCGCTCGGCCCATCCTTCGCATTGGGCGTGTCGTCATGGCGCTTCCAGCCTCCGAACGACGGCAGGCACCAGCCGCCG
>Ga0310813_10002034_pt1 | contig 12312 bp, 10 predicted proteins | sample YN3metagenome_FD_203086 | JGI IMG/M metagenome (GOLD analysis project Ga0310813, IMG submission 203086) | Soil microbial communities from experimental microcosm in Duke University, North Carolina, United States - YN3 | ecosystem: Engineered > Artificial ecosystem > Soil microcosm > Unclassified...
GTCGCTGACCCACCCGTAGAACCCGCCCTTCTTCACCCAGTTGAGGCGCGAGCTCGGGACCCAGTTGCCCTCGTTGTCGGCGCAGGTGATCTCGTCGTTGGGCCCGATCGCCATCCCGTTCGTCGCGCGGAAGCCCGTCGCGAGGGATTCGATTGTCGACCCGTCCTTCGACACGCGCAGGAGACAACTGTGGAGCGGGATCTCGGGGTCCATGTGATTGCCGCCGACCAGGTAGTAGAAGTTCCCGGCGCGATCTGTCTGCAGGTCGTAGTGGAATCCGTGGTAGCTGGCCATTGTGACGCCGAGGTTGTTGAAGCTCTCGTAGAAGTCGGCCTCGCCGTCGCCATTGAGATCGTGGAGCCGCGTGATCTGGTCCCGCCCGAGCACGTAGACTTTGTCGTCGACGATGCGGAGCCCGAGCGGCTCGTAGAGGCCGGTCGCGAAGCGCTTCCACTGGAGCTCGCGGAGCTCCGCGTCGATCCCCGAGACTACCCAGACGTCGCCGCTCCACGTGCAGATCGCGGCGCGGCCATCGGAGAAGAAGTCGTGCGCCGTGACCCGCAGCCACGACTTCCAGGGGTTCGCGTCCGGCAGCGTGAGCGTGTCGACCCCGTAGGGCCCGTCGTCCTTGCCCGTCGTCCCCTTGGTGACGACCGCCGGGGTCCAGCGGGCCGGGCCGCCCTTGCAGTGAGCCGAGAGGTCGGGGAGCTGCCGGACGGCGGACAGGTCGCCCTTCCCGGCGATCCAGAGGATGACCATGAAGCGGACGGGCGCGGCGTGGGGCGGGACCTTCAGATGGATCGCGGATGCGCCCGCCTTCTCCAGCGTCGCGGTGCCGGGAGCGGCGGCCAGGCCGACGTCAACGTGGCCGGGCGTGTCTTCGTCGTACACGACCAGGCGGAGGGGGGCCGTCGAGGGCCCGAGGTTGAACGTGCGGGTGAAGGCGGTCGCGGAGCCGGCCTCGAGGAAGCCCGGCAGCTCCAGGACCGGACAGCCGCCCACCGTGTAGGACAGGACGACCTTGTCGCCGTCCACGTAGAGACCGCGATACTGCGCCCAATCCCTCGGGAGCGGACCGCGCCGCTCGGGACGCGGATCCTTGAGGTCGTCCCCCTTCGCCCAGCCCGGCCCGGGCCGGGTCGAGAACTTGAGCGCGGCGCCCGGCCTCGTGGGCCACTTGCCCTTCGAGGTGGTCAGGTGGGTTTCGGAGAGGTCGAGGAAGCCGCCCGTCCAGCCGGCGGCCATGCGGAGCAGGTCGGTGTCGAAGCTGAGCGCGGCGTCCTTGCCGACCTTCACGGTAACGGCCTTGAAGGCGAGGATGTCGGCGTCCTTGTCCGACTTGCCGCGGCTCAGCGTGGAGGAGAAGAACGGCCCGTAGTCCATGTCGGCGCCCGGGGCGGACTTGGATTCTTGCGGGACGAGCGCCAGCAGACAGAGAAAGAGTCTCAAGGCCATGTAATGTTAACACGTCGGCGGGCGGGGGCGCTTCGCGGGGTCAGTTCCGGGTGTCGCTGCCCGGAGGCATGGCGCCGCGCCGTCGCAGTTCCCGCTTCTGGAGCGTGCGGCGCGACGGAGCGGGCTGCTTGATCCCCTGGGTGCGGCGGTAGTCGCCGACGGTTTCGCGGTTGTCGTTCGACGGGAGGGCGGGCGGCAGCGTCGGCGGATCGTCCTGGATCTCGCTCCGGCCGGGTTTTCTCCGGCTGAGCCGCCGCGGGTCGTGACGGCGTCCTTCTCGATCGTTCATGCGAGGACTCCGGAAGGCGCGGGCCCTTGCGGACCCGCGCCTCACCGGACTGGGGTTACTCGATATCCTTGTCCTCGAGGTCGTCCTTCATGGTCTCCATCTCGATGACGAGGCTGTCCAAGACGTCCTTCGGGAGATTGTTCGCCTGGGGGAACATCTCCTTCTCCTCTTCCGCGGCATGGTGCAGGACGTTCTCGCGCAGCACCTTCATCTTGGCGTCGAACACGTCGTCTCCGACCTCGGCGTTGGACATCTCCTCAAGAAGCGTCTTGACGATCCGATGCTCCTCGATCGCCTCGTTGACCAGGTCCTCGGCCTCGTCCGTCCGCACTTCGCGGATGGCGGGGTAGAACAAGCGCTCCTCGATCTCCGCGTGGATGGTCAGTTCCTCGTTGATCTGCCTCCAGAGGCGGTCCTTCTCGTCCAGGTCGCCGTCTCCGACCTTTTCGTACTCGGAGAACAGCTCCTTGACGATCTTGTGATCGCGCTTGAGCAGTTGCATCGGAGTCTTCGCGACGACTTTGGTGTCCGACATAGGTTTCTCCTTCGCTACTTGACGTGGCCTCCGATCTGGCGGTCGAACTCATCATGCATCCGCGCGATCATCGCCTTGCTGTCGTCCGTCTTGCCCTTGCCGGCGACGAACGTGACCTTCAGGGGGAACGTGCGGTCATTCACGCGCTCGACCTTGAAGGACACCGGCTGGGAGTTCTCGTCCCGGGCGTCGATGCGGGCCCAGTCGTTCTTCACTTCCTTGCCGGTGACGGTCCAGCCCAGCGCCGAGACGGCGCGCTCGGCGGCGTCGGTGCCGGCCTTCAGGTCGGCGTCGTACGGGAAGTTGTCGCTGTTGCCGCCCAGCAGCGCGGGCTTCGCGGTGCCCATGCCGAGCTTGTCGGCCATGCGCTCGTGGACCATCTGGGCCATCTTGGCATCGCCCGGGTCGATCCGGACCGACGCGCGGCTGTTGTTCTTGTCGATGGCCGCGACCTTGACGTTGACCTTGCGGCCGTCGGCGCGGTGGCCGACGACTTCGCCGCCCAGTTCATCGTGGCGGTCGCTGTCGACGGTGAGATCGAAGCTCTTCACCGCGGCGACGGCGGCGTCGTAGGTGTCCGACGCGGGCTTGTTGTACTTCCGCTCGACCGTATTGAGGCCGGTGCCCCAATCGCTCTTGCTGGAGGGGGACTTCTGTTCACTCGAACAGGCAGCCAGGAGCGCCAGGATTCCCGCCAGGGCAAGAAGCTGTTTCATATCCATCTCCTTCGAAAAACGTTTCAATCGTTGTGGTCCGCTAGCACCCTCGGGAGAACAGCAGGATAAGAATCACGATGGGGATGGGCACGCCGAGGGCCCACAGGAGAATGGCGGGCTTCACACGACCCGAGGATCGAGGGGTCTGATCCACGCTGAACCTCCTTCCGGGAGAAAACCTCTGGGTCAGAACGGGTTCGGTACGACAAGATGCCTCAGGACGAACCCCCATCCGGGGCGCTCTCATAGGGATAGAGGGTGGTTCGGGGGAGTTTGTTACGCTGCGGGAGCGCTCAGCGGGTGCGCCAGCCGGCCGGGAGGACGAGGGTGAAGGTCGCCGCTCTGCCGTCCCGCTCGACGTCCACGCGGATCGGTTCCGGGTCGGGGTTCATGTAGAGCACCCACTGCACGTCCGCCCAGGAGAGGACGGGCTGGCCGCCGAAGCGCACGATCCGGTCCCCCTCTTTCAGGCCCGCCTTTTCGGCGGGACTGTGGCGATCGATGTCGGTCACGGTGGCCCGTTCCCGGGTCGACAGCATGATGCCGACGCGTTGCGGCGTGGGGTACGGCGCGGCATAGCGTTCGGGCAGCGGCTCGCCGAGGGACTTGTACGATTTCGTCGTGCCTTCGAGCACGTTGTGGCAGTGGATGCAGCCGTCCCGTCCCACGACGGGCCGCGGCTTCCCCTTCTCCTGCAGCGCGGGGATCTCCTCCGGGAACTTCCAGCGGGGCGCCGGGCCGATCTTCCCCGCCAGTTCCGCCTTGTTGGCGGGCCACTGCTCGTGAAGTTCCAGGGCGCCTTCCAGCGCCTTGCGCAGCCCGATCAGGTCGTCGGCCTGGCGCGCGTCGTAGCGGCCGTAGAGGGCGCGGTCGGCGTTCATGAAGAAGACCATCCAGGTCTGGCGCCAGTCGAACTGGAAGAGCGAGAGGTCCAGGCCCCAGCCCTGCACGATGCGGACGCAGACGAAGCGGTCCATGACCTTGGCGAGCTCGGCATCCTGGCGACCGGCGACCTGCCGGTCGATCGTGCGGCAGGCTTTTCAGGTGACGCAGCGCAGGACGACCATGAGAGGCTTGCGGGCGCGGGCGGCTTCGGCGATGCCGGCCTCGAGGTCGTCGTAGATCCAGGTCCCCGCGAGGGCGTGATCGCCCAGCGCCTCGCGGAGCTTGTCCTTATCGCCGGCGGGCGCGGCGGGGATGGCGAGCGCCGCGAGCAGGGCAAGGAGAGACGTCTTCATCGTCTCTAATACTACGTCCTGCAACAGGGTCGACGCGGCGTTTTTGACCGCCTACGCCAGGATCTTCTTCACCACGTTCCCGTGAACGTCGGTGAGGCGGAAGTCGCGGCCCTGGAACTTGTAGGTCAGGCGCTTGTGGTCGATGCCCAGCAGGTGCAGGATCGTGGCGTGCAGGTCGTGGACGTGGACGATGTCCTGCTCCGCGTTGTAGCCCAGCTCGTCGGTAGAGCCGTGCATGAGCCCGCCCTGGATACCGCCACCCGCCATCCAGCAGGAGAAGCCCTTGATGTGGTGGTCGCGCCCGTTGCCCTGCGCCATCGGGGTGCGGCCGAACTCGCTGCCGTAGAGGATCAGGGTGTCGTCGAGCATGCCGCGGCGCTTGAGGTCGGTGATGAGCGCCGCCGCGGGGCCGTCGACCTCCTCGGACTTGAGCTTGATGTCGTTCTTGATGTTGCCGTGGTGGTCCCAGTCGCGGTGGTAGAGCTGGATGAAGCGGACGCCGCGCTCGGCCAGGCGCCGGGCCAGCAGGCAGTTGGCCGCGAAGGAGCCGTCGGCGCCCTTCGTCCCGTAAAGCTTCAGCGTCTCCTCGGATTCGTCGGACAGGTTCATGAGCGCCGGGACGCTCGTCTGCATCTTGAACGCCATCTCGTACTGGCTGATGCGCGTCGCGATCTCGGGATCATCCACGGAGTCCTGGTGGAGGCGGTTCAGGGCGTCCACCGAGTCGATGACGTCCCGCTGCCGCCCGGCGTTCACGCCCGACGGGCTCCCCAGGTAGAGCACCGGCTCGCCCTGCGAGCGGAAGTGGACGCCCTGGAACTTCGACGGGATGAAGCCGCTGGACCACTGGCGCGTCGCGATGGGCTGGTTCTGCCCGCCGCGGCCGTTGGACGTCAGCACGACGAAGCCGGGGAGATTGTCGCAGTCGGCGCCCAGGCCGTACCAGAGCCAGGAGCCCATGCTCGGGCGGCCGGAAATCGACGTCCCCGTGTTCATGAACGTGTGGGCGGGGTCGTGGTTGATCTGCTCCGTCACCAGCGAGCGGACGACGCAGACCTCGTCGGAGACGGCGCCGAGCTTCGGGAAGTGCTCGGACATCTCCACGCCGTTCTTCCCGTAGCGGCGGAACGGCACCTGGGGCGCGAAGCAGGTGAGCTTCGCCCCCTGGAGCTGCGCGATGGGCTGTCCCTTCGTGAACGACTCCGGCATCGGCTGCCCGTGCATCTCGCCGAGCTTCGGACGGTAGTCGAAGGTCTCGAGGTGCGAGGCGCCGCCGGCCATGTAGAGATGGATCACCCGCTTCGCCCGGGGCGCGTGGTGGAGGGTCCTCGCCCCTTCCTCCGCCGACGCGCTCCCCGGGTTCAGCAGCGACGCGAGCGCCATCGAGCCGATGCCCGTGGACGCGCGGCCCAGGAACGAGCGCCGCGTCATGACCCGCGCGTATTTTTCGAAGATGTCCATCGCTCACTCTCTCGTGATCGTCTCGTGCAGGTTCAGGATCGCCCGGGCCACCGACGTCCACGACGCCAGCTCCGCCGCGTCCACGTCCTTCGGCGCGGGCAGCGGCCCCACCGAGAGGATCTGTTCGGTCGATTTCGGATCCGCCTTGTACTGCTCGAGATGCTTCGACTGGAGCTCGCCGAGCAGCTTCAGCTCGGGCGCCGTCGGCTTCCGGGACAGGGCCCGGCGGAAGGCCCAGGTCAGACGCTCCGGGGCCGCCGCGCCGCCCTCCTTGACGATCCGCTCCGCGAAGGCGCGGGCGGCCTCGACGTAGGTGGGATCGTTCAGCAGCACGAGCGCCTGCTGCGGGATGTTGGAGCGCGCCCGCTCGGCGCAGCACTCCTCGCGGTTCGGGGCGTCGAACGCCATCAGGCCCGGGTGGATGAAGGTCCGCTGCCACCACGTGTAGAGGCCGCGGCGGTAGGCGCTCTCGCCCTTGTCGGTTTCCCATTCGCGCGTCGGGAAGTTCAGGAACGACCAGTAGCCCCTCGGCTGGTAGGGCTTCACGCTGTCGCCGCCGAGCTTCCGGATCAGCAGGCCGCTCACCGCGAGCGCGTTGTCGCGCACCAGTTCGGCGTCGAGCCGCCAGCGGGACTGGCAGGCGAGCAGCCGGTTGTAGGGGTCGCGCTCACGGAGCTCCTTGGAAGGCTTCGAGCTCTGCCGGTAGGCGCTCGACATCACCAGGCGCTTCATCGACTTCTTGACGTCCCAGCCGTCCTCCACGAACTCCGTCGCGAGCCAGTCGAGCAGCTCCGGGTGCACCGGCCACTCGCCCTGCGCGCCCAGGTCATCGAGGCGTTTCGAGAGCCCCGTGCCGAAGAGCACCTTCCACAGGCGGTTCACGAAGACCCGCGAGGTGAGCGGGTTGTCGCGAGACACCAGCCACTTCGCCAGGTCGAGCCGCGTCGCGCGCTTGTCGGCGATCTCGATCGGCTTCATGAAGGCCGGGACCCCGGGGGTCACGACCTCGCCCGACGCGTCCAGCCAGTTGCCGCGCGGCAGGACCCGCACCGTGCGCGGGTTCCCCGCTGTCGTGATCAGGCACTTGCGGATGCTCTTCTGGAACTCGTCGAGCTTGCTCTCCCGACCCGTCAGTTCGACGCGAACCTTCTCCAGCAGCGGGGAGACCGTGCGGTAGTACGCCGCGATTTCCTTCTTCTGCGCCTCGTCCCGCTTCTCCGCGGGCGTCTGGATCGCGGCGCGCACTTTCGAGGGCATCGCGCCGCCGGCCGCGAGGACGGCATCGGCCGTCACGGAAAGCCGGAAGCGGCCGATCAGGTGTTCGTTGTGGGTGCTCTTGTACTCCAAGGTGATGGTGAGCGGCGTGCGCTCGGCGCTTCCGAAGGGCTCCTTGAACTGAAAGATCGCCGCGTGCTCCACGCCCAGCTGCGGCATCACGGCCCAGCCGGTGTCGTTCCGCTCGTCGAGTGTGCCCGACACCGGGAACGTGTCCTGCGAGAAGTCGGCGATCGCGTGGTGAAAGGCGACCGACTTGTCCCTCGACTTCGCCTTGAAGCCGGACAGCACGAAGTTCCCGTTGTTCGCAATCCCGGGGCCGGATTTCGGCAGCGTGGGCCACGTGAGCGCCTCGAGCTTCAGCGCGCGGACGCCCTTCAGCGGCACCGTCGTGGTGAAGGTGTGGGTGTCCCGGAGGGCATACTTGCCGGTCAGGATGACCGAGTGATCCTCCTCAACCTGGAATTCGGAGCCGGCGTTGGCCTTGATCGACTCGGGCACGAGCACGGTCCAGGATCCCGGCTGGAGCGCGGTCGTCTCCCAGGAGGCCTGGGCCACGGCCAGCTCCGGCGTCGGCGTGTCGAGCGTCTTCTTCAGGTCGGCGATGGATTCCTGCAGGCTCTTGAGCTCGGCCGCCTGGGCCTCATCCGGGACGGGGACGCCCTTGTCGCCGTCGCTGATGGCGCCTTCCTGGATGTCGGCGAAGAAGGCGGCGAAGCGGTAGAAGTCCTTCGTGGTGAACGGATCGAACTTGTGGTCGTGGCACTCGGCGCAGCCCAGGGTCGCGCCCATCCAGACGCCCGAGGCGTTGCGGACGCGGTCGGCGGCCGTCTTGGCCTCGTACTCGCGGGCCTGCGCGCCGCCCTCCTCCGTCGTGAGGTTCAGCTTGTTGTAGCCCGAGGCGACCTTCGTGTGCAGGGTTGCGTCCGGCAGCAGGTCGCCCGCGAGCTGCTCCATCGTGAAGCGGTCGAAGGCGACGTTCTCGTTGAAGGAGCGGATGACGTAGTCGCGGTAGGGGCCCACGTTGCGCGGGTTGTCGCTGTGGTAGCCGCGGCTGTCGGCAAAGCGGACGAGGTCCAGCCAGAACAGCGCCATGCGCTCGCCGAAGTGCGGGGAGGCCAGGAGGCGGTCGACGGCCTTCTCGTAGCCGCCGGCGGGGTCCTTGAGGAACTCGTCGACCTCCGCCACCGCGGGAGGCAGTCCGGTCAGGTCGAGGCTCAGGCGGCGGATCAGCGCGACCGGGTCGGCTTCCGGCGAGGGCTGGAGCCCCTCCTTCTCGAGGCGCGCCAGGATGAAGGCGTCGATCGGATTGCGGACCCAGGCGGGGTTCTTCACGGCGGGCGCCGCGCTTTTCTGCGTCGGGATGAAGGCCCAGTGGCCCTGCCACTCGGCGCCCTGCTCAATCCATTTCTTCAGGATCGCCGCCTCGCGCGGCGTGAGCTTCTTGCCCGACTTCAGCGGAGGCATCTTCTCGTCGCGGTCGGTCGTCGAGATGCGCTTCCAGAGCAGGCTCTTGGCGAGGTTCCGCGGCGCCACCGCGACCTGGCCCTCGTCGAGCGTCGCGAAGATCCCTTCCTTGGTGTCGAAGCGGAGCTTTGCCTCGCGCGCTTTGGAGTCGGGACCGTGGCACTTGTAGCAGTTTTCGGAAAGGATCGGCCGGACGTCGCGATTGAACTGGATGACGTCCGGGAGCGGCGAGCGGTCCTCGGGCCGGACTTCGTCCGCGGCGGCGCGGAACGAAAGCAGCGCGACCGAAACGGCCAAAAACCGTATAGTGCTCATCGGATAGGTATTACCTCCCGTACCCTGATAGCGGTGAGGGATTCAGACGCTACGAGGAGCCCATGACCGAGAACACGAAGGGCCCGCTGTTGCTCATCCACGGGTTTCCCCTGGACGGGCGGATCTGGGACCCGATGATCGCCAAGATCAAGGTCCGGCAACTGATCGTCCCCGACCTGCGGGGCTGCGGGAAGACCCCGCTGCCTCCCGGTCCCAGCAGCATCGACGACTACGCCCGCGACCTGCTGGCGATCATGGACGCGTCGAAGGTCGATCGCTTCGCCGTGGCGGGCCACTCGATGGGCGGCTACATCGCCTTCGCCCTGCTCCGCCTGGCGCCGCAACGCGTTTCGGCCCTCGCGCTGGTGAGCAGCCGAGCGCTTCCGGACAGCGAGGAGATGAAGAAGACCCGCGAAGCCACCGCCCAGCGGGCCGAGAAGGAAGGCCCGGGCTTCTTGGCCGGCACGATGCCCGAACGGGCCGTCGGCTCGAGCCCTCCCCCCGGGGTCGTCGACGCGCTCCGGAAGATCATCCGCGAGGCGCAGCCCAAGGGCGTCGCCGCCGCCTCCCGCGCCATGGCGGCCCGCCCCGACGCGACCCCTCAGCTGGGTCAGATCCAGATCCCGACGCTCGTCTTCGCGGGCCGGGGCGACAAGATCGTGCCGGCCTCCGAGAGCGAAGCGATGGCGACGGCGATCCCCGGCTCGAAGCTCGTCTGGTGCGAGAAGTCCGGGCACGTGCCGATGCTGGAAGAGCCCGAGCTCGTCGCGAGCGAACTCAGCGCGCTGATGAAGTGATCAAGGCCGCTTGATATCCGGGCTCGGGAGGGCCATGCGCCGCTTCGCCTCCTCCTTGCCCTCCTGCGCGCGCTTGAGCGTGGGATCCTCGACCAGCAGGAGGCCGAACGCGTCGAAGGCCTCCCCGCAGCGCCCTTCCTTGAGGAGCTTCTCTGCCTGATCGAGGCGCCGCGCCTGTTCCCGGCGGCGAAGTTCTTCCCTCCCTTCGAGCGCTTCCTTCCGGCCCGGGCTGCGGCTCAGGACGTGATCGTAGGCGGCCCGTGCGGCGGCGAGATCGCCCCGATGCAGGAGCTCGGCGGCCTCCGCCAGCTCGCGGTCGATCGAGGGACGGGCCAGAAGCATCCCCCCCAGCCCCAGCAGCAGCGCGGCCGCGGCCGCCACGGCGGCTCCCGTGAGGATCCGACGCCGGCGTCGGCGCTGGGGCACGTCGGCCTCGACGTCCTCGCCTCCCAGCCAGCGGGTGAGATCGTCCGCCAGCGCCTTCGCGGTCGGGTAGCGTTCCGCCGGTTCCTTCGCGATCGCCTTCAGGCAGACGTTCTCCAGGCTCCGGTGAAGGATGGGGTTCATCTGGCTCCGCATCACGGAGCTCGGCGACGGCGCGTCGGCCGACACGGCCTTGAGCATGATCTCCTCGGGCGTGCCACCGTCGAAGGGGCGCTTGCCGGTGAACAACTCGTAGAGCATGACGCCCAGCGAGTACACGTCGGCGCGACGGTCGACCCGGAGGCCCTGCACCGCCTCGGGGCTCATGTAGTGGGGAGAGCCGACGACCATGCCCTTCCCGGTCAGGGCGTCCTTGGGGCTCTGCATCAGCTCCCGCGCGAGGCCGAAGTCGGTGATGTGCGGCTGGCCTGCGCCGTCGATGAGGATGTTCTCCGGCTTGAGGTCCCGGTGGATGACCCCGTGCTGATGCGCGTGGTGGACGCCCAGCGCGATGTCCCGCAGCACGGCGACCCGCTGCCGCATCCGGATCGACTTGTCCTTCCACCATTCCAGCATCGAGACGCCGTCGATGAACTCCATCGCGATGTAGCGGTTGCCGTCGAGGACGCCCGCCTCGTAGACGCCGACGATGTGCGGGTGCGTCGGCACCTGCGCCGTCAGCTTGGCCTCGCGGAGGAAGCGCTCCTCGTCGGTCTTCGCAGCGTGGGGATCGGCCTTGTGCTGGAGGACGAGCATCTTGAGGGCGACGCGGCGGCTGAGCGTGGTGTCGAGCGCCTCGAAGACGGCGCCCATGCCGCCGCGGCCGACCTCGCGCACGATCGTGTACTTGCCCAGGATGCGCCCGTCCACCGCGGGCAGTTCCTGGGTCTGCTCCTGGACGGCGACCTCGGCGGTCTCGGAGAGCGGGCGGAGCTCCGCCTTGCAGGCGGGACAGGCGTAGCGCCGCGACGGGTCATAGGCCGAGGCGTTGCAGCGCTTCCCGCAGGCCGAGCAGGTGAGGATCGTCTTCTCCTGGACCGCGAGGGCGTGGCGGATCTCGTCCGCCGACGCGTAGCCCTTCTGGACCAGGAGTTCGCCGAGGCGCGGCTCGACGGTGACGCCCGAGCGCAGCGCCTCGTCCTGGGATTTGAGGCACTCGAGGAGCTGGGACTGGGTGATGGTGCGGTTGTCGACCAGGATGCGGCCCAGCGTCGCGTCGCGCGGCGCGACGTTGCCGCGCACGATGCGGGCGGTTTCCTCCTGCAGGCCATCGAGCTGTTCCCGCGAGAGGATGTTGTTTTCGACGAAGACGTCGCCGAGCCGCGGAGGTTCGGAGCCTTCGGCCCTGGGGGCTCCTGCCTGCTTGATCATGGCCTCCCGAAGCTGCGCGGGGGTGATCAGCTTGCGGTCCAGGGCCTTCTTGCCGAGAAAGAGATCTTCGCTGTCGCGATCCATCGATGCCGTCGCCTCTTTCCCCGGTCGGATTCCGCTCCGGAATCGAGTAAATTATAGCGCATCCTTCATGGGCCACAAGCGCGAGCGGCGGGCGGTTCAACTACTTTGCGACTCCGCCCCGGAGGGCGGCGATCATGATGCGCGCGCAGGCTTCGGCGTCCGAGAGGGCATCGTGGTGGCGCAGCTGGAGGCCCAGCACGCGGCACACGTCGGGCAGCGTCGTCGGCCGAATCCCCCAGTTCTTCCGCGCGACGCGGACGCTGCACTCGAACGGCAGCGGGGGCGGCTCGATCCCGGCGGAGCGGCAGCAGGCGTGGAGGACGGAGCGGTCGAAGGGCGCGTTGTGCGCCGCGAGGAACTCGACCCCGTTCGCGAGCTCCTGGAGTTCCCGCCAGACCTCCGCGAAGGGCGCGGCGTCCGCCACGTCCTCCCACGTGATCCCGTGGATGTAGGTGAAGACGAAGTCGCGTCGAGGCGGGCGGATCAGCCGCGACTCGCTGCGGACGATGCGGTTCTTCTCGACCCGCACCATCCCGACGGCGCAGGCGCTGTCGCGCCCCATGTCGGCCGTCTCGAAGTCGATCGCGACGAAGGAAGGCCCCTCTCCCCCGAGTTCCATCTTGGGGATCTTACCGAACCACGAACCAGGAACCAAGAACCATGAGATCCTGAACCCCCGAACCAGGAACCAGGAGAAGAGAAGTCCCCTCCTCCACCCTCCCCGGGGGAGGGCCGGGGGTGGGGACGACTCCGCTCTTGGTTCCTGGTTCGGGGTTCTTGGTTCAGCGAGTGATCTCCACGATGGCATCGAAGATCTCGCCGTAGCGACGGCCATCGAGGGTGACGTCGAAGGCGACGATGCGGACGCCCGGCGCGGCGTCGGCCG
>Ga0310813_10002035_pt1 | contig 12311 bp, 8 predicted proteins | sample YN3metagenome_FD_203086 | JGI IMG/M metagenome (GOLD analysis project Ga0310813, IMG submission 203086) | Soil microbial communities from experimental microcosm in Duke University, North Carolina, United States - YN3 | ecosystem: Engineered > Artificial ecosystem > Soil microcosm > Unclassified ...
GCGCAGCATCTTCAGCGGCGGCTCGCCGAGCACCGTGAAGTAGATCGCGGGCGTCTCGACCGAGGCGCGCGAGAAGACGATCTGCTGCGCGAGCGTGGTCTTGCCCGCGCCGGGGTTGCCGTCGACCAGGTAGAGGCGGTCGGCGATGAGGCCGCCGTGCAGGATGTCGTCCAGGCCGTGCACGCCGGTCCGGGCGCGCGGGGGGTCGTGGGCTTCTTTCGTCATGGCGTGCGGCGTGAAGAGGTCTTGAGGCGCTGCCGGGCAAATGGCGTGCGCGACAGTTAAATCTATCGAACAATATGGATCGATAGTTACTTGGTGCTGCCATTCGAGTTGGGCACCGGCCACGGTGCCGGCGCCTTGACTTCCTTGAGCGTGAGGATCGTCTGCATCGCCTTGATGCCCGGCAGGCGCCGCACGGTGGTCATGGCGAAGTCCGCGTAGGTGTCCAGGTCCTGCTTGACGACCTGCAGCAGGAAGTCGGAGCTGCCCGCGATGCTCCAGCAGGCCACGATCTCGGGCAGGTCGGCGACGGCACGCTCGAACGCGTTCGCCTCGCTCTCGCCGTGGTCGCCGATGGACACCATCACGAAGGCCAGGACGCCCCAGCCGAGTGCCCGGCGGTCGAGGTTGGCCTGGTAGCCGGCGATGACGCCCTCGTCCTCCAGCCGCTTCACGCGGCGCCACGTGGGAGACGTGGACAGGTGCACCTTCTCGGCAAGCTCGGCGACGGTCAGGCGGCCGTTGCGCTGGAGCGCGGCCAGAATGCGGGAATCGTGGGCGTCGATGTCGTGAGGCATGGGCATTCCAGTTGAATGGACGAATCATAGTTTCCATGCCTCACATTCAGAGCGACAGGGCATGGAAAGGCAGCAATTTCCCGCTGCGTCGCAATAGGATGACCACCCGACGCAACCACGAGGAATGCCCATGCTTTCAGGCTTCACGCCGCCCTACACGCCCTCCGGCCGCTCGGCCCTCATCCCGGCGCCGCCCTGGCACTACGCGGGGCAACTGCTGTCGCTGGCGTTCGACGTGGACCGCGCCGCGGCCCAGGCGCTGCTGCCGGACGGCCTGGGCCAGGCCACCGGTGCGGCGGCCGCGCACTTCTGCGAATGGCAGTCCACCACCGACGGCAGCGAGCTGCTCGACCCGGCCTACTCGCAGTACCGCGAATTCCTGGCGCTGGTGGAAGTCGAGCGCGCGGGGGCACGCTGCTTCTACTGCCCGTTCATCTACGTCGACCAGGACCTGTCGATGGCGCGCGGCTGGCTCCAGGGCTGGCCCAAGAAGTTCGGCAGCGTCTGGCTGACGCGGGCCTACGAGCTGGAACACCCCGCTGCCGCGCCGTCGCGCGCCGGCAGCCGCTTCGGCGCCAGCCTGGCGGTGAAGGATCGGCGGCTCGCCGAGGCGGCGCTCACGCTCACGGGTGCCGCCGCCGCGCCCATCGGCTTTCTTGCGGCACCCAGCTACGGGCTCGTGCCGGCCGCCAGCGTCCTGGGCACGCCGGAGCGCGGCCGCCCGACGCTGGCCCGCGCCAGCGTGGAGAACAAGGTGGCGGGACCCGCGCACGCCGCCACCGGCACGCTGCGGTTCCTCGAGAGCCCGCGCGACGAGCTCGCGCTGCTGCAGCCCAGGGCCGTGACGGCCGCGAGCGTGTCGACGTTCGCGATGACCATCACCGGCGCGACGGCCGCGTGAGGGCGCGCGGCCGCATCGTCAGGCGACGTTGAGCGCGTCGACCCCGAGCGTCGACGAGTTCGACGCCGTCTCGTCGAACGTGCCGTGCAGCGACGCCATCATCGCGCTGTCGAGCGACAGCTCCATGTAGCGGTAGCTCGATCGGATCGCCTGGCGCACCTGCGCGACCTCGTGCGCGCCCGGCGCGTGGCCCAGCAGGGTCGCGACGATGTCCAGCGCCTCCCACGGGTGCGTGTCGTCGTACTCGGCGTGCACCTTGAGCCAGCGCATCGCCGGCGAGCGGATCTCCTCGGGCAGCGACTGCGCGTAGGTATCCTGCGAGCACACCACGCACGACCACTCGCCGGTGGCGCCCTCGACGGCATAGTTGGTCGCCGCGATGGCCACGGCGAGCTCGGCACGGTCGCACATGACCCAGCACCAGTGCGCGAGGGCCTGCATCTCCTCGATGTCCGTGCCGGAGCGCAGGTCGCCCAGCGTCAGGCCCGCCGCGGCAGCCCAGTTGGCCCAGTGCTCCGCATGCTTCTGCTCCACGCGGATGTTCTGGATCAGGTAGCGGCGCGCCATGTCCGAGCCGACGCTGTCACCGTAGGCGGCCTTCTTCAGGTTCATGGACATGAAGCGCGGGAACTGCTCGATGGTGGGCCAGATGCCCAGCATGAAGCGCTGCATCGTGGGCAACGGAAGCCGCGCGTCGCGCATCAGCGCGAACAGCTCGTGGTCGACGACGCGGCGCTTGTACGGCGCGGTCTCGTGCACGACGCGTTGCAGCCAGACCGGGTAGCTCCCGATGCTCTTCAGGTCACCCGTTCTGCGGAAGGCGTTCGACATGGATCTCCTCGATGGTCGTTGACGAAGTGCCCCGATCGTGCGTGCCCGCACCAGCGTGAACAAGTCGGCATTTCTCCATCTTTCAAACCATTACAACCCGCCGGCCTTGACACGCATCAAGCCGGATGCGAACGCATTGCGCGTCAGACGAACGCTTCCTGGCTGTGCGCGTCGAACACGGCCAGCACCTCGTCGAAGTTGATGGGCTTGGTGAGGTAGCTCTCGAACCCGCAGGCCATGGCGGTGCGGATCTGCTCGGGCAGCGCGTCGGCCGACAGCGCCACGAGGCACACGTCGCGCGTCGCGCGGTCGCGCCGCAGCTCGCGCGCGAGCTCGATGCCGGTCATGTCGCCCAGGTTCATGTCGACGAGCATCAGGTCGGGCGGATCGGCGCGCGCGCATTCGAGCGCCATCGCGCCGCTGGTGGCCACGCGCAGCGATACCCCCTGGCGCATGGTCACGAGCTGGCGCACCAGCTCGGCGTTGACCTCGTCATCCTCGGCGTACAGCACGTTGAGCGCCGGCACGGCGTGCGCTTCGGCGCGGCCCAGGCGCGCGGGAGCGGGCTTGGCCGCCGGCGCGGCGGCCAGGCCCAGCCGCAGGCTCGCGCAGGTGCCCACGCCGAAGGTGCTGCTGATGGTGAGCGTGCCGCCCATCATCTCGGCGAGCTGGCGCGACAGCACGAGCCCGATGCCCGTGCCCTCGACGGTCGACGACTCGGCGCCCAGCCGGTTGAAGGGCTGGAACAGACAGGCGAGCTGCTCCGCGGGGATGCCCTGACCCGTATCGGTGACGAGGATCTCGCAGGAGTCGTCCGTGCGGCGCCAGGTGAGCGCCACGCGCCCGCCGGGCCGGTTGTACTTGACGGCGTTGCTCAGGAGGTTGACCAGCACCTGGCGCAGCCGCACCGGGTCGGCGTTGACCCAGGTGTCGTCCGGCGCCGTGAGGCGCGCGTCGCGGTGGGCCGCGCCCGACGGCGGGCTCTCGGAGGCCACGAAGACCTCGACGCCCGCCTTGGTCACCAGCGGCGAGACCATGGTCGCCGCCTCCTCGATCACGCGGGGCAGCTGCACCGCCTGCGACGACACGGACATCTCGCCCGATTCGATCCGCGACAGGTCGAGCACGTCATTGACCAGCGCCAGCAGGTGCGACCCCGCGTTCTCCACGTGCTGCACGCGCTCGAGCTGTTCGGCCGACAGCGGCTTGACGGCATCCAGGCGCAGCAGCTTGGAAAAGCCGATCACGGCGTTCAGCGGCGTGCGCAGTTCATGGCTCATGCGCGAGAGGAATTCCGTCTTCGCCTTGCTCGAGGCCTCCAGTGCCTCGTGCGCCCGCCGCTCGGCGTCGGCCACGATGCGCGTGGTGATGTCGCGCAACACGATCGTCGTGAGCACGCCCTGGTCCATCTGCAGGCGCGACAGCGAGGCCTCGAGCGGGAATGGGCGCCCGTCGCGCTTGCGCCCGGTCAGCGCCTGCAGCGTGCCGGCGGCGGCGAAGGACGACGGCGCCGCCGCGGCTTCGCCGGTGATCGCGATCTGCTCGACGAAGCGGTCGATCGGCTGGCCCAGCGCCTCGCCGGCGGCCACGCCGAACATCGCCTCGGCGGCCTCGTTGAACAGCACGATGCGGCGCTGCTCGTCGACCGAGATCACGCCCTCGCTGACGGCGTGGATCAGGCGCTCCATGCGCAGGTCGGCCGCGACCTGCATGCGGATCGCGCGGCGCACGAACACGAGGCCCGAGATCGTGAGCAGCACCGCGATGCCGGTGTTCAGGCCCAGCAGCAGGCGCTGCGTGATGCGCGACGCCTCGCCGAGCTCGGCGGAAAACTCGCTGGTCAGCTGCGTCAGGCGCTCGTTGAGCGCCTGGGACCGCTGCAGCATGGCGGCCACGGCCGGCGCGTCGGCATCGCCCGCGCGCAACCGCTCGTGCGCGCGCTCGACGAGCGTGCGCATCTCCTCGATCGTGCGATCGCCTTCGGTCCAGGTGGCGATGGTGCGCGACATGAACGGCGCGTGCTGGAACCAGCGGAACATGCGGATCAGGCCGACGATGTCGTCGGGATGGTTGCCGCCGTCCAGGAAGCCCTGGCGCGCGGCCTCGATGTCGGGATCGGGCCGCTGCAGCGCCTCGCGCGCGGCACGGTCGCCGAGCGGGAACCCGAGCGACGACTGGAAGCGCGCGTAGTCGAGCTCCTGGTGCTTCTCGGCGTAGGCGAGCAGGTTGATCTGCGCGTCCTTCTGCGCCTTCGAGTACAGGCTCTCGCCCGCCACGTAGGCGCGCACGGTCGACAGCAGCTGGATGCTGAACGCGGCGACCGAGGCCTGCAGGATCGTCATGGCGACGAACACCGCGACGATCGGCCAGTACCTGGGCAATCGGGGCATCTTGCGAAAGGAGGTCACAAGGATCATGGGGGAGGCAGGCCCGGCCGCCGCACGGCCCTGCAGCTCGCACATGGGGACGCCTCGTACCGGCTCGGAGTCAGGAATGCCGCCACGGGGGCGGCTCGAATCGAGCTTTGGGACATCGTGACAGATGTGCGACCAGGGCGCGAGGGGAAACTCCCCTGCGGGGTTGTGGGGAGTCCTGGATCGCTCTTCGTGCGCGGCGCCTTTGCGGGGGCGGATCCTGCGGCAGCGCGCAGGATGACGACGGGTGGGGGCGGGGACAGGCGTGCCACCGGCGATGCGCCAATCGGTCGTCGCGTCACCAGCGCAGCTCAGATCCGTCATCTTGCGCGGAGCGCAGCGGAGTCGCAGGATCCGCGCCGGCGTGAGGCGGCGCGGCTGGGACAGGCGGATCCTGCGACTGCGCGCAGGATGACAGCCGGTGCGCGCAGTGCGGCCGGGAGACCGCGCAGGATGACAGCGGACCTCGCGCAGCGGCGCGCCCGTCCCGCCTCAGTGGATGCGGAACGACGAGAACGTGTCGTTGCAGGCGCTGCCCACCCACGGCGTGTCGGCCGTGAAGGTGCACCTGGCGCCGCCGAAGTTGCCGTCGGTGTAGGCGTCCACCGTCCAGCCGGCGGGGATCTTCAGCGAGCTGACCCAATCGTTGGGGATGTCGACCGGCAGCGACGCATAGTCGCCCTTGCCCTTGGGCGCGCTGTAGCTGCCGCCGAAGTCGATGTCCTGGAAGAAGGTCACGCCCACCCCGCCCGCCGTCGTGGCCACGCCGTTGAGCTTCCACTGCTGCGCCAGGGCGCCGTTGCAGGTCCAGATGCGCAGCACGTTGCCGTTGGCGGCAATGCCGTTGGGGGTATCCAGGCACAGGCCGGACTGCGGGTTGAGGACGGAGCCGTCGCCGCGCGGGATCCACTTCTGGCCACCCACGCCGTTGCAGTCCCACAGCTCGACCTCGGTGCCCGCGGCGGTGCCGTTGCCCTTGATGTCCAGGCAGCGGCCGAGCGAACGGAACGTGTTATCGGCCAGGTTGTACTGCCAGTGCTGGTCGACCGCCTGCGTCTGGCAATCCCACAGCTGCACGTTGGTGCCGTTGCCGCCGGAGTCGTCGCCGGCCACGTCCATGCACTTCATGCCGGGGCCCGTGACGGTGTTGACCTCGCCGCCGCGGCTGTCGCCGCGGTAGCCCGCCGCCACGATGTTGGCCTGCACCGCGGCCTCGGTCGCGTCCGACGGGTAGCCCGCCACCATCACGCCTTCGAAGAACGAGCCGACGCTCCAGTTGCTGTTGTCCCCGCCGGTGCCCAGCACGATGGCGCCTTCCAGGCTCATCGGGATGTAGCCGCCGCGCGTGGGCAGCGTGCCCGCGTACTGCGTCGCCAGGCCGCCCGACTGCGCGTTGCCCGAGCGCAGCGCGAACGTCGTGCGCGCGTCGTTCTTGAGCATCGCCGTCACGAAGTTCGCGTTCACCGGCGTGTTGTTCAGGTTCGATCCGTTGCCCATGAACAAGCCGTTCTCGAGGTCCGCCTGCACCCACGGACCCGAGCCGGTGCACGGCGCGAAATAGCAGGTGGTGCCGAGGTTGACCGCATCCATGTGGCCGTTGCCGGTGTCGTTGGTGCTCGTCTCGGCGTTGCCGTAGTCGAAGCAGCAGCCGTCGTTGACATGCGTGCCGCTGGCCACCATGTACATGCCCTCGGGGTTGGCGCCGAACGCGACGCCGTTGGTCGCGTTGTTGCGGTAGCCGTTGCGCGCGGAGATGTACAGGCCGTAGACCGGATGGCCGTTGGCGACGATGGGCAGCGCGTTCGCCTTCGATCCGAAGTCGAACGGCGCGGCGCCGCCACTGCCCTCGATGCCCAGGTCGTTGTGGCGCGACGACTGGTCGTACAGCACGGTGATGAGGCAGGTCGTTCCGGCGCAGAACGCGTCCTGCTGCGCGGCGTTGGCGTAGCCGCCGGCGCCGAGCGTGCCGACGTCGGTGGATGCGCCGTCCGACTGCCGCTGCACGCGGTAGAGGCGGCCGGAATACGCGCCGAACAGCGCGCGCGTCGTGCTGTGCGCGGCCACGCAGGGCGTGCCGCCGTTGGCGTAGAGGTCGCAGGGGCCGGCCGCGTGCGCGCCGGACACGGCGAGCAGGAAGCCGAGGAACCAGAGCGCCTTCAGGAACAGGGAGCGTTGTCTCGTCATGTCGGTCTTTCGGGTCTTGTGTTGATGTGCGCAGCGACGCCGTCGGGGCGACGGCGATCGATGGGATCGGGCTTTCAGGGAACCGGGACTCGCGTCCGCCGCGCGGGAATTTCGGGTTCCCGCAGCGGCAGCGAAGCGTAGCCAGACGTCGCCGCGCGATGGATCGAGATTTGGGCTGCCGGGATACAGGTTCGGGTATGGCGGCCCGCGCGTGCACTCGCGCCGCACGGCAGGCACGCGGCTTGGCACGCGGGCCGGCCCTTTGCGGCATGGATCCGCGGGCTCCGCGCCACGCCCGGGCGGGCGCGTCCGGACGACGGTGCGCGACGCACCGCCTGCGGCGTTCATCCGCCGCGGCATCCCGCGCATCGGCGCCGCCGCGCGCGCGATGACATACCGCGAACGCGGTATGCGGCCGCAGGCGCCCGCGCCGTCGCGCGGCGCGCCGGCCCATGAAAAAGGCGCCCCGCAGCCTGCAGGCCGCGGGGCGCCAACCCATGCGCCCGGGAGAAGACGAACCGGGCGCCCGATGCGCGACGGTCTCCCGCTATCCGTGCACCATGCGCAGCGGCCCCCGCGCCCCGTGCGACACGCCCGGTCCGCTGAGTCGCAGGACGCATTCGATCGTCCCCCAGCCCCGGCGCGGGCGGCCGCCCTCGTCGGCGGGCCGGAAGTGCAGCCGGCGCAGCGCCTGCATCAGCGCGCCGTCGAGCACGACGTTCTCCGCTGCCAGCCCGCTCGGGCGCGAGAGCTGCACGTCCAGCACCCGGCCGTCCGCTTCGACGAGCACGTCGAAGTGCGCCGACACGAGCGGCGACGTGTTGACGAAAGGACTCCAGGGGGCGACGGACATGGCTGCTCTCCTTCAGGCGTCAGAACGAATAGCCGACGGACACCATGTACGTCCGCCCGAACAGCGGCCGGCCCATGATGGCGCCGCTGCTGCCTTGCCCCGAGCCCGCGACGCGCGGGTTGCCTTCGGTCAGGCCGAGCGTGTCGGTCGCGTTGTTGACGGCCAGGCGCAGGTCGACGCCGCTCGCCAGGCTGGCGGATGCCCCCAGGTCGAGCGTGTCGTAGGCCGGCAGCGGCTGCAGGTTCTGCGGATCGCTGTCGCGCTGGCCGACGTGCGTCCACGTGCCGAACAGCCGGAACGAGCCGAATTCGGTCGGAATGCGGTACGACGGCGTCAGGCGCAGTTCGACCTTGGGCACGCGCTGCACGTTGTTGCCGCTGAGATTGCCCGAGTTGACGTAGCGGCCGCGCGCGAAGTCGCCCGAGAACGCGATGTCGAAGTTGCGCAGCGGCCGCACGTTCACCTCGAATTCCAGGCCCCTGGACTCCGTCGTGGCGCTGAAGCTGGAGCTGCCGGACCCCACCTGGAACTGCTGGAACTGCGAGTTCTTCAGCTTGTTGGTGTAGATGGACAGGTAGGCCGTGTACAGCGAGGTGACCGCATTGAAGCCCAGTTCGGCCTGCGAGATGCGCTCGATGCCGCTGCCGTGCAGGCCGTTGCGCACGTCGTCGAACATCGGCAGGTGCGCGCCGCTGTTCAGGCGCACGAACGCGCTGTACTGCTTGCTGAGGTCGTAGTTCGCGCCGAGCGTCCAGGAGGTGGCGTGGCCCGTCCAGTGGTAGACGGTGTTGCTGCCGTTGAAGTAGGCCAGGTTGTTGTCGTAGAGCGTCAGTGGGTTGCCGTCGAGGTCGCCGGTGGACAGGTTGCGCGACGTGCCGTCGAGGCGCTCGGTCTCGAAGCGCGTGCCCGCGTCGACGCGCAGCGCCTCGCCCAGCTTCCATTCGTCGGCCAGGTAGGCCGCCGTGTTGCGCCCGTTCCAGTCGGCGTCGAGGTCGAAGTTGAAGGCCGACGAGGTCATGCCGTGGTTGGACGCGAGCACGCCGTTGTCCAGCTTCACGTCGACCAGCCGCGGCCGCGCGTCGAGCGTGACGAGCTCCTGGTTGCCCAGGTACCACAGGTCATGCGACGAGTAGTCGGCGAAGTACGCGCCGACGGTGAGCGTGTTGCCCTTGAACAGCTCGCCGCTGACGTGCGTCTCGTCGGTGAACGACTGGATGCGCTTGTCGACGGACCACGGCATGATCTGCGCCACCATCGTCGACGTGTCGGCGATCGACGCGCCATTGCTGGCGTAGCTCGCGCTGCCGCCCGTTGCGGGAGCGCCGGCAGCCGCGACCACGCCGGCGTCGCCGTTGGCCGCGGTGACCTGGCTGGCGATGTAGGCCGCCAGGGTGGTGGGCACGCCGCCGTTGACCAGCCCGTAGGTGGGCACCGTGCCGGACGTGTAGCCGTTCTTGCTGTTGAGCGTCCAGTTGCCGATCTTCTGGTCCAGCGTCGCGCCGAACGTGCTGAGGCTGGGCCCGCGGCCGCGGCCCATGTCGATCTGGAACGTGCCGGGCGTCGCGCCGGGCGAGGTCTCGATCGTGGCGTGGCGGGTCTCGTCGTCGTACCAGGTGAAGGTGCGCGGGTTGACGCCGGGGAAGGCCGAGACGTGCTTGCCGTCGGCGCTGCCGGTCAGCGGCACGTCGGTGTACCAGGCGCTGCTGACGTTCATCGAGCGCGCGTACAGGTCGAGCTCGCCGCCGCCATCGAGCTTGTGCGTGACGAGCGCGCTGAGCTGCCCGCCGCGGCTGGACGGGTACTGCGTGTCGCGCAGGCCGTTGCCGGTGCCGTAGAAGCCGCCCACCGTCGCGAACCAGTTGTTCGCGATCGGGCCCGACCAGTAGCCGTCCAGGCGCCGCAGGTCGCCCGAGCCGGCGGTCAGGCGGATGTCGCCCTCGGCGGCGTCGTTGCCCTTCTTCTGCACGAAGTTGACCGACACCCCGGGCTGGCCCGAGCCGTAGATCGGGCTCGTGCCGCCGCGCAGCACTTCCACCCGCTCGATGGTGTCGTCGATGCGGAACAGCGACGAGCCCTCGAGGAAGGACAGCGACGGCGCCGCGAAGATCGGCGAGCCGTTCATCTGGATCGTGGCGTACGGCGAATCGCCGTCCTCGGGAAAGCCGCGCACGCGGATGTTGGCGCCGGACTCGCCGCCGGTGGTCTCCACGAACACGCCCGGCACGATCTTGAGCAGGTCGGCGGTGGACGTCGGCGCCGCGTCCTTGATCTGCTCTGCGTCCGCGGTGGTGATGGAGTAGCCGGCCTCCTTCTTGAGCATGCCTTCGCGCCGCGAGTTGCCGGTGACGACGACCTGCTGCGCCTGCGTGAGGTCCTTCTCGCTGGCCGCCGTGCGCGGCGTGCCGGAGGCATCGGCGGGCGCGGCCGGCGCGGAAGCGGCCGTGGCGGGCGCGGCCGCGGAGGCCGCCGGTGCGGGCGCGGCCGCGTCCTGCGCGAGGGCGCGTTCGGCGGCCAGCGTGGCCACCAGCGCGGTGATTGCAAGCGTCAGCGTGCTGTGTGTCGATCTTGTTCGGGTCATGTCGTTGTCGCCCTAGCGTGAGTTGTCCATCCGGTCGGCGGCCGTTCGCGGGGAACGTCCGTGCCGGCTCCGAGGGGTGCGCCGGTCCGCGAATGCGGCCGGCGTCTGCCGGGCGCCGGACCTGTCTGCATTCCGGCGCCTGGGATCAATGTAGAAAGCCGGATGCACCGCAGGATGTTGTTCTTTAAGACCGGACGAAAACTTGATTTCAATTCCGCGGCGCGCGTGAAACGGATGAAACACGCGGCCTTCAGCGCGCGAGCGCCGCGTCGCGCAGGGCGTTCCCGGCCGGCAGCAGGCGACGCGCGAACGCGACGCCGTCGGCGTCGAACACGTGCACGTGCTCCGCGGGGAACGCCACGCCGACCTGGTCGCCCGGCGCGAGCCGATCGTCGATGGACTTGGCCACGAGCGTGCCGCCGTCGGGCAGGCGCAGGTACACCCAGGCGTGCTCGCCCAGGCGCTCGACGTGCGTGACGGCGGCGCGCAGCGCGGCGGCGTCGTCCAGGCGCACGTGCTCGGGCCGGAGGCCGGCCGTGACTTCGGCCGACCGCGCCAGCGGCGGCGGATCGACCAGCGCGCGCACGTCCGCGCCGGCCACGCGCAGCGCCAGGCCGTCGCCGTCCAGGCCCATGGCCACGCCGGGCAGGAAGTTCATCGCCGGCGAGCCGATGAAGCCGGCGACGAAGCGGTTCGCGGGCCGATGGTAGAGATCCATCGGCGTGCCGACCTGCGCGATGCTCGCCGCGCCGGGCGCGCCTGCCAGCGGCCGCAGCAGCACGATGCGATCGGCCAGCGTCATCGCCTCGACCTGGTCGTGCGTGACGTAGACCATGGCGGCGGTGCCGAGCGCACGATGCAGGCGCGCGATCTCGACGCGGGTCTGCACGCGCAGTGCGGCGTCGAGGTTGGACAGCGGCTCGTCGAACAGGAACACCGACGGCTGGCGCACCAGCGCCCGGCCGATGGCCACGCGCTGGCGCTGGCCGCCCGAGAGGTCGCGCGGCTTGCGATCGAGCAAGGCGTCCAGCTGCAGCATCGCGCTGGCAGCGCCGACGCGGCGTCGCACCTCGGCGGCGTCCACGCGCCGATATTCGAGACCGAAGGCCATGTTCTGGCGCACCGTCATGTGCGGATAGAGGGCGTAGCTCTGGAACACCATGGCGATGTCGCGCTCGGCCGGGGGCAGCGGGTCGACGCGGCGGCCGCGCATGTGGATCTCGCCCTCGCTGGGGTCCTCCAGGCCGGCGATCAACCGCAGCAGCGTCGACTTGCCGCAGCCCGAGGGCCCCACGAAGACGCAGAACTCGCCGGTGGCGATGCGCAGGTCGATCGCGCGCAGCACGTCGATCGCGCCGAAGCGCATGCCCACGCCGCGCAGGTCGATGGCGCAGGTGTCGGTCGTCGTCATGGCAGGGCCTCCGTCAGGGTGTCGGGCGCGCGCAGGCGGCCGAACCAGGCGCCGTTGGGCGGCATCACGCACGCCGTCGACAGGCCGTCGGCGTCGCGCTCCATCTCGGCGTCGAAGCCGTGGCCTTCGAGCGCGACGACATCGCACGGCCGCAGCGGATAGCGCGCGGGATGCGCGGACAGGTTGAAGATGCACAACACGGCGTCGTCGCCGTGCTGGCGCACCCAGGCCACCACCTGCTCGTGCTCGGGCAGCAGCCGCATCGAGCCGTGCAGCAACGCGGCCTGGCCACGCCGGAACGCGAGGAAGCCGCGGTAGCGCGCGAGCACCGAATACGGC
>Ga0310813_10002036_pt1 | contig 12310 bp, 11 predicted proteins | sample YN3metagenome_FD_203086 | JGI IMG/M metagenome (GOLD analysis project Ga0310813, IMG submission 203086) | Soil microbial communities from experimental microcosm in Duke University, North Carolina, United States - YN3 | ecosystem: Engineered > Artificial ecosystem > Soil microcosm > Unclassified...
ATTCTGGCGACCGGCCTGTTCGAGATTCGGACCAATCTCAATCCGGTTCAGGCCGCATAGCACGTCCCACACAACAAGGAGACGGCGTGATAAAGCTCTGCAGGTGGACCTACGCGATCTTGCCGGCCGCATTGGCCTGCGCGACGGCGCACGCACAATCGAGTGTGACGCTGTATGGGGTCGTCGACGAAAGCGTGCGCTATATGACGCACACCAACGCAGCCGGCGATTCGAAGATCGGCCTCGGCACTGGCGGTCTGAGCGAAAGCCGTTGGGGCTTGCGCGGCAACGAAGATCTCGGGGGCGGCTGGTCCGCGTTCTTCCGGATCGAAAACCGCTTCTTCATCAATTCCGGCCAGAGCGACACCACGCTGCCGTTTTTCAACGAGGCGCAGGTCGGCGTGCAGTCCACCACCTATGGACGTCTCGTGCTCGGCCGGCAGCCGAACGTGCTGATCGAAGGCATCACGATTGGCGGCTACGGCAGCAACCCGTGGATTCCGTACAACTTCAGCTTCCAGCCGGAAGTGACGATGTCCGGCGGCATCTGGACCAGCAACCAGGTGCAGTATCAGGCGCGCTACAACGGGCTGACCTTCGCGGCCGCATATGCGTTCGGCGGTGTGGCGGGACACACGGCATACGGTTCGCAACTCGGCGTGGCCGCCGCGTATTCGCCGAAGCAAGGACCGCTCAACATCGGCGGCGCCTATGAGGAGTCGCGCGATTCGGTGAACGGCAGCACGGCGAAAGCGTGGACCTTCGGCGGTGCGTATATCTGGGACGGCACACGTTTCGCGGTGGGCTATATCGTCAACCGCAACGATCCCGGTTTTTCAAATTTCGCGAACGGGCCGTTCAGCGCGCCGCAACTGACCGCGCTGAAGTACACCGATTTTTCGCAGCGTCGGATGATCATGGGCGGCATCACGCAGGCGCTCGGCAACGCATGGCACCTCGCGCTGAACGTGTGGCGCACGCTGCAGGACGGCAAGACCGCCGCGCAGGACGGCTCGGCGTGGCAGTATCAGTTCGTCACGGACTACAGCCTGTCCAAGCGCACCGACGTTTACGTCGAAGCCGACTATGCGCTGTATCGCGGCGATCTGATCGGCGCGCAGTTGCAGGGCGTCAACGGGGTCGGCCTTGCGCAGAAAGGCACGCAGCTCGGTCTGATGGCGGGGCTGCGGCATCTGTTCTAGGGTGCGCGGCGACGGCGGCAGCGGGCGCGGCGCTTTTTCGGTACATTTACGAGCTTGTCCCCCAGCAACAAGGAAATCATCATGCGCCTTCTCCACACGATGCTCCGCGTCGGCAATCTCGACCGCTCGATCAAGTTCTACACCGAACTGCTCGGCATGAAAGTGCTGCGCCGCCAGGATTATCCGGATGGCAAGTTCACGCTCGCCTTCGTCGGCTACACCGATGAGCGCGAAGGCACCGTCATCGAACTGACGCACAACTGGGACACGGAGTCGTACGATCTCGGCAACGCGTTCGGCCATCTCGCGGTCGAGGTCGACGACGCGTATGCGGCATGCGCACAGATCAAGGCACAAGGCGGCACGGTGGTGCGCGAAGCCGGCCCGATGAAGCACGGCACGACGGTGATCGCATTCGTCACCGATCCGGACGGCTACAAGATCGAGTTCATTCAGAAGAAGGCCTGACCGAGGCCACTCGCGTGCATGCGTTGCATGCACGCAAGACGCGTGTTTTGAGCGACGCGCGTGCACCGCTCGCGCGGTGCGCTTACAACGCCGGCAGCAACTCCGGCGGATGATGCTTGAGGGTCTGCCGCGCTTCGCGAAACTCGGGAAAGATCGATTCGACGGTTTCCCAGAAGCGCGGGCTGTGATTCATCTCGCGCAGGTGCGCCAGTTCGTGCGCGACCACGTAGTCGATGATCGACAGCGGAAAGTGAATCAGCCGCCAGTTCAGCCGGATCTTGCCGTCGCTCGAACAACTGCCCCAGCGTGTGGCCGCCGACGTCAATGCATACGCGCGGTAGCTCGCGCCCAACTTCTCCGCGTAAATCGCGAGGCGCTCGCCGAACAGGCGCTTGGCCTCGCCTTGCAGCCAGCCTTGCACGCGGTCCTTGATCTGCTGCGGGTCGGCCTGCGGCGGCAGCGGCACCGCGAGCGATGCCTGTTGCACGTCGAATTCGAGCAGGCCGTGCGGCGCGCCGAGCGTCACGCGAATCGTCTGACCGAGATACGGCAGTTGTGCGCCGTCTTTCCAGTCGACGCGCGGTAGCGCGCGCTGCTCGGTGCGCGTCTGCCATTCGGTGAGTTTCGCGAAAATCCAGCGTTGCTTTTCGGTGATCGCGGTTTCGATATCGGCTAACGTGACCCAGCGCGGCGCGGTGATCGCCAGCCCACTGCTGTCGACTGCAAAACCGATCGAGCGGCGCGACGAGCGCTTCAGCTGGTAGTACAGCGAGCGCGTGCCGAGTGTGATGTGCCGCAGTTTCGAACCGTCGGGCGCAAGCGGGGGCGCCGGCTTGTGCGGCGGTGCTGACGGCGATATGCCGGGCTCTTCGAAGAGCGGCAGATCGAGTTGCCGGCTATCGAGCGCCGCAGCAGGCTGCGGCGTAGAAGACTTCTGCATCGGACTCACTTCGCGTTCTTGAACGCCATCCTTCGACCGTACGGCTGATGGAGAGGCGGCGTCACGCGTCAGGTTTGCGCGGCGGCGGGCGAATTCTGTCCGGCGCCATAGGCGGCTGGATCGATGCGGCGCATCTCGGCTTCGATCCAGGTTTCGACGCGCATGTTCACTTCATCGGGCGAGAGCCCGCTAGTGTCGATCGGCTTGCCGATCGACACCGTGACTATACCCGGATATTTGATAAACGAGTTGCGAGGCCACACCCGGCCGGCGTTATGCGCGATCGGCACCACTGGCGCGCCGGTGGCGATCGCAAAGCGTGCGCCGCCGGTTTTGTATTTGCCCTGCTTGCCGGTCGGCGTGCGCGTGCCTTCGGGGAACATGATCACCCATGCGCCTTCGGCCATGCGCACCTTGCCTTGTCGCGTGACCGAAGCGAATGCGTTCTTGCCTTCCTTGCGATCGATGTGGACCATCTTCAGCATGCCAAGCGCCCAGCCGAAAAACGGCACATACAGCAGCTCGCGCTTGAACACGTAGCACAGTGGGCGCGGCATCAGCGCGGGCAGTGCGACGGTTTCCCACGCGGACTGATGTTTCGACAGCAGCACGGCAGGACCGTCGGGCAGGTTCTCGCGGCCTCGCACTTCGTAACGGATGCCGGCCAGATATCTGGCCACCGTCACCACCACGCGGCACCAGCCGACCGCCATCCAGTAGCGCCGATCGGCGCGCATGAACGGAAACGCGATAAAGCAGGCGGTCGCATACGGCACCGTCCACACGATGAAGAACACGAGCAGCAGCAGGGAGCGGAGAAAGCGCATCGGTGAGGTCAACGAAGGTGAGCGTGGCGCACGGTGCGCATCATTCCTGTTCTTCGGCGAGGAAGTCGAGGGCAAAAGCACGCAGGTCGTCGTGCACGCGCGTGCCGTCGGGCAGGCCGCCGGCTGCGAGCGTCTTGCGGCCTTTGCCGGTCAGTACCAGATGCGGCACGAAGCCGAGCGTATCGGCGGCCTGCAGGTCGCGCAGCGAATCGCCGACGGCAGGCGTGCCCTTCGGATCGATGTCGTAGCGTTCGGCGATCATCTTCAGCATGCCGGGCCGCGGCTTGCGGCATTCGCACTGATCTTCGGCCGTGTGCGGGCAGAAGAAGATCGCATCGATGCGCGCGCCGGCCGTGGCGGCGATCCGGTGCATCTTCTCGTGCATCGCATTGAGCGCGGCCATATCGAACAGACCGCGGCCGATACCGGACTGGTTGGTCGCGATCGCGATCCGGTAGCCCGCCTGGTTCAGGCGCGCGATTGCCTCGAGGCTGCCGGGCAGCGCGACCCACTCGTCGGGCGACTTGATGAATGCGTCCGAATCGACGTTGATCACGCCGTCGCGATCGAGTACCACCAGTTTCTTTTGTGTCCCCATGGCGCGTCGCTCAGGCGGCAAGCCGCGAAATGTCGGCCACGCAGTTCATCTGCTGATGCAGTGCGCCGAGCAGGGCCAGACGGTTCGCACGCAACGCCGGGTCTTCGGCGTTGACCATCACGTCGTTGAAGAACGTGTCGACCGGTTCGCGCAGCGCGGCGAGCGCGGACAGTGCGCCGGTGTATTCGCGTTGCGCGAGCTGCGACTGCACGCGCGGCGCGACCTGTTCGAGTTGCGCATGCAGCGCCTGTTCGGCGCTCTCGACCAGCAACGTCGTCTGCACGCCATTCGAGGTTGCGGCCTCGGACTTCTTCAGGATGTTCGAGATCCGCTTGTTCGCTGCGGCGAGCGACGCGGCTTCGGCGAGCAGCGCGAATTCGCGCACTGCGTCGAGACGCGCAATCACGTCGTCGAGGCGGGTCGGATTCAGCGCCAGCACCGCGTCGATCTCGCCGGCCGCGTAACCGCGCTCGCGCAGCAGGCCGCGCAAGCGGTCCATAAAGAATTCGTACAGTGCCGGCGTGGCGTCCGCGACATTCGGCAGCGCGGCGAATTGACGATGCGCGGCACGCAGCAGTTCGAGCAGATCGAGCGGCAACTGCTTCTCGACCAGAATCCGCAGCACGCCGAGCGCATGGCGGCGCAGCGCGAACGGATCTTTCTCGCCGGTCGGCTGCAGGCCGATGCCCCAGATGCCGACCAGCGTCTCGAGCTTGTCGGCCAGCGCAACCGCAGTGCCGGTTGCAGTGGCGGGCAGTGCATCGCCGGAGAAGCGCGGCTGATAGTGCTCAGTGCAGGCGAGCGCGACTTCTTCGGGCTCGCCGTCGTGGCGCGCGTAGTACGTGCCCATCGTGCCCTGCAGTTCGGGGAACTCGCCGACCATGTCGGTCAGCAGATCGGCCTTTGCCAGACGTGCGGCGCGCTTCGCCAGCGCGACGTCGGCGCCGCATTGCGCGGCGATCTCGCCGGCCAGTGCTTCGATCCGTTCGACGCGCTGCAGCGTCGAGCCGAGCTTGTTGTGATACACGACGTTCGCGAGCAGCGGCACGCGGTCGGCGAGCGGCTTCTTCTTGTCCTGCGTGAAGAAAAATTTCGCATCGGCCAGACGCGGACGCACCACGCGCTGGTTGCCTTCGACGATATCGCCGGGCGTTTCCGTCTCGATGTTCGACACGATCAGAAAGCGCGAGCGCAGCTTGCCGTTCGCATCGGTCAGCGCGAAGTATTTCTGGTTGGTCTGCATCGTCAGGATCAGGCATTCCTGCGGCACCTGCAGAAACTCGTCCTCGAAATTGCACGCGTAGACCACCGGCCATTCGACCAGCGACGTTACTTCGTCGAGCAACGCTTCGGGCATCACGACCTTGTCGCCGTTCGCGTGCGCGTTCAGATGCGAGCGGATCACTTCCTTGCGGTCGGCGAAATTGGCGATCACGTGCGCCTTGTGGCGCAGCGTTTCGGCGTACGCGTCGGCGTGCTGGATCTGCACCAGGCCTTCGGACAGGAAGCGGTGGCCGCGCGTGGTGTCGTCGGCATCGATGCCGAAGGCGCTGACCGGCACGATCCGGTTGTCGTGCAGCACGGTCAGACGATGCACGGGGCGCACGAATTGCACATTGGTGCCATCCGGACGCTGGTAAGTCATCGTCTTCGGAATCGGCAGCTTCGTCAGCGTTTCTTCGATCGCGGCCTGCAGGCCGTCGGCGAGCGTCGCGCCGGGCGCCGCATAGCGCAGGAAGAAGGCCTCGGCTTTACCGTCCGATGCGCGCTCGAGGTCGTTCACCGAAAAATCGGGGAAGCCGAGCGCCGCGAGTTTTTTCGCGAGCGGCGCGGTGGGCTGGCCGTTCGCGTCGAGCGCGACCGAGACCGGCAGCACTTTTTCGCGCACGTGTTTTTCCGGCGCGACGTGGCGGACGTTCTTGATGGTTACCGCAAGGCGCCGCGGCGTCGCATAGCGTTCGAACGACAGCGCGCCTTCGATCAGATCGCGCGCCGCAAGGCGCTGCGCAATGCCTTCGGCGAACGCGTCGCCGAGGCGCGCGAGAGCCTTCGGCGGCAGTTCCTCGGTCAACAGTTCGACGAGCAGGGTGGCGTGATGGGGGTGCGTCATGTGTGCGTGATCTCGTCAGTCGTTGTCGATTTTGCGTTCGACCTTGAGCGGCGGCGCCCAGGCGGGCATGGCTGCGTCCTGTTCGTCGGTGGTGAGGCCGGGCACCGCGTGCACCGGATTGCCGAGCATCGGGAAGCCGAGCTTTTCGCGCGAGTCGTAGTAGGCCTGCGCGACGAGGCGCGACAGATTGCGGATGCGGCCGATATACGCCGCACGCTCGGTAACCGAAATCGCGCCGCGCGCGTCGAGCAGGTTGAAGGTATGCGCGGACTTCAGCACCAGCTCATAGGCGGGCAGCGGCAGCTGCGCTTCCATCATCCGCTTCGCTTCGCTTTCGTAGCTGTTGAAGAACGTGAACAGCAGTTCGACGTTGGCGTGTTCGAAGTTGTACGTCGACTGTTCGACCTCGTTCTGGTGATACACGTCGCCGTACGTGAGGCGGCGCGTTTCGGGGCCGTTCGGGCCGTCTTCCTGCCACTCGGTCCAGATCAGGTCGTAGACGTTCTCGACCTTCTGCAGATACATCGCCAGACGCTCGAGGCCGTAGGTGATTTCGCCGAGCACCGGTTTGCAGTCGAGACCGCCGACCTGCTGGAAGTACGTGAACTGCGTGACTTCCATGCCGTTCAGCCACACTTCCCAGCCGAGGCCCCACGCGCCGAGCGTCGGATTTTCCCAGTCGTCCTCGACGAAGCGCACGTCGTTCTGCTGCAGATCGAAGCCGAGCGCTTCGAGTGAGCCGAGGTACAGGTCGAGGATGTTTTCGGGCGCCGGCTTCAGCACCACCTGGTACTGGTAGTAATGCTGCAGGCGGTTCGGGTTGTCGCCATAGCGGCCGTCCTTCGGGCGCCGCGACGGCTGCACGTAGGCGGCGCGCCACGGCTCGGGGCCGATCGCGCGCAGGAACGTGTGGACATGCGAGGTGCCGGCGCCGACTTCCATGTCGATCGGCTGGAGCAGCGCGCAACCCTGCTTGTCCCAGTAGGACTGCAGCGTCAGGATGATTTGCTGAAACGTGAGCATGAAGTGCCTTTCCGGCAGGAAGTGCGGCGTGCGACTGAACCGCTGCGGGAGCACCGCGCGCGACAGGCCGACGGTGAGGCCGGCTGCGTCCGCGGTGTTCCGGCAGCGGGCCACTGCGCGGCCCGGTGCTAAAACCTGCAATTTTACCGGATTGCTGTTGCGATGCGACTTTCGGTGACAGGACGGGCGGCGCACGCGGGCGCCGCAACGGGGGATTCGCTGGCCGACCGGCTTCGGCTTGCTTGCGGCTCGACGTTTATTTGAGCTCGTCGCGCGGCGTGTTCTGCGGCGCGCCGCTCGCGGCATCGACGCCGTTGCCGTTGCCTGTGCCTTTACGGCGCCGGTCGATACGCGACGGCCCGAACGCGAAACCCACCGCGAGCAGCAGCAGCGACGCGGCCAGCACCGTGTTGTTGCCGCTCGTCACATACGGCGTATTGCCGGTCGTGCCTTGCACCGTCGTATCGAGCTCGCCGACCGTGAAGCCCGGCAATCGCCCGGTCACGTTGCCGTGCGCATCGATCGCGGCGGTCGCGCCGGTGTTGGTAGCGCGCAGCATCGGCCGGCCGGTTTCGAGCGCACGCATCCGGGCGATCTGCAGATGCTGGTCCAGCGCGATCGTATTGCCGAACCACGCGAGGTTGGTCGAGTTGATCAGCACGCCCGGCGACGGCGAGTTCTCGCGCACGGTACGGGCGATCTCCTCGCCGAAGATGTCTTCGTAGCAGATGTCGAGCGACACCGGCTGGTTATGCACGATAAAGGGCTTCTGCACCGGCGCGCCGCGCGCGAAATCGCCGAGCGGAATCCGCATCAGGTTCACGAACCAGTGGAAGCCCCACGGCACGAATTCGCCGAATGGCACCAGATGATGCTTGTCGTAGCGGTAGATGGTCTGCGAGTTCGGCGTGACGCCGAACAGGCTGTTCGTATAGTCGACCACGTCGCCGTCCGGCGTGATCCTGCCGCCGAGCGCGCCGAACACGATCGACGTGCCGGTCGAATCGGCGAAATGCCGCACCGCGACTGCAAACGAGTTCGGCATCTGCTGCACCAGCACCGGCACCGCGGTTTCGGGCGTGACGACCAGATCCGCGGGCTTCGCGACGATCATCTGCCGGAACTCGTCGATGGCGTCCTGGATCCCTTGCGGGTCGAACTTCATTTCCTGCTTCACGTTGCCTTGCAGCAGGCGCACGGTGAGCGTCGCATTGGACGGCTGGGTCCACGAGACGAGCGGCAGCAGCAGGCCTGCGGCGACCAGCGCGAGCGCGATGACAGCGGGTGTCGCGACGCGCGCGCTGCGGCTGGCAGGCGCGCCGTCACCGCTGCTGCCGCTGTTGCCACCGCTGCCGGCCATGCCGGATGCCGCGTCCACCTCGCCGTTGCGGCGCGCGCGCAGCAGCGCCTGCGCGATGAATGCCGCGGCCAGCGCGAGCACCCAGCCGACGCCGTACACGCCGGCGATCGGCGCAAAGCCGGCGAACGGCCCGTCCACCTGCGGATAGCCGCTGGCGAGCCATGGAAACCCGGTGAATACCGTGCCGCGCAGCCATTCGCCGATCGCCCACGCGCTCGCGAACGCAAACGCGCCGTGCCAGGTCGGCGCAAACGGCGTGTCGTCCAGTTTGCCGTTGCGCGCATGGCCCGCGCAAAACGACCAGACACCGGCGGCCAGCGCCGGATACACGGCCAGATACATCGAGAACAGCACCAGCGCGGCGCCCGCCAGTGGCGCGGGCATGCCGCCGTAGTCGTGCATGCTGACGTACAGCCACCAGACGCCGGTCACGTAGTTGCCGAAGCCGAACGCAAAGCCGGTCAGCGCGGCGCTTTTCCAGCCGGTCGCGCGCGTGAGCCACGCATAGAAGAACACGAAGATCGCCAGTTCGAGCCAGCCGCCATGCGGCGTCGGAGCGAACGACAGCGTATTGGCGGCGCCGGCGACCACGGCCGCCAGATAGTGCCAGCGCGGCAGCGTGCGGCCGCCTGCGGCGGCAGAGGACGTCACGCCGCGGCGCAGACGGTTTGGAATCGGTTCGGCCATCGTCGGCGTGGAAAGCTAAAGCGCAAAAAAACGAGCGGAACTCGGGGAATCAGGTTTGCACGTGCTGCGCATCGCGCTCGCGCTGGCCGGCGAGCGGATCCTTGCGGACCAGCAGCATGTGGATTTGCCGCGCATCGGCGCGCAGCACTTCGAAAATCAGGTCACCCAGACGCACCTTCTCGCCGCGATGCGGCACGCGTCCGAAGTGATGCGTGACCAGGCCGCCGATCGTATCGACTTCGTCGTCGGAAAAGTGCGTGCCGAACTCTTCGTTGAACTGGCCGATCTCGGTGAGTGCACGCACGCGATAGCGGCCGTCCGGCGACGCGATGATATTGCCGCTTTCTTCGTCGAAGTCGTATTCGTCTTCGATATCGCCAACGATCTGCTCGAGCACGTCTTCGATCGTAATCAGGCCGGCCACGCCGCCGTATTCGTCGACCACGATCGCGATGTGATTGCGGTTCACGCGGAAATCGTGCAGCAGCACGTTCAGACGTTTCGATTCGGGGATAAACACCGCGGGGCGCAGCATGCCGCGCACGTCGAATTCTTCTTCCGCGTAGTAGCGCAGCAGATCTTTCGCGAGCAGCACGCCGATCACGTTGTCGCGATTGCCTTCGTAGACCGGGTAGCGCGAGTGCGCCTTTTCGAGCATGAACGGGATGAAATCCGCCGGCGCGTCCGCGATATTGATCGCGTCCATCTGGGCCCGGGGCACCATGATGTCGCGCGCGGACAGTTCCGAAACCTGGAACACGCCTTCGATCATCGACAACGAGTCGGCGTCGATCAGGTTGCGCTCGTGCGCGTCCTGCAGGATTTCGAGGAGTTCGCCGCGAGAGTCGGGCTCGGGCGAGATGAAGTCGGTCAGTCGCTCGAGCAGCGAGCGCTTTTCGGTGGGTTTGTCGCTGGCTGATCGTCGACTGGGATACGTGTCGTTCATGGTGATGCGCCTGGCCTTGCCCGGCGCGTTGTTACAGAGTGATTAGGATACACCACGCGCATGGCAGGTCCGTGTCCCGCTGCGCGATGCGAGCGCACACGGCGGTTTTCTGGCTTTTGCACGTGCGTTCGCGGCCGGTTGCGCGCCGATGCCGCGGTTTTAGCCGGCGACGGCACGGCCGCGGCCTGGCGCGGCTTGCCTTTTATCCTAACGGAATACGCGGGAAGTTCGGTTAACAAAAAAAGTATGGTGCGCGCACCGTTCGTCAGCGGCGTTCGGGGCCGGTGTTGCGGCGAGTGGTGCTGGCAGGGGTGCTGGCAGGGGTGCTGTGCGCCGCGGCGCCGGTTTGCGCGTCCTGCTGCGCGGCACTTTTTGCGGCGCTTTTCGTATTCGTCTGCCGCTGCTGATTCTCGCAGCGCCTGAGCAGCGCTTCGAGCGCACGGTCCGGCATGCCACTCGCGCGCAGCGCCGCGACGGTGCGGTTCACGTAGTCGAGCGTCGTGCCATAGCGGCCGGTCGCACAGCCAAGCACGGTGTGGACCATCTGGTCGGACAGTTTGCCCGTGTACGACGGCACATCGCGGCGCATCACGAACGCGAGCGCGGCGACGCGCCGGCCATCGGCCAGCGTGCACGGCAGCCATGCGGGCCGGTACGAGCCCATTGGCATTTCGCGGCGCCACAGCGCTTCCAGATGCGGCATCGCGCCGTCGGCCGCGAGTCTGAATGCGATCCCGCTGCACGAGCCGCCACGGTCGAGTGCGAGCACGAGGCCGGGCTGCTCGGGCGTGCCGCGATTCACGCGCGACCACAGGTACAGCCCACGGTGATAGCCGTGCACGCGCGAGCGCATCGCTTCGACGGTCGGCAGTCCCGGATTCCAGATCAGCGAACCATAGCCGAACAGCCACAGGTCGGACGTGCCGTCCCAGTTCGCGAGCGTGGCGGTAAGCGATGCGCGCAATTCGTCTTCCGACAGCAGCCGCGACTCGCCGAGCACCGGCGGATAGCCGGGGCAGGGCGTCAGGCCGGGCGCTGCGGAATCGGGATGGCGGGCGGTCACGATGGGTCGGTGGGTTCGGGCGGCCGGTGCGGACAGCGGATGGGCGGACGGTGGACAGGCGGGTTGCGGCCCTTACTGGTACGGATCGGGAAACCCGAGCGAGGCCAGCACTTCGCGTTCGATGCCTTCCATTTCCTGCGCCTCCGCGTCGTCTTCGTGGTCGTAGCCCTGAGCGTGCAGCGTACCGTGAACCAGCAGATGCGCATAGTGCGCGAGCAACGGTTTATGCTGATCGGCGGCTTCTTTTTCGACCACCGGGCAGCACAGGATCAGATCGCCGCTGACCGGATCGTCAGCCGATTCGGCATACGCGAAGGTCAGTACATTGGTCGCGTAGTCCTTGCCGCGATAGGTGCGGTTCAGCGTGCGGCCTTCGTCGGCATCGACGAAGCGCACGGTGAGCTCGGCGTCGGCGAACAGCGCCGCCTTGATCCACTGCGCGACGCTCGCGCGCGGCAGCAGCGCCTTGTGCGCGGGCCACGCTTTCGCAGCGGGGAACTGCAGGTTCAATGAAAGTTTCGGCGGACGGCTGCTCATGCTTCGCTGAGGAGTGGGCGCGCCGCGCTGCGCTGGCAGCGCGGCATGCGTCGTTGCATTACCTTGATTCGGCGGCGTTGTCGTTTTTGTTCGCGTGCGCGTCGTACGCCTCGACGATGCGCGCCACCAGTGGGTGGCGCACCACGTCCGCGCTGGTAAAGCGCGTCAGCGCGATGCCGCGCACGTTCGACAGCACCTGCTGCGCTTCGATCAGACCGCTCTTCTGGCCGCGCGGCAAGTCGACCTGGGTCGTATCGCCGGTGACGACCGCCTTCGAGCCGAAGCCGATCCGCGTCAGGAACATCTTCATCTGCTCGGGCGTGGTGTTCTGCGCTTCGTCGAGGATGATGAACGCATGATTCAACGTGCGGCCGCGCATGTACGCGAGCGGCGCGATTTCGATCATCTGCCGTTCGAACATCTTCGCGGTCTTGTCGAAGCCGAGCAGGTCGTACAGCGCGTCGTACAGCGGGCGCAGATACGGATCGACCTTTTGCGCGAGGTCGCCCGGCAAAAAGCCGAGCCGTTCGCCAGCTTCGACCGCGGGAC
>Ga0310813_10002039_pt1 | contig 12303 bp, 7 predicted proteins | sample YN3metagenome_FD_203086 | JGI IMG/M metagenome (GOLD analysis project Ga0310813, IMG submission 203086) | Soil microbial communities from experimental microcosm in Duke University, North Carolina, United States - YN3 | ecosystem: Engineered > Artificial ecosystem > Soil microcosm > Unclassified ...
CGCGGAACAGGTCCGAGTCACTCTCACTCCGAATGAACAAAACCGGTTGTCCACCGCCGGCGCCGTGGATCCCGGTGCGTATGAAGCCTACCTCCGCGGACGATCGTTTTGGAACCAACGCAGCCAGGCCAGCCTGCTCAAGGCAATCGACCAATTTAATAAGGCGATTGAAACGGAACCCGGCTACGCGCCCGCCTACTCAGGGCTGGCCGACTGCTATACGACGCTGGGCTACTTGAGCTACCTTGATCCGCTCGACGCTTTCCCTCGCGCCCGCGACGCGGCCACCAAGGCGCTTGAGCTTGATCCCAGCCTGGCAGAGGCGCATACCTCGCTCGCTTACTACAACTTTTACCATGCCTGGAATTGGCCGGAGGCCGAGAACGAGTTTAAGAAAGCGATTGAACTCAATCCAAACTACGCGACCGCTCACGACTGGTATAGCTACTACCTGATGGCCATGGGGCGATTCGATGATGCCTGGAAAGAGGTGAATCGGGCGCACGAATTGGACCCGCTATCGGTCGCCATCTCCACCGACATTGGCTTTAATCATTATTATCAGCAAAACTATGACGCAGCCATCAGCCAGTTGCGCGCGACCCTCGCTGTCAGCCCCAAATTTCCATTGGCGCATTTGTGGCTTGGCCGCGCGTATCAGCAGAAGAAGATGTACCCGGAAGCGATCGACGAATTTAACAAGACAGACGATGCTCTACCCGGATGGGTGGTAACCATCGCAGGAATGGGGCACGCATACGGCGAATGGGGACATCAGGCGGAAGCGAAACAGGTTCTAGTCCGCCTGAACCAGATGGCGCGCGAGAAATACGTTACTCCCTATGGCGTGGCGCTCGTGTATGCGGGACTGGGCGACAAAGACCAGGCTTTTGCGGCGCTGAATAAAGCAGTTGCTGGGCGCAGCCATTGGCTGGTGTGGCTGAACCGCGACCCACGCTGGAACCGGATCCGCTCCGATCCGCGATTTGAAGATATTAGAAAGCGCGTTGGGCTGCCTTAATGAGTCAAAAAAATCGGAATCAATGCCGTCACCTGTTCCCACCAGGTCTGAGCCAACCTTGAATCCTCGACTCTCCGTCCTTAGACTTAAGAAATGCACGTGCATGCCAGCCCCGGCAACGACCGGACCACCCGGGTGCTGCAGATTTCGTTGCTGGTGACAGCAGCTTATATCGGGCTGCTTGTGGTGGCCGGTATCCGCGCGCATTCGCTGGCGTTGCTTTCGGAAGCCGGGCACAACCTCACCGACTTTGTTGCGCTGCTGCTGTCGCTGTTGGCGGTTTACCTTCAATCCCGCCCGCCCAGTGCGACTCACACTTACGGATATCACCGGGCGGGAGTTTTGGCTGCGCTGGTCAATGCCGGCAGTCTAGTGGCGATTTCGTTTCTGATTTTTTACGAAGGCGTGCGCCGATTGCAGCAGCCGCAGCAGGTTCACGCCGGGACCATGATGTGGGTGGCAGGTGCGGGCGTGATTATGAATGGCGTGATCACATTCATGCTGTTTCGTGCCGATCGCGACGTAAATGTGCGCAGCGCGCTGCTGCACGAAATTGGCGACACGCTCTCAACGGCGGCTGTGATCATTGGCGGCTGGGTCATTTTGGCCACCGGTCAGGCCTGGATCGACTCCGCGCTGTCACTCGGCATTGCGGCGCTGATCCTGTGGTCGAGCTTCGGCATCATGCGCGAGACGCTGAACATTCTGCTCGAAGGCACGCCGCGCGGCATGAAGCTGGCGCGGGTGGAAGCGGCGATCCGGGCGATTGACGGAGTGAACGATGTTCACGACCTGCATGTGTGGAGCATTGGCTCGGAAACCAGCGCGCTTTCCTGCCACATTTCGATCGCTGATATTCCGCCGTCGGTGAGCGAGCGCATTCTGCGCGACGTGAAAGAACGGCTTCATCACGATTTCAACATCCACCACACCACCATTCAGTTTGAGCACGCGGTGTGTGAGGTGGCGCATGGGTGCGTCATTCCGGTGGGTCAGACCGAGGCACGCGAGCACTCGTGACCATCGAGTCACTGCGGTGTCAACTTTCGTAGGTTTTCGAACAGACACGGTTTTGCGGGTCGTGGTATATACGTGTCTGCAAGCTTATGAAAGGCGAAACCGCGGAGCTGTGGCGAAAGCTGTGCGAGCAGGCGGCGGTGGAACAGGATCCGGAGAAGCTTCTGGAACTGGCCAGCGAAATCAACCGGCTGCTTGACGAAAAAGAAGCGCGGCTCAAGGGAGAACCGGGAAGCTAGCCGAGCGCGATAAGCCGAGGGTTACACCTGACGTTAATCCACGCCGAGGTGCTGTTCACTCGCGAGCACCGCCAACTCCAGCCGGCTGTTCACTCCCAATTTTCCGTAGATGTTGCTGAGGTGGCGCTTCACGGTTTCCTCGCTGATTGCGAGTTTTGCCGCGATCTCGCGATTGCTGTTTCCTTCTTTGATTGCGGCAATGATCTCCACTTCCCGCGTGGTGAGACCAAAGCCTGCTCCCGAAGCTTGGCCGGGCCGCCCCCAATTCGAAACCGGCTCACTTCCTACCCAGAACTGCCCTTCGCAGACGGAACGAATACTTTTGAGCAGCAGTTCGGGAGGAGACGCTTTCAGCACGATCCCTCTCGCTCCCAGTTGCAGAGCGGTGGTTACTGCGAATGGCTGAATTGCCGCGGTAAGAAGGATGGTCCGCAGCGGAAACTCCTGCCGGGCAAGTTCGCGCAAGACTTCCATGCCGGGGACGCGAGGCATGGCGAGATCGAGCAGAAGAACGTCCGGCTTAAGTTCTGCCGCCAGCGCGAGCGCTTCTTTGCCGTCGGAAGCTTCGGCAACGACTTTGAAGTCGGTTTGGGTTGCGAGCAGCCGGCGCAGGCCATCGCGAAAGATGGCGTGATCGTCGGCAATCAGGATTCGAATCGAGCCAGGTTCCATAGGTTGTTAAGCGATGCTGGCGCGGGCCAGGTCGGGCACCTTGATTTCCAGGCGTGCGCCTTGTCCGGGCTTCGAGAGTATCGTCAATTCCGCGCCAATGGCGCGTACACGTTGTTTGATCACCAGCGGCCCGCGGCGCGACTCTTCCAGTTCCGCATGAGACAAACTACCAGCAAACTGGAAGCCGCGGCCATCGTCCTCGATCATCAAAGTCCAGCCGCTGCGCTGGCGAGCCAGCCGAACCAGAACATTCTGCGCGCCGCTGTGACGCCGCACGTTGGCGAGGGCTTCGCGAAGAATCCCGGCCAGTTCGCGGCAGATCGCGGGCTGAAGATTGACCTCGGCCACATCGCAGACGAATTGCGCGCCGATGCCGGTATCTTGCCGATAGCGTGTGACCATCCCCGCCAGAAAATCGACCAGATGCCGGGGATCGAAATCCAAGGGCTCGAGCTGCTGAATCAAGTTGCGCACATTCGCGGCTTCGCTTTGTACGAGTTGCTGAATTTCAAGCAGCTCCTGTTCCTGCTCGCCGGCGGCAATAGCCGAGCGAGTGCGCAGGGCATAAAGACGGAACGCGATTGCATGCAGAGATTGCACGACTCCATCGTGCAATTCACGTGCCACACGCGCACGCTCCACCGCCGCCGCGCGCGACCGCAGGCGGCGGAGAAGATAGACGTTGTAGACCGCTGGCGCTATGAGGTTCGAAAGGTCTTGCAGAAAGCGCAGCTGAGTTTCTGCTCGCCCGCCGCGGGAAGGCTCGGTGAGCATCACCCGCGCGGAAACATCAGGGGCTGCGGAGATCATGCAGCCCAGCAGCAGACGAAAGGGATGCGCGGCCACGAAGTTTGCCCCGACGTATGACTGGGCCTTAGTGCGAGTGCCTTCCTTATCGAGGCAAACAGAGCTGGTTTTGCGGCCATCGCGCCAGACAGCGCCCGCGCAGTCATCCCCCATGACGCACAGATATTCCTGTTCCTCGATCTCATCGAGCTGCCGCCAGGTAAAGACCGCATTTGCGCCTTCAAGGATCTCCGCGCGCCACAACATGACCCGCTCCGCTTCGGATTCTCGCGTCAAGACCAGGAGCTCGCGCGCTCCAAAGAGCTTAAGAACCTCCTGAAAGACGGCCTGGATGGTGCCTTTGAGCCCAGCTTCGACCCGGACCTTTGCCGTGGCCTGGGAAATGCTGAGGGCTTCGGCAACGCGGCGCTTTTCCGACTCCGCCACGTATCCGATCAAAAACGCGAAGATGACCAGGTACACCGCGCGCATGATGAAGTGAACGACATCCACATGTTCGCCAATTGCCGTCCCCAGCGGGGTTCGGGCGATGACGACGGCATCGACCGCCATGGTGAAAACCACGGCGACGGTAGTGAGAGATGTTTCGCGCATGCCCCAGCGGAATGCCGCAGCCAGCAAGGCGAAGATGAAGTAAAGAAAAAAAGGACTGTTCGCGCCGCCCGCGAAAAGGCTGATGGCGGCCGGCCACAAGATGTCAGTGACATGTGCCCAATGGGAAAATCCAGGCGAGACTTCAGATCGCAACTGAACGACCAGCAGCAACCAGACCGATGTCGCCAAATAGAGCAGCAGGCCGTAAATGACGTACAAAACGAACGTCGGATCTCGCGACACGGCTTCGGGATCTAACCAAATAAATATGAGGGAGCTGGTCGCCAGGACCACGCGAACTGCTGCCAGAACGCGTTCCGTTCCGACCAAACCACGGGGACTACGGGAGGAAGCCAACCGTTTGCTGGCAACGTCGAGGACTGAAGGTACCGGCCGCATTCCGGGGGATTATAGACTAGCATTCAGCACTCAGCAGTCAGCATTCAGCCAGTTAGGGACCGCGGCGTTTTCAGAAAGATCGGCGCCTTAATCTGCGAATTGCTGCCTTTTTTGCGCTCATCAACCGCAGAAGGGCTGAATGCTGAGTGCCGAATGCTGAGTGCTGGTATCTACAACTAAAGTTGTATTAACACTACAACTTTTGCGGAATTGACCGCTGCAGACTGCAGCCCCTAAGTTTGAAATTCGCGCCACGCCGGCGCGGAAGCTCTTTGGGGACGGTTAAACCCGTAGCGCGGCTCCTTCGTTCAATTGGCTTTGGGCTGGTTTCCCGTAGTCTCCGGACCAGCCCAAATTTTTTGCCAAAATCAGCTCTTAGCTGTCAGCTCTTAGCTGAAGCCCTTGGTGAACCGCCTCGAAGTGACCCCCGTTTTTTAGTCTGCTTGCGGAGACGTTCCGCGTTTTAAAGCTAAGAGCTAGTAGCTAATAGCTACAAGCCAACGAAGAATTCCCTTGCGCTAACCCGAAAGTTGCACACAAATTGCAACTTTTGAGGAATTGACCACCAAGGGGCGCCAACATATGCTTCCGGCACGCTTCGGGAGTGTGCTCTGAAGCATGCGAGGGGATCGCGCCACTTGGTGATGCTTAGTCCGCACTTTTAGCTGTGCAGTCAGGCACCCCCTTCCCCGAACTGAAAACGTTCCTCCCGCCGGCAACACGACCAGCACGCGTTGGCGGTTTTTTCGTGGGTATCACGCTAATCCGTTTGGGGGTCACTCGCGATCCAGCCACATGGCATGGGCGCGTCACTTCGTCGGTGGAGACCCCAGAGTCCACGCAGTTTCCCAAATTCTGAGGAGGCAAAATTATGAGTTGTCGAACAAATTGTTGCAAGACACTTGTATTAGTTACAGCGCTGCTCGCGATGGCAATTATGGCCACGCCGGCATTCGCACAGAATTGCATACAGAATGAATACAACCTTCAGCAAGGCGTCTCTGCAACCGGTACGACCGGGAGCACTAAACTTAATTGCACGGCCAATGATGTGCGGATCGCGAAAGTTCAAAATGTTAGGGATCCGGTTACTGGTAACCCCATAACGACCTGTGTCGCTGGGAACACATTCAGCTTTCTAGCGGACTTCGAAATCTTGACGACTTCGAGTCAGGCACGCGAGAACATAGGCCTATACATTTCTACCAGCAGCCAGACACAAGCATTAACTGGTAGCTGTACGGATCACATCATCTCTGCACAGCACCCCTGTACCACCAACACCTCCCTTAGTTGCGGGTCGGACAATTATCACGAAACCGACGCTGCGCCTGACAACTGCGGCGACACGAGCAGCGGCGACTTCAGCGGTACGTTTGGAGCTGGGGCGGAGAAGGTGACCTTAGAGATCGACAACTTCTTGTGCCAGGCTCCGGCCGGTTCAAATCAGGTCCAACTGCCGAACTGCACCAGCTGGCAGATACCCGGCGGAACGATTCAGTGCGTCTCGCCATCACCGGATACCTATCCGTTCAACGGCCCCGGCGCAACGCCAACGGCGGTACCCGGGACTAAGTCGAAGTGCAACTGCGGCATTATCCCTCTCGGCGTCACCGTTCAGTCACCGACGGTCACAGTGGGAAAGACTTGCAACACAAACGACAATACAGGCACGCCTGATTTCACTGTAAGCCCGCCCACGCCGAACGCTTGCACGATTAGTCCCGAAGGCGGTCAGGTGGTCTATACGGTCAACGTAGTTAACACGTCGAATTTTGGCAACATCGTGATTGACCAGGTCTGCGATACCGCCTACGGTACGGTCTATCGGTCCGCCACGCCGGTACCGGCTAACCTCGCCGCCTGTGCAGCTGGAAGCCAAACGGGCGTTTCCATAACGAGCACGACCTGCAACTCTACGACGCTAGGTAATATCTCGACGAGCGGACAGTGTACTTTTACGGTTACGCAAGCCGAGAATATTACAGTAGACAACGTTGCCAGCGTATCTGGCCACGGAGCTTCCAACGGTACATTCGGCCCGAGCAGTTCCAATCAGGTCGAGGTCATATCGGGCGAAAATCCAAGCACTGCAACGGTAACCAAGAGTGTGGTGGCTACCGAAGCTGCCTGCGCGACTGAAAGATTCGCCGTGGACGTGCACAACACGAGTAGTGCCGATGAGACCCTGACACTGTCGGCACTAAACGACAGCGCCTTCGGGAATCTCACTCAGTGCACCAACACTAACTGCGCCAATAATTCCGGTGCGAATGCAAGTCACCAGATTCTGGGAACAAACTGCGGTCTTGCAGCTGGGATCGGAACTCTTGCAAATGTCCAAAATGCAGGTGGAGGCGCGTTCAGTACACTGGCACCAGATGCGCACTACACCTGCGAGTTTGATGGGCAGTTCTGCAGTGCACTCAGCAACGGCTGCATCTCTGATACCGATCAGGTGACGCCGACGCTAGCTGGTGATGAGAACGAAGCGGTTAGCACAACGCACTCTACTAGTTTGACGGTCAAGGAGTGCCTAACCCAGACGGTAACAACGCAGTAATGTTTCAAACGTGAGCCGGAGTTGCCGCTACGCGGACGACTCCCAAGCTCCACGAACTTTTGATTGCTTGATTGAAGGGCCGGTCGAACCTGACCGGCCCGATTTATTTGAAGTTTGGGAAAGCGAGTGGTTTAAGCCGCTCTCGTCTGGTGGACAAAGGCTACGGCACGGTGAAGCTAGTGCTTGAGCCTGCAATGCACGCTGCGCCAGTCACGGCCGTGCCGTACTGCACCTGATAGATTCCTGCAGGCGCATTCCTCCCCAGTCTGTAGCTGAGTGAGGACAGACCATTGCTATCCGTTGTGCCGCTTAAAGTTGTTTTCTTGCCGCTGGGCGATGTTACCGTCACAGTTACAGGGGCTCCGACGTCGGGTGATGTGCCGAGCAGCAAGCTGACGCGGATCGCAACCGTCTGGCCCGGCAGGTAGCTGGATTGATCCGTCCACAAGCTGACGCTGAGCGCCGTAGGCGTGGAAATCACATACGTCGCCACAGCGGATCCGTTGGAAGAATTTTGCGATGCCTTGACGGCGCTCGCGGTTATGCCGTAAGCGCCACCGGCAGTTCCGGCGGGTGAAGTAACGGTTAAGGTTGCCGAGCCACTTTTTCCAGGGGACAGTGAAAACGACGGATTGCTCCACCCTCCAGCCCATCCCGCTGGTACCGCGTCAGCTAAATTGAAGGTTGCTCCTGAACATCCTGAGCTGTCGTTGTCAGTTACTGTAGCCGCAAAAGTCACCGGCGCGCCGGCGGCCACAGCCTGGCTCTGAGCTGGCGAAATGCTGATAGTGGGGTTTGCCGGAGTGCAGGTCGCGCCACCGCCGTTAATCGTGATTTGTACTGTAGCGCCAGAGCTGCTGACGGCGGTTGGCATGAAGGTGACGCCGGCATTTGAATCCGAGAAACTCTGGCCTACCACCAATGACATATCAAACCAGCCGCCAGAAGTTGGAGTCACCGGAGTCATATCGAGCAGTTCGCTGCTATTGCCGTCGCCGTCGGTGCCGAGATGAAACAGCACGCCGTTCGTTTCGTTCTGCGTGTAGTAAATACTGTTCGATAGAAAAGCATCAGAGCCGATCGGCTGACGAGCTTCGAGGTAGTACCACGTCTTCGCACCGGTGCTGCTATTAGTGGACTGTAAGACCTTCAGCGCATTCGGCCCCGGGCCTGCAGTTTCGTACGGATAAATCATATAAATACCGCTGCTAGTTACGGTCTGGATGGACGGTGATGCGCCGAAGTTGAGCCAGCCTAGGCGCTCCTTCTGAAAGGCATTGTAATGTGCAGAAGCCGTCTGCACAGTGCCCATCGTGTCGAGGCGGTCACCATATTCCGTGCTCGTCCCGCTAAGACAGATTGTCGCGATGGTGCCGCAATCTAGTGAATGAGAGTGCCAAAGGCCGAAAGCATGGCCAAGTTCGTGGTTCACAACATGCATGTCAAGGCTGCCGTTGATCCAACTCTGCGAAGGAGTCCCGCCTACATACGATGCACCTGCAAAGCCGCAAGCGGCATTCGAAGGAAAGGCATACACATATCGCGTGTAGTTAGATAAATTTACGCCGGCTGCTGTGGCTGCATTTTGCGCAGCGGCGGCAATTTGAGAGGTGTCACATGTTGTAACGCTATCCGGGATCGTATACCAGCCAACCACGTCACCAGTAAGTGAGGTCTGTTGGTACGAGTTTTCGAAAACAAAACTGTTCGCCGTGCCAAAGAATGCGTTCTGAGCAGCCGCTGCAGTGTAGGGCTGGATGGGATCGTCTTGAAAATTGACGAGGATCACGAGAACCGATTGGCTTCCAAAGGTATTGGGCACAGGAATCGAGGAGGTTGTTGTTCCTCCTGTTGAACTGCCACCAGTTTGCTTGGCGTTGCTGCCAGAATAGAGAAGCAGATTGCCGTTCAACATCTGGCCATTGGCGCGCACGTGGTCCCCGGTCAGAAGATGGGTCGGGGGATGCTTAGCGAACTTCATCGGCACGCGAGTGCCGTCGGCCTGCTTCATCGTAAAGACAAACTTCCCGTGACCGTCAGGGAAATCCTGATGCACGATTTCGATCTGGCCGTCGAGCTGGACCGGTTTACCCTGTCCAGATTGCAGTTGAGCAGCAACGGAGGGGTCGTCAGCAAGGTCGCTATTTTGTGGGTTGTGTGCGAAAACGAGGGTGCTGCCAAGCAGCACAGCTGCGAGCGAGACGAAGAGGCGACGAACGATCCGTGGGGAACAGACCTGTCTCATCATTATGTACCTTCCTATCAAGATCATCGCGAGAGAGGCAGGAAGATACGAGATCACTTTCGGCCAGTGACGAGAGGACATCTCAGTGGTACAGGAACTTCTGTGTTTGACTAGCCCGAAAATGTGCTTCGGCGAGGCGTATCAGCGGGGGCAGAATAAAAAGAGCACGCCCCTAGCGTGCTCTGATATGGAAATTCTGATCCAGCCAAGTTCCTAGCGATTTATTCGAGTAATGCTGACACTCGCAGTCGGGGATTTCCCAACAGTGCTAGACTTCCTCCCTAGTTCGTCATCAATAAGTTTCGTAAACTCGTCCTTAGGCTTGGCGCCGGAGAGCTCAACACCATTGATGAAGAATCCGGGCGTACCGGTTACGCCGGCCTTTCTGCCTTCCTGAGCGTCTTTCTCAATATCGGCCTTGTACTTCTCTACGGTCAGGCAGGACTCGAACTGTTTGTCGTCCAGCTTCAAATTGCGTGCATATTCGATTAGGGAATCTTTTTCCAGCTTCGATGCCGCGAACAGTTGGTCGTGGTACTCCCAGAACTTTCCTTGCTCAAGTGCACAGCGCGAGGCCTCTGCCGCTATCATCGCCTGAGAATGAATGGCGGTGAGCGGGAAATCGCGGTAGGAGAAGCTCACCTTCTCGCCGTATTTGGCCAAAACTTCTTTGACGATGGGTTCGGCCTGATGACAGTACGGGCACTGATAATCAGAGAACTCGACGATCATGACTGGCGCTTTGGGATTGCCACGCACCCGCGCCGGATCATAAGCCACCTCGACGCGCGGAGCAGACATTAGCACCACAACGTTCGATTCAGCACGCAAGTTCTTCATGTACTCCTGGCGTGCCTGCTGAATCTTCGCTTGCCTGAAGCCCTCTCTGAGCTGGGTCTTTACGTCAGACAGCGGCTTGGTGACTCTCAAACCGACGTAATACCCTTCGATCTCAGCGTCGTTTGGCTCCGGTATTTTGGAGTTTACTTCCTGCTCAAGCAACTTGTCTGTGGTGAGGCCCTTTTTCTTTGCAGCTGCCTCAAGCAGTTTCTGCTCAATCAGGGTATCCAGTGCCTTTCTCTTGATTTCGTATTCCTGATTGCGCAGCGGCTGAAGCTGTCCTTCTACCGAGGACGCGAGATCCTCGTCATAGATGTTTTGGCCATCAATTGTGGCAACGGGTTGTTTGGTGTTGGGCGTATCCGTCTTCTGGGCGACAGTTGTCGCGGCAAGTGAGACGGAGAAAAGAAGCAGTGCTGGGATACTGAAGTGGCTCATAGTAGACGGAGTATATACCCGAAGCAGCAGTGCCAAACACCAGAAATTAAGCAACATAAGTCGGGCGTTTGTTAGGTTTCGTTGACCCGAAAGTTGTAGAGAAATTGCAACTTTTGCGGAATTGACGCAAGCCGCTGGAACCACCAAGCTGATGGAAGCTGCGTTGGGATGCAGGTAGCTCAGCCTTCCGAGTTCTTGCATTCGCTCCGTCGCGCGGTTACTTCGTCAAGGCCGGTTCTGGCCGGACCGGCCTGTCAGTTTTGCGTGACGCGGAAACCAAAGTTTCTGCTAAACGCCTCACAGGCCGACCCACAGAACTGCTCCTCCGGGTCGGCCTCTTTGCATTTACGTCGTAGTGAAATGTCTCGTTTCTTCTTGCGAATCGCAAAACCGTTCAGGGGACGCTGGACATGAAGCAAGAAATCTTTGACGCCGATATCCTTTTGGCAAGGTATTCGATGATGTAGCTATGCGTGGGTTACATGGCAGAACTCGAAAAGAATATGCGCAACGCCAGCGTACTCTCCGACACCCTGTCGGGTGAAAGTCCTCGTCGGCACACCGCTCTAGGACGCAAGATCAATTTCCAGTTCACCCGAGGTGCAGGGAGGAATGACAGCCATGGCAGGCCGTTATGAGATTGTCCAAGATGTCCTCGCCTGAGTGACTGCGGAAGAGCTGATGATGAACTTCCAGGTTTTTCATTGAACCGCAGAATTGGCAGCGCCACCCATCTCGCCTTAGCACTCGTTCCCGAAGTTCCTGATACTCGGACGGCGCGAGTCGAATCGTGACTGCTTTTGGGAAGTTGCCGTTCATTGAGTTTGGCTTGTCACCAGATCCGCGAACGCTCGCCGCTGCGTATCTGGAAGCAGCTGATAGAACCTGGATACTGCGAACAACAGCGCTTCGGGTCTCGAGCTGTCAAGACTTGCTCCCGCCACAAAATCCGCGCAGATCATCTCCAGGCAGTAGCCACGCGATTTGTCGCTGCCGAGCATTAAGGCTGCAGTCTCGATGGCTTGCTCTACCACCGGGATTTGGCTCTTGTAGAGCTTGAAGTAGATGATCTCGTGCGGTTCGGTGTCTCTTCCGGTCAGTTCCCGCTCCACTTCTCTCCGGAATTGCTCCTTGGGCAGCTCTTTCGCCCGGTGCAACCAGGTTGCACAATCGAAGTGCTCACTCTCGCGGCTCCTCGCCAGTTTCGCCAGCTCCAGTCCCTTCGTCCAACCCACCTGCTTCAGCTCTCGTTTCACCTCAGGCGGCAGGTGCTCATGGATCGACATCAGGTAGTAAGCCTTCCTGCGTGATTCCGGAAAGCGGCTCTCCAGGAACTCATCAAACGACTTCATCTTCTGCATTCGCCAATACTGGCCGGCACGCACTTCGCACAGGTAGCGCCCGAGTTCGACGAACTTGGTGTCCTTTTCGGTCTCTTTGCGCTGTTCCCAGGCCAGGATCTCATCGA
>Ga0310813_10002040_pt1 | contig 12298 bp, 9 predicted proteins | sample YN3metagenome_FD_203086 | JGI IMG/M metagenome (GOLD analysis project Ga0310813, IMG submission 203086) | Soil microbial communities from experimental microcosm in Duke University, North Carolina, United States - YN3 | ecosystem: Engineered > Artificial ecosystem > Soil microcosm > Unclassified ...
TTGGCCACTTCTGCCGCAACCTCGTCCCACAGCACCATCGCGTGCTGTAGCGCGTTCGACTTCGTTGCGCTGGCCAGCATCTTCCTCGGCCGCGATTCGGCAACCTTGAACGCGTAGCGGACGATCCGCTCGATTCCGGTGCGGGTAAACACGCCAGTCTGCACCGCGAGTTCGGAAGGCGTGCCGACATGGACCCGTCCGCCTGTGCCGCAATACTCACCCTCGGAGTTCTCACGCACGCAGATCATGTCGATGTCCGCCGTCCCCTTGTTCGCCAGCGGCGACGTGATGCCCGACAGCAGGCGCATCGGCCGCAGGTTGACGTACTGCCGGAGCTGCTGCCGCAAAGGCAGGATCAGGTCCCGCGCCGAGATGTGGTCGGGAACCCGCGGATCGCCGATCGCGCCGAGGTAAATCGCGTCGAACTTCGAGACGAACGCCACGCCGTTGTCGTCGATCATCCTGCCGGTCTGCAGGTAGTAGTCGCAGCCCCAGGGCAGATGTGTAAAGTCACAGCGGAAGTCGGCCTGCTCCGCCGCCATGTTGAGAACGCTGATCCCCGCGGGGATGACTTCCTTGCCGATGCCGTCGCCGGCGATGACTGCAATTCGGTACGTCTTCATGACACCAGCTCCTGAACGAACCGATTCTGTTCGTCCACCGCGATCATCTTCGCTTCAACCTTCTCGTCGGTCAGGCAGAACGCCACGATGATCACCTTGTCGCCCGGATGGAAATGCCGCGCCGCGGCCCCGTTGATGACGATTTGACCCGAGCCTCTGGGCAGGCTGATCGCGTAGGTGTCGATCCGGATGCCGTTGTTGATATTCCAGATCGCGACCCGCTCGCCGGGGATGATATCCGTCCGCTCGAGCAGGTCCTGATCGACGCCGACGCTGCCGACGTAATCGATATCGGCGCCGGTGACGACGGCGCGGTGAATCTTGGACTTGAGGATCGCGCGTAGTTTCATGGGGTATAGGTCACGTTATCGATTAACCGCGTGTGGCCGACCCAGAGGGCGCCGGCCACGAGCACGGTTCCCGTAATGGTGTCCACGGGTTGCAATTCCACCGGGTCCACCACGTCCAGGTACTCTAGCCTGAGCGAGGCGTCCGACGGAATCACCGCCGCTGCCCGCCGTTCGACGACGCGGGCGTCGCGTTCGCCTTCGGCGATGATCCGCCCCGCCTCGCGCAGGGCGCGGTACAACACGATCGCCTTGGAGCGTTCCTCCGGGGTCAGCCGGGTATTGCGGGAGCTCATCGCCAGCCCATCGTCTTCGCGCACGGTCTCCACACCGACAATCTCGATCGGCATGTTCAGATCGATCACCAGACGCCGAATCACCGCGAGTTGCTGCGCGTCCTTTTCGCCGAAGTAGGCGTTGTCCGGCTGCACGATGTCGAACAGCTTGCTGACGACCGTTGCCACGCCGTCGAAGTGTCCCGGCCGAAAGCGACCGCACAGGTTGTCGGTGATGCGCTTCACCGTCACCGTGCACAGCGGCTCGACGGGATACATGTCGTTCACGGCCGGCGCGAACACGCAGTCCACACCGAGCTCGTTGCAGATTCGCAAATCGGCGTCCAGCGTTCGCGGATACCGATCGAGGTCGTCCTTGCGATCGAATTGCAGTGGATTGACGAAGATGCTGACCACGACCGCATCGCTGTGTTCGCGGGCCACTTCGATGAGCCGGCCATGTCCCCGGTGCAGCGCACCCATCGTCGGGACAAAACCGACACGCTGGCCGGCGAGGCGGCGCTCTTCCCGCCACGCGCGAACGCGTGCGACGGTGTCAGCGACCTCTGCGGTCATTTACTGGCGGTGGGCAGCCCTGCGCCAACGGCATTTGCGCGGTGGGGATACTGGCCCGAACGGACGTCGGTCGCGTACTCACGGGCGGCCGTGACGACCGCATCGCCAAGCTTCGCGTACTGGTGCACGAACGAGGGCACGAAGCCGTCGAAGAGGCCGAGCATGTCGTAGCTGACGAGGATCTGTCCGTCGCAGTCAGGCCCGGCGCCGATGCCGATTGTCGGGATCGTCAGCGCCTTCGTGACAGCTCCGGCAACGTCGGCCGGGATCGATTCAAGGACCAGCGAAAAAGCGCCTGCGTCCTGAAGGGCGAGCGCGTCGATCATCAGCGCGTCCACCTGCTCCGGATGCGTCGCCTGCTTCACGTAGCCACCGGCCTGGTGCACCGACTGCGGCTGCAGGCCGAGATGTCCCATCACCGGAATGCCGACGTCCACCAGCCGCTTGACGACGTCGAGAACAGGACGCCCGCCTTCGAGCTTCACGGCGGCGGCTCCGCCTTCCTGAAGCAGACGGCCCGCGTTGCGGACCGCTTCGGCGACGCTGACCTGGAAGGTGAGGAACGGCATGTCGGCGATGACGAAGGCACGTTCGGCGCCACGGCTGACGGCACGCGTGTGATGCACGACCGCGTCGAGGGTCACCGGGAGCGTCGTATCAAGGCCGAGGATCACCGTGCCGAGCGAATCGCCGACGAGCAGCGCATCGACTCCGGCGCGATCGAGCAGCCGCGCCATCGTCGCGTCGTACGCGGTCAGCATCACGATCTTCTCGCCCTGACGCTTGCGCGCGGCGAAGTCGGGCACGCGAATTCGTTTGACGTCCATAACTAGATCCTACCGGCCGTCCAGGGCCAATTCGACTGCTTTCGCCGAGGCCTCGGCCAGTCCGCGTCGCTTTGCAATTTCGAGCAGCGCCTGACCAGAAGCGCGATACAGGTCCGAGACATATCTGGGCGAGTTCGCGAGCGCCACGGTGTGGGCCCTGATCGTGTCAGCGTCACCGCGCTGAACGGGCCCGGTCAAGGCGGCCTCAGGTCCGAGCTCCAGGGCGTTCTGCGCACTCGTCAGGCACAGCGGCCGGATGGCCTGCAGCGCGGCATTCCGGTCAACGCCCGCCGCGCCAAACAGCACCACCGCCGCATCGATCGCCGCCACGACGGCGTTGCCGGCCATCACCGCCCCTGCATGGTAGGACGCGAATCCCGTGTTGTGGATTCGCAGCGGTGTCCCCTGAGCTGCGGCGACAATCTCTTCGGCCCATTCAATCGCCGGCGCCGCGCCGCCGATCCCGAAGCTCGCGCCGTGGAGCGCGGCGACACCGCGTTCAGGGTCGGCGATTGTTTGAAGTGGATGGAGCACGCCACAGGAGACGCCGCGAACGGTCAGCGCATCGAGAAGCCCCGGACCGTGCGCGCCCGACGTGTGCAATGCGATGCCGTCACCCAAGCCGCCATCTGAAAGGTCATCGACCACCGACGGGATTGCAGCGTCCGCCACCGCGATGAGAATGCGGTCGGCGAGTCCAGGAATGTCGCGGATACGCGCCGTCTTCACGGCGGGTCCGATGAACGATGCTGCACGTTCAGCATGGCTCGCCGTTCGGCCGGCAACAGCGACGGGTGGGAGGCCGGCCTGGGCGAGCAGGCGTCCCAACGCTTGTGCGACCCGGCCGGTGCCGACGATCGCCATCCGGGCGTGAGCGGTCATTTGATCGCGGCGAACGTGCGCGTCAGCCAGGCAGTCAGCGCCGAGGACACATCCATGGCCAGGTTGCGATCGGTGATTGCGCCGTATTCGGCGATCTCGCCGGTCACCGCTGGCACGAGCAGATGGTTGACCCCCTTCACGATCAGCAGTTCCACCGACTTGGAGTTGCCTTCTTTCTGTGCGATGCCCGCCAGACGTTCAGCGTCGGCGACCGGCACTTCGTGATCGAGTGCGGCGTGCATGATCAGGAGCGGCTGCTGGACATCCTTCAGCACTTTGGCCGGGGCGAAGTTCAGCACGCTTTGAAACCAGGGCGTGTCCGCCGACCGCCGGACGTCTGGTGGCAGGTCGTTGAGTCCCTTGCCGGACTGCACCGCCGCGATGATCTGCTTCTGCAACGCTTCGCGCTTCGCGCGCTCCTGCGGCGCCAGATCGAGCAGGTCGAGGTTCTTCTTCTGAAGTTCGAGCACGAGTTCGGCGCCTGAACTCGCAGGCGCACCGGTCGTGGCCACCGCTGCGAAGCGCTTCTCCCTCGACGCCGCGAGGAGCGCCACCCAGCCGCCGTCGCTGTCACCGATCAGCGCGATGCGTTTCGGGTCCACATCTTTGCGCTCCGCCAGCCACCGCATCACCGTTCTCGCATCGTCTGCGTAATCGGTGATCGTGGCGGATTCCGATCGGCCGCCGCTCTGTCCGTACCCCCGCTTGTCGTAGCGCACAGCGAGGAATCCCGCGTTCGCCAGCGCGCCGGCGAGCTGTCCCATGACCGGGATGCCGACGGAGTAGCCGTCTCGATCGTTGGCCCCGAATCCGGCAAGGATGATCACGGCGGGCAGACGTGCTCCGGTGGCGGCCGACTTCGGCCGCGTCAGCGTTGCGCCGATGTTGAAGCCGGTCGCGGGAATCGAGACCGGTTCGTCGCCCGGGTTGCTGTGCACCGACGTCCGTGACGTCGCCGACGCCAGATCGACGCGTACGATGTCCACGCCCTGACTCGGAATCTTCACGGTGAGCAGGTTGCCGTCAACGCCAGTCGTCACCGTGACCGCCGTGTTGGTGCCCGGGTTTTGAAAAATCAGGTCGTAGCGGCGCGCGTTCAGGAACTCCGCACCGATCTGCATGCGTTCGTTCTGGACATTGATCAGCCGCACGCCGATTTCCACCTGCGGCACGACGTACACTCGCAACTCGCTGCCGGGCGCGACGAAGCCAAGCCGTCGTGCGAGTGCAGCGTACGACGCGACGATCCCGTTCGCGTGCAGGACCGCTTTCGGGTTGATCGTCTGGGTCGTCGTGCCGGTCTGCGTTGACTGCGTGGTAGCGAGATTTCCGGTTACCGTCGTGCGGATATTCAGCTCACCACCATTGGATGTGCCGTTCAGCTCGAAACTCTGTGGCGCGTCGTCGGGGCCATATCGGAATTCGACGCGTCTTATCGTCAGGTTCGCCGGATCTCCCAGACGCCCTTCGCTGGTCACGATCAGACCCGTCGCGTCGGACTTCACCGTGACGTCCTCGCGGCCAACCGGGTTTCCGCGGATAAAGGTGGTGTACGCGGTGGTGCCGGACGGGCTCTGCTGAGCACCGGCCAGCGGCGGCGAGATCAGCAGCAACGCGCACGTACAATAAAGAAGTCTCAATAACGGCCGCATCTACCTTGAATCCTAACAGTTCCACGATGGCCCCGGCGGATGACTCGGCGGTGCACGACGGGGCCGCAATCGGGTCAATTTCCGCTCGCGCGCAGATCGCCGTGGCAGGCTCGGATCGGGCGACTTACCTGCAGGGTCTCCTGACCAACGACATCGTCGCGCTTGGGGATGGCACCGGCTGCTATGCCGCGTGGCTCTCGCCGCAGGGCCGGATGCTGACCGACATGCATGTGCTGCAGTCGGCGGGCATGATCCTCCTCGACGTGCCCCTTGCTGAGGTCAGCGCGGTCCTGGCGCGGCTCGACCAGTTCCTGTTTTCTGAAGACGTACAGATTGAGTCGCTGGCCGAAGCGATGACAGGTGTCTGGGTGCACGGTCCGCAGGCAGCGTCGGTCATCTCGAAGGTAGTGTCCGGCTTTAGCCGGACCGATCCTGGCGAATGGCTCGATTACCAGCACGCCACCGCGACGTTCAACGGGAATCCAGTCTCGGTGGCGCGAATCGACCAGCTTGGTGTTCCCGGTTACTGCGTGTTTCTCGCGCGCGCGACCGAGGCGCCGTTCGTCGCCGCGGCGGTGGATGCCGGTGCTACGGTTGTCGGGCCCGAGGCGCTGCACGCCGCGCGCATCGAAGCCGGTTATCCGTTGTTCGGCATTGACATGACCGACGACACGATTCCTCTCGAGGCAGGCATCGATCAGCGGGCGATCTCGTTCACGAAGGGATGCTTCGTTGGCCAGGAGGTCGTCATCCGCGTTCTCCATCGCGGCGGCGGACGGGTGGTGAAGAAGCTCGTCGGGTTCAAGCTGACGACGACCCCCGATGGGCGGCCAAGCGCAGGGCCCCCTTTCAAGGGTGCCAAAGTATTTTCAGGCGAGCGGGAGATCGGCGTGCTCACGAGCGTCGCGACGTCGCCCAGGTTTGGCGTGATTGCGCTTGGTTACGTTCATCGGGACTTCACTTCGCCGGGAGCCGACGTACAGATCGGCGGGCATCCTGCGACAGTGGTCGCGTTACCGATGGTGTGAGAACGGCGCGGTGGCGTCACCATCACGTCTTCGTTTTCGAGATTAGCTCCGTCAGCAGGGCATCGTCCGCAATCGCCTGAGGGGGCGTGGTATTGTGCGCTCGTGGGGCGGTTCTTCCTCGCGCTGTGGCTTGCGCTTTTTGTCGTGCAGGGGACGGAACTGCTCGCCAGCGTTGTTCCCGACGACTGCATTGACACGCGCGGTCCTGCGCCCGACCCGTGCCCGCAGAACTGTGCGAGCTGCGTCTGCTGTGCGCGTCTTCCGGTGTTCGTACCCCAAGTGTCAGCGTTTGCGTCGGTCGGTACCGTCGTCGCCGTCGAGCCACCGCCAGTCATCGACCACGCAACGAGCCCCCACCCACTGGGCGTTTTTCACGTTCCGAAGGCTCTCTAACAGACACCTGTAACACGCGTCCCGGTTCGACCGGGACGTTTCGTCTGATCAGAGGAGCCCTATGTACCGCGTTCTCATATCGGCGGCGTTGTATTGGCTTGCGGCAGCTGTGCCTGCCAGCGCCCAGGTTGTCTTGACCCTGCAAGACACGATCGCCCGCGCCCGTGAGCAGGCGGGTGCCGTTGTCATCGCGCGCGCGCGCATCGTTGAGGCCGAAGCAGGCGTGATTGATGCCTCGGCGCGCTTTCGCGACAACCCGCTGATCGAGGGTGCGGCGGGGCCGCGCGCGGGTTCCGGGCGGCGAGGAGCGGACGTCGAGCTGGCCGTGACGCAGCAGTTCGAGACCGGCGGTCAGCGCCAGTCGCGAATCGCTGGAGCGCGGGCGGCGGTTGACCGGCAACGAGCCGAGGGACAGCAAGCTGTCCGACGCGTCGTGTTCGACGCCGCGTCCGCGTTTCTCGATGCCGTCGCCGCCACTGAGCGTCTGCGGATAGCCGAGGGTGCGGACGCAATCGCGCGCGAACTGCTGAATGTCACGGAACGCCGCTTTGCGCTTGGAGACATCGCCGCGATTGACGTCAACCTTTCGCGAATCGACGCCGCGCGATCGACGGCGACGCTCGTCTCCGCGCGCGCGGATCTGACTGCCGCGGTCGGGACGCTGCGCGCGCTTTTGCGGATTCCGTCGACAGAGCCAATCGACCTGCGTGGGTCGCTCGACCTCTCTCCGCCGCCGCCGATGGAACGACTGGAAGCAGTGGTGGAGGGCCGTCCTGAATTTGCCGTGCTGCAAGCGGAAATCCGCGAGGCGGACGCGCAGGCCCAGCTGGGCCGCGCGTTAAGTCGTCCCGACCTCGCACTTCGTGTTGCCTACGCCAGGGAGTCCTCCGACACGATCGTGCTCGGTGGGCTGACCATCACGCTGCCAGCGTTTCAGAAGGGGCAGGGAACGCTCGCCATCGGCGTGGCCAGAGCCAACCGTGCCCGAACCGAGACGGAGATCGCCAGACAGGCGGCGGTCGCAGACTTGCGAACCGCATACGCCGTATACGAGCAGCACGCGGCGCTGTCAGCCGCCCTGGAGAAAGACGCGTCACCCAGCCTTGCCGACAACGAAACCCTCGCCAGGCGGAGCTACGAAGCCGGGGAGATGAACCTGATGGACTCCCTGCTGATCCGCCGTGACGCCATCGACATGCGTTTGACGATCATCGATCGACGACTTGACGCGGCGCGCAGCCGGCTCGCCGTTGACTTCGCCGCGGGAGTCCTTCAATGAGCATCACAGCACATCATCGATTGATCCTCGTGGCAGCGCTCCTGGCCCTCGGGTGCGGCCGTGAGCGCGCCACGTCGAGCAGTTCCTCGGCTCGGCCGGCACAAGTCGTGTCCACGCACGCCGAGGAGAAGAACGCCATTCACCTCACCGAAGACATGGTGCGTGACCTGCGCATCAGCACGGCGACAGTGGCAGAACGCTCGGGCGCCGGCGAGGTCATGGCGCTCGGCGAGGTCGTCGCCGACCAGACGCGCTATGCGGAAGTCGCTTCGCCGACGACCGGACAAATCGTGCGTGTGCTGGTTGACACCAACCGCAGCGTCGGCGCCGGGACGCCGTTGGCGCAATTGCGAAGTACAGATCTCGGACGCGCACGCGCTGAACGCCTGTCCGCTGAGGCGCGAAGGGACCTGGCGCGACAGGCGCTCGATCGAAAGCAAACGCTCGCGTCCGAACGCATCGTGGCGCAGCGTGAAGTGCAGGAGGCCGAGGCGGCATTTCGCACCGCAGACGCAGAAGTACGGGCTGCCACCGCGTCGATAGAGGCGCTCGGCGTTTCTGATGACGATGCGCAAGGGAGCAGCGACAGTTCGTTGTTCTATCTGCGATCGCCCATCGCCGGGCGTGTCCTGGAACGGCTCGCGGTCCTCGGTCAGCAGGCCGAACCGAGCGCCCGCCTGTTCACGATCGCGGACTTGAGCCGCGTCTGGATTGTGGCGCAGCTCTTTGAGCGCGATGCGGTGAACGTCACAGTGGGGAGCACGGCCCACGTGACGGTCGCCGCCTTGCCCGGACAGGAGTTCGATGGACGCGTGGCACTGGTCGGCCGGCAGGTGGATCCCGGCTCGCGCACCGTGCCGGTTCGCATCGAGTTGCCGAATTCAGCCGGCGCGCTCCGACCTGGCATGTCCGCGAGCGCTCGGCTCGAGGTCGCAGGCCAGAACCGCACCATCCTCGCAGTCCCTGCTGCGGCGCTGCAGCGCGTGGGTGAGCGATGGCTCGCGTTTGTGCCAACGGGGCAGTACGAGTACGAGATGCGGCCGGTCGGCCGCGGTCGTGACCTCGGTAACGACGTCGAGGCGATCTCGGGGCTCACAGCGGGCGAGACGGTCGTCGTCGAAGGCGCGTTTCTGCTGAAGGCCGAAGCCGAGAAGCGCGCTGGCGGCGGCGACGAGCACGGACACTGAGGCCGCCGATGATCAGCCGCCTCATGTCCGTCGCTTTCGCGCGGCCCGCGTTCACGATTCTGGTTGTTCTCGTCGCGACGGCATTCGGTGCCGTCAGCTTCAGCCAGTTGCGCCGGGACGTGTTCCCGGATCTGTCTGCTCCCGTGTTCAATGTCATCGTTCAGAACGCGGCGATGGGCGCGGAAGAACTCGAGGCATCCGTGGCCATTCCGCTTGAAACCGCGCTCGCGGGGCTTCCTGACGTCAGGCGCATTCGCTCCTCCTCGCAGCTCGGTGTGAGCCAGGTGACCGTCGAATTCGAGGCCGACGCCGACTACTATCGCGCCCGTCAACTGGTCGCCGAACGCATCGGTCAGGTCACGACATTCCTCCCGCCCGGCACCGACGCACCGCTGCTGTCGAGTCTGACCGGCCGCCTCAACGAGATTCTGGAGTTCACGCTCGAAGCCGGGTCCGGCGCCGTCGACTTGATGACGCTCCGCGACCTCGCCGAGTTCGAGATCAAAAACCGATTGCTCGCCGTACCAGGTGTCGCCGCGGTCGAACGGCTCGGGGGCTACCTGCGCCAATTCCAGATTCAGATCGACCCGACGCGGATGTCCGCGCGCAACATCACATTCAACGAAGTCATGCACGCCGTGGAAGACGCGAACGTCAACGCCTCCGGCGGATTCGTCACGCAAGGTGGCACGGAGTGGGCGGTCCGCGCCGTCGGGCGCGCGCAGTCGCTCGACGATCTGCGGACGACGGTCGTCGCCGTCAAAGAGCGCGTCCCGGTGATGCTCGGGGACGTCGCCGACGTCGTCGAGGCGCCCGCCGTCCGCCGCGGTGTCGCGCACCGGCTCGCCGGCGAAGTGGTGAGCTGTCGCGTCGTCAAACAATTCGGAGCGGATACCGTCACTGTGGCCGCCGCCGTCCGTGCGGCGTTGCGTGAGATCGGTACGTCCTTGCCGAAGGGCGTGACGCTGCGGATGGTCTATGACCAGTCCGATCTCGTGAGCAGCGCCCTTGGAGGTGTGAGTCGCGCCATCCTGATCGGCGCCGGACTTGTGGTCGTCGTCTTGTTCGTCCTCCTGGGAAACTGGCGGGCGGCGTTGTTGGTGACGTTCACGCTTCCTCTCACGATCGCGCTGTCCGGACTGCTGCTGCGTGCCGGCGGCATCGGCATCAACACGATGACGCTCGGCGGCCTGGCGATCGCGGTGGGCCTCCTGGTCGACGCGGCCATCATCGTCACAGAAAACATCGTGCATCACCTGCAGCAACGCCCGGGCCTGTCGAGACGCGACGTCGCGTTGCATGCCGCGCAGCAGGTCGGTCGGCCGATCTTCTTTGCCACGCTCATCGTTGTCGCTGTCTTCGTTCCGCTCTTCGCGATGACCGGTATCGAAGGACGCATGTACCAGCCACTGGCCGCAGCCGTGGTTGCAGCGTTGGCCGCGTCCCTCGTGCTCGCGTTGACACTGGTTCCGGTGACCGCGGCGATCCTCCTTCGGGCGCCAAAGCCAGACGCTGAAGAGGATGTGTGGATCGTGCGTCGGCTCAAGCGGCTGTATGCGCCGACGCTGGACGGCGCGATGCGCCACGCCGGTCTGGTGCAGATGGCGACGGTGGCGATCACGGTGCCTGCGATTGCCCTGGCCGTTGTCGTCGGGTCGGATTTCATGCCACAACTCGACGAAGGGGCCTTTCTTCTGCAGACCATCATGCCTCCAGATACCGCGCTCGACGAGGTCGACCGAATCAACCACCGCGTCGAGGACGTCCTGCGAAAATTCGCTGACGTCAATGAGGTCGTGCGGAGAACCGGACGCGCTGAGCGTACTGAGGATCCGATGCCGCACGTCGTGTCCGATGTGCTGGTGGTGCTCAAACCTGATCGGAGCCGCGATATCAACACCTTGGAGGCGGAGATGCGGGAAGCGCTGGAGAGCGTTCCGGGAATCTCGATCCTCTTCACCACGCCGCTTGGCATGCGTATCGATGAGGGGCTTGGCGGCACGCCCGCCGATCTCTCCGTTCGTGTGTTTGGCCCGGACTTGAACGAGCTTGCCAGGCTTGGGGATCAGGCGCGGGATCTGATGGCGGGCATCGAGGGCATCGCAGACCTGCGCGTCGAGGCGGTGACCGGACTTCCGCAACTGCGCGTCGCCATCGATCGCCAGGCGGTCGCGCGAACGGGCCTGACGCCGGGCGATGTCGTGCGAGTGCTGCGTATCGGTCTGGTAGGCGAGGAGGTGTCGGAGGTCTGGGTCGGGCAGAAACGGTACGACCTGGTCGTCCGGCTGACGGACACAGCGCGCAACAGCGTGTCATCGATACGCAACCTGCGGCTGGAAGCACATGACGGGACGCGAATCCGAATCGATCAGGTGGCCCGTGTCGAGGAAGTGCTCGCTCCGGGAACGATCCGACGTGAGGGAGGAAATCGACGTGTCGCCGTTGAGGCGAGCGTCGCGGGCCGCGATCTTGGAAGTGCTGCCGCGGACGTGCGGGAACGAGTGGCGTCGGGTCTTCGGCTACCGCCCGGGTACTTCGTCGAGGTGGGAGGCCGTGTCGAACAACAGGAGCGCGCGAGTCAGTCGCTGACCATCGCCATTGCTGCCGCGCTAATCGCGGTGTTCGCGCTCCTCTACCTCGCGCTTGGATCGTTCGCCGAGACTGGCGTCATCCTCGCGACCATCCCCAGCGCGTTTGTTGGCGGCATCCTCGCTCTGCTGATCGCCGGTGAGACCTGGAATGTGTCGTCGCTCGTCGGCCTGATCGGCCTGTTCGGGATCGCTGTCCAAAACAGCCTTGTCCTGGTCGCACAGACGAGAGAACTGATCGCATAAGGCCGGCCGTTCCGGGATGCTCTGCGCGAGGCGAGCATCGGGCGCGTGCGCCCGAAACTGATGACGGCGTTGACAGCTATTCTGGGACTCCTGCCGCTGTTGGTGTTCAAGATGCACGGCACCGAAATCGAACGGCCGCTGGCGATCGTGATGATCGGCGGACTGGTCACCTCAACCCTGTTCACGCTGCTGGCCCTGCCGACGTTCTATCTGTTCGTGCACGACCTGGGTGAACGGTGGCGCCGGACGCCGAACGTTGCGTGATAGGAACGCGGCCCAGAAATCGGTTCTCGGCGGGCAGTGTGGTTGTTGCAGCCGCCAGGTCAATTGTCGACGGATCGTTCTGACCTCAGCAGCCGGATCAGCGCTGCATCCGCCGGCGGAAATCCCAGCGT
>Ga0310813_10002041_pt1 | contig 12297 bp, 14 predicted proteins | sample YN3metagenome_FD_203086 | JGI IMG/M metagenome (GOLD analysis project Ga0310813, IMG submission 203086) | Soil microbial communities from experimental microcosm in Duke University, North Carolina, United States - YN3 | ecosystem: Engineered > Artificial ecosystem > Soil microcosm > Unclassified...
GAGGGCGCTGCTTAGTGCCGTGAGTGCTTGTGCAATCGGCACAGCGTGAGCTGGTCCGACAGTGATCATGCACGAAACGGACATGACGAACGCAACCAGCAAAACTCGCATAGGGAGCGCGAATGTTTTTGTCACTTTGCACCTCCGCGACGTCTGCGCAAAATGACAGAAAATCTAAAATTTGATACGAAGCACGATTGGCCACTACGATTTAATTCGTATAATTTTCATTCAGCGATCATTTACAAACACGCCCGTGAGTAGCTGTTTTATGCTGCGGCGATAACCAACCCGCCAAATGAAAGGGATCGCCTCGAGACGAGGCGATCCCCATCAGAACAGACGTCGTAAATGTTTGTTCGGACTGCTTGAACGCCTGCGCAACTAGAAAGCAGAAGCAACCGAATCTGAACGACACGCTGGGAAGAATTGCCGCGCGACACTGTTCGGCATGGTTCCCGGTGTTGTGCCGAACTTAGGATATCCCCCATGACGCATGATCCAGCCATGGAGATCGCCACGCAGCGGTATCGGCCGTCCGAAATTGGTCTTGTGATAGCCGAACACGGCGCGTGACGTAATGCACGTTCGAGGTCTTGCGCGATCGGCCATGACCATACAAGCCGAGGCACAATAGCCGTCAATCACAAGCTTTTGCTTGCCTGCCCGAATGGCATTACCGGCGTCCTCAAAGTCGACAATTCTTCCGCCGGTGTTGCGCACGATCGTGCAGGGATTGCCGCAATGTCCGACAGCACGAGCAATTGCACCCGCGCCACCGAAAGGTGCAGCGACGGCTGCGCTCGAACTGAGGGCGATGACGAACGAAAAGGCGAGTAGGTAACGAATTTTCATGATGCACCTCCACCTGGTGCATCGATACCAGCCACCTTTCTATTCTCGCCTTAGTTGTACGTGCAGATTTTATTAAAACTGTTTGCAATGGAAGTTTTGCTGGGAGCAAAACAACTGCAAAAGCTGTGAATTAAGGTTTTTCTGCGTAAGTAGAGGCCAGGGAGCGGTCACCTACCAAAAACAGATTGATAGTAAACGCCACTTATCCATTTTGCGGCAAAGGCGGCCAAACAGACGTTAACCTGCGGCGACTGCTAGTTGATCGTCCAACACTTATCTGGCGTTGCCACAAGGCAGGTCAGTCGGCCGGTTGCGAATGCCCCAGTATCAATGTTGATCCGATTGCGCCGGAATTCTGGCTCTTGTACGGGGGTATGGCCGTGCACGACGATCTTACCGAAGTCCAGATCACTATTGAGAAAGTCATCGCGGATCCACAGCAAATCTTCTTCACTTTGCCGATCGAGGGGTATGCCTGGCCGGACACCAGCATGGCAAAGAAAAAAGCGCCCCACCATCAAAGATGTTTTTAGCGATCGCAAGAAGTTGAGTTCTGAAGGCGACATGGCCGCGCGCAGTTGCTCGGCCGCTTGTTGGAAGTTTTTGCCGGTCATCAACGGTGCAACCGGGATGCCGAAGGAATGTAGCGTCTCCAGCCCGCCCATTTGCCGCCAGTGGTTTCCGCTGTCGGGTTGCTTGAGGAATGTTTCGAGTAATGCCTCGTGATTTCCCTTGAGGGCGACATACTCACCCGGGAAGGGGTTGTTCAGCAGCCGATTGATCACAGCGCGGGAGTCCGGACCGCGGTCAATATAGTCGCCGAGTGTTACAGTAAGGCTCGGCCCGCCAAAGCTCTGCGCGTCGCGCGTAATGGCATGGACGATTTGATCAAGTAGGTCGAGCCGCCCGTGGATATCTCCAATGACGTAAAGGCGATGGGTCGGATCGGCGTCAGCATTTGTCATTTTTTGTGAGGTCAGTCACATGGCGAAGCAAGAAATTACTATTCGCTCGGCTCAGAGAGGTTTTTAATTTGCTTTATCGGAGGCGTCCATTATCACCGCGCGCTGGCTTTAGTTCCTCTTCGACCATTTGGGCGACAAGCGCGTCAAAGGTTACGCGGTGTTTCCAGCCGAGTTTCCGGCGTGCTTTTGAGGGGTCGCCGAGAAGGACGTCGACTTCAGTTGGCCTGAAATAGCGCGGATCCACCTCAACGAGTACTCGTCCTGTTTTGGATTCAACCCCGTGTTCATCCTTTCCCTGGCCCCGCCACTCTATTGTTCGTCCCGTATAAGCAAAGGCCTTTTCAACAAATTCTCTGACGGAATGCGCTTCTCCCGTGGCCAGCACATAATCGTCCGGCTTGGGTTGCTGCAGCATCAGCCACATCCCTTCCACGTAATCGCGGGCGTGCCCCCAGTCGCGTTTTGCATCCAGATTTCCCAAATAAAGTTTGTCCTGTCTGCCTTGTTCGATGGCGGCCACCGCGCGTGCAATCTTGCGTGTAACGAAAGTTTCGCCGCGCGTCGGCCCTTCATGGTTGAACAAGATGCCATTGGACGCGTGCATGCCGTAAGCTTCCCGGTAATTCACCGTGATCCAGTGGGCATAGAGCTTCGCCGTCGCGTATGGTGAGCGGGGATGAAAAGGCGTCGCTTCGTTCTGTGGCTCCGCATAGATGCCGCCGTAAAGTTCGGAGGTCGATGCCTGGTAGAACTTTGCACGATTTTCCATCCGTAAAATGCGAATGGTCTCGAGCAGCCGGAGGGTGCCGAGAGCATCAGCATTGGCGGTGTATTCTGCAGTTTCAAACGAAACCTTCACGTGGCTCTGCGCAGCCAAGTTATAAATTTCCATCGGCTGCGTTTCCTGAACGATGCGAATAAGGTTGGTCGCATCGGTCATGTCACCGTAGTGCATCAAAAACCGCAGATTGGACTCGTGCGGATCTTGATAAAGATGCTCGAGACGTCCGGTATTGAAAGATGAAGAACGTCTGACCACGCCATGGACGAAATAGCCTTTTCCCAGCAGGAACTCAGCAAGATAAGCGCCGTCTTGGCCCGTGACGCCGGTGATCAGTGCTACACGTTCAACCATTGAAATCCTGTCAAGGGGTTCAGCGCGAACAACAGGGGTGAAAAACATTTACTACTTGGGGGGTGATCGATGCCACGATTGATTCTCTATGGTAACTATGCCGCACTTCGACCGCCCGTTTGCAGGAAGTCCTGATAGGCAAGGGCTATGCCATCGGCGAGCGGAATTTTTGGCAACCAACCGAGCTTGTTGATTCTGGAGACATTGAGCAGCTTCTGCGGCGGTCCATCTGGACGGGAGGTGTCGTACTCGACAGCACCCGAATAGCCCACGGCTTTGGCGACAAGCTGCGCGAACTCCGCAATCGATACGTCGGTCCCGGTGCCGACGTTGATGAACTCAAAATCGGAATAGTATTTCATGACAAACACACAAGCGTCCGCTGCATCATCTGCAGCCATGAATTCGCGGCGTGGCTTGCCGCTGCCCCAGACTGTGACCGCCGCTGCGTTGTTCAGTTTAGCTTCATGAAAGCGCCGAATGAGGGCGGCCGGGGCATGGCTGTTTAGCGGATGGTAGTTGTCATTTTGCCCATACAGGTTAGTCGGCATTACTGAGATGAAGTCATCCCCGTACTGCTTGCGGTATGCTTGGCACAATTTGATCGCAGCGATTTTTGCGATCGCGTACCATTCATTGGTCGGCTCCAGCGGCCCGGTAAGCAGCATTTCCTCGGCCATGGGCTGAGACGCATACCTTGGATAGATACAAGAGGAGCCTAACGCGAGTAGCTTTTTTACGCGAGCGGCATGGGCGGCACGAATGACATTGAGTGCGATGGCGAGATTGTTGGTTATGAAATCTGCGGGATAGGTATTGTTTGCGTAGATCCCTCCCACAAGGCCTGCGGCCAAAAAAATTGCATCTGGTCGCATCCGGCTTAGCCAGGCTTCGGTAGCGGCTTGATCGGTCAAATCAAGCGCTTTGCGGTCCGCTGTTAAAGTCTCACAACCTTCACTTTCGAGTCGCCGCACAATGGCCGACCCGAGGAGTCCTTTGTGTCCTGCAACAAAAACGCGCTTTGCGCGCAGGTCGAACAGCAGTTGAGGATTCATTTGCTAAACGATGTTTTCTGGCGAGCCGTGCAGTTTTCGAAGGCCATATATCATAGGCTAAGACGTCTTTGAACAACTCGCTCGATAGATGACTGCCAGCGTACGCGAAAGTTCGCTATATTGCCCGAGAACGGCGTCGCGAGGGTAGGACTGCCGCGGCACCAAATAACCAATCCAAATAACTGAGTGAGAAGCCAAAGCCGCACAAAACGAAGCCAATTTCTAGTTGCGGGCACGGTGCAACATTGCCGCTGAATAATCCGCCTTTGACGGTTCTTTTATTCTGTTTCAGAAAGTAGTTCGCGCGACTGTCGCAACGGATTGTACATCTGTCATCGTTGCGCGATCGCCTCACGCGCTAGCGCGCCGGCTGACCAGGTACCAGGATAACCGCTACAATCTCTTATTTGCGAATTGATATGCCAGCGCCACGCAAAGCACAAATTCGAAATTTGCTGACAGATCAAGCTCGCTACTTGCATGGGGTTGTTTTTCAAAAATTTCAGGCCTTACAGCATCGGCTGTTTAGTGCCTGAAACCTGAACATTGACAGCAGGCTCGCCGTCGCGATGGCATCGTGGGCCGATTGCCTGCTTCCATTCGTGCAACGACAAAGCCGGCGCAAACACTTGCGTGTTTGTGCCAAATCGCACACGGTCAATTAGAGCGACCCAAACTTTCTTTCCACAGTTTGATCACCCCAGACGGAAACTCGCGCCTTCCGCCGCCCGTGCGTCGGCAAGCTTCCGGCCACATTTCAAGCAAAGAGAGATCTTCGCTAAAAAGCTCATCCTGCGAGATCTCGTCAGAATTCGAACGCACACGTCGCTCGGCCGCCATTTTCAACAGTTCGATCAGCGTTGCGACATCGTTTTTCTCGTTGCTCATAACGACCCCCTTCGCGAATGTTCAAAACGGTAAGGAGGTGCCAAAGGACGCGCTGTGTTGGGCATCACGAAAAACAGCATTTGGTCGGTGCTGCTGGTATGAATTTACTCCGGTGCGACCCGGAATCGCCCTAAAAAGGGATGGGGTAAGGGGGCATGGGGGCCCCGAATGAAATCATCGGTCGTTAAACGTTCCATCGTGGTTGATGGACACAAAACGAGCGTCAGTCTCGAAGACGCTTTCTGGACTGACCTCAAGGAGATCGCCTATGTCCGGAGGCTGACGTTGTCGCAATTGGTCGCTGGGATCGACGCCACGCGAAAGCAGGGCAATTTGTCCTCGGCGATCCGCCTGTTTGTGCTCGCGCACTTCCAAAACGAAAGCAAGCGAATGGTTGAGCGCGTCCATCGCGTCGCCATAAGTGGTATGGGGCGAGACCAGCCCTAGATGCTGCCGGGTGTACGCATGCTGGCGCGTTCAGTGATTGGTCACTTATCGGTATGCGCAGCGCAGCCTATGTCACGAACGTCAAGGAGATCGATTCCGCCGCACGGCGTTCGGGCTGTTGCAAATCTTCATTCCAATATTGGTAGAACACCGGAGCCTCGATGTTGACGGCGGCGACGCAAGCGCTGCCTTCGCAATCGACGGCATGAATGACGAGCTCGCGCAGGCGGCCGCCGCGCAGGTGCGAGAGGTCATCGATCGCGGCCCGCACCGCCGCTTGCGGTGACTTGCCGGCTTCCATTTGTGCAACGACAAAGCGTGCCGTGCCCGCGCGCGTCGCCATTTCGCCTGTGTATGTGCAGCAAGCCCCGCCGTAGCGGCTGTCGACGTAAAGTCCTGCACCGATAATCGGTGCATCGCCAACCCGGCCCGGGTGCTTGTAGGGCCAACCGGAAGTGCTCGATGCGCCGGACAGGCCCTTGCCATCGCCTGCGATCATGACGGTGGTGTCCAGATTGCGTTTCTTGGGGGAGGGCATCACCCTGACAATATCCATCAGTGATTGTTGCCCGCGCGCATCGAGCAGAGGTCTTATCGTGCGCTCCCACGCCTCGCGCTGCGCATTCGACAAAGTGGGCTCGGGCTGCAGGCCGCATTCATACGCGAAGGCTTCCGCGCCTTCTCCCGACAGGAATGTATGGAATTGTTGCTGCATAAGCCGCCGCGCAATACTGACGGGTAGGAAATTTGTCACGCCCGCGACCGCACCGCAGTTGCGGCTGTCGCCGTCGATAAAGGCCGCATCGAGCTCCATGATGCCGAGAACGTTCGGGTAGCCGCCATACCCCACAGTGTCCTCGGCGGGATCCTGCTCGAGCGCGCGAATTGCCTCCTCAATGACATCATCTCTATGGCACCCCGTGCGCAGGTCATGCACCGCTTTTCCCAGTCCTCGTTCTTTCTCGAAGGCGCGCAAAAAGAATCTTCGCATGGTACATCCGAAAAGCCCAGGGAAGGCGGGATTATTCGCGCATTAGTTCGATCTAATCATGAGGGATTGGCTGCGAGCCGGCACCGTCTAGCTCGCCAAACTCTTTTCGCTCGCATCCTGGATAAAGTCTCGCAAAGCCTCCGTATCGAATGGCTTTCGTAGAATTTTCAAATTCGGAGGAGCGGCTTGTGCGGCATCGCTGTACCCGGTCGTCAGCACCACTGGCAGGTCGGGGTAGCGTGAGCGGATTTCTCTTGCGAGCCCGACGCCGTCTATCGGGCCTGGCATGACAATGTCGCTGAAAACGAGATCGATTTTCGCTCCGTCCTCTAGCAGCCTCAATGCCGCATCGGCGGAGTCGCGATAGACGGTTGCATAGCCAATATGCTCGAAGAGAGATGCGGTGACTTCCGCCACCTCGGCGCTGTCATCGACGATGAGCACGGTCGGACGTTGCATTTGTTCGGGTTTTTTTATTGAAGCGTGTTCGCCGGTGATTTGCTCGTCGGCACACGACGGCAAATACATTGTGATCGTCGTTCCCTGTCCGATGTTGCTTTGTGCTATCACGGTTCCGCCCGCCTGGTGCGCAAAGCCGTAGACCTGCGACAGGCCTAAACCGCTTCCCTTGCCGACTTCCTTGGTTGTGAAAAACGGATCGAAGATCTTCGACAGAAGATGCGGCGGAATACCCATGCCGGTATCGGTGAACGTTATTGCGACAAAAGTGCCCGCAAGCGGCTCATCACGGGCTGCAGGATCTGCCGTGACGTTATGAATAGTCAGTGTGAATGTGCCGCCATTCGGCATCGCATCGCGCGCATTGACGGCGAGATTGACGATTGCCAGTTCCAGTTCGGCAAGGTCGACTTTCACCGGCAAGACGCCATCGTCGATGTCCTCTTTGTATATGATATTGCCGCGCAGAGAACTTTCGATCATGGGCCGCATGTTTTTAACTGAAGCATTGAGATCGATTACAGTAGGGCTCAGATGCTGACGCCGGGAGAAAGTCAGTAACTGCCGGGTCAGGCTTTCCCCGCGTTTGGCGGCCGTCTGTATGGCTTCGATCGCGCGCGGCAGTTTTGGATCGAGCAGGCGCTTGAAGGTCTGTGCATTGCCGCCGATGATCATCAGCAGATTGTTGAAGTCGTGGGCAATTCCACCCGTTAATTTGCCGATGGCCTCCATTTTCTGCGCCATCGCCAGTTGCTCGCGGGCCTGCACCAGCTTTTCCTGTGCGTCCCGCCGCTCGGTTGCATCCCGCAGGATATTTGCGAAACCGAGCAGGGTACCGCCGTCGTCGCGGATGGAGGAAATCGAACCCGTCACGAAAAACAGCGTGCCATTCTTTCTGATCCGCCACCCCTCAACGTCGCACTTGTCTTTTTGAATTGCCATTTCCAGCGCCCGGTTCGGCTCGCCCGCGCGGCGCTCGTCGGGTCGATAAAATATACCAAAGTGCTTTCCGACGATTTCGTCGGCGGTGTAGCCCATGATTTTCTGCGCGGCGCTGTTCCAGCTGGCAACACGTCCGGCGGTGTCGAGCACGAAGATCGCGTAGTCGACAACGCCTTCGATCAAGATTTCGAAATGACGCCTTGCCCTGTCGAGCTGTGAATTCGTTTCTTCAAGGTCATGCCGGAGCAGGCCCTGCGTCGAGAGCAAATCGGCTTCCAGTCTTTGGCGTCTGGCTATTGTTGCGGCCATTATGAGCGGTGGCAACGAGGCGCTGATCGATACCGCCAGCAGCAATAACTGTGCTGCTTTGAAATCCGTTTGGACCAGCGGGAAGCTGCCCACGGCAAGGCCCCAGGCAGCTATTGCACTAAAAATGAGCCCGACCACAACAACATTGCGTTGATTGCCTTGCAAGCCAGCCCGCATCAAAGGCAGCAAGAGAAGAAATCCGAGCAGGGATCGATAAGGAGTCGCGGTATCGCTGTTCACAAAACCAATATCAAGGGGCGGACTGAAAGCCAGGAAACCGAGGGCCCCCGTTAGAATAACGAGGGCAAGCGATTCCAGAAAATCCCGTCTGGAAAAGTGGACAGGCGGCGTCATTGCCCAGAGCACGATAGCGGGAGTGATAATCAATGTCGCGGTTCCGTCTGTCAGCCACGAGAGCAGCCAGGTGACAGCGGTGTTGGATGGATCCGTCTCGTGCGCGAGGACGGACGGTCCAAATGCGAACATTGAGCTGATCACTGCTGTAGGAACGAAGCAGATGAATGAGAACTTCGCCACGCTTTGCGCGGTCGCGAACAGGCTCTCCGGGGTCGACCAGCGGCTTATCAGGAATGCCCCGGCCAGCGCTGCAAGCACTGTCCCGGCCACGATCGAGCTCGATTGCAATAGTCCGCCACCGGAGAGTAGATAGGAAGAAAGCGAACCCGCCAGGATCGCCGGCCAGATGCGACGACCGCGGAGAAGGACAGCGGCGAGCGCAAATCCGGTGGGCAGCAGAAATGGAGTTTCGAGGGTATTGAGCGAAAGCAATCCGAGCTTGATCAGGCCAAAGAAAGCCGCGCCGGTAATGAGAAATTCCATCAGGTAGGCGGTAGCGCTTGCGGCGCGGCTGACGGCGGCAATCCTGGTTTGTCCAAACTCTGAATCGTTCATTGCGTTTCTTTTGCGGCCGGATGCGCTAAAAATACCCTATACCGCTCAAGAAGTATTGCATTGTTGAATTTTGACTAAACAAATGGAAACGCACGGCAAATTCGGCCTAGCCACAAGAATTGCAGGGAGCTTTTGCCGCATCAGCCGATGCTTGTGACCGCGCCGCGGCTTCGGCTGTCGCGTGCCAAAAAGGGGTGGCCGCAGGGTCGAGATGCGCTGATTTAGCCACGGCGCCAGTATAATCTTTGCAACATAAGTTGCGATGGAGGCGCCGATGGCATCCGAGTCACTGGCCTACAATGTGAGCTTCAGTGATTTCCGCTTCCTGCAAGGCTATATGGCGCGCAGGATTTTCGCCCGAAACAGGTCCAACTACCTGCTGGCGATGCTCGGGGTGGTGCTGTGCGCTTTTTTTCTGGCGATGGCGATTATCGTGAATATCGCGCCTTATCGCGCCGCGCAGATTTTTGGCGCCGGCATCCGCTATCCGGTCTCGTTCTATCTGATCCTGATTGCGCTGTTGATCGCCGCGATTGCGAGCCTGATGCCTGCGGTCAAGCTACGTCTACGGATGCTGCGTATGCAGGTGTCCGATGACGGCCCTTATCTGAGCGCGACAAGGCTTAGGATCGAACCCGATGGTCTGACCATCGACCGAAGCGTGATGAGCGCCAAATATCTATGGGCCGCCTTCCAGGGTGTTGAGATCGAGAAGAATGCGGTCATCCTGCCAATCGACAATGGAATCGGACTGATTATTCCCGCGTCCGCGTTCGCATCTGATGCCGCGCGTTACGATTTTGCCGCCACAGTCTCAAAGCAACTGGCACAAAGATCGTAGCCGCCGCCCAGTCTTTTCGAGCGCTTTATTTGTCGCCACCGAGCCCCTTGCTCATTGCATCGCGATAGGTTTTCTCCGCGGCTTCCGCGACTGCCCGCTTTGATCCGCACCGGTTGATAACTTCACTACCACTTGTGTTCATGCAGTCTTGATAATCCAGCTGCGCGTCAAGGTACTGGTTTCGGATACTGTCGAGCGAGACTGTCTGCGTGCTGCCGCAACCGCCGAGCAGCAAAGCGATAAGGACTAACGCTACAGTCCGCATACACCACCCCTCACACCACTGCGACCATCATGGCCTTTAGCGCGCTGACACTTCGGCTCCGCAGGAGTACCAATCGCAAATTCTGTGACGGCCGTCACAGCATAGGGATACCAATCGAAAATCCTGTGACGGTCGTCACAGCCAGAAACCCCGCATCGGCTTACTTAACAGAACATGAACTCCAAGGATTGGAGGGGACCCATGTTTAACTGGAAAGCACGGGAATACGCGCAGGAGATTTTCGGGCTCACGCTTGCCATTGGCGCGCTTCTGGCATTGGCATCGGTGATCCCGGCCTGATGTGGCGGGGTTCCTAATTTGGTTTTGCTTCATCCGCCAGTTCGCGCAGCAGCAACTGCGCTAATCGTTCAGCAGGCAAAATGCCAAGCCGGGCTGTTTTGGTGCCGTTCCAAGCTGCGACCGTAACGACATCATCGGAAACGCTATAGCGTCCCTTTACACGCTTGCCACGGGATCTAATTTCTATTTCCTTCCAGCCCGGAGAACTCATTTTGCTGAAAGCTCCAAAGTAGGGGCACCGCTTGTTGTGGCGGCGTCAACCCGCGCTGGACTGACTCGAGACTAGTTATCGATTGATTACTCCGACGACCAAATCGCCACGCACGGACACGGCGCGGAGCAAAGTAGGCGAAACTCCAGGGGGGAGAGGCGCACGTCGAAATTATTGTTCGGTCAAGAAACAATCGCCGGTCACGATCAAGTCTGGGCACTCTTCTGAGGCCGGACCGGACACCCGTCCGGCCATCGGTGTGCCCTTGTTCGGCGAGGATCGCTTTTGCACCGTACCGAGCACGGCTCAGTTCAGCTTCGATGGCTTCGCCGGGACCAACGATTTGGCGAGAATAATGTCCTCGTAAACCTTGCGGATCTGCCAGGCGACACAGGCATCGACGGTCGAGCCCAAACGCCCGAAAACTGTTTGATGGCTTTGCATAGTGGCCTCCATCGAGAGCCGATTTCCTGCTTCCTTATTAGACGAGGCCCGGTCCACAAACAGTGACGCAAGTCACACATTGTACGATTTTGGGACGATCCGTGGTTCGGCAAACTGACAAAAAAATCGGGCTCTCGCGTTTGACGGCTTTCGGGAGTTGTTGCCCGACATCGGTTCAAGCGCCTATCATCACCGAAAATGATCTTCCGGCAGCTCTTTGATCAGGCGTCCAGCACCTATTCCTATCTGCTCGCAAGCCGGGCAGGCGGCGAGGCGTTGATCATCGACCCGGTGCTCGAAAAGGTCGATCGTTATCTGCATCTGGTCAAAGAACTCAACCTGAAGCTGGTCAAAGCGGTCGATACTCACCTGCACGCGGATCACATTACGGGTTTGGGCGCGTTGCGCGACCATACCCATTGCATCACGATCATGGGTGAGCAGACCAAGGCTGATGTGGTCTCGATGCGCCTTGCCGATGGCGACAAGCTTACGATCGAGGGCCTCTCGCTTGACGTCATCTATACGCCGGGCCACACCGACGATTCCTACAGCTTCGTCCTGCCCGACCGGGTATTCACCGGAGATACGCTGCTCATCCGCGGCACCGGCCGCACCGATTTCCAGAACGGTGATCCGCGCCAGCAATATGAATCACTGTTTGGTCGATTGCTGAAGTTGCCGGACGCGACGCTGGTCTATCCCGCGCACGACTACAAGGGCGACACCGTCTCCACCATCGGCGAGGAGAGAGTCTACAACCCACGACTACAAGTGACGTCGGTCGACGAATACGTCGATCTGATGAACAATCTGAAGCTCCCCAACCCGAAGATGATGGACGTCGCCGTGCCTGCCAACATGAAGGTGGGCTTGGTGCAGGAGGAGATTGCGCGCCGCGGCTGGGCGCTCCCTGCAGCCGAGGCGCTCGCCCTCTTGGGGAAGCCCGACATCGTGCTCATCGATCTGCGCGAGCGCTCAGAACGCGAGCGGCACGGCACAATCCCCAACGCGCTGCACGTGCCCTATCCGGCGTTGCAGGAAAGCATCCGCTCTGGCGGTATTCTCCATGAGCTCGCCAAATCGACCAGCAAGCGGCTCCTGTTCTACTGCGCCTTCGGCGAGCGCTCGGCCATGGCGGTGCAGGCGGCGCAGGACGCGGGTCTCACCGCGGCCTGCCACATCGGGGGCGGCCTCGACGCCTGGAAGAAAGCCAGCGGGCCGCTGGTGCGTTGACCGAGCACGCGTGGCCCGCCTATGCCCGACGCGCTTACACTG
>Ga0310813_10002044_pt1 | contig 12289 bp, 21 predicted proteins | sample YN3metagenome_FD_203086 | JGI IMG/M metagenome (GOLD analysis project Ga0310813, IMG submission 203086) | Soil microbial communities from experimental microcosm in Duke University, North Carolina, United States - YN3 | ecosystem: Engineered > Artificial ecosystem > Soil microcosm > Unclassified...
CGCGCAAAATGGTTTTTCAGTTCCTGAAAGTTTTATATGCGAGGTCTCATAAATGAAAAATCTTGAGTTAACTCCACAAGAATTTTATTTGATCAAATTGCTATTGAGTGATGTTGCTCGAGCTCGTGCCGTAAGCGAACTTGGTAGCCAATTTTGGGATAATGATATTGTAGGTTCTTTGAATTGTAGATATGATATGAATGAGGCCAAAAGTCTTGCCAACAAGATTGGTCTGGATCTAACTCAAGAGAATACTAATTACCAAAACTATTACGAGAAGAAAGCTGTATGAAACTCAAGCCAGTCATCCCCAAAGAACAATATGATAGGTATGGTAAGAATCTTGCCAATCTGTTAGGTGAAAGAGCCGAGGATAGAGTAAAAGCTATCTTACATAGTTTTATGGAGAAAGGCTTGATAGAGGATTATCTACATGCCAAGAAGAACTCCGAGCTCGATCATATGAAGATAGACTTTGTGGTGGCAGGAAAGTTTGATATATTCCTGATTCAGGTAAAGTCCAGTCGTCGATCTATTAGTGCACGCAAACGCAATGCATTAAAAGAGGATAATATAAGCTTGGTGATAGGGAATACGGAAGATAGACGGTTGATTAAATCGTTGTATAAGATAGTGGCGTGAGGTTAGGATGAATATAATTGTGAGGGTTCTTCTAAGGCTTTTAATTCATAATCTTAAGTTAGCTATTGTATTACTTGTTCTTTGTGGTATATCATTAATAATTTCTTTCTTTAAAGGAATCATTCCTTAAAAAGCATGTTACATTAAGATATTAAATAATAGTATAACCTTCTTTAGTGAGTTCTTCAATCATTAATTTAATTTTAATCTTATGTAAGTTTTTGAAGAAGGCTTTTTCATATCTTTCATAAGATTGTTTAGAAGAAAAAATAGTTAAGCGGTGACGATGTTTACCCGTTCTATATAAGAGTGAGGGACTAGAAAGAATTTCATATATATCTTCCAATGTTAAGGACTTCATATAGTTATTAAGTTTTGTTTTAAATTCTTCTGAAGTGGTATATGAATTAGGAGAGGGTTGTTTAATACTTTGTGTAACAGGAACTGTAGGAGTTATTTGGTTATACCCATTAGGGGTTAGAGTATTATACTCTTTAACCCAATATTTTTCTCTTTCTAATAATTCCTCTACTGTTTCAGCAGTATCAATTACTTCTACTTTAAAATTATCCAGACCAAATTTTCGTATATCCTCTCCTAACTCTGATTGGGCTTTAGGATGAGCTTTCCATCTTTCAGAAGGCTCTTGAGAGGTAGCTCCAATATATCTTTTTTGATTAATAAGATTAGTATAACAATAAATGTATAACATACTTAATTTTAAGCCCATATAAAGTAAATGCCTGTAGATTATATGCCATATAATATGAGTTAAATGGGCATATAATCTAATCCCTTGACATTTTCTATGGATGCGGATTATAAGGGGATTATAATGTTATAAGCTGATGATAATATGCGAAAACGCACATAAGAAAATGATGCAGAATCTAGCCCTCTTTTTATTTTATTTTTAAAAATGCCAATACTATATCTTTTTCTTAATTAATCACACAAACTTTATCCATTTAATTCAAAAACATCCTAACAGCAGAAAGTTCTTTTGATTTCGCAACAGGAATTTCCCGAGCACTCCATCGCCTTCCCAAGTATCAAAATGTTCCTTTTCCTTTTAAATAAAAAAGAAACAAATAAATAAAAAAGAATAAATAAATTTAAAAAGACATGTTACAAACATGCCTTTCTCCTAAAAACAAACAAAAGGCATGTTATTAACATGCCCAATGAACCTTTTCTTACCTTTTCACACTTTTGGAACAACAAAACAATAATCTTCCCATCTCTCCCAATTCTTTTTCGAAAACATCCTTGGAAGCTTCCAGCACTCAACCTTCCTTAAAGTATTATCAGAATATATCTCAACGTTGCATCTTATTCTTCCATTATGAGAAAAGAATTGTAGCCTTATCCTATATTCTGAATGTTTATGCCAGAGTGTACCACCCACACCTTCTCTAGAATAAAACCTTACTAAAGCATCGATGGGTGTTTCCCCCATTAAATCCATAGAATGATAATCTTTATACAAGTCTAACAGTACTTGCAAGTGCCAATACTTTAGCTTGGCCTTAACACTCTTCTTCATGCCTCTTTCACTCTATAGGTCACCCTATGTTGGTTGCCTCTTATATAAAGAACTTGTAGTTCCTCATTATAGAGCCAAGAGCCAGATATGAACATGGCTGATATAGGGCTCTCGCCTATTCCTGTAAGAACAATCTCTCCCTCCATCTGTTTCTTATAGAAGTAATACTTTCTTATCCTAGTCCTAACGTTCCTCTTCATAGCTCATATACCCAGCTCATCGAATGCATCCACCCATTCCATAGGTATACAGCCCCTAGACAAGGTATTCCTTTATATAGAGTTAGGGCATTCTGGAAGGCTTGGTCCTTTTTATCATAAGGTAACCATTGCCAATCATCCTCATCATTCCAAGCCGCCAAGGGACTAATCCCATATTCTATGAGCTCGGTTTGTCCGTTGAGATATATATAGCCCCTTATTCTATGTTTTATATTAGCTTTCATAGAATGACTCCCAAGACCATTCATCATCATTAAAGTCTTGATTAGAATATCTCTCCAGACTACGGCTCCTGGCTATCTGTATCCAGAGCAAACCCCAGGCCTCCTCTATGGAGCGGGCTGTAATTATTGGACTACCCCAATGATATGGGCTGGAGAATTTAAATGTTATAAGTCTTGCTTTGATATTCTTTTTCAAAATTGACCAATAAAGTCGTATCTTGTCTGATTAATTTCTAGAATCCATTTATTTAAGGCCACTTGAGTTAGTTTGGTATTATCTCTTTTATCTGGCCAGTACTTATTTACGATTTCGGTTGGATGGTTGGCACTCTCATACCATTGAGTGTTATTGCCACTGATTGAAAATAATTTATTCATGTTCACCATACCTCAAATGAATTGCATATAAAACTAATCCTGCAATAAGTATTAGAGCATTATGATAATATATACTTATCATAAAACAGGGTAGAGAAAGAAGCAACGTATATCTAGGCATGTATGCTGTTAGGAAAGTATATAATGCCTTTAAGGGTTTCATTAGTACCTAATTACCTTTTTGCATAATGAGCATTGTTCATTCATAGTAAGTCCTAAAAGTTTATATCTGTGAATCTTTAATAATTCACAATATATAAATTTGATCATTTAATCCTAACTCGAACAGCTTGATATGCCATTTGGACCTGTTCTATAGATCCGGGCAATGCGAGAACTAGTAGAATAGAAATTAATAATGCTTCCATAACGTGGATAACCTCACTTTTATATATCTAGTATACTCTGAAAACCTACTTAAAACAAGGGTCTATAAGGGTCGTTTGCAGTTTGAACAAATGTTTTGTGCCTTTAATTCTTCTTTTTCGTTTCTTTTCTCACAATGACGACAATACATAGAATAAAGAAACCCAATTGGCCAGGCATACCATATTGTTTGAGGAATAAACATACAAATTAAAAGGATTAACATTAAATAATCAAATAAAGTACCTTTTCCCGTAAAGACAGCCTTGAGACTACTTCCTTTGGGTGGGTCTGGTAATCTAAACTTACCGTTAGGGCCTTTGAAGATATTGCTGGTTGTGTCTTTATTTGTTGGAGGTCTTTGGTCTGGCATATTGTTTTCCTTTCAAATATATTCTACAATATAAAAAGATTTGAAACAATTCCTTGAGGTCATCCATGAAATTAGTACTTGCATTAGGCTCTTATATTCTTTTTATGTTTGTTATGGCGGTTGCAGGTTTACCACTCTTTATTGTTGGTTTTTATAAGCCTCATTGGCTTAAAGAAAGTGTTCTAGTCTTTAGACAACTCTCATATAAATTCAATACAAGGAGAAGAGCTTAATGTCTTTTACAACTGATAAAGATGAAAAGAAGAATCAGGATGAGTTTAATCTAGATGATTATCCTGATGTGGTAGAACATGGTTGGAAAGAACTTAAGAAAAAAGACTTAATCGATCTTCTTGAAAACGATGTATTTGGTCTATATGGACTCATGTCTGTTTGTGATGTGGTTATTCTGGAGGATGACCCAGATATTAAAACTGCTTGCTTAACTCTAACTGCATCTCCAAAGATTTACTTTAATAGAAAGTTCTTGGCTAAATTCTGCTATACTAAAAACCATATCTTTATGGTCTTGATGCATGAGCTGTATCATAAGATCTTGAACCATGCAGCTCTATTTAAGACCACTAAAAAAGAAGACCAGGGTCTACTAAACATTGCCACCGATGCCTTTATTAATTCTTTGTTATATCAACTTTATCCGGATGAAAAATATGCTACTTTTTTCCGGGATTTTTATAACATGTTAATTGCTGAAAAACAATCAAAGGATCCTTCCTTCAAAGGGCATCCTCTACACATGCTCAAGAACCGTTCCGAGAAGCAAATTGCTGACTTCAGAACCCGTACTTTCTATGGTCAGCTATACTCCCCATTTGGGCAAGACATTGATTCTCTAATTGCCTTTATGCGTGATACTGTACCCAAGCAATACGTACAATATGCCAGTGAACATGGTATTGGGGATCACAGTGGTCAGACCGGTGAGATTCATGAACATTTAAGAAAAGAAATCTCTAAAATTGCTAAAGCTGCTCAAAAAACTCTAACTGATCAAGCTCAAGAATATCATGATATGCTTGAGGCTCGCAAGCGTGCTGAGGAAGAAGCTAAAAAACGCAAAGAAGAAAAAGAAGGTAAAAAGGACGGAAAAGGAAAAGATAAAAAAGAAGGTAAAGGAAAAGGTGATAAGAGCCATGCTGGTGACTTTGATCCAGATGAGCGTAAAAAACAACAAGCCTTCAATCCAGAATCTTCTGCCTTCTGTAGATATGTTGGTGGTATCATCGAATATCTAGAAAAGAAAGATAAAGAATTGCAATCTGCCATGATTAAAATGGCAAAGCAATCCGTGGAATCAAAAGTCATTATTAAAACTAAATCCATGTTCCCAGCCATTCCAGCCTACACCGTTCGTCCTAACTTTAAGGATAAAGGTGGTCTGGTAGCTCACCACATGGGTCGTTATAAACCGTTCTATAGAAATCCCCTGCTCCCTAAGGATTTCGGGCTAGTACACGTGTATATTGACGTGTCTGGTTCTATGGGTCATTATGTGGATAACATCTATACTGTACTCTCTAGTCGTACTCTACATGATTTACTCTGGCCACAAATTCATCTATTCTCAACTCATATTGAAGATATTACCAAAAAGCAATTGCGTGAAAAAGTAATTGATACTAGTTTTGGTACTGATTTTTCTTTAATCTTTGAACATATGGGTAAGAACCAGGTAAAGAAAGCCTTAATCTTTACTGATGGTTATGGTGAAATTAGTAAGAATGCTCAAGACATTATTAAAAAGAATAAGATTCGTTGTATCACTGTGTTCACCCCAGACCGCAGTGCCAGCAATCCATTTATTGATGTGTCTGAAGATACTTATACCTTCACTCGTGATATGAAGGTGAAAGAAGATAATTGGGAAGAAGAAAAGAAAAGCAATAAACGAAACAGAGATTGGTAATCATCACGTTTCCCTCTTGACTTTGAATTATATTTGTATTATAATAAAAGTATGAAAAAACAAGGTTAAAGGGAAGAAGGACAAATTATTAATGGATACTAAATCTAAAGTCGTTAATTCGAAAGAAACATACGAATCAGCACGGAATGAGTATCTGGAAGAATGCCGCGCTAATGAGGTAGACCCGGATCCAAGCTTGCTGGAAGTACCTTTCTTTAATGGTACTGCAAAGTCGATTCGTGATGCTATTCTTCAATCAGTATCTACAACCAACCCAACCGCTGTTACTGATGTATTTAATCGAGTACGACAAATGGGTATTGAATCCCATGAAGTTTCTATTCGTAATGAGATCAGTAAATTGAAGAATCAAGGTTCTTTAACTCAAGTTGGTCATGGTACTTATTTGCGTACTGATGTTGTTCCTCCTAAGAAGAAGGAAACTGTTAAGAATGCAAGTTAATGTTCGTGACTTAACTTTTGTTTTCGATGAATCCGATAACGATAAGGTTGTAGTATCTGTTGATACCCAAGATACAGATATCGAACGCTTTCGATCGATTCTTTCTGAGTACACTCAACGCATTGTTCGCTCTAATATGACAGTGGCAGCAGTTGTGGACAAGTCCTCTGTTAATATTATTGTAAACCGTTTAGAAGAGGAAGGGAAGGTTCAAATCCCTGTCTAAATCTGAACCTAAAAAAGAGCTCAACAATATGGGTTGTCACTTTTAAACTTATGTAGTAATATAAAAGTATCAAGTGGTAAATCGTGGTCCCTCTAACTAGGTAAAAGGTGAGGCTTAATGTCGGATAACTTTGTGTTCGATTCGGTCCTGGAAACTGGTTTAGGATTGAAGTTCTATAAAACCCGAGAAGTCGATGACAATAATAAAACGACTTACCGTGTGATTGAAGTCGAAGGTAATAACGTTAATATTAACCATCCTTTTATTAAAGAATTATTCAAACAATATGAAACTAGTATTCTAAAACATTCCCAAAGCTTTAACGAGTTCACTACCTCTCTTCAACTAAACGATTTTCGCGTAACATTAATTCCTGATCTAAAGGGTGATAAGTTCTTTGATGATCGCTGGAATCGAGTAGTTCGTTTCGTAGAAAAACATTCTAAAGTTTAACTATCCCTCTATAACTCAAAAAAACAACAGCCCTCCATATTCCCCTGGCATTCCTCTGCTAGGGGCTTTTTATTTTAATAAAAACTTTATCTTAAATCCTCTTGACTTATTGCTGAGTTTATATTATAATAAAGATATAATAAACAAAGGAGATAGGGATGGCACGTACAGCTAAAATCAAAACTCTGGAAGTTACTAAAGACATTAAAGATAAGTTGGTGGAATACGCTGAGAATGCTCGTCAGCAAAAGCGTATGGAATCCAAAGCTCGCAAGCTGAAAAAAGCTAATGAGGATATCTTTAATTCTGTTCGACATGCTTTGAAGTTGGATCGTATCGTTGCTGTAGGGAATTATGTATTTAAATTGATTAAGGGTGGTAACGAGTCCGTTGCTTATAAAGAAGTTGTTGCTTTGATCTTGGAAGATTTGGCTAATACTGGTAATACTAAATTACAACGTAAATACGAAAAAATGGTGGCAGATATGACTACTCCTGCGGGTAGTAAAGAGGTGTTAACTTTTGTGGAAGTGGAAACTACAAAAACAAGGAGAGAAGTAGGAAGCTAATAAATCACTTGTTAAACTAGGTAAAGCGTGTTAAATTAAAAGTATAAGAACAAGGTTAGGTATAGGAATAATGGCAGCAGTCATCCGTTATGCGGATGAGCGCGTCTACACAAAATCTTCTTACGTCTTTATCGAGCCGATCTCTCTTAAGGAAGTACGCTACTATATCAATAAACTCAAACAGGCTTGGGATAATAAAGATAAGAAGAAGATTGAAGAGTATAGCTGGCAAGTGTTGGCTTGGCTCTGTCATGGCGCCCGCATCCCAGATTGTAATCTTAAACTCTATAAAAAAAAGGGAAACACTGATGAGTGTTATGGTCAATATGTTGTCAGAGATTACGAAATTACTATTTGGTTAGAGCCTTGTCATATTAAAAAGAATGGAGAATGGAAACACTCAGACGTTTATATAAATACGCTAATTCATGAATGGGTTCATCATTATTGTTGGGTGTTATTTAATAAAGGGTTAAACCACGACCTGGGTTTCCAAGCAAGACTCCAAACAACACTTCGGTTAGTAAGAAAAGAACTTCCTAAAAGGAAAAATAGAAAGAGAGCTTAACGGCTCTCTTTTTTTATTGTAATTTTGTTTAAAAACGATTGACTTTGATATTTATAGATATTATAATAAGAATATAATAATTCAATTTATATAAATAAGAGATAAGTTGTAGATAAAGTAAGGAGTAAGTATGGCAAAGTCTAAATACTTCCGTAATCTTGTTGCTCAAGATGCGGCAAAGCGTACTCTCTCACTCTACATCGACGCCTATAACAATCTGAAATTGATTCCCCCGGATTGTTTGTTGAGTGGTCCAAGTGGTGTAGGTAAATCGACTATCGCTCGTCAGTATGCTAAAGAGATGGGTATGTACTATACCATCAAGGATCGTCGTAACAACAAAAATATTGAACGTCTCGCATTCTTCGAGATTAACTCTCAAGTAACCAAGAACATTACTGATCTCTATACTCATCTGACAGAAGACTATGAGTTGGAAGCAGAACGCCGGGATAACACCTATACGCTTCCTCCTTGTATTATCTTCATCGATGAAGCTCATAAGATGCACAACGTACTGCGTATCCAGTTATTGTCTGCATTGGATGAAGAACGCCGTATCGATTTCAAAGTAGGTTACTTGACTTGTTCCCTAGATTTCAAGAATGTTACAGTTGTATTGGCTACCACTGACATTCAAGATTTGGAACGAGCTCTGATCAACCGCTTTGAGACTATCGAGCTGAAGCCATATGATATTGAAGATATCGCTCAAATGGTTGTCGATAGGACTCAAGATGGAGAGCTTCTGGAAAAGAAATTCACACCAGAGGTTGCTAAATCAGTCCTGAAGTCTTGGCATCCTAATGTGGCTCATCGAATTGGTGTAGAGATTGGTCAACGAGCCAAAACAGTTATGCGTAAGGCTGTTAAGGATCTCGATAACTTGATTCTGTACTTTGCGGTAAATCAGGTTGATCCAACTCCTGAGAATGCGTTGAGATATTATGAAGATTATAAAGGAGTTGATGTCCATGGTATGGATTCGGTGGATAAAGCCATACTTGATATCTTGGCTTATGGTAATTCTGGGATTAAGTCAATTGCTTCTCGCTTGCGTAAAAGTGAACGTGAAGTAGAAGAACGGATCTCATGGATGGAACATATTGGTTGCTGTTACAAAGCTGGTAGTGGTCGTACTATCACCGAGTTCGGTCTAGAGAAAATCGGTAAGACTCCAGCTGATGCTCCTGGCTTGAAAGCTGTTGCTGCTGGTTTTAACGAGGAAGATCTTATTGAATGGCTTCCTAATGGAAAGATGAAACGTCCTACTGAGGCATTCAATAAAGATAAAGCTGACCGTACTCCTGAAGAACACCAAATGATTAAGATCTATCAGAAGTGGCAGCGTAATCAACGTGAACAAGGTAAAATGTATGTGTGATGATTAGGGGCTTAGCCCCTTTTCATCATTCTTCATAACGCTTGACATTATGATATTTTCATGATATAATTAAATTAATAAGAAAATCAATATTTTAGGTAGTACCAAAGTAGGAGATAAGTAATGGCAAAACTCGCAGCCCACAGCCTTATGGGTCTTATTCATCAAAACGATGATAAGCTTCCCCGTGTTGGCGCCTCTACATTGGATCAAGCAATTCAAAAGTTTGAGCAAGTTGAATATAGCGATTTCATTGTTCGAGCCAAGGAAATCAAATTTGTAAACGATCGTTTGGTTCTTGGTAAGAATGAAGAGTACCAAATGACTTCTCCTTTCATGGATCAAGTTATGAAGATGACTGAGATGAAAAAGACTCAGTTGGAAAAGCTTGGTGAAGAGAAGTTCATTGAGAACGTCAACTTTATTATGAATGATCGTTCTCAGACTGATTATGTTCTCCGTACTGTGAATGGTGTTGCTTATTCTATCCTGAAGCAAGGTCAGCGCCGTCATAACCCTATTAACCACAAAGCATTCTTAAATGGTATTGTGGATATGGTGGGAAATGAATTCAACGATCAAGGTATGTGGAGTATCACTACTGATGGTCATGGTCTTCGTGTTCTGACTACTCACCCAACTAAACACTTTGATGTAGGCATGGGTGATATTCAACGTGAAGGACTAGAGTTCCGTAACAATGATGTGAACTTGAAGATGAGCTTCCATTATCATCTCTTGCGTACAGCTTGTACTAACTCTACTATCTTCCCTAACTACTTTGCAGCCGAACGTGATTCTAATGATGGACCCCATGGCTTCGATCGTTTCCTTCGCGATTCAATGCGTATGTTCGGTGAAGGTAAAGATATCGTTCCTGTCTACAATCAAATGCAAACAACTCAGCTTGACCCAGATGTCTTTGGTGAAGTGTTTGATAAACTAGATAAGGCAGCTCGTAAGGATACTGAAAAGATTTTGGTTCCTTATCTGATGGCTGACTTTGTTACCAACCGAATTGCGTTTAATGAGAAAAAGATTCTTGAGCGTACTGAATGGGATCTGTTCAATGATCTGACTCATTATTCCAAGACTTGCAGTCCCGCGGTGCAACAAAAAGCACAAGCAATTGCAGGTGAGATGGTGTTAGACCGTATGCGTGAAATGAATCCTCGCATGCGTGCCCGTCTCAATTAACTCCAACTTATCTCCTTATTTGCGGAGCTGGTACTTGTTACCAGCTCCCTTATTTTTGTAAAGACATCTTGTTCAAACTCAAGTATAGTGTTAAAATATAGATATGTGATAAAAGGAGTTTTTCGTGTCTGCTCAAGTAGAAGTTCTATTCAATGGTGGAAAATACGAAGTTGATATTAAACCTGATCATTTAGATGCTGTTAAACAGCTTTTAGAAGCGAATAAAAACGTTTTAAGTTATAATAAATCTATTCTACTTGAACTAGAAAATAGCAAACTCTGTTCTAATGGATTTATGACTGTAACAGGTTCCTCTAGAACACTTCAGGCATTCTTTGAAACATTAGCTCCTTATTTAGTTACTAGTACTCTTACTATCGATATCATTGAGTCTGAATCTAAAGAAGGTTTATTACTGCGTTATAAGAGTGGAAAGCTAGAAAAGAAAGAAACCTATTCAGCTTAATTAAACTTCATAACGCTTGACTTTTTGATATTTTTATATCATAATATAAATATCATATTAAAGTATGTTTGATAAGGAGGCGATTGTATGGTGAATAGTTACGAAGCCGTTAAAGCCTCCGTAAAGGTTAATCTCTATAGCAATAGAGATAAAGAGGGTGAAGATAGAAGCTATAGCATTTCTAAGATTGGTCCTAACTGGATTGAACTCAATGGGTATCTGAGATTAGAACAAGACCCAGAGACAAACAGACTGGAGAATTATAATTCTAAATATGACGTGTTGGAATGGGTCAACGAGTCTATCGAGTATATTAGAGAACTGCATGAGGCAGCTAAAACCTTCAGTGTAGGTGAAGGGGTTCACTTTTACGTTGGCTCTGACTGTTATGCTGGGACTGTAATCGAGGTTCATTCTAATAGAGTAGTAGTTCAAGATGACCAAGATATTCCTTACCATAGAGATATTCATACTCAGTCTCAAGATTGGGACTTTGTAAGAAATCCTAATGGAGCTACAACAACATTTTACAAAAAGAAAGATGGTTATTTTGGTCCTAAAGGATCTCGACGAGGATTACTGTTTAAAGGAAGGCATAGGCATTATGACCCACACTTCTAAAAACCATATTGGTTGGACTATTCATTTTCCAGACCTTTGGATGCGGGAGCCTGAGAGCTACCCGCATTTTACTTTTGAACAAACCTATAATAAAATGATGCAAGGTTCTGAACAGCATAAGATTATAGAGAATAAGAGAACAGAACAGGACAATGGATCGGTTCTAGTTGAGATTACCGTAGACATGACTATTCCAGGGGAAGCTCCTTTTATCTTTACGTATGGCTTCCTGTTCTGCCCAATTTTTAAGAATTAAATTCATTATATCTTATACAAGATAAAAATAAACGCTTTATATAATCGATTTTAACTTGATTATATAAAGCGTTTTTATTTATATATATTTGATTCTATATGATCCAATTGTATCAGGAGCACTCCCTCTTAATAAAAAAGTATATACACGTTATTAGGGTGTATATACAAATTAAAAATAGTAATATTAAATTATAAAGAGGGATGAGATAAACAAATCAAACGAATATGGATGGCTAACAAGTTTTTTTTCTAACCTAACCTAGTTGAAGTGGATGACCGCCCCGAGACTTTCGAGTCTCGGGTTTTTATTTTTTATAATAACCTAAAACCTAATTGAAGTGGATGACCATAAAGAGGGATAGTTAAATCAGTTCTATATAAAAGACCTCACCTAGCTGTTTGTCTAT
>Ga0310813_10002045_pt1 | contig 12289 bp, 12 predicted proteins | sample YN3metagenome_FD_203086 | JGI IMG/M metagenome (GOLD analysis project Ga0310813, IMG submission 203086) | Soil microbial communities from experimental microcosm in Duke University, North Carolina, United States - YN3 | ecosystem: Engineered > Artificial ecosystem > Soil microcosm > Unclassified...
ACAACACTCCTCCGAGCTACGGAGGGCCCTATTATTACGGCCCGTTCGATTGGTCATACATCCCCCCAAAGTTCCCATACCCATCCAAAGGAGTTACGTTCTCAAACGGCAGAGTCGTGTTCTTCCGCCACCTGCCATCGCCACCGCCGCTGTAAGGCCGAGTTAGGCTTGCTAACTCAGTGGTCGGTATGATTTGCTTCCAGCATGAGGCGCCGCTCTTTGCATTGTGCATCGATACTGGCTCTCGCGGCAGGCGCGCTCATTCTCACGGATTGTTCAACAACTCAAACGCGAATTTCTGAGCATCCAGATCTTTACCGGAATATTTCACGCAGGGATCAGGCGCTAATAAACCAGGAGCAAATTCGAATCGGTATGTCACGACCCGCCGTGTGGCTGGCGTGGGGTTCGCCTGACCGAAGGATTATCGGCAACATGAACGGTACCAGCACGGAGACTTGGATTTATACCTACTACGCCAGCTGCCCCTCCTGCCCGTATCAAAGGTTGGACGAATATTTCGGGGCGCCTTTGTACGATCCGTTTTGTTATTCGTGGTTCCCACCAAGCATCCCGTATCCTGGCAAACTCGTTACCTTCGCGCGTGGCAAGGCGATGTCCTTCCAATACGTTAAATCGCACTAGGCCGGTCAAAGAATTCTGTCGCGTTGTGGCACGTGGCAGATGAGTATTTCGACGGGTGTAATCTATGGCTTACCGCTCATTCCGACAGTTCCTCGATGCTCTTGAACAAGCGGGAGAATTGAAGCGCGTCAAAATTCCTGTCGATACCGAACTTCTGGTGACTGAATGGGCAGACCGCGAAATGAAATCGCCCGGCGGCGGAAAAGCTTTGTTGTTTGAGCAACCGATTGTCGATGGGAAAAAATCGCAATTTCCGGTCGCGATTAATACCATGGGATCGCGTCGCCGAATGGCGATGGCATTGCAGGTTCCGGACGTTGAAGATGTCGCCCGGGAAATTCAGCTGATCCTGAAAGCAAAGCCGCCAACAGATCTGCGCGAAGGCTGGACTTTACTCAAACAAGGAATCCATCTGCTGCATGCGCGGCCGAAATCAGTGCGCGAAGCGCCGTGCCAGGAAGTGGTGCGTGACGGCCAGGGTGCCGACGGTTTTTCGTTGCTCGATCTACCCATCCTCAAATGCTGGCCGAAAGACGGCGGGCGTTTCGTTACCCTGCCGAATGTGCATACGCGCGATCCGGAAACCGGCGCGCGCAATGTCGGCATTTACCGAATGCAAGTGTACGACGAGCGCACAACCGGGATGCATTGGCAACTGCACAAGGTTGGCGCGCGGCATGGCAAACGTTATTACCAACGTGGGGAGCGAATGCCCGTGGCTGTCACGCTCGGCGGCGATCCGGTTTACACATTCGCAGCAACCGCACCGTTACCGGACGGTTTGGACGAGCTGTTATTCGCCGGCTTTCTGCGAAGAAAATCGATCGAACTGGTTCGCTGCAAGACCATCGATCTGGAGGTACCGGCAGACGTCGATTTTGTTTTGGAAGGTTATGTGCAGCCAGGCGAGATGCGCCCGGAAGGGCCATTTGGAGATCACACTGGATTTTATACCGCAGTCGAGAACTACCCCGTTTTTCATCTCACCGCCATCACGCAGCGGCGCGATGCGATTTATCCGACAACAATCGTCGGCAAACCGCCAATGGAAGATTTTTACATCGGCGACGCGTCAGTTCGAATTCTGCTGCCGGTGTTCAAAATGAACTTCCCGGAGATTGTGGACATAACGCTGCCGCCCGAAGGGGTGTTTCACAACCTGGTGTTCGTCAGCATCCGGAAGCAATACCCCTATCAGGCTTTTAAAGTGATGCATGGGCTGTGGGGGATGGGACAAATGATGTTCAGCAAGTACATCATTGCAGTAGACGAAGATTGCGATGTGCATAACACAAGCGAGGTTCTTTTTCGATTGTGCGCGAACACCGATCCTGCTCGAGACACGACCATCATTAAAAATCCAAGCGACTCGCTCGATCACGCACCGAGCGAACAGAACATCGGTTCTCACATGGGATTTGATGCGACGCGCAAATTGCCGGGGGAAAACTATCACCGACCGTGGCCGGAATTGCTAAACATGACAGATGAAGCGCGGGCGGTGGTCGACAGCCTGCAAGCGCAACCGCGCTGAAAGCTTTTACCGGGCCAGACCCCGCGTTGCCTGCTACGGCCTGCGGAAAAGGCGACCCGTGTCAACGTCACGAGTGAGTCCACCGGGGGGCACGCCTCGCAGATCGTAGATGCGACCTGTGTAAGGACTGGAAAAAAAACCCGGTGTTCCAGCCCAGCGTGCGTATGGATACCCGCCCGGCGGCGGTGGACCATATCCCGCAGCTTGGTTCTCCTGGACAATCTTGCCCGTTAAAGCGCCGGCGGCGGCTCCTGCGGCTGCACCGATTGATGCGGCGCGCACATTACCCGTCGCAGCGCCGCCGATGATGGCTCCGGTAGCAGCACCCCATGCTGCGCCCTGACCTACTGGGGTGTCGCATGACGTAAGCGTCCAGCAACTGACTGCAATGACCCAACCAAACGCAAGAATTTTCGTACGCATAATTCGCTTTCAGTTTGCGACATGCAGCACAGCCCCGCAGCATGTCGCGAACACGCCTCAATTCAGGCTTTGTACGTCGAACCGATATTAGGGATAAACAAAGACTTGCTTCGCATGCACGTCGAGCACCAACCCGCCGTGGTTAACCTTCGAGCAGTTATACTTTTCATGCGGCGGATATGGGCTGGAAACAACGCCAGAAGGATCATGCGCGTCGCGAGTGCCCAGTGGATAGGTTCCTCTTTTCGACGGATATTTCTTGTCAGCCTCTGCTTTGGTGAGCGGTGTCGCGTCAATCGCCCCCTTTTCGCCGCGTTCACGCGCAATACTGCCTATGCGCGAGTCCGTGCCTTGCGCGTACAGGTTTGTGCCGAGCACACAGAATGCAATCGTGATCGCCAACAGAATTTTTAGAGATTTGTTTTTCATAAGTTTGTCCTTGGTATATTTCGCAGCCAGAGACTCAGACGGATGCTCAACGCGGCCAATTCAAAAAAGATTTGAACAGCTGCGCAGTTATCCGGCCTGCCTTCTCCGGCTTGCTCAATCGATATTCTTTTTCGAAAACACGAAAGTTGTCCAGTTCAATTCGTCGAAGCAGCGCCCAGTAAATCGAGCGCATGATCTCTGCTGGCACCATCGCCCGGCGATCCTCAGGCGGAAGCTCATCTACGGCGCGGCCGAAGAATTCACGCGCGCGCGATGCTTCGAACTGCATCAGCTGGATGAAGTGCTCATTATATTGTCGTTTCGCCAGATCGGTTTCCGAATACTGAAACCGGGCCAGATCTTCCTCTGGCAGGTAAATGCGTCCGCTCTCAAAGTCTTTCCACACGTCCCGAATGATGTTCGTCATTTGCAAGGCAAGTCCGAGATCGATTGCATATTGCCGGCAACGCGGGTTGCGATAGCCAAAAATCTCGATGCTGACGAGCCCAACTGCGCTGGCGACCCGGTAACAATAAACACGAAGCTCTTCGAAGGTGGAATATCGCGCAATGCTCAAGTCCATTTCTACTCCTGCGATGATTTCTTCGAGCATGTCGGGTGGCAGCGAATATTTGTGCATCAAGTGGCGCACATCGCGGGCGAGCAACGGCTCCTCTGGAGCGCCGGCGCGAAGCATCTGGCGCCAATTCGCCAGACGCTTTCGTTTATCGATGACGCTTAATTCGGTTGAATCGGCAATGTCATCGACCACACGGCAGAACGCGTAGAAGATCGTGATGTCGCGTTTTCGCTCACGGCCTAACGAGACAAACGCCAGGGCCAGGTTCGATTTGCTTTGACGCGTAATGGCGGCGGCATTCACATTCGCCTTCTGGTAGCCTGCTTGGTCAGTATTGAATCCATTTCTCCTGCTGAATTCTCCGGGTTTCGCATTGTCGAAACAGGCAGACCCATGAAGCCAACAGCCAAGCCGTGACGAAACCTCGCAGACACGCGAAAATAAATTTCCACAGCAACAGCGCGCCCAATCTCTCGCCGATCGCGCCACGCAAAATGGCGTCACAAGCCATGATGCCATAAAAGTGGACTCCGCAAATCACCAGAAACCATGCGAGACGACCGGCATTTTTTTGGATGAAATAAATGTGTGCGCGCATCGCTGCGAGCAGTGTTTCATTGTGCAGCACCAGCGAAACTTGGACCGAACAAAACGCGATGATCAACCCGCTCATGAGAACTCTCGCGATGGGCAGGTAATCGAGGACGCGCGGCATTTGGATGAAGTAGGCAAGCACGAGCGGGACCCGGAGGATCAGCGTGCTCACCGCAACCACAATGCCAGCCCATTCCAGCACATAACTAAACCGCCTCATGGCGAACCGGAACAGTTCCCCCTCTTCAAAGCTCAAACCCCTTATCCAGGCGAGACACACAGTGATGAGATAGACCTGGATGTAAACGCCCACGAGATATTCAAAAATAAATGCGGTTGCATCCACCGTAGCTGACACGCGTAACAAGCCAGCTGCAGGCAAAAGGCCACTCCATTCCGGTAATTGCCAGAAGACGATGGGCTTCAGCAGCGACGCCAGCGCACTCAGTAATAGAATTAAATAAATCAGATAACCCCAGAAGCGGTACCGTTTCCGCAACGCACGCAACAAGGCGCTGTGCAATCCGCGCCAGTTCACTATCATCATTACCGCAGCAATAACAGAGAGCGGATATGTCGTGGTGGCGTTGTCGAAAATTCCCGCAACACCCTCGACAGCCGGCAACAGGGTCTGCCTCCATACCGCACTCAATGTTGGCCAGGTCCACTGCGGCAACGAGGTGATTTGGCTCGGCTCCAAGTCCGCCCAATTCCGGATTGGCGTGAAAGTGACAAACTGAAATACGAAATAGCCAAACCCAAGGACAGCGAAGGTAATCCAGATCCGGTGGTAACGCCGAAGGCAGTGAAGGCCGTCGATGAGCGCTCGCCGCACCGGCGCAAAAAGCATTACCAGCGCGTAACCACCACAAAGCCCAAGCCAACCGTAAATGCCTGGCAGCGCTTGAGCTAGCTCAGCACAAAGTGTTAATGGAGCAATGCGAGTCACAACATCACTCCAACACTTCATTTACTGAATCATCGGCCTAACGAATAAGTCCCCAATGAGGGTAAAACGGCCAGTAAACGAATAAGCCCCGGCCGACCAAATTCTCCACCGGCACTGGTCCCCAGTAGCGGCTATCGAAGCTGTTATAACTGTTATCGCCCATGGCGAAATAACCGTCGCGCGGCACCATGTATGTCTGGTCAGGTCTCGCCAAATACTCGTGGCCGGGCGCGTAGCCGCGGTATGGCGGTCGCATGGACATCACCCGTTCGAAACCGTAGCCCTCGGCCTTTTTGCCGTTGACGTAAAGAAATGGTGAATCAATGCGCAACTGGTCGCCGGGCAGACCAGCCAATCGCTTGATGTAAAATGGCGGTCCGGCGACTGGATCCGGACGAATCGCGGGAATATCATTCGTCCTGAAGACAAAAACATCACCATTGTGCGGCTTAACGAAGTTGTAGCTGCATTTGTCGACAAAGACCTGGTCGCCCGTGTCAATCGCGCCGCGGGCAATAACTTCGCCGCGATGACAAAGCCGGCCCGGAACGACGTTAAAGTCCTGACGAAGCGTGTCAGGCGGGGCGTATACAAGGAAATTTTGCCGCTCACATATCAGACGCGAAAAAGTAAAAAAGAAGGCGACCTTCTTAGGCACGATCTCGGAAATCTGGTCATCCTCGCGCGACACCACGTCGATGTAATTGCGCCCCAGAACAACAAATTCCACGATCTGTCGCAGGAGGTTTGGCTTTGGCTCGGTGCTAGGGTGACCAATAATTCCATTTAACGTCGGTTGCATTGAGCCAGTGGGAATTTTGAACGGCTGCAGAAAATAAGAGCGGATTCCGACCGCAATCACGATCGCGACCAAGATCACTTCACAGTTTTCTCGCCAGTGCGATTCCCAGGTTACCGGTGTGAGTTTGTGGAGCGTCTTATCGAGTGTCTCCGCTGCACCGTGAATTTTTTCCCGATCTCTCGAGCGCAGGGATTCGCGAAGCGTCTGCATTTCTGTGGCAATTTGCTCCCGATCCGCGTCACTGAGTCTGTCATGTTTATAACGAAGATACTTCCGGGCGTGACGCAAAAGCAGCCGGCTGTGTTTGACGTGGCGGGAGGTAAACATGAATTAAACGACAAATGACGAATGACGAATGACGAATGAAAATGGAAGCTGAAAGCAGGGAAAATTACGCGGCGAGACTTTCGAGATTTCGGATTTAAGCATTCGGATGTCCTTTGTCATTCGTCATTCGGATTTCGTCATTTCAAAGCGCGTCACTGCGCTTTGAGCACTTCGATGAACGCCTCTTGTGGAATGTTGATTTTTCCGATGCTTTTCATCCGCTTTTTTCCTTCTTTTTGTTTCTCCAGTAATTTTCGTTTTCGAGTAATATCGCCGCCGTAGCATTTCGCGGTGACATTTTTTCGTAAAGCGGAAACACTCTCGCGCGCAATAATTTTCCCGCCAATGGCAGCCTGAATTGCCACTGCGTAAAGCTGACGTGGGATCACTTCCTTCAATTTGGCCGCCAACTGCCGTCCACGCGCCTCGGCGCGATCCTTATGCACAATGGTAGAGAATGCATCAACGGGTTCGCCGTTAACGAGCAGATCCAGCTTCACCAATTTCGCCGCCCTGTAACCGGCGTGCTCATAATCCATCGAACCGTAACCGCGCGTCATGCTCTTAATCTTATCGTTGAAATCGACCAAAATTTCATTCAACGGCAATTCGCAATGCAACATCACGCGACGGGTGTCCAGCGATTCAGTGCGGTCCATCTGGCCGCGCTTCTCCAGAATCAATTGCAGGATGTCTCCGATGTTTTCATTCGGGCAAAGCACGTACGCCTTTACAATTGGCTCGCGGATCTCAGCGAGCAGGCTCGGGTCGGGGAGATGCGCGGGGTTATCGATCAGGAGCTTTTCATCGCGTGTCGTTAGGATCTCGTAGATCACGCTCGGGCTGGTGGCTATGATGTCCATGTTGTACTCGCGCCGGAGCCTCTCCTGAATGATCTCCATGTGAAGCAAGCCAAGGAACCCGCAGCGAAATCCGAAACCCAGCGCAACCGAGCTTTCCGGTTGATAAACAAACGCGGAATCGTTCAGGCGCAGCTTGCCAATCGCCGTCTTCAAATGTTCGAAATCGCCGGTATTGATCGGATAAATCCCGCTGAAAACCATCGGATGAATTTCCTGGAAACCGGGCAGCGGCTCCCGCGCCGAATGCCGCTGGTCGGTGATCGTGTCGCCGATTTTGATGTCGGCAGTTGATTTGATATTCGCGATGAAATAGCCCACGTCACCGGGATTCAGCCGTTCCTGCACGCGCATCTTCGGGGTAAACACGCCGACTTCCTTGATCTCGTGTCGGGCGTTGTTGCTCATCAACATGATCCCGTGGCCCGCTTGCACTGTTCCAGAGACCACACGCACATAACCGATCACGCCGCGATAAACGTCAAACACGGAATCGAACACGAGCGCGCGCAACGTTTCATCTGGCGGCGATTGTGGCGGAGGAATGCGCTTCACGATGGCTTCGAGAATTTCCTCGATGCCTATGCCCATCTTTGCGCTTGCCTGGATCGCTTCTTCAGCGGGAATCGCCAGGATTTCTTCCAGTTGCCGCAGCACTGAAGGCACATCGGCATTCGGCAGATCAATCTTGTTGATGATCGGGACAATCGTGAGCCCCTGCTTGTGCGCGAGGTGAACATTCGCGACCGTTTGCGCTTCTACACCCTGCGCTGCGTCAATGATAAGCAGAGCGCCTTCGCACGCCGCGAGACTGCGCGAAACTTCGTAGGAGAAATCCACGTGCCCTGGCGTGTCGAGCAGATTCAGCCGATACGTCTGACCAGATTTGCTCGTGTAATGCATCGCCACCGGATGCGCCTTAATCGTGATCCCCCGCTCCCTCTCAAGGTCCATCGAATCAAGAAGCTGGTCCTGCCTCTCCCGATCCTGGATCGTGCCGGTGGTCTCCAGCAATCGATCGGACAACGTCGTTTTGCCGTGATCGATGTGCGCGATGATGCAAAAATTGCGCGTCAGCTCAATGGGCATGGAAGCGCCACTATCGAGTCTGGTTGTTCGCGGTCAATTACCATGCGGACGCTATTTGTCCCCTTCACCTTATTTGCTTAACTTTGTGGCATGCCAAAGCTGATTATTTCAGGCGTTACACACGAGCTGGTCGACGAGGCGATCACGATCGGGCGCGGAGCGGACAACACCATCGTTGTCAACGATCCATCCATCTCGACCCATCACGCGCAGTTGCTGCTGGAAGGCGATACCTATCGATTGAAGGATCTTGATTCGACCAACGGCACGCGTGTCAACGGCAAGCCTGTCACGGAAAGCGTGCTGCGATTTGATGATCGGATTCGGTTTGGCGCAGCGGAAGCCAGATATGAATCATCGACAGCAGGCGGTTCAAAACCGTTGCCAAAACCTGAGGAGATCAAGGCTCATGTAGCGGAAGCTGGCGCAGAGTTGCCGCATGTGCGCAGCGCATCTCCATTTCGCCGCCAGGAACAGCAGAACGACCCGGTGCGCACCGGAATTGTTTTCGCCCTCGGAATTGTGCTGTTTGTTTTTCTCGGAAGTATTGTCGCCGTACTGATGATGCATGCGCCTGCACTTTGAGCGCAACCTCTCTCGTGCCAAAGTCCACATTAATGCACCGGGATCCCTCGACTTCGCTCGGGCTGACAGCGCGATCAAAGCGCTTGTTGCTGTTCGATATTGACGGGACGTTGATTCATTCGGGCGGCGCGGGCGTCCACGCGTTGATACTTGCTTTCAAAGAGCGGTTCGGAATCGATGACGACTTTCAGGACATTGAGATTGCGGGTATGACCGACTCGGGAATCGTTCTCAACATCCTTAACAAACATAAAATTGCTGCGACGAACGAAAACGTGAGCGGCTTCCTGGACAGCTATGTGCATTTTCTTTCCTTGGAGTTGCCACGCCGAGAAGGCAAACTGCTTCCCGGAGTGCTGGAGTTATTGGAACGGCTGAAATCGCGGCCACACGTTGTGCTGGCGCTCCTCACGGGGAATGTGTCTCGCGGTGCACGACTAAAACTGGAGCACTATGGCGTCTGGCACTTTTTCGAATTTGGCGCATTTGCCGATGATCACCGCGATCGAAACGAGCTTGGCCGATTTGCTCGCGCCCGTGCGCAGGAGAAACACGGACGAGAGTTCGCCGCTTCGGAGATTGACGTCATTGGCGACACTCCGCGCGACATCGCGTGCGGAAAAGTCCTCGGCGCGCGGACGATCGCGGTGGCAACCGGCAGGTGCGGCCGGGATGAGCTCGCAAAGCATCAGCCGGATTTTCTGATTGATGATCTCTCGAACGTGGAAACAATCATGGAGACACTCGGATGGTGATCCGCTAACGAATTGCACGGAAAATGAAAAAAGACCCAGCCTCATCAGATATCACGCCACGTCAGAGCCGTTCGAACGTTGTGCCGCTCAAGGGCGAAATCGATTTGCACGTCTCGCCGACGGTCACGGCAGCGCTCAACGATTTAATCGACAAAAAACCCGAGCGGTTGGTGGTCGACCTTTCCGAAGTGAGCTATATCGACAGCGCCGGGCTTGCAGCGTTAATTCAAGCGATGCAAAAGGTCGAAGGCTACGAAGGCAAATTCATGCTGGCCGGGTTGCAGGAAACTGTGCGCTCGATTTTCGAAATCTCGCGGCTCGATCAGGTTTTTCAGATTTTTCCGGACGCCGATGCCGCGCTGGCTCCGTGATCTGATCGGCAACGGCAAATTCGCAGAACACGCCAGAGAGCCACTGAATCGCGTCTGACACAGACGCCCTACAGCGCGATGCGTGTCAAAATCTCAAGCGTTTGCGCGACATTGTTGGAAATATCGAGTTGCGATGCGCGTTGCATGTTAGCCGAGCGGGCTGCCTGGCGGCGCGACGAATCTAACCAAAATCGAATAGCATCACGCAAGCCGACTAGATCTGCCGGATTTTCAACAATCGATCCGTGCACGCCGTCTGCGATGATTTCGCTGAAACCGTTGGAACGCGTTGTGATCACTGGCAGCCCGCTGGCCAGCGCTTCGAGGCAGGCATTCGAAAAGGGGTCGTAAATTGTGGGCAAAATGAAGATGTCCGCAGCCGCATAGACCGGCACAAGCTCTGCAACTTCGCCAAGAAATTGCACGGGATCCTCGCGCCAGAACCGCAGCCGCGTGGTCTTGTACCGTCGTGCTTCTCCACGGCCCGCGACCAACAGCCGCATTTTTCGATTTTTGCAGAGCGCCATTGCTTCGATCGCGAACAGCAGCCCTTTGCGCTCCCAGCCCGAACCCGCAAACAACAGCACAATTTCATCCTCCTCGAGTTTCAACTTCGCCCGAGATGTTTCGCGAAGCCCGGCGTCGAACCTGAATTTGTCTAACGGAACGCCATTGCGCACGACATCGATCTTGTCGACCGGGTAACGGTAAGAATCGGTAATCTCGTTAACGACCATTTGCGAAGCGGCGATCACCCGTCCGGCCTTGCCTTTCTCAAAAAGCGACTCCTCCAGATGCAACAAGTCGCGATGCTTCCGGCTGGCGTCGCGAATAAATTGCTTCAAGGGGATCTCGAATTTTCTCCGACGTGCCAGCCAGGCGCGGTGAACACCATCCCCGGCCCGGTAGACATCGCAGCTCCAGACGCGCTCGAGACTGAATAGAACGTCGCACTCCAGCTGAGGCCGAATTTGCTCAAGTTCATCAGCAAAACCGATGACGCTCGCTGCGTCCAACCGATTTATCGAACCAAATGGCCAATGCTGCTCAGGCCATTCGTTCGTGGTCACAAGCTGGACCTCGTGGCCGGCATTTACGATCCCATCTGCGAGGCGTTTCAAGTACGCCTCTGCGCCACCGCTCCGCGAATAACCCCGGCGAACGAAAGCGATTCTCAGTTTTTTTGTCATCCCGAGCAAAGTCGAGGGATCCCGTCACACTCAGTTTCAGGTTCTGCCCCGAGACTCCTCGACTTTGCTTTGCCTGGCTTGGAATGGCAACTTTACACGCTTCACGTTCGCCAGAATACTTGTAAGCCGATGCTCGGTGAAACCCTAAATCCTCCTCCCGTAATGATCTGTCCGCCGGCTGTCGCGCGTACGTTGCCGCGGCGCCTGTTATATTCGATTTTCGCTCGAATTGGCGGTCCCGGTCTGGACACGGATGCTTTTGAGACACTGCGTGCATCATATCGCGGAGGATTTCTGGGGAAAGCAATCGCTTATGATAACCGGCAGCAGGAGATTCCTGCTTCGTTCATTTGTTCACTGCGGTGGCACCCGGTGCGACTGATCTCCTTTCTTGACCGGCCTTATTATTATGGAGCCAAGAAGAAATATCTCGACTGGGTCGCCTCGCGGCAATTGGCGACTGGGCGCTATGATCTGTTTCATAGCTGGTCGGGTGATTGCTTGCGCTCACTGCAAATAGCAAAACAACTGCGCATTCCGTCGATCGTTGAGATACCGACGTGGCATCGCGACGGCGGCAAGCAGAAAATCCACCCCGACAAGCCGGCAGCGACCCACGATGTTTCGAGGCTTGAGAGATGGAAAAATCGGTTGTTGCTCCAACGGAAACGGTTTGTCAGGGAATATGAGCTCGCTGATCTCCTGTTGGTGTTGTCAGACAAGGCAGCCCACACGTTTCGCGTGCGGGGCTTTCCAGAGGAAAAGCTGTTTTATCTCCCTCGCGGAGTGGATGTGGAGCGGTTCAAGCCCGGCACACGCCCGGGAAAGTTTCGCGCCGTGTTTGCCGGCGCATTGATCAAACGAAAAGGGATCCACCACGTGCTGGAGGCATGGCACCGCCTCAATCTATCGAATGCCGAGCTGTGGCTAGTCGGGTTTGTGCACGAGGAAGCGAAGCCGTTTCTAAAGGAGTTCTGGCGCGATAATATTCGCGTAGTCGGGTTCGTTCGCGATCCCGAGACGTATCTCAGCGAGGGAACAATCCACGTTTTCCCGTCACAGTGGGAAGGCAGCGCGAAAGTGACATACGAAGCGGCGGCATGCGGATTACCGCAGATCACCACACATGAAGCAGGCGATGTGGTGCGTGATGGAA
>Ga0310813_10002046_pt1 | contig 12289 bp, 9 predicted proteins | sample YN3metagenome_FD_203086 | JGI IMG/M metagenome (GOLD analysis project Ga0310813, IMG submission 203086) | Soil microbial communities from experimental microcosm in Duke University, North Carolina, United States - YN3 | ecosystem: Engineered > Artificial ecosystem > Soil microcosm > Unclassified ...
TCGACGCCGAGGACTTTCATACCGGCGAGGAGCGCGACGGGCGGCGCGCCGCGCTGGTGCGCACGGTGGAGGCCGCGTGGCTGCCGCGCTGCCGCCATTTCGCCGCGGCGGCGCCGTTGATCGGCAAGGCCTATGCGCAGCGCTATGGCGTGCGCCAGCCGTCGACGGTGCTCAATGTCTTTCCGCTCGAGATGGCGCCCCGGCAGGCGCCGCCGCAGCGCCCTGCCGATGCGCCGCTGCGCGCCTACTGGTTCTCGCAGACCATCGGCCTCGATCGCGGCCTCCAGCCCTTCCTGAAGGCGATGGCGCTGACGGCCACGCGCGTCGAGCTGGAGCTGCGCGGCGACGACCGCTGGGGGCATGGCCGCACGCTGCTTGCGCTGGCGCGCGATCTCGGCATTGCCGATCGCCTTCGCCTGCTGCCGATGGCGCCGCCCGGCGAGATGGTGCGGCTTGCGGCGGCCTACGACATCGGCCTGTCGCTCGAGACCGACATCAGCGAGAACCGCCGGCTCTGCCTCACCAACAAGATCTTCACGTACCTGCTGGCGGGCGTGCCGATGCTGCTGAGCGATACGCCGGCCCAGCGTCAGCTCGCGCCCGACCTCGGCGCTGCGGCGGCGCTCGTGTCGCTGTCCGATCCGCCGGCCATGGCGGCGGCGCTCGATCGGCTGGCATCGGGCCTCGATGCCGCCAAGGCTCGGGCCGCCCGGCTCGGCCGCGAGCGCTACAACTGGGACGTCGAGAGGCAGGCATTGCTCGGCTCGGTCGAGCGGGCCTTCGCGGAGGCGCCCTGCTGATGCGCCTGCTGCTCACCGCCGATCCCGAGATCGAGGTGCCGCCGCGGCTCTATGGCGGCATCGAGCGCATCGTCGACGTGCTGGTCCGCCGCCTGCACGCCAAGGGCCACCAGGTCGGGCTGGTCGCGCGAGCCGGCTCGACCTGTCCCGCCGACGCCGTCTATGCCTGGCCCGGCAAGCGCTCGCAGTCGACGGCCGACATGCTGTCGAATGGCCTCGCGCTGTGGCAGGCCAAGCGCGACTTCCGGCCCGACCTGATGCACAGCTTCTCGCGCATCGCCTACCTGCTGCCGCACCTGCGCGGTCCGGTGCCGCTGGTGATGTCGTTCCAGCGCGATCCGACGCCGCGCACGGTCGGCCTGGCCGCCCGGCTGGCCGCCCCGGGCATGCTGACCTTCACCGGCTGCAGCGAATACATCGCCCGCATAGGCCGGCCGAGCGGCGGCGAATGGCTCGGCATCCATAACTTCGCCGACACCGAGAACCTGCACTTCAGCCCGAGCGTGCCGGGCGACGCGCCGCTGGTCTTCCTGAGCCGCGTCGAGGAGATCAAGGGTGCCCACTGGGCGATCGAAATCGCGCGCCGCACCGGCAACCGGCTGATCATTGCCGGCAATCACGCCGACGGCGGTCCCGAAGGCGAATACTGGCGCACGAAGATCCTGCCCAAGATCGGCCGCGGCGGCGTCGACTATGTCGGTCCGGTCGACGACGTGCAAAAGGACAAGCTGCTGGGCGGCGCCCGCGCGATGGTGGTGCCGATCCGCTGGAACGAGCCGTTCGGCATCGTGTTCGCCGAATCGCTGGCCTGCGGCACGCCGGTGATCTCATGCCCGACCGGCGCGCTGCCGGAAATCGTGCGGCCCGGCGTCGAAGGCTTCCTGGTGCGATCGATCGAGGAGGGCTGCGCGGCCGTCGGCAAGCTCGCCACCATCGACCGCGCTGCCTGCCGCAAGCGCGCGGTCGAGCACTTCTCCGCCGATGCCGTGCTGGCGCGCTACCTCGAGCTCTACACCCGCCTGGTCGCGCGGAACGCCGCATGAGCCGGCGCCTCGTCCTGGTCAGCAGCCACTTCGCGCCCTCGAATCTGGTCGGCGGTCATCGCGCGCGCCTGTGGTCGCGCCATCTGCCGGAGTTCGGCTGGGAACCGATCGTCGTGACCGGCGACCCGCGGCACTACGAGGAGCAGCCCGACCCCGATCTCGAGCGGCTGGTCGCGCCGGGACTCGAAGTGGTGCACGCGCAGACCCTGCCGACGCGGCCGATCCGCCTGGTCGGCGATGTCGGCGTGCGCGCCTTCTGGGGCTGTTACCGCGCGGTCGCGCGCCTGGTGCGCCAGCACCGCGCCGACTTCGTGCTGGTAACCATTCCGTCGAACTTCCTGGCGCCGCTCGGACGGCTGGTGCACGGCCGCTTCGGCGTGCCGTTCGGCATCGACTACCAGGATCCGTGGGTCGCCTGGTGGCCGGCCGTCGATCGTCCATTCTCCCGCGCGTGGTGGTCGTACAGGCTGGCGACCTGGCTCGAGCCGTGGTCGGTGCATGGCGCGGCGCTGATCACCGGCATGGCGCCCGGCTATCTCTCGGGCGTGCTCGAACGCAATCGCGACGTCGCCAAGCATGCGGTCGTCGCCACCATGCCGATGGGCAACGCGCCGGAGGACTACGAGCTGGTGCGCGCCCTGCATCGTCCGCCGTTCCTGTTCGATCCGGACGACGGCCGGTTCCACATGGTCTACGCCGGCGCCCTCCTGCCGGCCGGCATCGTGGTGCTCGAGGCCTTCCTCGCCGGCCTGCGGGCGCTCGGCGAGCGCTCTCCGGCGATCGTGTCGCGGCTCAGGGTGCATTTCGTCGGCACCGGCAGCTCGCCGGACGATCCGAACGGGCATCAGGTCATGCCGCGCGCCCGCGCCGCGGGCGTCGAGGCGATGGTCGACGAGCACCCTCATCGCATCAGCTACGTCGACGCGCTCAATCATCTCGAACGGTGCGGCGCGGTGCTGGTTCTGGGCTCGACCGAGCGGCATTACACGCCGTCGAAGGTCTTCCAGGCGATCCTGTCCAAGCGGCCCGTCTTCGCCCTGCTGCACGCCGAGAGCACGGCGATCGGCATGATCGAGCAGGCGAGGGCCGGGATGGTCCTGCCGCTCACCGAGCAGACCATGCCGGAGCCTGCCGCGGTTGCCGCCGCGCTCCAGGCGATGATCGAGGCGCCGGCCTACGACGCGAGTGCGGTCGACGACCCGGCCTTCGAATCGTTGTCGGCGCGCGCCTCGGCCCGGGCGCTGGCCGAGGCGCTGGACCGGGCGTGCACGCCATGACGCTCCGCATCGGCTTCCTGGTCAGCCATCCGATCCAGTACTACGCCCCGATCTTCCTCGCCCTGGCCAAACGCTGCGACCTCACGGTCTTCTTCGCCCATCGCCAGACCGCCCAGGGACAGGCCAAAGCGGGCTACGGCGTCGGCTTCCAGTGGGACGTCGACCTGCTGTCCGGCTACGAGAGCCGCTTCCTCGCCAACGTGTCACGCCAGCCGTCGACCGACGTGTTCGGAGGCTGCGACACGCCGCGCGTCGCGCAGGAGATCGAGCAGGGCCGCTTCGACGCCTTCCTCGTGCCGGGCTGGGGACTCAAATCCTACCTGCAGGCTGCGCGCGCCTGCCGGCGGGCACGGGTGCCGGTCCTGGTACGTGGCGATTCCCAGCTCGCCAGCCAGCGCGGCGGCGCGCTGCGCATGGCCAAGGCGCTGGTGTTTCCGCTCTTCCTGCGTCGCTTCGATGGCTTTCTCTACGTCGGCCGGCGGAACCGCGAATACCTCGAGCACTATGGCATCCGGCCGGACCGTCTGTTCTTCTCGCCGCACTGCATCGACAACGACGCCTTTCGCGCCGGCAGCGACGCCGCGCGCCTGAAGTCGCCGCGCGCCGGCAGCGGCCCGGCGCGATTGCTGTTCGTCGGCAAGCTGGTCGACAGCAAGCGGCCGTTCGACGTGCTCGAAGCAGCGGCGCTGATCGGCGACCGTCGGGTCGAGGTCGCCTTCGCGGGCGCGGGCGCGGCCGAGCCGAAGCTGAGACAAGCTGCCGCGGCCGCCGGCGTCGCGGCCGTGTTCCATGGCTTCGTCAACCAGAGCGAGCTGCCGGCAGTTTATGCCGCAGCCGACGTGATCGTCTCGCCGTCGGTCGAAACCTGGGGCCTCGTGGTGAATGAAGCGATGGCCTGTGGGCTGCCCGCCGTCGTCTCCGATGCTGTCGGCTGCGGCCCCGACCTGATCGAAGAGGGGTTGACCGGGGCGGTGTTCCCGCTGGGTGACACGGCGGCCCTGGCACGCGCGATCGAGCGAGTGCTGGCGCTCGATCCCGAGCGCCGTCGTGCGGCAATCTCGGCGCGGATGGCCGTCTATTCGCCCGAAAGAACAGCACAAGGTATCATGGATGCCGCAGCCGCCGTCGCGGCCGGCCATCGTCAACCAGGCGCAAGGCTCTGACCCCGATGCAACTGCCCACCCCGACCTCGAATGCTGCCGTGCTGCGCAGGCGGGATGCGGTGACGCGCGTGGACTACGGCTTCCTCCAGCGATTCTTCCTGTTCCTCGGCATCGCACTGCTGGTCTTCTGTCCGTTCACGCGGGACCCGGTCGCTTTCGGCGTCGGCGGCTTCTTCCCCTGGATCCTGATGTTGATCATCGGTCGGCCGAACATGCCGGTCGGGGTGGTTTACCTGGTGCTGTGGCAATGGGCGCAGACTTTTGCTCGTGCCGTGCAGACCCTGCCGGACGGCGAGGCGATCGGCGCCGGCCTGTTCGGTCCGAACGTCGAGCGCGCCTACTGGTACTCGCTGGCGGGCGTCCTGCTGATCGCGCTCTGCATGCGCGGGACGCTCGGCAACCTGGCGCCGCCGACCGAGAAGGATCGCACCTGGCACACCCGCTGGCAGCCGCGCGACCTGGTGATCGTCTATGTCGGCACCTTGGCCTTGTCGCTCGTCGCCCGCTCCGCCGGCTCGCTTGTCCCCGCCCTCGACCAGCCTCTGCAGGCGCTGATGCATCTCAAGATCGTGGCGCTGTTCCTGCTGTTCACCAACGTGTTGATGACCGGCAAGGGCGGTCGTTTCCTGATCGCGGTCGTGGTGTTCGAGACGATCACCGGCTTCACCGGCATCCTGTCGGACTTCAAGGCGGTGTTCCTCCAGCTCGCGCTGGCTGCGCTCGCGTCCCGCATCCGCTGGACGTTGACGATGGGCATCGCCTCCGCGGTCTGGCTGGTAGTCCTCACGACGCTCGGCATCTTCTGGTCGGGCGTCAAGGGAGAGTACCGCCAGCTCGCGACCGGCTCGGATGAATCGCAGGCGATCTCGGCGTCGCTCAGCGACCGCCTGGGCTACCTCGGCAACCGCGCGATCGCGCCCAGCTCGATCAACTGGAACGATGCTTCCTACGCCCTGCTCATCCGTTTCGCCTACGTCGAGATCTTCGGCTCGGTGATCACCGTGCAGGAGGCCACGCCTGAGCCCGCGGTCATGCGCCAGTGGAGCGAGGCGTTGAGCCACGTGCTGCAGCCGCGTTTCCTGTACCCCGGCAAGGCAGCCTTGTCGGACACCGAGGTCTATGTCCGCCTGGCCAAGGGCGACCCGACCGAAGAGATGCGGCAAGGCACTTCGATCAGCGTCGGCTACATGGCCGAAAACTTCGCCGATCTCGGCTTCCCCGGCATGCTGGCGGGCATCCTGGTGATCGGCCTGGCCGCCGGATCGATCTACCGCTACTTCATGACCCGGCGATTGCCCTGGATGGTGCGCGAGGGGACCGTCCTGGTGCTGGTCTACTCGATCGGGCGCGACGGCGTGGAGATTTCGCTGCCCAAGCTGCTCGGCGCGCTGCTGATGGTCACGGCGGTGTACGTGGTCCTGGTGCGCTTCGGCTATCCGCGGGTGCTGGAATGGCTGAATCGGCCACTGGGCGGCCGCCGCGCCGTGGTCCGACGCGCGCGGGCATGAGCACCGCCGATCGTCCGATGCCGACACGGCTCGTCCTCGAGGCGGGCCGCGCCGACCGGCAATACTGGCAGGACCTGTGGCGCTACCGCGAGCTGCTGCTGATCCTGGCCTGGCGCGATGTCTCGGTGCGCTACAAGCAGACCGCGGTCGGCATCCTGTGGGCGTTCATCCGCCCGTTCATCACGCTTGTCGTCTTCACGGTGGTGTTCGGCCATATCGCCAAGGTGCACGCCAACCCGAACATCCCCTACGCGCTTGTCGTGATCGGCGGCCTGCTGCCGTGGACGCTGTTCTCGGCGGTGCTGGGCGAGGCCTCGAACAGCGTGATCGCCAACTCCAACCTGATCAGCAAGGTCTATTTCCCGCGCATGATCGTTCCGCTGGCGACGGTGCTGATCGCGGTCGTCGACTTCGGCGTCAGCCTGTCGATCCTGGCCGCCTTGATGATCTGGTACGGCTTCGTGCCCGGCTGGCAGATCCTGCTGCTGCCGCTGTTCGTCCTGCTCACCCTGCTGGCGAGCCTGGGACCGGCAATCTGGGCCGCAGCGATCGTCGTAAAATACCGCGACTTCCGCTTCGTCGTCCCCTTCGCGCTGCAGTTCGGCCTCTATGTGTCCCCTGTCGGCTTCCCCAGCTCGGTGGTGCCCGAGCAATGGCGCCTGCTCTACAACCTCAACCCGATGGTCGGCATCATCGATGGCTTCCGCTGGTGCATCGTCGGCGGCGAGAGTCCGATCTACTGGCCGGGCTTCGCGCTGAGCCTCGGCGTGACCGCGTTCTTCCTGTGGCTGGGCATCACCACGTTCCGCCGCATCGAGCGCGGCTTCGCGGACATGATCTGACATGAGCGATACGGTCATCCGCGCCCAGGGCCTCGCCAAGAAGTTCATCATCGGGCATCAGGTCGAGCAGGACAGCCTGCTGCGCGAAGCGATGACTCGCGGCGCGCGCGCCCTGATGCGGCGCACCACCGACCTGATCAAGGGTCGCGCCCGCGGCGTGACGGGCCGGACCGAGGAATTCTGGGCGCTGAGCGACGTCAACTTCGAGATCAAGCGCGGCGAGCTGGTGAGCATCATCGGCCACAACGGCGCCGGCAAGTCGACTCTGCTCAAGATCCTGTCGCGCATCACCGAGCCCACCCAGGGGCGGGTGGAGATCAACGGCCGCGTCAACAGCCTGCTCGAGGTCGGCACCGGCTTCCATCCCGAGCTGAGCGGCAGAGAGAATATCTTCCTGAACGGCGCCATCCTCGGCATGAGCCGCGCCGAGATGCGCCGACGCTTCGACGAGATCGTCGAGTTCTCGGGCGTCAGCAAGTTCATCGACACACCGGTCAAGCGCTACTCGGTCGGCATGTACGTGCGGCTGGCGTTCGCGGTCGCCGCGCACCTCGAGGCCGAGATCCTGGTGGTCGACGAGGTGCTGTCGGTCGGCGACGCCGAGTTCCAGTCGAAGTGCATCAACCGCATGTCGGAGGTGGCCGACAGCGGCCGCACCGTCCTGTTCGTCAGCCACAACTTCGCGGCCGTCCGCGCCCTGACGAGGCGCAGCATCGTGCTCGAGGGCGGAAAGCTCGCCTTCGACGGGCCGGTCGATGCCGGCCTGACCTATTACACCTCGACGCTCGGCCGCTCCGGCAGCGACCGCAAATGGGGGCGCGGCAAGGACGCGACGCTGGTCTCGGCTAAGCTGCTCGACGAGAACGGCAACGCGACCGACCACTTCACGCCGGGCACGCCGCTTCGCCTGCAGGTCGTGGTCGACACCACCGGCATGCCCGGCATGTCGCTCTCGGTCGTCCTGCGCGACCAGCACAATCTGCCGATCGGCTACTATTTGTCGGATCCCTTCAGTAGCGTCGCCCTGCCGACGACGGCGGGCCGCTACGAATGCACGCTCTCGCTCGACCGGCTGTTCCTGGCCGCCGGCGAGTACAACGTCGACCTGCAGACCGCCAGCACGGCGGTCATCGTCGATCACAAGGTCGACGGTGCGCTGCAGTTCTACGTCGCCGGCTGCAACCCGGGCGACGTCGGTTACGACTTCCGCCAGGATCAGGGCGTAGGCCACATCGCGCTGCGCCTGACCGCGCCGCTGCACTTCAAGCGATTGTCCGGGGCGGCAATCCCCGACCTGCACTCCGACGAACGGCTGGGTCAGCGCTGATGCCGGCGGGCGCCGGGCAACCCGCTGGGAACTCGATGACAGATCTGTCGGTCATCATTCCGACCTGCAACCGGCTCTGGGCGCTGCCCAAGGCAGTGGATTCGTGCTTCTCGGCGGAGCCGGGGTGCGGCGTGGAGGTCGTGGTGGTCGACGACGGCAGCACCGACGGGACCTGGGAATGGCTGCAGAAGCGAAAAGACGTGGTCAGCATCCGCCAGGACAATTGGGGGAAGGACTGGGCGGTCGTCGCGGGGGTGGCGGCAGCGCGGGGAGAATTCGTTCGGTTTCTCGACGACGACGACTGGCTCGAGCCGCGCGCCAATGCCGGACAGCTGGCGCTGGCGCGCGAGACCGGCGCCGACATCGTGGTGGCCGGTTACCGCGACTATTACGAAGACGGCGACCGGCTCGAACCGCACCCGTGGATCGACTGCGACGACTTCGTGGCGCAGCAACTCGGCGAAGTGAGCTTCTCGCACTGCTCGGCGTTCCTGTTTCGCCGGTCCTTCATCCGGGACATCCCGCATCGTCAGGAGTTCGCGCTGCGCGATGACCGCATGTTCGTGCTCGAAGCGGCGATCAAGGGGCCTCGGCTTGCGGTCTATCGCGAGCCGGCGTTCGTCCATCGCCACCACCGCGGCGCGCGCCTGCAGCGTCACGGCGGCTTCCGGCGCAGCCTGGCCGAGTGGACGACGATCGAGGTGTTCCGCAAGGCCGTGCACTTGCTGGAGCAGAAGGGCGAGCTCACCCCGCGCCGGCGCCGCGCCGCCGCCGCGCATATCTGGCCGGTCGTGCGCAACCTAGCCAAGACCCAGCTCGACGAGGCCGCGCGCGGCGCCGACTGGATCGCCCAGCTCGATCCCGCGTTCGTGCCGCCGGTCCGCGCCATTCTGCGGTGCGCCTATCGAGTGCTCGGCTTCCGCATCACCGAGCGCCTGATCCGCGTCTGGGCGTGGTTTCGCAAACCGCCGCCGCCGGGGCCCGCCGGATGACGCCGGCCGCCGGCCATCCGCGGATCGCCCACTGCGTCGGGTTCTACTTTCCCGACCAGGTCGGCGGAACCGAGGTCTATGTGCAGGACCTCCTGTCGGAGCTCGCCAAACGGGACGTCGGCGGTTATGTCGCCGCCGCCACCGACGAGGGCTATCGCCGGTACGATTGGCAGGGCGTGCCGGTGATCCGCTACCCGAGCAACTGGGCGGGCATCCGCGAATACGCGCCGACGCGCTCTCGGGCGGGCCTCAGCAGGTTCCAGGAGTTGATCCTGGAGAACCGACCGGACATCTTTCACCTTCATTCGTGGACCAGCGGGGCAGGCCTCACACACCTTTCCCAGATCGCTCAGCTCGACATTCCCTGCGTCGTCACGATGCATGTCCCCTCGGCGCTCTGCATGCGCGGCACGATGCTGCTGCACGGCGTCCGGGCCTGCGACGGACGGATCGACGAGAAGCGGTGCGCGCAGTGCTGGTCGGAACTGCGCGGCCTGCCGTCGCCGCTGGCCTACGCCGTGGCGCGGCTGCCGCGGCTCACCTTCGAAGGCGGGGCGTCGTCCAAGGTGTGGTCGCGCGCGGCCACCCTGCTGTCGGCACGATCGCGGGCGGCGATCCAGGCGGACGAGCTGCAGCAGATGGCCGAGCACTGCGAGAAGATCGTGGCGCCCAGCCGCTGGGTGGAGGAGGGGCTGCTCGCCAACGGCATCGCGCCGCGCAAGCTCACGGTGTCGCGTCAGGGCGTGGCCGGTCGGCTGGTCGAAGAAGCTGCGCGCGCCGGCCGCAGGCCTGGCTCGCGGGAACTGACTGTCGGCTTCATCGGGCGGCTGGAGCACTACAAGGGACCGCACATCCTGCTGGAAGCGATGGCGCGCATTGCGCCGGATATCCCGATCCGCCTGCGCGTTGCCGGTAGCGGGACCGAGCCCGGCTATCTGCGCAAGCTCACGGAGAGCGGCGGCGCCGACAAGCGAGTCGAGTTCCAGGGCGCGATCTCGCGCCAGCAGGTCCCTGAGTTCATGCGCAGCATCGACGTTCTGGCCGTGCCTTCCAACTACATGGAGACCGGTCCGCTGGTCGTGCTGGAAGCGCAGGCCTTCGGCGTTCCGGTGATGGGCGCCGACCTCGGCGGCATCGCCGAGCGCATCCGCGGCGGTGTCGACGGCTGGCTTCTGCCGTTCGACGACAGCGCTGCGTGGGCCGCCGCGATGCAGGAGATCGCGCTCGACCGGGCCAAGCTCGAGCGGATTGCATCGAACGTCCAGCCCTGCCGCACCATGGCCGACGTCGCCGCCGACATGGCCGTGCTGTACGGCGAGATCCTGGCGGGGACGGCGCGCAAGACAGCCGCGGTCTGACTGCCGGAATTTCAACTGCAGCGCTACAGAATCCGGCGAAACCTCGTGATATCTAGGCGCCACGCGCCGCATGGCTATGGGTGGGCAGAGGCAGTTGAAGGTTCGCCAGCCGCTTAATCTTTTCTTCGAGGATATAGATCCCGACCGCTGGGTGCCGCTCGATCGCTATCCGCGACGCATCGTGCGCGTCCTGTTGCGCGGCGCGGCCCGGCCCAGCGGCGCCCGAAGGGTGTTCCTCAACCTCAAGGCCGGTCTCGATCGCATCGGCGTGCCGTGCCGCGTCAACAATTTCGGCTATATCAGGAGCAATCAGGAAGACCTGGTCTGCCTGCTCGGCCAGCCGCATCTCCTGCGTCGCTTCTATCACCATACGCCGATGATGTTCGGCACGGCGCTCTACAACCATCCGGTCGACGACGAGCTGCTGCCGCGCCGCCATGCGATCCGCCAAGCGCTGGTGCCGAGCGAATGGGTCAAGCGCATGTTCTCGAAGTCGTGGCCCGGCATCGTCACGGTGTGGCCGGTCGGCATCGACACCGATCGCTGGACGCCGAGCGGCGGCAGGAAGACGGTCGACGTGCTGGTGTACGAGAAGCTGTTCCGCGACCGCGAGCGCCTCCACGTCGAGCTGGTCGCGCCGTTGCTGGCCGAGCTGCATCGTCGCGGCCTGTCGGTCGAGGTGATCCACTACGGCTCCTACCGCGAGCGCGAGCTGCTGGCGCTGAGCCGCAGCGCGCGGTCGATGATCTATCTCAGCCCGCACGAGACCCAGGGCATCGCGCTCGAGCAGATGCTGTCGGCCAACGTGCCGGTGCTGGCGTGGGATCCGGGCGGCGAATGGCAGAACCTCGAATACCTGCTGCGCGGCGTGCGCTTTGGCCCGGTGACGACCGTGCCTTACTGGGACGACCGCTGCGGCGTGAAATTCACCAGCGCCGCCGATTTCCCCGATGCCCTCTCGCGCTTCTGGCGCGGCGTCGAGACCGAAGCCTTCGCGCCGCGGCAGCTGATCCTCGACAAGGGGTTGACGCTCGAAGCGGCGGCGCAGGCCTACGTGACGCTCGCCGACAAGTACACCTACTGAGCGCCGATCTCGTCCTCCAGTCGGTCAGCGCCGGCTCGCGCCCGATGGTTCCCGGCTCGCCCGGCACGCAGCAGCAGTCGTCCTCGTGCGGGCCAAGACCAGCAGGCGCCAGGGAACGGTCCACTCGGCCCATCGCTCGAGTGTTCCGATCCGGACGAGCGGCCAGGCCGCTACGGCGAACAGGGCAGTATAAAAGAGGGCGAACGGCAGAACGATCACGCCCTGCGGCCAGCCGGCCACTCGCGGGTCCGCGCACAGCAGCAACGCCACGAAACCAAGCAGGGCGTCGCGATGGCCGGCCGGCCGGCCGAAGAGGCGGAGTTTGATCGATTGACGCAGCACTTGCGATCGCACTATGCCAGAGGCCAGGCGGGTGGGCTCGTTTTTGCGCGCGACTGAAATGCCAGCGAAGCGGCCGTGACGGCAAGTTCCGGAGGGGCTCGATTGCGCCTGCTGCACGTCGTCCCGACCTATCTGCCGGCGGTGCGCTATGGCGGGCCGATCCAGTCCGTGCATGCGCTGTGCCGCGCGTTGGCTGGGCAAGGCCACACCACCGACGTTTTCACCACCAACGTCGACGGTCCGGGCAACAGCGCCGTCCCCTTGCAGCGGCCGGTCGATCTCGAGGGCGTGCAAGTCACCTATTTCCCGAGCACCCGGCTGCGCCGGCTCTATTGGTCGCCGCCGATGCGGAGAGAGCTGTTCGCGCGCGTGGCCGACTACGATCTGGTGCACGTGCATGCCATCTATCTCTGGCCGACCTGGACGGCGGCTCGTGCCGCGCGGTTGCGCCGCGTGCCCTACATCGTCTCGCCGCGGGGCATGCTGGTGCCGCAGCTGATCCGTCGCAAGAACCGGTGGATCAAGGAGGCCTGGATCCGCCTGATCGAGCGGC
>Ga0310813_10002048_pt1 | contig 12283 bp, 15 predicted proteins | sample YN3metagenome_FD_203086 | JGI IMG/M metagenome (GOLD analysis project Ga0310813, IMG submission 203086) | Soil microbial communities from experimental microcosm in Duke University, North Carolina, United States - YN3 | ecosystem: Engineered > Artificial ecosystem > Soil microcosm > Unclassified...
CGGATTTGTACAACATTGGTAACAATACGGCCTGGGCAAAGACTTTTCAACCGGGGTTGCTATCGTTTGTACAACCTTCTCGTCTATTAGCGTTGAATTGCGCCGAGGGAGTACTATGTCCGGCGGGCTTAAACACATATGACAAGAATATCTCTTGGTCCACTGAACTTCTCCATTCTGCTGATGGCGACGACGGCGCTTTCACAATCTGCGCCCGCGAAAACACCAGAGGCTCTGCCATACTCTCCGAGTTTGGACGTCAGCTCGATAGACCGCTCCGTTGATCCATGCGTCGATCTCTACCATTACTCGTGCGGCGGCTGGCAGAAGAAAAATCCCATTCCGCCCGATCAGACTTCGTGGTCGGTTTACGGCAAGCTTTACCAGGACAATCTGAATTTTCTGCGCACAATTCTGGAGCAAGCTGCCTCGAACTCCGGAACGCGCACTGCCGTAACGCAGAAGATCGGGGATTTCTATGCCGCATGCATGGACGAATCCGGCGCAGAAAAGCGCGGAATCTCGCCGCTAAAGGCAGAGCTCGATTCCATCGCGGACCTCAAATCCGCGAAGCAGATGGCCGCGCTGATCGCCCGCCTGCAGCTTACATATGGAGGATCGATAGTTTTCAACGCGGGTTCGTCGCTTGATCCCGACAACTCTGAACAGCAGATCGCTCAACTCGATCAGGGTGGCTTAGGGCTTCCCGACCGCGATTACTACGTGAAAGACGACGCCAAATCCAAAGAAACCCGTGACCGCTACCTCCAGCATGTGCAGCGGATCTTCGAATTGGCCGGCGATAATAGCGAATCAGCGAAAGCAAATGCTGATACGGTGATGCGGCTGGAAACCTTATTAGCTAAGGCATCCTTGACCCGAGTGGACAGGCGGAATCCATACAACCTGAAACACAAAATGAAGTTGGCGGAATTGAACCAGTTGGCCCCGAGTCTCGACTGGTCCGCTTACTATCGTGAAGCCGACTATCCGCAAATTGAGATTCTGAACGTCAGCACTCCTGAGTTCTTCAAAGAAGTAAACGCTCTGTTGGCTTCCGAGCCTATTGCAAACTGGAAAACCTATCTGCGATTTCACGTGGTCAACTCGGCTTCGCCGTATCTGTCTTCCAAATTCGTGGATGAGAATTTTGAGTTTTACCGTAAGTACCTTCGCGGAGCAAAAGAACAACAGCCGCGCTGGAAACGCTGCGTTTCCTATACAGATCGGAATCTCAGTGAGGCCCTGGGCCAGGCCTACGTGGCGCAGGTGTTTTCGCCAGAGCTCAAGGCAAGCACGCTCGATATGGTTAACCGGATCGAGGCAGCGATGGAAATCCGTATCGGCCAGCTCGACTGGATGAGTCCCGAAACTAAAACCCAAGCGCTGACCAAACTACATGGCATTCGCAACAAGATTGGCTATCCCGACAAATGGCGCGACTACAGTTCCGTAAAAATCCTTCGCGATGACTTCGCCGGTGACGTGGAGCGAGCTCAGCAGTTCGAGAACCGTCGCGACATCAACAAAATCGGCAAGCCCGTGGACCACGGCGAGTGGGAAATTTCGCCACCGACTGTTGACGCGTACTACGACCCCCAGATGAATGACATCAACTTCCCTGCCGGCGTTTTGCAGCCGCCTCTCTATGACGCGAAGTTAGACGACGCGCCGAACTATGGTGATACTGGCGGCACCATCGGCCACGAACTCACCCACGGGTTCGACGACGAAGGCAGCCAGTTCGACGCCAAAGGCAATTTGCGTAACTGGTGGACCGAGGACGATCGCAAGCAATTTGAGTCCCGCACGAAGTGCGTGCAGGACCAGTACGCGCAATACGTCGTTGTAGATGACGTACACATCAACAGCGCGCTGACACTGGGTGAAGATGTCGCCGACTTGGGCGGCGAACTTCTGGCTTACATGGCATGGAAGGATGCGACCAAGGATAAAAACCTTCAGCCAATCGACGAACTAACTCCGGAGCAGCGGTTTTTCATAGGATTCGCGCAGTGGGATTGCGCCAACGAACGTCCGGAGGACTTGCGGGTCCGCGCAGCCACTGATCCACACTCGCCGGCACAGCACCGAATTAACGGAGTCGTGGTGAATATGCCGGAGTTCACGCATGCCTTCTCGTGCAAAGAAGGTCAGCCAATGTCCAAACCGGCGGACAAGGTATGCAAGGTCTGGTGATTTGCGACTTAAACCGGCAGCTCTTCCTGCAGCCACTCGGGCTCAGGTTTGGGTTCGGCGGTTAGGTCGAGGATTAATTTTTCCAGCACCATGCGTTTGCTGGGCGGATTCGATCGCAACGCCAGGTCCGTTTTGGCGACCAGGCGAATCGCGCGTGTGAGTTCGCGCTTTGACTTATATCGCCGCGCCTGGCGAATGATGTCATCGGCTGCGAACGGGGGCACGCGAAAACCCTGCCAGAGGGCGGCCCACAACATGCGTTGATCGCGCACATTGCGCTCGAGAATCACTAGCATCTGACGAAATGTTTTCGCCAGCATGTATAGGTGACCGATGGCGGCCTCTTCCCCTTCCCCGGTGGAAAGAATCGCATCCAGAGTTTCGAGAGCGCGAGTTCGGTCGCGAGCTGAGATAGCGTCGGTAAGCTCGTAAAGCGATCGCTGTTTGGCCGCAAGCACCATGGTTTCGACATCGCCGAGCGTGACTCGCTTTTTCTCGCCAACGTACAGAATCAGTTTTTCGAGTTCGTTGGAAATCATCATCATGTCGCCGCCAAGTGAATCCACCAACTCACGCGCGGCGTCGGCATCAATCTTCACTTCGCGGCTAACGCAGTATTCCTGTATCCAGCGGACGGCATCGCTCTCTTCGACCCGGCCAAGCTCCACGATCGCGCTGTATCGGCCCATGTTTTCGCGGATGCGCTCGTAGCGCTCCTTATCGGTCAGGTCCATACGGCGCGCGTCGGCGGGAATGCTGATGTGGTCGGCGACAAATATTAAGACCGCATCTGGGTTTGGATCGTGAGCGTACTCTTCAATCGCCTTCAGCTTGTCTTCGTTGGATCCGCGTCCGAACAGCGTTTTGACCCCGCGCACAAAGAAAATCTGGAACGGCGCCATGAGCGATGGCGTCCGCGCGCGGTCCAGCACCTCGGCCAGTTCGGTATCTGCAAGATCGAAATCAAAAAAGCTGAACTCACGTAAGTCGCTCGGCACTAGGTACTGCAGGACGGCGTCACGGCATTTCTTTCGGAAGAAAACCTCATCGCCAACGAACACATATACCGGCCGCAGCTTCCGCGCTTCGACTTCTGCAACAAAGCGCTCGGCCTGGGCGAAGGCGCGCACTAAAAGGCCTCCAGAATGTTAGAGACCAGGGTACGTGCAAACTCATGCGAAAGACGCTGCAGCGCGGGAGAGTCCTCTTCAAAAAAGCTGCTCAGCTCTTGCGAGACCTGGTACTGCTCGCGAAAGGTGTATGCGGGGTTCTGGTACAGCACTCTTCCCTGACGATCATTCAGCGACACACTCATACTGACGATCACCAGCACACTCGATGCCCTGCCAGTCTGGGTGTCATAAGTAAGCGGAGTGGTGTGTGTGGAAAGAACGGTACCGTGGAGGATGGCGTCCGAGGCCCCTGCATCCGTCGTAATGCGATATTTAGTGCGCGTTGCAAACTCCTGCGCCACCGCCGCCGTCAGGGTCTGCTCAATTTTGTATGTCTGGGTCTGATTGACGAATGCGGGAACGGCGATTGTTCGCAGATCCGATGGAAGTAGATTTGCGTGCCCCGCAGTGTGATATCCGCAGGCTCCCATAATTAAGCAGGCCACCAACGCCAGCGTTGCCCGCCTCACTGAATCTGCCCTCGAGGACGGGCTGCGGCCATGGACTCTGCGCATTCCACAGCACTCGCTGCTGCGATGCGCAAATTATCGAAAGCTCCCCAAAGCCAGACGGACCGAGGGTTAAAGCCATCAGGTGTGACTGATACCAAAACTTCGTTCTGTCCAGCCGCATTCACATTATTGGGGGCTTCTTGCGATGACGGGACCACAGAAACATGTTCACCCCCAAGCGCTGCAGAAATTTGAGCAACATCTGTCTTATCTTCAAACTGCAGATTGACGGCGATTGAATGACTGTGAAAAACCGGCGCTTGCACAGTCAAGATAGAGGGAATGGGAACCTTGGCATTGCCGGTTATTTTTCGATAGTGCTGCGTGACGCGGTCGGAAACGGCCGAAATCGATTGCGTGGATTCCTCGCCGAATTTTGAAACCATATTGAATGCGACCTGCACGTCAAAAATCTTCTTGGGAAGTGGTTGAAAGGAGAGCAAATTTACGGTTTGCTGATGCAACTCGTCCATCCCCTTTTGTGCATATTCAGAGGCGGGCTGATATACAACCGCTGCGGCATATGCTATCGATGCAGCGGCCTGCACGCGGCTGAGTAACATCGCCAGAATAACCGCAACCGGATGAGCAACTACAGCCGGGCCAGGTTGGAGCTCCGGAGTGGAAATTACGCCCAATTCGCGTTCCAGCCATGGAGATCTTACGCTCGCACCTGGCTCTTCTCCGAGCGCGTACGATAAGTCCACGATCGCACTGCCCGCATCTCGTGCTTGCTTCCAGTTTTTAAGCGTGGAGTCGGCGTCCGAGGCAAAAAAGGTGAAGTCCATGCCTTCGAATTGCTCGGCGCGAATACCCTGAATGAATGTGATTTCGTCTCTCAGTGCTTCGAGTTGACCAAGCGTCTCATCATCGTCGAGCAACTTTACTTCGGTAGAGGGAAAGTTTCGCTGTTCGAGCATCTCAGCAACTTCTTTACCTTTGAGCGACGCAGCTCCAACAATGGCCACGCGATAGAACCCGCGCGTTACGTCTGCGTGCGCTAGCCCGACAGTTTTGCCATTCGAACTCATGAGGTCTGGGATGCCTCACTATAGCTGGGCGGAGGCGGATTGCGCTTCCGGCGAAATATCCACTGTAGCCGCCAAAAGATTCCAGAAAACATGTAGGTGACGGCGATCAGGAACAATACCGGACGGGAAAAGAACCAGATGCCGGCAAATACAAGTGCGAGCAATGCGATCACCTGAAAAGGCTGGCGCGTACGAAAATCTATGTCCTTGAAACTATAGAACCGCCATTTACTTATCATCAGAGAAGCCGCCAGAAACAACGCTACCAGCCATGTAAGGGCAGCCACCCACCAAAGCAACGGCGATCCGCCGGTAAAGTGCACTATGGCTGCAATAACACCAGCTCCAGCAGGTATCGGCATTCCCACAAAGTATTTCTTTCCAGGCCGTCCTGGATTGGAAGGTTGAGGGTTGATCGCAATATTGAAACGGGCCAATCGGCTGGCCCCGGCCACCAGAAACAGAAAGCTTGCTATCACGCCAAGCTGCACTACCCCAAACTGCCCGAATTTCGTAGCAATCTCCGGCAAATCCATACTCGGGGAAATAAAATGAAAGCCCCACATCCAGGCAAGCAAAGCCGGGGCTACACCGAAGGTGATGACATCTGCCAGCGAATCCAGTTCTCGTCCGAACGCGCTTTCAGTATGCGTAAGACGAGCGATTCTGCCATCCAGCCCATCAAACAGGACGGCAAATCCGATTGCTTTCGCGGCATTATCGAAATGCCAGAATTCCTGTTGACCCCCATGAATCGTCTGCAGAATGGCATAGTAGCCCGCGGCAATGTTAGCTACCGTGAACAGCGAGGGCAGAATGTAAATGCCGCCCTTGCGCAAACGGCGGGAAGCGCGGTCTTCGGTCCTACGCTGAAGAAATCGTGAATCCATATCAGTATTTCGTCCGCCTCTGCTGCCCCGCGGAAACCGTCGTAAGTTCATTTCTGTTCGTATTCAGATACGCCAGGACACTGGAGCCGCCTTTTACGCGATCGCCGGTCTTGACCAGAATCGTCGCCCCGGGGTCGAGTAACAGATCCGTACGAGAACCGAACTTGATCAGTCCGACGCGCTCCCCGCGCTCCACCTTCTGACCAATCTGCTTAGTAAAGACAATACGTCGCGCCAGTAATCCGGCAATCTGCTTAAAAATTACTGTGTGTCCTTCGCCCTCAACCGTGACCGTATTCTGTTCATTGCACTCGGCACAGGCGGGGTTCATTGCATTCAAAAATTCTCCCGGCTGATAATGCGCGGCCCGGATGATACCGGTAATTGGTGAACGGTTCACGTGAACATCGAACACATTTAGGAAGATGCTTACCCGCAGCACCGGCTTGCCATCTACATGAACATTCGCAACTTGAGTGACTTTGCCGTCAGCAGGAGAAACCACGGCACCGGGGTCATCCGTAATGGTCCGTTCAGGATCACGAAAGAACCATAAAAAGAATCCTGCGAGCAGGATTGGAATTACCGCCCAGAACGGACCGGTCAACCACCCAATCAGTACGGCGGCGAAAAACAGCACCACGCCATAGTAATAGCCATCACGAACCATTAGAGGGCATTATATTGCACACGAACGTGGCAACCGAGGTTCAATCGAAAGGAACCGCTGCGCAGTCAGCAGATACAACTATCCTCTAGTGTGTTTGGCGCGGGGAATAATGGGCAATTAGGCGACTTGGCCGTGCTGCACGTGGTCACGGTACTGCCGCTCGATGCCTTCCATCTGGTCTTTGAGCCGCAGTTTCAGCTTTTTTAGCCTGACTTCTTCGAGTTTTTCGTCGTCTGTGAGGTAGCGCTTGTGGGTGAGAGATGAAAGTCGTTGCTCGTATTGCGTGTGCTCCTGGGCCAATTTGCGGAATTCATCATGGGTGGCCAGGAGATGGTCTCTTGAGGCTAGCATCCTGCAGACCTCCTGCAATATGAAATTGTGCCTAAAAATTAGCACATGACCAGCGCTGGTTCAATGGAGAATTTTCAACAAAAGTTCACGCGTAAGGCATACAACATTAACGGATTTGTGCACCGGAACCAGGGCAGTTGATAACTGCAAGGCTGCCGTTCAGAGTTCAATCCGATACAGAAGAGCATCTTCATCAGGATTCCTGTAATACGAACTCCGTTGGCCGAATATTGCGAATCCGGCCCGTTCATAGAAGGAACGCGCCGCAACATTCGATCCACGAACTTCGAGAAACATACGCGCGGCTTTCTTCGCGCGGGCTGCGTCGAGCAGTGCGCGCAAGAGTCTATGTCCGATTCCTCGGCGCCGGTCTGATGGCGTGACCACGATGTTTTCAACTTCACAGTCATTGCCTGCCAGTTGCGCAACAATGAATCCAACCAAAGTTCCGGAATCGCGATGGGCCACGAGGGCAAGTCTGACCGGTGCAGATGGATCAAATATGTCCTGGTAAGTTTTTTCAGACCAGTGCGCCGCAGTGGTTGCCGCCTGCTCTAGAAGCAACATCGCTCCGACATCAGCCACGGTAGCTGCACGAACTACGATCTGCCGTGGCAACGCATTTATTTGTGCACCGTGCTCCAAGAGCAGCGTCCGCACCTGTTCCGGCGTCTCGCAAAAGCCCAGGAACTTTTCTTCCGTCATCAAGGATTCGCACTTCGCATCAATTGCTTTGTACTCTGCAGGATATTTTTCCTTGAAATTTTCGAAACCAGCGCGGGATCCCCAAAAATCCAGCGTGAAATATCGATCCGGCGTTTTCAAGTCGAGCCACAGTTCGGTCCTGACGTACCCCTCGGCGCGACGGAACAACTGCGCCCAGAGTCCCTCGGAACCGTACGCATCTTCAAATTCATGGCGTTTCTCAGTTCGGGGCTGGAACTCCCAAACGACGATGAATCCTGGCGGCGAGTTAGTTTGGGCGCTCACTGGCTCAGCTTAACGCCCTCTTGACCTCTGCATCGCTGCGTCGGATGTACAAAGCATCGAGGATTTCCGGGGCCACGGTGTTTCCGGCCTGAATCTTTTCGTAGCCCAGACGAGCGATGGAGTCGGCACCCGGCCTCCGTACCAATGTTGTCTTCAGGTTGGAATTACTAAATAATTCCGCCAGTTTCTTATCGGGCGTGACCACCTGCTCACCACTGGCTGTGGACAAGATTTGCGTTGGTGTTGTCAGTTCATCATCGATGTAGCTCATGCGGCCGTCTTCGATCCTTAATCGTCCGACATAAACTTCGCCACGGCCCGCATCAAGTGCGGCAATCAACTGATTTCCGGCAAGGTCGAGGATTTCCGCCGCGCGAGCCACCGCTTCCAAGAGTGACACCGCCACAATCGGTTTGCGAAGGATTTCAGCCAAAGCCTTTGTTGCAGCAAGACCGACTCGCAATCCCGTGAATGAACCCGGCCCGGATGTCACCGCAAATCCATCGATGTCACGCTTTGAGAGTCCATGCTGCCCGAGCATGGCAGCGAGTTGTGGAATGAGTTGTGCCGAGAAAGTTCCGCCCGCTATCGGCGAGACGTCCAAGGTTAGCTGCTTCTGGTCTTCGAATCGGACCAGGGCGAGGCTGCCATCCTTCCCTGAGGTATCGATCCCGAGAATCAGCATCCTTAGTGGCCAGACTCGACGAGTTCGAGCAGCACTCCCCCGGCGCTGGAAGGATGAACGAAAACGTATTTGTGCCCGCCCGCGCCGATCTTAATGTCTTCTGAAAGCAGCCGCACGCCTTCGGATTTCAGTTTATGAACCGCGGCTGCGAGGTCCGGAACTCGCAGACACAAGTGATGCAATCCCTCGCCGCGCTTGGCGATGAACTTTGCGATGACGGAATCGTCGGAAGTCGGTTCAAGCAGTTCCAGACGCGTTTCGCCGACGGGGACCATTACGAGCCGGACCTTCTCGGCGGGGACCTCTTCTTCACTGGTAATCGGAAGGCCGAGCTTTTCATAAATTGCACGAGCAGCACTCAGCGACTTCACCGCTATGCCGAGATGATCAAGCCTGTACATATGTAATCACTGGGTGACCCGGTTGACTACCTCCTTGAGAAATAACAAATCCGAGTTCTCGCCTACACGAAGAACATAGAGCGCGCCCAGCGCAACAATGGCGACAAGAAAGTGTATTTTAACAAGCCGCCATCCGCCTTTACGATACGCGGTCCTCAAGTAGAGAAAAAAGGCGAGCACCAGCCCCACGACAAGGGATAACAACAAAATCATTGCGATCCAGTCAAGACGACTCAAGCTTGCCCTCCCGGCTCACATTCTGCTTTGAATCTCCTCAATGACAGAATACGGATCGCGCTTGTGCTCGGCAATTTCACTGGCATACCGCTCCAGATCGCCCTCAGACATGTTGCATCGCGCTCTCTCCAGCAGAGTGTCCCGCAACATCTCGAGCAGCCGCAGTTCCCAGTTGTGCTTACGCCGGCTGGTAAACAAATTTTGGGAAGCGAGAAAAGAGTGGTACTCGCTGATAGCTTCTTTAACTTCAACTATTCCGGTGCCATTTGTCGCGACCGTCTTCACAATTGGCGGCGTCCATTTGTCGTCGCGAATAGCGAGAGACTGCAGGGCACGAATCTCTTTTTCCACTCGCTCAGCGCCATCATGATCGCTCTTATTGATCACGAAAATATCGGCGATTTCCATGATGCCGGCCTTGATGCTCTGCACATCATCACCCATGCCGGGGACAAGAATCACCACTGTAATATCGGCCACGCGAACGATGTCCACCTCGTCCTGCCCCACGCCGACCGTTTCGATCATGATAATGTCGCGTCCGGCGGCATCTAGCACCATTGAAACGTCCGCCGTCGCGCGCGCCAGTCCGCCGAGCGATCCGCGTGTCGCCATGCTCCGGATGTAAATCCCCGGATCCGAGAAATGCGACTGCATGCGGATGCGGTCGCCGAGAATCGCGCCGCCGGTGTAGGGGCTACTGGGATCAACGGCAATGATGCCGACACTGCGTTTCTCCTTGCGAAATTCCTTAGCCAGTTGATCTACCAGCGTGCTCTTCCCCGCGCCAGGGGCCCCGGTCAACCCTATGGTCAGAGCTTTGCCTGTGTGCGCAAAAAGCTCTTTGAGCAGTTCGTTCCAACCGGGCGCGTGGTTTTCAATGTTGGAAATGGCGCGGGCGAGCGCGCGTGTGTCGCCTAAGCGAAGCGCGTCGATTTGTCTGACCTTGTGCAAGCAAGAAGTGTAACGGAAACTGTCCTGGCTGAAATGGCGCAAGGACATGAGAATACTCCTCGCGTGAAATCAACCATGGCCGGGGCAACGCGGTAGTCGAGCTTCGCTCGATCGGACAGGCAGGGGTGCTCCTCGCACACGGCCATTGACGATTCGCTTAAGAGCTCTGGCGGGAGCCAGCAGCTAGTCCTTCAGCAACTGCCTTGCGATCACCAGCCTCTGTATCTCGCTTGTCCCCTCGCCGATGGTGCACAGCTTGACGTCACGATAAAACTTTTCTGCGGGATAATCTTTGATAAAGCCGTAGCCGCCATGAATCTGTACGCCCTCGTTCGCACATTTGACGGCAACTTCGCTGGCGAAGAGCTTGGCCATAGAGGATTCGAGCGTAGTCTTCATGCCCGCATCTTTCATTGCGGCTGCGCGGAGGGTCAGCAGCTTGGCGGCTTCGATTTCTGTGGCCATGTCCGCCAGCTTCCACTGGATCGCCTGAAAGTCGCTGATAGCGCGTCCGAACTGTTTGCGCTGCTTGGAATAGTCCAGCGCGGCATCGTACGCGCCTTCAGCCATGCCAAGCGATAGAGCGGCAATCGAGATGCGGCCGCCATCGAGCACGCGCATCGCATCCACAAATCCCTGGCCCTCAGTACCGAGCAGGTTTTCCGCGGGAAGCACGCAATCTTCGAAAATCAATTCAGCGGTGTCGCTGGCTCGCAGGCCCAGTTTGTCTTCTTTCTTTCCGGGCCGAAATCCTTTCGTGTCTTTTTCTACAATGAAAGCCGAAAGTCCATGCGTATGCGCTGCGCGGTCGGTTACGGCTATCACGACAAGAACGTCGGCATAGTGGCCATTGGTGATGAACGTCTTGTTGCCATTCAGCACCCAGTCCTTTCCCCTGCGCACCGCAGTCATGCGTGCACTGCCTGCATCTGAGCCGGACGACGGCTCGGTCAGTCCCCAGGCGCCGATGAACTCACCGCTGGCAAGTTTCGGAATGTATTTCTTCTTTTGCGAATCGTTTCCTGCAAGGAAAATATGGTTCGAGCACAACGACGTATGTGCTGCAACGATAATTCCGACGGAACCATCCACACGCGAAAGCTCTTCAATTGCCGTTACATATTCCACGTAACCCATGCCCGCGCCGCCGAGTTCGGCCGGGAACACGACGCCCAGCAGTCCAAGCTTCCCAAGCTCCTTGATTGTGGCGAGCGGAAATTCGCCGGCTTCGTCCCACCTGCGGACGTTAGGCGCGATCTCGCGTTCCGCAAATTCGCGAACGCTCTTCTTCAGTTGCACTTGCTCGTCGTTCAGCTGGAAGTCCAAAACTTTTCTCCGAAATAAAAGCCTTAACCGCAGAGATCGCAAAGGGCGCAGAGAAAAACCGCGAAGAAAAAGTCTGGCTCTTTGTCAACGGGCGGAAGAATTATTAGATCACAGTGAGCGCGGGCAGCGGAAATGATCGCACCGACCGGTTGGTCTAGCGATGAAATCGAGTGAGCGACGGCAGGAGCGTGACAATCATCAGCAGAACCAGGCAAATGGCCGCTATCACAACAACGCCCAATCTTTGCCAGACAACGTATCGTCGCTTAAATTCATTGACGTTCTGCTTCTGCAGCTCGATGGCTTCCTGCTGCTTCTGCAACGCGAGCTTGTAATTCTCAACGTTTTGTCGTTGCAGATCGCGAATTTCCGTGAGCAGTGCGATGATCTGTTCTTCAGGCATGATCGTGCCCAACTGGAACCGCTGCCGGTTTTGATTTCCCAAAGATTCGCCGCACCATCCACAACGGCGCTATCAGCACGTGCGCCGGATTCGTCAGGAATGCGGGCTTGTTGCCTTCGATAAGATGTCCAATCCAGGCCAAAGTAAATGCGGTTGGAATTAACAGCAGTCCAATCACCCAATGGAACCAAACGACTATCAGGGATGAGAAGCCGACAGGGATCGCGATGAGATGCAACGCCCGGTTTACCGGATGATTATGCGCGCTGTCGTAATGCGAGTAGAGGCCCATGGTGTCACCTCGCGAGTTGCGGTGGATTATACCGCGGTCGGAACGGATATGAATTGCTGAAACACTTCATTGGAAAGCAAACGGCCACGCTGAGTTAGACGAATGAAATCGTCGCTCTCCTGAAGCAACCGACTGGCAACGAGTTCGGAAATGCAATTGTGAAATGCGGC
>Ga0310813_10002050_pt1 | contig 12279 bp, 4 predicted proteins | sample YN3metagenome_FD_203086 | JGI IMG/M metagenome (GOLD analysis project Ga0310813, IMG submission 203086) | Soil microbial communities from experimental microcosm in Duke University, North Carolina, United States - YN3 | ecosystem: Engineered > Artificial ecosystem > Soil microcosm > Unclassified ...
TCCGTGCCTGCAAATGTGACTGTTTGTCCGTATGTCTTAGATGTGTTATTCGCTGTTATGGTTAAACTAGCAGGATTAACTGTTAATGCACCATTTACATAACCGATTGTATAGTTAGCAGCGTTAAAGGTACCGCCTGTTGCGTTAGAAACCGTAATTGTATAAGGGCTACCACTCACACCAGCTGTTGCGCCCGCACCTAGGCTACTTAGTGAAACACTACCCACCGTTTCACTATTTTGTAGTCCAGTTGGTGTAAATTCCGTTCCTGCAAAGGTGACTGTTTGGCCGTATGATTTAGACGTGTTATTCGCTGTGATTGTTAAGCTAGCAGGGTTAATGGTTAATGCACCACTGACATAACCGATTGTGTAATTAGCAGCGTTAAATGTGCCGCCCGTTGCATTAGAGGCGGTAATTGTATAAGGACTGCCGCTCACACCAGCTGTTGCGCCCGCGCCCAGGCTGCTTAATGAAACACTGCCTACGGTTTCACTATTTTGTAGTCCAGTTGGTGTAAATTCCGTTCCTGCAAAGGTGACTGTTTGGCCATAGGTCTTGGTTGCATTGTTAGCCGTGATTGTTAAGCTAGCAGGGTTAATGGTTAATGCACCACTGACATAGCCAATTGTGTAATTGGCAGCATTAAAGGTACCGCCCGTTGCATTAGAAGCGGTAATTGTATAAGGGCTACCGCTCACACCAGCTGTTGCTCCCGCGCCCAGGCTGCTTAATGAAACACTGCCTACGGTTTCACTATTTTGTAGTCCAGTTGGTGTAAATTCAGTGCCTGCAAAGGTGACTGTTTGTCCGTATGATTTAGACGTACTATTTGCTGTAATCGTTAAGCTAGCAGGGTTAATGGTTAATGCGCCACTGACATAACCAATTGTGTAATTAGCAGCGTTAAACGTACCACCTGTTGCGTTAGAAACCGTAATTGTATAAGGGCTACCACTCACACCAGCTGTTGCTCCCGCGCCTAGGCTGCTTAATGAAACACTGCCTACCGTTTCACTATTTTGTAGTCCAGTTGGTGTAAATTCTGTTCCTGCAAAGGTGACTGTTTGTCCATAAGTCTTGGTTGCATTATTAGCTGTGATGGTTAAGCTGGCAGGGTTAATTGTTAGCGCACCACTCACATAACCAATTGTGTAATTCGCAGCATTAAAGGTACCGCCCGTTGCATTAGAAGCAGTAATTGTATAAGGGCTACCACTCACACCAGCTGTTGCTCCCGCACCTAAGCTACTGAGTGAAACACTACCCACCGTTTCACTATTTTGTAAGCCAGTCGGTGTAAATTCCGTTCCTGCAAATGTGACTGTTTGTCCGTATGTCTTAGATGTGCTATTCGCCGTGATCGTTAAACTAGCAGGATTAACTGTTAATGCACCATTTACATAACCAATTGTGTAATTAGCAGCATTAAATGTACCGCCCGTTGCATTAGAAGCAACAATGCTATAAGGGCTACCGCTTACACCAGCTGTTGCGCCCGCACCTAAACTACTTAGTGAAACACTGCCTACTGTCTCGCTATTTTGTAATCCAGTTGGTGTAAATTCCGTGCCTGCAAATGTGACTGTTTGTCCGTATGTCTTAGATGTGTTATTCGCTGTTATGGTTAAACTAGCAGGATTCACTGTTAGCGCACCACTCACATAGCCGATTGTATAATTGGCAGCGTTAAACGTACCGCCTGTTGCATTAGAAACCGTAATCGTATAGGGACTACCACCCACGCCGGCTGTTGCGACAGCACCTGAACTGCCGAGTGAAACACTGCCTACCGTTTCACCGTTTTGTAATCCTGTTGGTGTAAATTCAGTCCCTGCAAACGTGACTGTTTGTCCATATGATTTAGACCTATTATTCGCTGTAATCGTTAAGCTAGCAGGATTAATCACACCAATATTGGCATTGGCTGTTGGTACAATCTGATAACCATAAACAGTGACAGCACCATTAGTTGCACTTGCAACAGCAATACCACTCACTGCCACATTAATATTCGTACCGACATTGACAGAACCGTAGGTACCGCTCGTAGGATTGTTAAGTGAAACAGTATCACCATCAATAGCACCAGAAGAACTATAATTGCCAGCAGCCAGTGTGGCAGCATTCGTTCCCGTATAAGATTTAGAAACAGTGCCAATTAAAGAAGGTGTGATCGTTGGGGCTACAGTATATAGCAGTCCATTACCTGTTGTTGAGGTAGGTGCAGTCGCATAACTAATGTTATATTGTTTAAAGTTATAGGCTAAGGTACCACGCGTATCAGATGCTGGGTTAACAGAGTAAATTAAGAAACGTCCACCGCTGCCCATCGTAAAAGGTGTAGCAGATCCAGAACCATTAACGAAAGTAGATCCTTTTAAAATAATAGCACTTGATGAACCGTTACCGGTGTTAGTCGTTGCGATAGTAGAATTTGCAGTTAAGGCACCGGATGCATTCAGCAATACTGTTCCTGAGCCACTGTTGATAGCGTTGCCCAGTGTGATACCGCCAGCTGCTGTAACGGACAGATTACTTGCTGCTGTTAGCGTAATCGCTGATAAAGAAACACCCCCGCCTGTTAAATTAACGGTGAGGTCGGTGCCTGCACCGGAGATAGCACCACCGAATATTTGTGTACCTGTTGCATTGCCCCCTATTGTACTGCTGCTTTGTAGGTTAATTGGGTTGTTGATAGTCGTATTACTACCTGTGAGAGTAAGCGCACCACTACCACTGCCTACACCATTTAAGTTGATAGTGCCGGTAGCGCCTAATGTCGCACTGCTGATGTTAACATCGAGTATCGCATTATTAGCAATCGTCATTGCGCTAGTATTGCTTGTGCCCAGCGCACCTGCGTTGGTTAAGGATAAGGTGCCAACATTGACATTCACAGCACCGGTATAACCAGCACCACTCGATCTGGATAATGTTAATGTACTACTACCTGATTTCGTGAGGGATCCTGTTCCTGAAAAAACACCATCATAGGCAAGACTGCTTGTTTGTTGGATAGTGAGTACTGATCCTGCCCCCAGGCTAATTGTACCTCCCAAATTACCACCACCCGATAACGATCCGATTGTATCAGTGAAAGTCCCCAGCAGACTCAAGGTTGCACCTGCTGCATTGGCAATCACGACAGGATTAGCAGGAAGAGCATTTGACGCACCTATCGTTAATGTACCCGCATTAATGGTTGCCGTGCCTGAATAATTATTAGCGCCATTAGATAAAATTAAATTACCTGCGCCTGCTTTCGTAAATCCACCTGTACCACCTATTGCGCCAGAAATCGTATTTGTTGTGCCAGGTAATGTCAGTGTCGGGGTGCTGCCACCTAAAGTCACAGGACCTGTTAAGGTCATTACGCCCGTACCACTTAGTGTGATGTGATTGTCAATAGTGAATGTCGTACCGCTAGGGGATTGCAGATTAGCATTACTATTCACAGCAACGCCGCTAGTAATGGTATAAAGAATATCGGTATCAACGAACGAGCCCTTCGCTGTACTCATATCAGTAACACTCAGTGAAGTGCTACCACTTGCTTTTCCCAGTAAAACATTATTACTGCTTAAGTTAAGCGTCAGTGTAGACGCATTACTTGCCCCTGCGATACCAACTGTGCTGGCTTTAATATCCCCGCCATCAACATAAGTCAGTATAGGTGCACCATTAGCAAGTCCGCTTACGCTATAGGCTGAAGCCCCTGTGAGAAAGTAATAAAAACTATTATTGCCCGAATAAACGGCATCGTAGCGACTACCACCGCTGATCAGCGCTACGAGATAAGGATTACTGCTGCCACCAGAGATGGTACCGGAAATAGAGCGCCCTGCCGTTGTTGGATAAAAATAAGAAAAATAAGGATACGTTGAACTACCAACAATGTTCCATGTTGATCCCGTTGCAACAGCGTTTGCGATATTCGCCCAAGCACCCGTGGGTGCACCGGTATAGGTTGCTAACAGTGTAAGATCATAGGTCGTTGTATTCGTTGCGGTGCCTGCTGTTGCTGTACCACAACTTGTATTACCAAAACATCCACCGAATAATCCGGTCGGTGCAAGTCCCACACCTCTACCGGCTGTCTTACCAGAAGTCCCGATGCCCCAAAAGCTACCTGTGATAGCGCTGCCGGATGCAGAATTACCGACAAAACCGCCGATATCCGTGCTGGTATCTGTACCCAGTATAGCGACATAACCCGTACTATAACTTTTATCTATCGTGGCATTTATCACTGCACCCGCAAAACCGCCGAGTGTATTACCAGCGGTGTCATTTGAGTTCATCGTGACGGGTCCTGTACTGTAGGCATTCGTTACCCCAACAGCTACACGTCCAATAAGACCGCCGACATTAGAACCAAAACCAACCACATCACCCATGGCAACAGCAACACTACTAAAGGCGATTGTAATGGTACCAGAACCACCCGCTCTTGCTACCAGTCCACCAGCATCACCGTTGACGGCGGTGAGTACGCCCGTCGTAAAGACTTTAGTAATAGAACCTGTCCAAACGCTACCACTTGCTATCGTTTCTCCGACAAGAACGGCTGTTCTAGCGGTAGAAACGCCTGTTGCCGCACCATGGATTTCTGCATTGGTAACACCTACGTTAGAAATAATGGCTGCACCACCTATCGAACCAAACAAAGCGGCTTGCGTGGTGGTAGCGGGTGCGTTGATATAGAGGCCGTCAATTCTATGTAGCTGACCATTGAATTGTCCTATGTAATTGTTTGTTAAATTACCAATCGGAACAAATCCAGCACCGCTGTTCCAGTAAACAGTAGAAGAAGCGTCAATATCATTATTTAAGCTAAATGATTTCGCTAAATTATTCGTTGTACCATCATTTGAGTTAATACCTTGCAACCCATAGACATCTGAAATGAGATAAGGTGTGCCCGTAGAACCATCACCAGATGTTGCACGAGTAAATCGTGAATTCATCGCATTAGCATTAATGGATCCCGATTCAATTTGAAAATTATTAACGACCCTGAAAGTGGGTAAGGTAGCGCTGATACTGCTCCAAGTACCTTGCAGTAAATTGTAGTTATTAACAGTGATATTACTGCTGCTACCTACAGTCACTGTTCCACCAACAGTGACATTCAGTGAGCCCTTCGTCGTACTACCATCTAGCGTGATATTGCCAATATTTAACGACATCGTAGGAAATTTGAATGCTAAATCAACGCCAGTACCTGTGATTGCGCCACTGATAGTCGCCGTACCACTTGCCCCTGTGCCGCCAATGCTTGCATCAGATTGAATGGTAATAGGCATCAATGCAGTCACTGTTCCTGTAAAAACAAGTGCACCCGAATTATTCACACCAGTGCCATTTAAAAATAAGGTATGCGTTGAATTACTGACATTAGCGGAAAGCGATAGCGTTGCACCACTTTCGACAGTAATACTGCTCGTGTTGGCAAATCCTGAAATAGCGGTAATAGAAAGTGTCCCTGCTTGAATATCAGTGCTGCCTGTATATAAATCTTGTTGTGAAAAAGTAGCTGTACCACTCCCTTTTTTAACAATAGAGGCAGAGAGATTGAAAATACCAGAAGAAGATGCTTGTGTCATGCTACCACCAACATCAAATGTCAAAACCGCACCACTGTTAGTGCTTCCAAGAGGAGCTCGTACATCGATATTGTTCGGCGCATTGAATGTGAGATCATTTCCATTTGACCATGTCACGGCGTCAACCACCGTGATGTTACCTGCGCCGCCGCCAGAAGCATTGGTTGCGTTAACAGAAACATTATTGGATGCCAAAGCGTTTATAATGGTCGTTGTTGATAAATAAGAATCAGTGACAGCGCCAGATGCCACAAAATCAGGCGGTGCGCTGTTATTTGCAGACTGGTTACCACCAGGCATACCTGCAATCGTTGCATTCAACAACGAATTTGCAATCCAGATGTTCGTCGGATCGAGCAACCACGTACCCACATTACCATTGGGCGCACTGGTATCCACCGTCACATTGTTCACATCTAAATAATGCTGACTAGACGTTTCAATAAAGCCACCATCGCCACCTTGTGCGCCACCGCGTGTCAATATATCACCTGCTGCATAGGTCATATCCTTTGACCAAAGAATAATTTCGCCACCATTACCTGTCGTGAGCGCGTCTGCCAGTAACGTTGTATTGGGTAACATGATTAAGGCATTTGCATTTGCTAAGGGACCTTGGCCAAGATAATTACCGCCAATATGGATATCACCACCACCGATATCACCGCTCACATCGATTGTTGTAGGAGAATCAAGTAGAATGTTGTAGCCAGTGATATTAACGGTACCGCCTTTTTCACCGGCTTGTTTTCCTGAAGCATTCACTTTAGCAGCGACACGGACAACACCAGCATCCTGGTCACCTGATAAAATAATTTCACCCTTATATTGGTGTACAGATTTGGCTTCTACCACGCCTTCTAAATTAATCACATGATCCAATACACCGGATGCCGCTTTGGCGCTAACGATCACTTGTCCGCCGTTAGCGTAGATCGCCCCCGTATTTTTTACACCATCGGCAATAGGATTACCGTCCTTATCCACACCGCGATGCGATGTTTTTTGTGTAACAGCAAAATTAATCAGTTGGTCGCCAGCAAAATCCATGGTGAATGCTTCACCGGAGGCGAGTACAACCTTACCAAGGTTGGCTTGAATCGTACCATGATTCACAACACCTGCTGCAACGAGTGCAGCAAGACCATGTTCTGCAACAATGATTTGACCTTCATTCACAATGGCGCCTGAGTATCCTGGTACATAATCAAATTGATATTGGCCATCCATAAAATGCTGGTCAGAGATATGCGCAGTCGTTGCGATGAGTCCACCCACATTCACATAGGCTGACGGGCCAAAATAGATACCCGCTGCGTTGCTTAAAATCACTTGCCCTGTGGCAGTGAGGTGACCGTATATCTGTGATGCACCCGCTTGTGGATTGATGCGATTTAGAATAATGCCGCCTGTGGGCTGCTGGAAGTGCGTGCTTTCATTTGCACCGATATTAAAACTCTGCCAATTCACAACGGCGCTGTGACTGGCTTGGTTTACAACCGTTGTACTTTGGGTCTGTTGAATGGAAACGTTGCCTGCGCCCACATTGTCTAAAACGGGATTAGCGAACGTCGCCGTTGAAACAGAAAATGAAAATAGTAACGCAGCAACACGCTTTGAAAATAAATTCAAAAAAGGCTTATTGAGCGAATGCAACTTATTTATTATCACGTCAACACCCATGCTCCCTCACTCGTTTTTGTGTTATTTGCTTACGTGCTTTTTTTTAAAATTTATTAATAAAATGAATATGTTTCTTCATATTCTTGCTTTAATTATAGTGCAGAGTTGCCGGATTGCCAGCGGGCGGGAAAAGTATTTTGTTTAATAAAATCAAATGGATATGTTAATTAACATATCCCCTCATTCGCGTGGTCGGACCTTCTCCGTAAAACCGAGCCGCGACCGTGAGGGAGCGTCACTACTATCAGCAGTGACGCTCCCTCACGGTCGCGGCTCGGTTACACCGAGTGCCCCAAAGCATTTCCGATTTATTCAACAACGCCGTTAAGTACCGTAGCAACGTGAGATGAATTGCTTTAGTTAGAATAAACAGACCAGGTCGATCCTGCTGGCTCATTTTTAATTGCGCAGCGCGTAATAGCCATCACAGTGACATATTTTCCCCACAAATCATCTCTGGTGACTTGCACATCGCCTTTCTGTGTAATCAATTGCATACAAGCACGCCAATACTTACTTGCAGGCGCACCATTATTTTCGCCCTCTACGCTGCAATCATTGCTAGTACTGTATTTTGTTTCTTTAGGTACACCTTGCTCTATACTGCAGTCAGGCGGCAAAGTATCTGTTCCACCTGTTGCATAAGCGGCAAATGAGCTAATCGGATAAACATCGGACTTATCCTTTGTGGGTGTGGTGCTATCGTTATCACTCACACCACTGGCTCTCACCGGCACAACCATGATTCGTGGCGCCATATTCGCAGGGCAAGTGGGTACCGGTACACAAGCACCGTGATGATACAGCCCGGCAAAATTAACGCTGGTTGCATTATTCAGATTTTGACCGGGAATAGTCACCGTACCGACGACTGAACACCCTCCCGCACTACATGCCCCACCCTTCGGTGGCGAACCCTCTGGTTCACCGTCCGCATTATTTGTTGTGTAACCACCTGGCAACATACCCGAGATCATTTCTGCTGCTGCAATAGAAGTGGCGCTCACAGGCGGACGAAACTTCATCCAAACAAAAAAAGCCTGCTCTGTGCTCGCATAATAATAGACGTCAGATTGTGCCCAAGGTGGAATAAAGGCTGCACTGGGCAGATAAGGTATAGCACAACCCTCTCCACCTTTACCTAATAAACAATTTGACACAGAGTCCGGCTTCCAAGGTTGTGGGAACGTTGGCCATGCACCCTGCCCAACATAATAGGCCAGTCCCGCATTTAAAATTTGCTGCATCTGAACACTTGTTCTGTCTATTCTGGCGTGCAGCGCCTTTTGCTGCATGTATCCCACACCCATATAAATAATCGAACTGATGACTACCATCACCAATAAAACTTCCACCAACGTGACGCCACTGACTTGTCGCTTGAATCTCATCATGCACCACCTTAATTAGTACAGAGAAAATATTGCTCTGATCCCTCTGTCACGTCCATGAAACGATTATTTTGATACATTTGCTTAAATTGCACCAGGAGCGGCATGGTGAATTGATAAGCTGAACTCGCTTTTGCGTTCGACGCATTCGATAAACGCTCCCAAACCACATAATCACCCTGATTATTAGCAGATTTAGCACAATCTGTGACGATACCACCCGCGTTTCTTGACAAACAATCGCCGCCTAATAATGCCAAATAAGCATTCGCCATGGCTGGATCAACGCGTACCGCAACCTGCATTCTCCAAATAACAATAATGCCAATGGGCTTTGAAACAGCACAGTTACCTTTACCTTGTACGGGACTTGTCACTGGCTGATCGGGATCAGCCGCTTCAATACACATATACCGATTTGCCATTGTCAGATTAAACTGCGCAACGTACCCACTCTCACCGCCCAATACAACAGGAGAAGGTATTAACGCATTTGTTAAAAAAGCATTGCCCACCAAATCTGATGGTATGTTGATAGCAAACGGAGAACGTGGATTACTGATTGGGTTTAACGTGCCTGGCACCACCTTTCCATCACTATTTGTGATACTGTCACAATTAGCCCTGTAATACCCCGACATTGCGCTAAAAATAGCATCAACATTTGTTTTCACTGCTGCAACATCTGAATCTACCTTGAAAGCAAAATAGGTTTTAAAACTCAAATAAACAAAGCCTGCGATAATCACTAGCACCAACAATGTTTCAACGAGTGTGACGCCCGCAAATCGATGATGACGTGTCATATGCACCTTAACCACCCATTGCCATTCCTGTTAGGTAAACACCTTGAATAATCAGAATCACCATCACACCACCAATAGCTAATAAGATACCGCCAACAATCTTTGAGATCATTTGCAATGTCGCAGTGGCCTGTTCGGTACCACGCACCCCCATCCGAACCAACCCATGTTCAAATCCTTTCACTTCAGCCATTACGCGCAATCGCATAAGATCTTGATCACCCACAAGTCCCGTATCTAAGACATCAGCAATATTTGTTTTACCTGTACTCAATAACCGTTCCATTTCAAATAAATGAGACAACAAATACGGATTTGATTGGTGCTGCATCACCTTGATTGCCGAACGAAACACCACACCATTTGAAACCAACAGTCCTAGCGTTTCTAAGACACGTGCTGCAACAAAACGCCTATAAAAAGAGAAAGGCGGCACTCTATCTAATTGCGGCCTAAATACGCCTATATAATTCAACATGACTCGTCTCAAAACAAAAACAAGCAAAATAATGGTGACAATAAAAGCCAGCCACCATGTTTCTATCATATTTGCTAAAGCAACCAGTCGTTGACCCGCTGCCGGCCACTGATCCATTGGCTTAATCAAAGCAAACTGTGTGAAAACAGACGATTTCAAATATAAAATAACAACGCAGGCAATCGAGATCACAACCAAGGGATAACTCACAGCACCAACAAAAGAACTGATTGCCACACCCTTTTGAGCAAGCATATTAATGGCTGACTGCAGACTTTGCGTCAGCGCACCACCCGCTTCGCCTACCCGTATAATTTCAACAATATTTGGACTAAACCAGTCCTGCATACCATCCGCCAGTTGTTGCCCTTGAGAAATTTTTTGAGAAATAGAAACAGCCACTTCAAATGTGAGACCTTTTGTTACTTGACTCATCATTTCAATAGCGCGATTCGCAGGAATCCCATCTTGGATAAGAACAAAAAAATCTTCTAGAAAGGCTAATTGTTTTTTGGTACCAAACTGCCAACGCCTGAGGTATTGCCCAGCTCTCTGAGCCATTTCCTTGGCATCTTCAATTGTAAAGTCCATGGTAACCTCTATCAGTACTTAAATACCCTTGCTTGCGTTGCTGGATTAATCGGTCCAACCACTTTCTCCGCATCGAAAGGGTCACAAAGTCCTTGCCTTATAAGATCAATAGCACGATCACGGAAATCCTGCCAGCCATTTTCTTTTAAATACTTCTCCCAGCCTAAGGTATCGGATTTTTGAATGAACTGCCTTCCCTCTTCATCCACCCAAATGACCTCTGCCACCACGACACGACCCCCCACCCCTGAATGGTGGCACTGCGCACAACCATTGCCCCGTGCTTTGGCTTGATCCAAAATTTCTTTGCCCAACACAGCTTCCCAATCAGCAATAAAATCCAGATGCTTAGGTGATGTGCGTAAGGGGATCGCACACCCTGGGCAGACTTTTGCAATCAGTCGTTGGCACATTAAACAACGCAACACACTACTGTCACTGAGTAGCACAGGCGAAATGCCCATATCAACTAAACGCGTTACAATAGCTGTTGCACGATTTGTGTGTAGCGTTGTTAGCACTAAATGACCCGTAATAGAGGCACGCACCATCACAGAAGCGGTGTCTTCATCGCGCATTTCCCCCAAAATAATAACATCAGGATCCATACGCAAAGCAGCACGCCCCATACTTGCAAAACTTCTATCTTGTTTTTCTGTATTGACGGGTACTTGTGTTGCTTCTTTCACCACTTTTTCAACAGGATCTTCTATAGAGTAGAGCTTCTGCGTACTCTCAACCATTTCCATACAACTTGCTAGTGTTGTTGTTTTACCAGAACCCGTAGGACCTGCGACAATAATGGCGCCAAAAGGTAAGCGCATTGCCATCTTAATTAAATTAATTTGCTCATTGGTGTAACCTAATTTATCCAGCGACTTTGTTTTTTCTTCACCCGTTGCCAGAATACGCATCACCATATCAAAACCGCCATGCGCAGGCACACTGGCTAATCGCAACCGAATATCTTTACCACTCATTTTCAAAGGCATAGAGGCATCTTGTGGTACAAGCGGATTAAAATGCGACGTGGCATGATCCGTTTCTTTGTTAAAAGCTACTGAAGCAATTTCACGCCCTAATTTCTCTGCCCATTCTACAAAGACACGCAACTCGCCATGTTGACGCATGCGTATTTTGGTATATCCCGTACGAACTTGAATATGAATATCGCTGACATTCTGGCGAACCGCTTCAAACACCAATTCACGTAAGTGTCGTTGCTGATCACTAAAAGCAGAGGTTGTTTCACCCTTCGATTGCGCGCTGCCTGCGTCTATCTGACTACCTGCTAATAATAAGTCAATAAAATCATCCACAGCAGCATAGACTTGGCCTGGATAAATACCACGACTTATTAAGATAGATTTACAATTTTGTACAACGCGGGAAGTGGGATCAGAAGATAAAATGCTTCCACTTTTTAGTACAACAATATTACCTTGCTCCCTGCACCAACCAAACATTTCACTCATCACTTGGTCACTGGGATCCAAATCACGTGGTGTGGTAAGCACCTTGGTTTTTGTAATAGCTGCATATTGCGTTAAACCAGCCATACGCTCTTTGTCGTTGCTGCTGCCCTGATCCCGAGACGCCTCTTTTGTTTCTACCATAAGAGAACCGTTCCTTTAAACCTACCTAAACCTACCTAAGCAGATTTAGCGTTAAATTCCTGCTTCATCGCACCATAACTAATAGCAGCTTATGCTGCTATCCCG
>Ga0310813_10002052_pt1 | contig 12274 bp, 12 predicted proteins | sample YN3metagenome_FD_203086 | JGI IMG/M metagenome (GOLD analysis project Ga0310813, IMG submission 203086) | Soil microbial communities from experimental microcosm in Duke University, North Carolina, United States - YN3 | ecosystem: Engineered > Artificial ecosystem > Soil microcosm > Unclassified...
CGGTGACCGCCGCGATGGGGACCAAAAACGAGAAGGCGCTCTTGCGCAGGTGGAGGGCGCAGGCGAGCGCCATGCCGACCAGCGCCAGGACCGGTCTGGGCCCCAGCTCTCCCAGGCGCACGAAAGTGACCGGGTCGGCCACGACCAAGCCCGCGTTCTTGAGCCCGATGAAGGTGAGGAAGACGCCGATCCCGGCGCCGGCCGCCGAGCGCACGCCCTTGGGCATGGCCAGCGCCAGGTTCGCGCGCAGCGGGGTGGCCGAGACGGCGAGGAAGAGGACGCCGGACCAGAAGACGATGCCCAGCGCCGTCGGCCAGGGGATGTGGCGGCCGAGGATCAGGTTGAAGGTGAAGAAGGCGTTGACGCCCATCCCGGGCGCCACCGCGAAAGGCAGGTCGGCGTAGAGGCCCATCGCCAAGGTCATGACGAAGGAGAGGAGGACGGTGGCGGTGAGCACGCCGGAAAACGGCATCCCGGTGCCGTCGGTGCAGAGGATGGAGGGGTTCACCACCACGATGTAGGCCATGGTGAAGAACGTGGTGATCCCGGCGATCGCCTCGGTGCGCAGGTCTTTCACGTCGTGCTCTCCGACGGCGCTATGGTATCAAATCGAGGCTAACGGATTTCCAGGTAGGCGCTGCCGCCGCGGCGCATGGCGCTGAAGAGCACCGCGGGGCTCACCGGGCGGCCGGCCTCGCCGGTGCCGGAGTCGTTGATGTAGTAGACGGTGAAGCGCCCGCGCGCGTCCACCGCGCCGCCGGTGATGACGACGACGTGGTCGGTGCCCGCCCGGATCGCCTCCTCCGGGGCGTGGAACTCCTCGACGCGGCGTCCGTTCGTCCAGAGCTCGGGGGCGTGCACCGCGGCGATGAGCATGCGCCCGTCGCGCAAGGTCTCGTCGATCACGGCCTGGGAGACCTCCCGATGGCGGCGGTAGGGGATGCCGTGCTCCGTGAGGAGGCTGCCGATGTGGCCGCTGGGGGTCCCGTCGACCAGGCGGGCGCGGGCGCGGCCGGGGCTGCCGAAGTAGCCGGCCTCATAGGCGCGCTCAACCAGCCGCTCCTCGAAGGCCCGGCCCCGCAGGCCCTCGGGCGCCGCGCCCGCGAGCTGGATGATCTGCTGCTGGGTGACGATCCCGCAGGTTCCGCCGGTCTGACGATGGAGGACCGCGGCCGCGCCGACCGGGTTGCCCACGGTGCCGGCCTCGCCGGTCCAGCGGGCCAGGCGCAGCCGCCCCGCGGCCTCGCGCTCGGCGCCGTCCTGGCGCCGCATAACCGTTCCCGGCGAGAGCCAGGACACCGCGGTCCCGACGCCTTCGTGGACGGCCCAGCCCAACGGCCCGTTCAAGGCGCGGGCCTCGTCGCCGAGGCGCGGAAGGCGCGGCAGCTCCGCCAAGTCGCGCACGCCGACTCCCTCGAACCCGCCGCGCCGGACGGCGATCTCCAGGCCCAAGCTCGCGCGCAGGGCTTGGAGCCGGTCGCGCAAGGACGCCAGCCCCGCCGCGGCGGGATTGACCGCCTCGCGGTAGCGATCCCGAAACGCGACGAAGGGCGCGTTCGGCTGGTCGCCCGCCGTCTCGAGGCGATCGACCTCCAAGGTCATCTCGCGGTAGCTCGGCCAAAGGCCGGCGCCGGCCTCGCCCAGCTCGCGCAAGCGCCCGGCGAAGGCGAGGCGATCGGCCTCGCCGAGCTCGCCTCTCCCGCGCCGCTCGCGGACGTCGGCCTCGAGGGCGGCCGTCCGGCCGCTCAGGGAGTCGAGGCCGCGGAACAATTCCGAATATCGGCTCCGGAAGGCCCGCAGCCGCCACATCCCCTCCAGGGCCTGCGGGATGCGCTCGTCGAGGTGCCACTCGGTCAGCCCGAAGTCGTGGTCGAGGTTGCGGTCCTTGCCCGCCTGCGCGCGCGCGTCGGCCTCGAGGGCGGTGCGGCGCTCGCGCAGGGCGCTTCGCCGGGCGCGCAGGGGCGCCAAGGGGTCGCTCCGGTCGGCGGGGAATAGGATCGAGACGTCCCGCTCCACCCGGCCGCGCAGGGCTTCGATGTCCGTGCGCAGGGTCCCGATGTCGGCGATCAGAGGCGTCGCGGCCTCGCGAAAAGCCGCGAGGCCGGCGTCCTCGGCGCGAGCCGGGGCGCACAGGGCCAGGACGATCAGGGCGCCGGCAAGCTTCATGTCCCCAGTGTGCCTCGGAGCCCGTCCCGCCGCCTGAGCCTCCCGGCCCTCCCGTCGGGCCGGAGGACCCAGCGCCCCGGAAAAGCTAGAATCGGTCCATGCGCCAGATTCCGCCGGCGGGCATCAACCTCTTCCAGCTGATCTACATCCTGATCCGCGAGTACACCCAGAAGACCGGCCTGCCCCCGCTCAATCTCTCGCTGGGAAACCCGGACGGCATCCCCCCCCAGGCCATCCGCGAGCTCAAGGCCCGCTTCGCCCTAGACCCCGGCTTCGCCTATCACACCTACGCCGAGGACACGAACCTGCACGGCTTCGCCGAGGCGATGGTGGAGCTCCACGGCCGCATCCGGACCGAGGATTATCCCCATCTCAAGGCCCTGCCCATCCCCGGCATCAAGACCGCGAGCGCCCTGATCCCGCTGGCCTGCGGCCTGCACCTTCCCGACAAGAAGCGCCGCGAGCGCTTCCGCGTGGCCTCGAACCTCCCCGCCTACGACGTGATCGGCACCTGGTCGGACGGCTATCTCGGGGCGGAGCGCGTGGTCTGGCCGCTGAGCACGGAAGACAACATGCGCCTGAGCCTGGCGCGGCTCAAGGACGCTCTCGCGGCGCGCAAGCTCGAACGCGTGGACCTCGTCTTCACCATCCGGCCCGGCAACCCGGCCTCGGTGGGCGCCAAGCCCGAGGAGTGGAAGGAGCTCATCGAGTGGTGCCTCGAGCGCAAGACCCGCCTGGTCAACGACGCCGCGTACTCGGGCCTCGCCGACGAGCGCCACACGCCGCTCGCCGCCGTGGCCAAGGACTACCCCGAGCTCGAGTGGCTCGAGCTCTACTCGGTGAGCAAGACCTTCAACGACCCCGGCGCCCGCTTGGGAGCCCTCGTGGGCTCGCGGGACTTCGTCGAGGACTTCATCCTGGTCAAGGGCAACACCGAATCGGGCCCCGTGCCGGGGGTGATGGCGGCCTACGGCGAGTTCTTCAAGGACCGCGCCGTCGCGCGCAAGGCGATGGACGACCTGCGCGGGCTCTACGAGCGGCGCCTCGCCTACGTCATCCCGCGCCTGCGCGTGGCCGGCCTCCAGCCCGCCTGCACCACGGAGGCCGGCTTCTTCACGCTCTGGAAGGCGCCGCGGCGCGCGCTGGGACGCGACTTCTCGAAGGAGACGGCGCCGCACGAGGCCTTCAACCGCGCCGTGATCTCGGAGACCGGGATCGTGGGCGTGCACTTCCTGAGCCCGGGGCCCGCGGGCTCCGCGCAGCCCCTCATCCGCTACGCCGTCTGCACCGACGTCCTCGACCCCGGTTTCCAGAAGCGCTTCGAGGAGCAGCTGGAGCGCCTGAAGCCCGCCTACGCCTGACTCCTTGACTTCGAGCCGGGCCCGCCTTACACTCGTCCCTGCCGATGCCGCACAAGATCCTGATCATCGATGACAGCGGCGTCCTGCGCGACTTGATGCAGGATCTTCTGGTCTCCAAGGGATTCGAGGTCGAGTCCGCCCACGACGGCCGCTCCGGCATCTCGGCCTTCAAGAGCTTCCGTCCCGACTTGGTCCTGCTCGACCGCCAGCTCCCCGACGCGCGCGGCTCCGCCGTCCTCGAGAGCATCCGCAAGCTCGACCCCAAGGCCAAGGTGATCGTGCTCACCGGCTACGCCGACGCGGACGGCGAGCGCAAGTACCGCGCCCTGGGAGTCAAGCGCTTCCTCTCGAAGGGCATGGGCCTCTCCGCCCTGCTCGACATCATCGGCGCCCAGCTGGCCGCCCCGAGCGCGTGATGACGCCCCCTCGCAAGATCCTCATCGTGGACGACAGCGGAGTCCTGCGCGAGTTGCTCCAGGACGCCCTCTCCTCGAACGGCTACGCCGTGCGCGGCGCGCCCGACGGCGAGTCCGGCTTCGCCGCCTTCCAGGACTTCAAGCCCGACCTGGTCCTCCTGGACCGCGAGCTCCCGGACGCGGCCGGCTCCGACGTCTTCAAGCGCATCCGGGCGCACGAACCCACGGCGAAGGTCATCGTGTTCACGGGCCACGCCGACGCGGACGGCGAGCGCAAATACCGGAGCCTGGGCGTGGCCGGATTCTTCTCCAAGAGCCTGGGCCTGGCCGCGCTCCTGGGCGCGATCAAGCAGGCGCTCTCCTAAAATTAGTAAGATCGCCGTGATGTCCGCCGATATCGTCCGCCGGACCTTGGACGAGGTGCGCGCCCTCTATCGCCGCCCCCTCCTCGACCTCGTCTTCGAGGCCGCCGGGACCCACCGCGCCCACCACGCCGCCGACGAGGTCCAAGTCTGCACCCTCCTTTCCATCAAGACCGGCGGCTGCCCCGAGGACTGCGGCTACTGCCCCCAGTCCGCGCACCACGCCGCGCCGGTGAAGACCGAGCCCTTGATGGAGGTCTCCGCCGTCTTGGCCGAGGCGCGCAAGGCCAAGGAAGCCGGCTCGACGCGCTTCTGCATGGGCGCGGCCTGGCGCGAGGCGACGGACGGCCCCGAGTTCGACCGGGTGCTCGAGATGGTCCGCGGCGTGCGCGCCTTGGGCCTCGAGGCCTGCGCCACCTTGGGCATGCTCACCCCCTCCCAGGCCGAGCGCCTGGCCGAGGCGGGCCTGAGCGCCTACAACCACAACCTCGACACCTCGAAGGACTACTACGGCGAGATCATCGGCACGCGGACCTACAAGGACCGCCTGGAGACGATCGCGAACGCCTCCCGGGCCGGCATCTCGGTGTGCTGCGGCGGCATCCTGGGCATGGGCGAGACCGAGGACGACCGCATCAAGCTCCTGCACACCCTGCAGGCCCTCGACCCCCAGCCCGAGAGCGTGCCCATCAACGCCCTCGTCCCCGTCGACGGAACGCCCCTGGAGAAGCGCGCCCCCATCGACCCCTTCGACTTCGTGCGCGCCATCGCGGTCGCGCGCATCCTCATGCCCCGCGCCATGGTGCGCCTGAGCGCGGGCCGGCTGTCCCTGAGCCCCGAGGCGCAGGCCCTGGCGTTCCTCGCCGGCGCCAACTCCATCTTCGCCGGGGACAAGCTCCTCACCACCCCGAACCCCGGCTGGTCCATCGACGAGCGCCTGCTGGGGTCCTTGGATTTGAAGCGCCGGGAGCCCTGTGCCGAGCCTGCGGGAGCGGCTGGACCGCGAGCTGGGCGCGCTTAGCGCCCAGAGCCGCCTGCGCGAGCCGACCGCGGCCCGCGGGCTGGACTTCGCCTCGAACGACTACCTGGGCTTCGCCTCGCATCGCGCGCTCGCCGCGGCCGTTCAAGACGCCCTGGCGCGCGGAGTCCCGGTGGGCGCGGGAGGCTCCCGCCTCCTGCGCGGAAACCACCCCGAGCACGAGGCCCTGGAGGCCGAGGCCGCGCCCTTCTTCGGCGCCGAGCGCGCCGTCTACTTCGGCTCGGGCTTCGACGCCAACCTGGCCCTGTTCTCGACCCTGCCCACGCGCCATGGAGCGGTGATCCTCGACGAGCGCGTCCACGCGAGCGTCAAGGAGGGCGCCCGCGCCGGCTTCGCGCGCAAGCTCGCCTCCCGCCACAACGATCCGGCCTCCTTCGACGCCCTGGCCCGCCGGGCCCGGGCCGAGGGCGCGCGCGACCTGACCTTCGCGGTGGAGGGGCTCTACAGCATGGACGGCGACGCCGCTCCGCTCCGGGAGCTCGCGGAGATAGCCCGCCGGCACGAGGCCCTTCTCGTCGTCGACGAGGCCCACGCCACCGGCGTCCTGGGAGCGCGGGGGCGGGGCGCCGCCGAGGAGCTCTCCAAGGAAAATCTCGTCACCCTCCACACCTGCGGCAAGGCTCTGGGCGCCTCCGGGGCGCTCCTGTGCGGGCCGGCCCCGCTCGTTCGCCTGCTTCAGTCGACGGCCCGCCCGTTCCTGTACTCCACGGCGCCCTCTCCCCTCATGGCCGCGGTCGTCCGCCGCGCCTTGGCCCTGCTCGATGAGGAGCCCGAGCGCCGCGACCGCCTGCGCCGGCTCTGCGCCCTCGCGTCCGAGCTCCTGCCAGCCAAGACCGGCGCGCCCATCGTTCCCGTCGTCCTCGGCGACGACGCCCGCGCCCTCGAGGCCTCCCGCCGCCTGCGCGACGGCGGCTTCGACGTGCGCGCCGTGCGCCCCCCCACCGTGCCCGAAGGGACGGCGCGGCTGCGGATCTCCATAAATTGCGAGCGCACGCCCGAGGAGCTGCGCGCGCTCGCGGCCGCGCTGCGGGAGGTCCTGCGTGCCTGAGGCCTTCGTCGTCGCCGGGACGGACACCGGCGTGGGCAAGACCGTCTTCGCCGCGGGGCTCGTCCAGGCCTTGGACGGCTGCTACTGGAAGCCCGTGCAATCGGGCCTGGAGGAAGTCGATTCCGAGACCGTGCGCCGCCTGAGCGGCCTGAGCGCGGAGCGCGTCCTTTCCGAGCGCTACCGCTTGAGCCGCCCGCTCTCGCCCCATCGCGCCGCGGAGCTGGACGGAACGTCGGTCGACCCGGCCCGGCTCGCGCGCCTGCCGGACACGGATCGTCCGCTCGTCGTGGAGCTGGCCGGCGGGCTTCTCGTCCCTCTGACGAGGAGCGTTCTCCAGATAGACCTCCTCGCCGGCTGGGGCGCGCCCGTCATCCTGTGCGCGCGCACCGCTCTCGGCACGATCAACCACAGCCTTCTGTCGCTCGAAGCCCTGCGCGCGCGCCGAGCGACCGTAGCCGGCATCGCCTTCATCGGCGACGCCAACGAGGACTCGGAGCGGACCATCTGCGATCTCGCCCGCGTCCCGCGCCTGGGCCGCCTGCCGCGCCTGGCCGAGCTCGACGCCCGGACGCTGCGCGCCGCCTTCGCCGCGGGGTTCCGTCTGGACCAGCTCAAGGCGGTGTCCGCATGAAGACCGCCGTCCGCGCCGACGCCCTCTGGCGCCCCTACACCCAGCACGCTTTGGCCGACGAGCCGTTGGCGGTCTCCGGCGCCTCGGGCTCGACCCTCGTCCTCGAGGACGGGCGCCGCCTCTTCGACGCCGTCTCCTCCTGGTGGGTGACGCTCCACGGGCACGCGCACCCGAAGATCGCGGCCGCGGTGGCCGAGCAGGCCGGGCGGCTCGAGCAGGCGCTGTTTGCCGACTTCACGCACGAGCCCGCGCGCCGTCTGGCCGAAGGCCTCCTCGAGATCGCGCCCGCGGGCCTCTCGCGCGTATTCCTCTCGGACGACGGCTCCACCGCGGTCGAGGCGGCGCTCAAGATGGCCGTCGGCCACTGGGCCGCGCTCGAAGGCGCCTACCACGGCGACACGTTCGGCGCCATGTCGGCCAGCGCGCGCGGGACCTTCACCGCGCCCTACGCCTCCATGCTCTTCGACGTCCTGCGCCTGCCGCTGCCGGTCGACGACGCCGCCGCGCGGGAATGCCGCCGCCTGCTCGAGCCCCAGGCGGGGCGGCTCGCCGCCCTGATCGTCGAGCCCTTGGTCCTGGGCGCGGCGGGCATGCGCATGTACCCGCCGCGCGCCTTGGCCGAGCTGCGGCGCGTTTGCTCGGAGCTCGGCATCCTATTTATCGCCGACGAGGTGATGACCGGTTTCGGGCGCACCGGGACCATGTTCGCTTGCCAGGCGGCGGACGTCTCGCCGGACATCCTCTGCTGCTCCAAGGGCATCACCGGCGGCTTCCTGCCGCTGGGCGCGACCTTGGCGACGGAGGAGGTCTTCTCATCCTTCCTCTCCGAGGACCGCGCGCGCACCTTTTTCCACGGCCACTCCTACACCGGAAACCCCATCGCCTGCGCCGCGGCCGTCGCGAGCCTCGAGGTGTTCAAGACCGAGCCCGTCCTGGAGCGGATCGCGCGCATCGGCGCCGCGCACGAGCGCCACCTCGCCCGGTTCGCGGAGCGGCCCGAGGTCGCGCAGGTCCGCCGCCGCGGCACGATCGCCGCGATCGAGCTCGCCGCCTCGGACGCCGGCTACTTGAGCGGGCTGGGACCGCGCCTGCGCCGCTTCTACATCGAGCGGGGCGTCTACCTTCGCCCCCTCGGCAACGTCGTCTACATGATCCCCCCTTACTGCTCCACCGAGGAGGAACTCGCCCATGCCTACCGCGTCATCGAAGAATCTCTGGCGCTCCTTGCGCGTTGACCAAGGCCCCTCCCGGCCCGAGAAGGAGACGCGGGCGCTTCTTACGGAGCTCTGCCGCAAGCATCCGCTCCACGCGCGCCTCCTGAACACCTTCTCCTGGATGGAGCACGTCGGCAGCCGGAAGATCTTGCTGAGCCAGAGCGGCGCGGCGATGAGCGAGGACGTCCTCCGGCACCTCGCGGAGGAGGCGCGCCACGCCCACTTCTTCCGCAAGGCCGCGGAGCGGGTCTCGGCGCGCGGCATGGATTACTCCGAGGGCGACACCTTGGCCCGCGCCTCCTCGCGCGGCTATCTGGAGCGCCTGGACGCGGCCATCGCCCGGGAGCTGGGCAAGGAGCGCCCGCTCGCCTACCGCTACGTGACCTTGGCCATCGAGCTGCGCGCGGAATGGCTCTACAAGATCTACGAGGAGGTCCTGCGCTCCGAGGGCGTCGCGCTGACCTTGAGCTCCGTCCTCTCCGAGGAGGAGGCGCACCTGCGGGAGATGGACGACGTCCTGCGCGAGACCGATCCCGCCTACGGCCCGCGCCGGCAGGTATTCGAGGCCCTGGAATCGCGCCTCTTCGAGCGCTGGCTGGGCGCGGTCCGCCAGGCCGCCTTTCCGGTGGTGCCCGCGCGGGCCCAGTGGACGCTCCTGTGAGCCGCGAGCCCCTGCGCCTCGCTCCAACGGCGATAAATCTCGCCTACAACGACCCGGAGGAGAACCTGCGCCGCATGGACGCCGCGATCGCGGCGCGCGTGGCCAAGGCGCCGGAGGTCGCGCGCGACTCCTTGCTCTTCGTCTTCCCCGAGCTGACGCTGACCGGCTTCGTCACCAAGGCTCCCAAGGCCCAGCGCCTCGACCCGCCCGACGCGGCGATCTCCGGCCTCTTCGCTTTGGCCAAGAAGCACGGCGTCGGCCTCGTCGCGGGATTTCCCGAGCGCGGCGAGGGCAAGCCCCGGAACTGCCTCGTCTTGATCGGGCCGGACGGGCGCCTGGTCTCGGCCTATCGGAAGATGCACCTCTTCACCGTGGGCGACAATCCCGAGTCGGCCAACTACGCCGCGGGAGACGAGGCCGTCCTTTGCGAGTACCGGGGCTGGAAGGTGGGCCTCGCGGTGTGCTTCGACGTGCGCTTTCCCGCCCTCTTCCAAGAATACGCCAAGGCCGGCGCGGACCTCGTCGTGGTCTCGGCCTGCTGGATCGGCGGGCCGCACAAGAGCGAGCAGTACCGGACTCTGAACTCGGCCCACGCTATACTGGCCCAAGCCTTCGTCGCCGCCGTGAACCAGTCGGGCAAGGACCCGCACTACGAGTACGACGGGGCCGAGTACGTGTTCTCCCCCTTCGGCGACGCGCTCTACGCCGGAGAGCCCTGCCTGCTCGATCCCGAGCGCTTGTCCGCGGTCCGGCGCATGCGGGTGCGCTCCGCCGACCGCGAGCGTTATCCCCTAAAGACGGGCTAGGGCCAAAAGGCCTAGCTTGCGGAGAGCCGAAAAGCTCAGGAAGACTTGAGCCCGGCCGGCAATACTGAGGCATGAGCATCGAAACCCGTTCGCGCCTGATGACCGTGGGCTTCGGCGTCACCCTGGCCTACGGGATGGCCGTATCGGTCCTGCTCGTGCGCACGCGCCAAGACCTCGCCGCGTATCAGCGGGGAGCACTCTCGATCCTCGCCCAGAAGATCGAGGAGCATAACTCGGCGGGCCAGCTCCAGAGGATGGAGGAGCTCGGGCTCATCGACGCGCTCAACGACCCCCACGCCGCCCGCGGCGGACGCTAGCCTCTAAGAAGCGCGTCCCAGGACGCCGAGAGCGCCTGGCGGGCCGCCGTCACCCACTCCGTCCGCGCGCCCAGGTCCTGGGCCAGCGCGTCCCACGCCGGGTCGCCGGGCGCTCCGGCGTAGTCCGGAAGACGGACGTCCCCTTCGACGGCCGCGGCCTTCCCCCGGGAATGAGCCGCCTCCTCGCGGTAAGCGTCGCGAAAGGAAGTCCCCGCGGCCACCCGCTCCAGCGCGCGGTGGACCGCAAGAGTCTCGGAGGTCAACGCCCTGCGGCAGGCGTCCTCGTCCACCGTCAGCGCCGCGGGAATCCGGCCCGCCATGTCCGCCAGCTGGCGGGCGCACTCGAGCGCGGCCACGAGCGGCCCCTTGGTCAATTGGTAGTCGCGGTGGTAGCCCGAGGGCAGCTGGCCGAGGGCCAGGATCTGCGAGACCCAGCCCGGAAACAGCGCCGCCCGGGCCCGCGTCAGCTCGACCACGTCGGGGTTGCGCTTCTGCGGCATGAGGCTCGAGCCGGTGGTGAAGGCGTCGGCCAGCTTCATGAAGCCGAACTCGGAGGTGGTAAACAGCGAGAGGTCCCAGGCCAGGACGCCGATGTCCCGCGCCAAGAGGGCCAACGCCGAGACCGCGGCGCCCTCGACCCGCGGGCGCGCGCTCTGCACCCGCAAGGTGTTCCGCTGGACCCGGGAAAACCCCAGGAGCTTCGCCGTGTACTCGCGGTCGAGGGCCAGCGGCACGCCGAAGCCCGCGGCGCTGCCCAGCGGGCAGGCGTCGGCCTCCTCGAAAGCGTGCTCCAGGCCCCGCGCGCCCTCGAGCAGCGCCTCGACGTGCGAGGCCGCCCAGTGGCCCACGGTCGTGGGCATGGCGCGCTGCAGATGGGTGTAGCCCGGCATCAGGACCTTGCCGTGCTTGCGGCCGAAGCCGGCCCACGCCAGGGCGGCCGCGACCGAGAGGCGATGGATCTCCAGGAGGGCGTCCTTGACGTAGAGGCGCAGGTCCGTCTGCACCTGGTCGTTTCGGCTGCGCCCCGTGTGGATGCGCTTTCCCGCCTCGCCCACTTGCGTCGTCAGGAAATGCTCCACGGCGGTGTGGATGTCCTCCTGGTCGCGACGGATCTTGAAGGAGTCCTTCGAGCTCCAGAGCTCGCCCAGGGCCCCGCGCAGGGCGGCGTGCTCGTCCTTCGAGAGCAGGCCCAGCTTCGCGAGGCCGGCGGCGTGGGCCAGGCTGCCCAGGACCTCGTAGGGCAGGAGCCGCGCGTCCAGCGCGGGGTCGTCGCCGACCGTGTACGCCTCGACGGCCGCGTCCAAGGAGGAGTCCGTCTGCCAAAGTTTCACGCGAGATACCCCCGGATCAATTTCTCATAGAAAGCCGCGCCGGCCTCGAGCTCGTCCGTCGTGACGTACTCGTCGGGCGTGTGCGAGCGCCGCGAGTCGCCCGGGCCGACCTTCACCGCCGGCGTGCCGTTCAGGAAGACCCAATCGGAGACGGTCGGCGAGCCGAAAGCCTTGGCCCCGGGATTGGCGTCCAAGGCCGCGCGCACGATGGGATGGCCGGGGTCCACGTCCCGCGCCTTGAGCCGCTCCGAGCGCACCCGCACCTCGCCCTCGACGGCGGCCCTCACCGCCGCGGTCAGCTCCTCGCTCGAGTAGCCCGGGGTGGTGCGGATGTCCACCACCGTGGTGCAGAGGTCCGGGATCACGTTGTGGCGCTTGCCGCCGGAGATCTGGGTGACCGCGAGGCTGGGCCGGCCGAGCTGGGGGTGCTCCCGGTCGAAGCGGAGCTTGCCCAAGGCCAGGACGTCGCGCGCCGCCTTCTCCACCGCGTTGTCTCCCCCGCCCCAGGCGGCGTGGGCCGAGCGCCCGCGCGCGGTGATCTCCAGGAGAAGCAGGCCCTTCTGGGCGACGGCCGGCTGGAGTCCGGTGGGCTCGCCGATCACGGCGGCGTCGGGCTTGGGAAGCTCCTTGAGGAGCGCCTCGAGGCCCTGCCCGGAGGTCTCCTCCTCGCAAGTCGCGGCCAAGAGGACCCGGCCCCGGGGCGCGCCCTGGGCGAAGGCCCGGGCCGCGCCCGCGACCATCGCCGCGAGGCAGCCCTTGGCGTCGTTGGCGCCGCGTCCGTAGAGCCTGCCGCCCTCGATGCTCCCGCCCAGGGGCTCCTTGGTCCAGCCCTCGCCCACCGGCACGGTGTCGGTGTGGGAGTTGAGGAGCAGGAGCGGGCCGGAGTCTCCGAGCATCGTCCAGAGGTTCTTGCCCGAAACCT
>Ga0310813_10002053_pt1 | contig 12271 bp, 6 predicted proteins | sample YN3metagenome_FD_203086 | JGI IMG/M metagenome (GOLD analysis project Ga0310813, IMG submission 203086) | Soil microbial communities from experimental microcosm in Duke University, North Carolina, United States - YN3 | ecosystem: Engineered > Artificial ecosystem > Soil microcosm > Unclassified ...
GGAAGCACTAGCCGACGCGCAAAGCCTTGCGGTCGGCCGCGACAATCAATACATCGAACCGGTTCATCTGCTTGCCGCACTGGTCGCGCAGGCGGACGGCTCGGCGCGCTCGCTGCTGTCGCGCGCCGGCGTGCACGTGCAGGCGCTGCAAACCGCGTTGAACGATGTGATTACGCGGCTGCCGCAGGTGCAGGGCACCGATGGCAACGTGCAGATCGGCCGCGAGCTCACGGGCCTGCTGAATCAGGCCGACAAGGAAGCGCAGAAGCTTAACGACACCTATATCGCGAGCGAAATGTTCCTGCTCGCGGTGGCCGACGACAAGGGCGATGCCGGGCGTCTTGCGCGCGAACACGGCTTGAGCCGCAAGTCGCTCGAAGCGGCGATCGTCGCGGTGCGCGGCGGCTCGCAGGTGCACAGCCAGGATGCGGAAAGCCAGCGCGAGGCGCTGAAGAAATACACGATCGACCTGACCGAGCGCGCGCGCGCCGGCAAGCTCGACCCGGTGATCGGCCGCGACGACGAAATCCGCCGGTCGATCCAGATCCTGCAACGCCGCACCAAGAACAATCCGGTGCTGATCGGCGAACCGGGCGTCGGCAAGACGGCGATCGTCGAAGGACTCGCGCAGCGCATCGTCAACGGCGAGGTGCCGGAAACGCTGAAGGGCAAGCGCGTGCTGTCGCTCGATATGGCGGCGCTGCTGGCCGGCGCGAAATATCGCGGCGAGTTCGAGGAGCGGCTGAAGGCGGTGTTGAACGACATCGCGAAGGACGAAGGCCAGACCATCGTCTTTATCGACGAAATCCATACGATGGTCGGCGCGGGCAAGGCCGAAGGCGCGATGGACGCGGGCAACATGCTGAAGCCGGCACTGTCGCGCGGCGAACTGCATTGCGTCGGCGCGACCACGCTCGACGAGTACCGCAAGTACATCGAGAAGGACGCGGCGCTGGAGCGGCGCTTCCAGAAGGTGCTGGTCGACGAGCCGTCGGTGGAGGCGACCATCGCGATCCTGCGCGGCTTGCAGGAGCGCTACGAACTGCACCACGGCGTCGATATCACCGACCCGGCGATCGTCGCGGCCGCGGAGCTGTCGCATCGTTACATCACCGATCGTTTCCTGCCGGACAAGGCAATCGATCTGATCGACGAAGCCGCGTCGAAGATCAAGATGGAAATCGATTCGAAGCCGGAAGAGATGGACCGGCTCGACCGCCGCCGCATCCAGCTGAAGATCGAGCGCGAAGCGGTGAAGAAGGAAAAAGACGAAGCGTCGCAAAAGCGTCTGCAACTGATCGAGGAAGAAATCCAGCGGCTCGACCGCGAATATTCGGATCTCGAAGAAATCTGGACCGCGGAAAAAGCCGCGGTTCAAGGCAGCGCGCAGCTGAAGGAAGAGATCGAGAAGACGCGTGCCGAAATCGCCCGCCTGCAGCGCGAGGGCAAGCTGGAGAAGGTCGCCGAGCTGCAGTACGGCAAGCTGCCGCAGATCGAAGCGCGACTCAGGCAGGTCACGCAGGCCGAAGCGGCGGAGCAGAACAATCCGACGCGTCCGCGTCTGCTGCGCACCCAGGTCGGTGCGGAGGAAATCGCCGAAGTGGTGTCGCGCGCGACTGGCATTCCGGTATCGCGGATGATGCAGGGCGAGCGCGAAAAGCTGCTGCAGATCGAAGAGAAGCTGCATCAGCGCGTGGTCGGCCAGGACGAGGCGATCAGTGCGGTGGCCGATGCGATTCGCCGCTCGCGCGCGGGGCTGTCCGATCCGAATCGTCCGTACGGCTCGTTCCTGTTTCTCGGCCCGACCGGCGTCGGCAAGACCGAGCTATGCAAGGCATTGGCCGCGTTCCTGTTCGATTCGGAAGAGCACCTGATCCGCATCGACATGAGCGAGTTCATGGAAAAGCACAGCGTCGCGCGGCTGATCGGCGCGCCGCCGGGCTACGTCGGCTACGAGGAAGGCGGCTATCTGACCGAAGCGGTGCGCCGCAAACCATATAGCGTGATCCTGCTCGACGAGATCGAGAAGGCGCATCCGGACGTGTTCAACGTGCTGCTGCAGGTGCTCGACGACGGCCGCATGACCGATGGCCAGGGCCGCACCGTCGACTTCAAGAACACGGTGATCGTGATGACGTCGAACCTCGGCTCGCAGGTAATCCAGTCGATGGTCGGCGACTCGCAGGAAGCGGTGAAGGACGCGGTGTGGGAAGAAGTGAAGCTGCATTTCCGCCCCGAGTTTCTGAACCGGATCGACGACGTGGTGGTGTTCCATGCGCTCGACCGCGCGAACATCCAGTCGATTGCGAAGATCCAGCTGGAGCGGGTGCACGAGCGACTGGCGAAGCTCGATATGCAGCTGGTCGTATCCGATGACGCGCTCGAGCTGATCGGCAAGGCCGGCTACGATCCGCTGTTCGGCGCGCGGCCGCTGAAGCGCGCAATCCAGCAGGAGATCGAGAACCCGGTGGCCAAGCTGATTCTGGCCGGCAAGTTCGGACCGAAGGACGTGATTCCGGTCGACGTGCAGAACGGCAAGCTGGTGTTCGAGCGGGTCGTGCACTAAGCGGCCGCGGCACGCGCTCAGCAGCGGCGCGCTGGGCCGCAAGACGGCAAGACGGGCAACGAAGCGATTCGTTGCCCGTTTTTTTGCGCGCGCATCCGTGCCGTGTCTGCGAAGCAATGCAATGAATAGACAGCGCCTTACATGGACGCGCGTTGCATAGCATGACGCTGTCCAGTCTCTCCGCATGCAGGCGACGCACGCGTGAGGTGGCGTGTTTCGTTGCGCTGCGGCTGGCGAAGTCCATCATTCGACGCTCGAACCCGTTTGGGAGCCACACTCAGGAGCTGCGATGCATATACCGTTCGCGCACGACCTGCTGGTTCATTTTTTCGGTAGCCCCGAGAGTCACGCGAGCGTACCGCCACGCATCGGGCTCGGCCCGCCCGCGGCCGCCGTCGCGCAGCATGCTGCGCGAGTCGCCAACCGTTTGCATGCGCAACCAGTTGGCGTAGCCGTTGGCACCAGCAGTCGGCACGTGACCGGTTTGATCGTACCGGCCCGTTCGCATGCGCCGGTCGACGAGAATTCGTCCACCGGGTGCTGGGTGCATCACGACGGCGTGGGGTTGCAAGGCGGTTCGGATCGTGGCGACGACGGCGCGCGACACGTGGAGCGGCAACGCTTGCAAGCGAAGCAGACACAGCTCGACCAAAAACTTGCCGAGCTCGCGGGCGTGCGCACGACACTGCAAGCATCGATTGCGCACGAACAGCGTGCCGTCGACGCGGCACGGCAGCGGGTCGAGGTCCACCGATACGGCCTGCGCGAGGCCACCCGATTGTTCGACGAACTCGACGGCAAGCGCCGGCAAGGCGAAGCCGGGCTCGATGCGGTACTCGCCACGCAAGCCAACGAGATGCGCGGCTGGCAGCGCGACCTGGACGGCGCCGAGCGGGAAAGCGGCGAGCGGTCGCGCGCCGCGCTGCAACTCGCCGATACGCTAAGGCAGGTTGAAAGCGACATCGACAGGCTACGGGCGGAACACGCGGAGGTGCACCGTTCGCTGCAACGTCTGTGACGGGCACGAGCCAGCACGCGGTTCGGCGAGCGATGGCACGCGCGCCGCTATGCAATCCGTGGGTATTGCCGCAGTGCCGTCGGCCCTGCCTATCATCGAACCTGTCGATCCGCGGTGGCGGCGTCGAGCGGAAACCGCCAAGGTTCGCCGGTCGCGCCGCGGTACATCGTTTGACGAACGCCGGTAACTTCCAGTGAATCAGGCCGCGACATGCACTCATATTTTGTCCACGAAGCGATCGAGCATTTTCCCGCGCCTTCAGCGGCGCAGCCGCCGGCAACTGAAGTGTCGGCGGTGAGTCCGCTGCCGGCGCGCCCGCCACTGCGGCTGCCAACGGTCGAAGCGGGCCGCTCTGCGCCTGGCGCTGGCGGCTCTGCGCCGGCGGGCCGAAGCGCCGGCATCGCAGCGCAACGGCACACGCTGCTGACGGCGACAGCGGTACCCGAAGACAGCGCGCAACGCCCCCAGCAAATGCACATGGCGCTGCAGACATCGATGCAGACGGCGCAAAGCGCGCGCGACGCGGCGCAGCGACAGGTCCGGTCACGCGAAGCACGCATACGCGGCGCGGAGGATTGGTACGACCGCCTGAAGTCGCGGCAGCAGCAAGGCGAGGCGGGGCTTGGCTACCTGCTGCGGATGCAGCAGCGCGAACTGCGCGAGTGGCGCAGCGGCCTGCAGCAGGCAAGAGATCAGTTGCACTACCGGGAGGGCGCGCTAGCCGCATACGCGGACATGCTGCGCCTTGCCGAACCACACCTGCAGCAACCGAAGAGGGAACCGACCGATGTGGACCAGCCGCTTCAACATGACTAACCCGCGGGCGCCCGAGGGCGCCGGGCATCTTCCGGGATCCGAACCGCCGGTACGGCAGATGCCGCAAACCGTGCAGAACCTGCGAACCTTCCCACCGACGCCTGGGCCGAGCGCTGGCAGTGCGGCTGTATTGTCTGCGATCCGCCACCCGGTGGCGCCGGAGGCTGCGCATCATCCGGCGCTTGCATCTACACCTGCGCCTGCGCCTGCATGGCCGGAACACTACGCGCTCGACATGAGGCCGTCCTTCCAGCCTGCCGTATCGTTTCACCCCGGTACCTTTGCGATCGCCGGCAATCCGAACCAGTGGATACTGCGCGATGACAAAGCGTATCGGGTCGTGCCAGATACCCGGAATGCCACCTATGCGATCGTCGATTGGCGCAATCCGCGTAGCGCGCCGTATCCGGTCCGCTACGACCGCGCGAGCGGCGAGTGGTCTTATTACGCCGCGGCGCAGCCTGGCGCGTCCGGGGTGGCGCGGCCCCGCGCCAGTCGCGAAAGCGATGTGCAGGAGATACTCGGCCATCTTTCGATGCAAGACCTGTTGCTGGAACAACGGCAGATGCTCGCCTCGAGATCGGGTATCCAGTACCTGGAGAACGAGCGGGCTACTGCGCGCGACCTGACGAAGGCGCGACGCGCGTTCGGCAACGCGCTGCGTCGAGCGGCGCAAGGTGGCGTGCGGGAGCGGCGCGAACTTGGCGCACAGCGCGATGAACTACGTGCGCTGCAGCGCGCGGCGGCTGACGCGCGTGCCGTGTATCGAGGCTTTATCCGGCTGCAGCCGGCCTTGAATCTGCAGCGGCAGCGGTACGAGGTGTGGCGTGTCGCGCACGAGCTCACCGGCACAAGGCCTCGTACCGACACCCGAACGCAGTGGCCCGCGCCGCCCGCGACCGCACTCGACGGCGCCGCCACGACGGGCGGCACGCGAGACCGGGCCGCCCACCATGCGGCGGCGAGCGGTGATGCGCAGCGAGGTGCCGCGACGCTGCCCGGTGCCGGCGAACGCGCTGCGTAGCCCGCCGGCCGGCCGCGTGCCGCGGCGCCGCTTTAAGCCTGTTTCAGGTGCGCATCAGGTGCGCATCAGGGCCGCTTCAGGCACATGCAGGCGCCCCATCACGCGCACTTCGCGCACACCTCGCTACGCGTTGCGATTCCCGCCAAACAGCCCGGAAAGTGCGCCGAGCGCACCGGCCAGGTTCGACGTATCGAGCTTGCCGTCCGCGGGTACTTCGCCGTTCGGCGTAGCGGCGTCGACCACGTGCGGCAATACCTGCGACAGCAGCCCGGTGACCTGCTCGGGCTCGACGCCGACTTTCGCCGCGAGGTTCGTGACGGTTTCCGACCCGAGCACGTTGTGCAGCGTATCAGCGCTGATCGCCTTGTTTTCGCCGGTGCCGATCCACGAACTGATGATGTCGCCGGCGCCGTTTTCGCGGAAGCGCTGGATCAGGCCGTTCAGCCCGCCCGGCTGGTTGTTGATGAACTCGAGTGCGCTCGCAATGAGCGCCTGCTGGCTGCCGCCGCCCTCGGGCGATTTGCCGAACAGGGATCCGATCGTGTCGAGTAGGCTCATGACAGTCTCACTTGAAGAGAAGGGCCGGCACACGAAGCGCGGACCGGCGATGAACACGCCGCGTGCCGCGCGGCTCCGGACAACTCGTGGTCGTTGCGTGCGCAACGACCGGCACAAGGAACGACGATGCACGCCGCGTAGCAGGGCAGCCAGCCGCGTCCGGCGCACTGCGCGGCCGACTGTGCGACGGATGGCATCGGTGCGCATCCGTCGCGTGAATCCGGTGACGCTTATCGGTGGCCGCTGCGCTTCGCGTGCAACGCGCAATGGCAACGCAGGTTTCGCTGCGGCGCTGGCCTCGCATGCCGACGCGCGGCGCTGCGGCCGGCGGTGCCCAGGCAACCCCGCACGCGCCGCTCAGGCGCCCGATGCGGCCGGCGCCGAGGCGGCGGCCTTGCTCTTTTTCTTCTTCGACGACTTGCTGTCCGACGCGGCGGCGGGCGCACTGGCCATCGCGGCGTCGGCGCTGGCCGCCGGGGCCGGCTTGGTCGTTTTGGCGGTAGACGACTTCGGCGTCTTCGCGGCGCCCGACGGCGGCGCGCCCGAGCCGTTGATGGTCAGGCCCGCGGCTTCGAGATTCTTGACGGATTTCGGCCCGATGCCTTTGACGCGCGCCGCCAGATCGTCGGCGTCCTTGAACGGGCCGTTTTTCGTGCGCTCGTCGATGATGGCTTTCGCGTGGACGGGGCCGATGCCCTTGACCGATTCCAGCGCCGCCTGATCGGCGGTATTCACTTCGACGGCCGCCGCGAGACCCGCGGCGAGCGTCAGAACCAGCGCAAGACAAAGCATCCAGAGCTTCTTCAACATGACAGGGCACTCCATTGAGGGCAAGACAGCCGGGAACGGACTACGTATCCAGTCAGAAAGCGCTGCGTCAAGCATAGAACACTTTGTGCGTCATTATTGCGAAAACGGTATGGCAACTGCGGTTTATGCGCCAATACGCATACAAAGCAGGGTTTTCGCGCACTGCGCGGTCAATCTTTCGCCTGATCTTTCGCTGCGCGCGGCGCCGCTTGCAAACCTGCGTCCGCGCGCGCAGGCGCGGCCACACGCACGGCTGCGCCGCGCACTTCGAAGTGCACGATATCGGTGCTGAGGCCGTCCGCATCGACCAGTTCGAGAACGTGGCGGCCCGGCCACGGCGGCCATAACACGCGAGGCGCGCGGCCCAGCGGTTTGCCGTCGAGCCGCCACTGGCTGTGCTCGGACGCGCCGCTCGCGCGCTCGAAAGCAATCCGCTGACGCGTTGCCGGGATATCCGGATCGAGCGCGAACAGCGTGCCGTCGGTCGGCGCACCGATGCGGGCCGCGCCGTTCGATGCGATCGACGAGCGGGACGATGCTGCCGCGGACGGGCTGCTGTGCGACGCTTCAGCCGCGCTGCGCGCGTCGGCGGCGAGCGCGATGGTCTGCATCTGCGTGCCGCGCAGAAACCACTCGTCGCGCGCCGGTTCGACGGCACGCTCGAAGGCGATGTGCGTGCGCACCACACCGGGCGGCGGCGCCGGCGGCGTGCTCGGCACCTGCCGGTGCAGATAGGCGGCCACGGCCGCCCATACCGGCGCCGCGCCGCTCACGCCTGACACGTCCCACATCGGTGCGCCGTCCGCATTGCCGACCCACACGCCGACCGTATAGCGCGATGTGAAGCCGATCGTCCAGTTGTCACGCATGTCTTTGCTGGTGCCGGTCTTGACCGCCGAAAAGAAGCGCGTGGCGAGCGGACTGTCGAAGCCGAAGGTGCGCGTGCGCGCGTTGTTGTCGGCGAGTACGGTGGTCACGATAAAGCTCGCATCGGCGCTGAACACGCGGCGCGCGGTGGCTTGCGGCGGCGCCTTGCGCGCGCCGGCCGGATGCGGCACGACATCGAAGGTGGGGGTCGCGAGCCCCTGGTTGGCGAGCGCGCGATACGCATTGGTCAGCGACAACAGCGTCACGTCGGCGCTGCCGAGCGCGAGACTGAAGCCGTAGTAATCACCGCTCTGGTCGAGCGGCAGGCCGAGCGCGACCAGCGTACTGGCGAAGCGGTGCGGCGTGACCAGCACCAGCGTGCGGACTGCCGGCACGTTCAGCGACGAGCCGAGCGCCGTGCGCACGCTGACCCAGCCTTTGAAGTCCTTGTCGTAGTTCTGCGGAATATAGAGACCGCCGCCGGCGGCGAGATCGAGCGGCGCGTCGTCGAGCAGCGTCGCGCTGGTCAGGCGCCGTTCGTCGAGCGCTTCTGCATACAGGAACGGCTTCAGCGTCGAGCCGGCCTGACGGCGCGCGAGCACCGCGTCCACCTCGGGCGCCGCCGACAGCGGGCCCGACGAGCCGACCCACGCGAGCACGTCGCCGCTTGCGTTGTCGAGCACGACCACCGCGCCGTCCTGCACGTTGCGCGGATGGGCGCGCGCATTCAGCTCGGTCAGCGCACGCGTCAGCGTCGCGCTCGCGAAGCGCTGCAGGTTCGCATCGAGCGTCGAGCGGATCCGCGCGCCGGCGGCCGGATGCCGTTCGCCCGCCACGCGGCGCGCGAAATGCGGCGCGACCGATTCGGCATCCGGCGCAGTCGTCAGCAGCGCCGGCGCGGGACGCGCGAACGCGAGCTGGACGAAGCTGTCGAGATTCGCGCAACGCGCAGCGGCCTGCAGGTCGCGCAGAATCCGGCAGGCGCGTGCCGCGACCTGCTGGTATCGCGCATTCGGCGCGCGCACCAGCGCGGCGGCCACCGCGGCTTCGCGATCGTCGAGGCCGGACGGCGCCTTGCCGAACAGCGTCAGCGACAGCGCGGACAAACCGATCGTTTCGCCGCGAAACGGCACGAGATTCAGATACGCCTCGAGAATCTGATCCTTGCGCCAGCTGCGCTCGAGGCGCAGCGCGTCGAGCGCCTGGCCGGCCTTCTGCGCGAGCGAACGCTGGCCGGAGCGCTCGCGTTGTTCGGCGAGCAGGCCGGATAGCTGCATCGTTACCGTGGACGCCCCGCGCGTGCGCGTATTCCACAGGTTCGCCCACGCCGCCGCCGCCGCGCCGCGCCAGTCGACGCCGCTGTGTTCGTAGAAGCGCTTGTCTTCGGACACCACGATCGCGGCGCGCAGTGCTGGCGAGATGTCGGCCAGCGCGACCCATTCGCCGCGCCGCTCGCGGCTGTCGACCCGCGTGCGCTGTAGCGTTTGTCCGTCGCGCGACAGTAGCAGCCAGTCCGAACTGCGCCATTGGGTGCGCACGTCGTCGAAGCTGGGCAGCGCGAAGGCGGCGAGCGGCAGCAGCGACAAGCTTGTGCACACAACGGTCGCGCGCAGCGCGCGACGCATGCGCGCGGCGGCGGACTGCGGGAGCGGGGCGGTGGTGCGGCGCGGTGTCATCGAGGCGGCCTTGGCGATCTCAGTGCGCGGCGGATGCCGCTGCGTTTGCAGCGCTGGCGGCGCCGGTTGCGCCGGTTGCGCCGATTGCGCCGATTGCGCCGATTGCGCGGCTTGCGCTCGCGGGGCTTTTCACGTCCGCTGCATGGGTCGTGCTTGCTGCGTGCGTGCCCGCTTGCGCACCGGTTTGCGCACCCGCTTGTGCGTTGCTGAGTGCGGCCGTTTTTTCGCCCGCTTTTGCGCCGGTTTGCGTGCCTGCCTGCACCGCCTCCTGCGTGCCGGAAGCCGGCTGCACGACGAGCGTCGCATTCGGCAGCACACCGTATGTCGAAGGCGCGTACAGCGCCTCGACGCGCGTCGGCGGCAAACCGAAACTGCCGACGTTATTCAGCCGCACCGTGTACTCGACCGGGAATTTCCCCTTCGGCAAAAACGCGTAGTACGCGCGATAGCCGTCGAAGCCGCGCTCGACGAAACTCGGCCACACACTGTCCGGTGTCTTCTCGTCATGCGTGGCGGCTTCCGAATCGCGGCCGAGCCCGGAACCGAGAATCGTCGCGCCGGCCGGCACCGGATCGTTGACGACGACCCACGTCATATCGGTTTGCGCGTCGATGTCGAGATGCACGCGCACCACGTCGCCGCGCGTATAGATGCCTTTGACAGCCGGATCGAGCGGCGTGATCGTTTTCGTGATCCGGTAGCCGGCGGCGAACGGCGCCTTCAACGCGATGGCCGCGAGGCTTTCGATCGTGGCCCATGGTTTGCCGCTGCCGTCCTGCGTGAGCGTCAGCTGCTGCGCGCCGGATTGTGCTGGCGGCCACGGCAGCAGCACGCTGCGCGCGCCGGCGCTGCGCGTGGCTGGCATGGCGGACGGCGCGGCAGCGGAGGCGGTGGCTGTGGCAGACGCCGATGCGGCAGATGCGCCAGACGCAGCGACTGCGGCGCGCGCACCAGCCGCACCAGCCGCACCGGACGCACCGGACGCACCGGACACGACCGCCGCCTCCATACCCGCCGGCCGCGCCGCTGCATCGGCAGCCGTCGCATCCTGCCACGTCACCGTGCGTTCGAGCGCACCCAACTTCAGCTGCGTGCGTCCGCTCACCGGCGCGCTTTCGAACGCGCGCGAGAAGCGCTCGACCGCCAGCGACCCCCACACGTTCGCCGTGGTGGTCTGCCACGCGCCGTTGTGCTGCAGCGCGAGCAGCCCGGCGACGAGGCGCGGCATCTCGTCCTTCCAGGCGGGCGCATCGACGAAGCTCAGCGCGAGTCGCGCCGCATTGGTCTCGGGACTGGTCATCAGCCACCACAGGTCGTCGCCGGTTTCGGTCGAGAACGTCAGGCGAGTGCCCTGATACGTGAGCCGTGCGCGCAGGATCTGCTCGAGCTGCGCGAGCTTGTCGTCGCGCTGCGGGATGTTCTTCACGCGCGACAGCACCGCGTAGTAGTCGAGCACCGCCGAGGTCGGCCACTGGTTCGGCGCGATTTCCAGCGAATCGAGCATGCGCGGTTCGACCGCATCGAAGCGCGACAGCGCTTCGAGCGCGGCCAGCTTGCGCAGATCGAGGTCTTTGCGCGGCGCCCACTCGTTGCGCTCGAGGCGGCCTTCGACAAAGGCGGTCAGGCCACCGGCGAGCTTGCTGCGCAGATCGTCGGGCAGTGCGAAGCGCGCATCGAGCTTCGCGGCCTCGTCGCTGGCTGCGAGCAGATAGGCGGTCAGCGTGGTGCTGCCGGTAGCGCGGCTGTCGTCGCCGGGCGGGAAGTAATTCGCGAGGCCGCTGCGGTCCAGATACACCGGCAGCTTCGCGATCACCGACTGCCACATCGGCAGATCGCGCAAGCCGAGCGCGCGCGAGCTTTGCTGCTCGAGGCAGCTGTACGGGTAGCGCTCGAGCCAGCGGCGCACGCCCGGCAGGCCGTCGGCGAGCCGGGCTTGCAGCGCGACCGCGATGCCGCCGCGCAGCGAGCCCTGTTGTGTGGCCGTAGCGTCGGTCGGCGCGGCCACCGGCATCGACAGCGTACCGTCGATCTGCGCGAGCGTCGCCTGTTGCACCGTGACCGGTATCGCGGCGGCGACGCGCTGCGTGATCTTCAGGGCATCGGCGGCGTGCGGGCCGCCTTGCTCCGCCGCGCTGATGTTCCACGTTAGCGCGGGCAGCGCGCGATCGGCGAGGCCGTCGGGCGTCGTCACGTTCCATGCGATCTCGCGTGCCGAGTTGGCGGCGAGCTCGACGTTCTGCGCGGGCAGCGCGAGGCCTGGTGCCTGCGCATTAACGGCCACCTTCATCGCGCGCGCCGTGGTGTTGCGCAGCGTGAACTGCGCCCGGAAGCGGTCGCCTTCGCGCACCAGCGGCGGCAGGCCGGAGATCAGCTGCAGGTCCTGCGTGCTGCGGATCGACGCGCTGCCAGTACCGAACGTACCGGTGCCGACGGCAGCGATCGCGACGATCCGAAAGCTCGTCAGCGAATCGTTCAGCGGGATGTCGAGCGCGGCCTCGCCATGCGCGTCGAGCGTGACGCGCGGATTCCACAGCAGCAGCGTATCGAACAGCTCACGGTTCGCCGCGTGCCCGCCGCCGCCGCCCGCGGGGACCGCCTTGCGGCCGAAGTGGCGCCGTCCGACGATCTCCATCTGCGCGGTGGCGGTTTCGACGCCGTATTCGCGCCGCGTCAGCATCGCATCGAGCAGATTCCAGCTGTCGTTGGGCATCAGTTCGAGCAGCGCCTCGTCGACCGCGGCCACGGCGATCTGCGTGCCGGCCGGTGCCGGTTTGCCGCCGGGCAACTGCACGCGCAGCTTCACATGCGCCTTGCCGCGCACCGTGTACGACTTCGCATCCGGCGTGACGGTCACCGCGAGCCGGTGCGCGGCGGTGCCGACCTTGATCTCGGCGAGACCGTAGCGGAAGGCCGGCTTCGACAGATCGACGAGCGGC
>Ga0310813_10002054_pt1 | contig 12270 bp, 11 predicted proteins | sample YN3metagenome_FD_203086 | JGI IMG/M metagenome (GOLD analysis project Ga0310813, IMG submission 203086) | Soil microbial communities from experimental microcosm in Duke University, North Carolina, United States - YN3 | ecosystem: Engineered > Artificial ecosystem > Soil microcosm > Unclassified...
GCCGGATGCTGATGCCGCACGATGAAAAGAGGCATGGTGGGCTCCCCGACCTCGCGTGTCTCACAGCGATGACATGTAACGGGCTGTTACCTGAATGATCCCACGGGATTCCTCGGTCGGCGACAGATTGTGATTGGCATTCATCGTGCTCGAGGGCGGCACGACCAGTCACATGCGTCAGGCCTACTGTCTGATCCTGCTTGTGTGTCTCGCGACGAGGGCACTCGCGCAGACGGGTGTCCTCGTGTCCGGCATCGTGATCGACGATCGCACGGAGGCACCAATCAAGGGCGTGGCGATTTACGTCGAGGGGCAGTCGAACGCCACGGAAACCGACGCAGACGGTCGATTCAGCGTGATGGTGCCGCGCGGACGACTGACCATTGCAGCGTCGGTGATCGGGTACGCCCTGCTGCGAACCGATGTCGAGGTCGGAGACGCGCCGCTCGACATGACGATCCGGTTATCGGAGGGCGCCGGAGCCTACACCGAACGCGTCAACGTGTCGGGATCGCTGCGAGCGGAATCCGATTCGGTTCCGGGAAGCACCTCGCTTCACGGCCGCGAGCTCGAAAACCTGCGCGGCGCCGTGCTCGACGATCCGTTGCGGGCGATCCAGGCGCTCCCGTCTGCAACGGCGACCGACGACTTCTATGCCGAGTTCGCCGTCCGGGGCAATCCTTTTCACTACGTCGGCATGGTCGTGGACGGCGTGCCGACGCAGTACCTGTTGCACTCGGTCAACGGCATCAGCGACGGCGGGTCCATCGCGATGATCAACAGCGAGACGCTCGGGAGTGTTTCGCTGCTTCCTGGCAGCTATCCGCAACGCACCGGGCGCCGCATGGGCGCCGAGGTGGACCTGTCCACGCGCGAAGGGAGCCGCGACGGATTCCACGGACGCGCGGGCCTGAGCGGCACGAGCGCGACATTCCTCGGCGAGGGACCGATCGCCGGCGGCAAGGGGTCGTGGCTGGCGTCTGTCCGGCGCAGCTACCTCGACTACGTCATCAAGCGCATCGATCCCGAAGCGGGATTCGCCTTCGGATTCACCGATGCGCAGGGCCGTTTCGCGTACGACCTCAATCCCCGCCATCAGGTGTCGGCAACGCTGCTCGCGGGGCGCGCCGTCTTCGACGAAGGCGACCCCGACATCGGCGTGAACGAGATTCAAAAAGGGATCAGTCGCGCGTGGCTGGCCTCGGTGTCGTGGCGATATCTTCCGAGCGACCGTTTCGCGATCACGCAGCGCGTGTACTCGACCGGTCTCGATTACGACAACGACAATCGTACCGGCGCGACGCTCGACTCGGCGCGGTTCGGCGAGATCGGGTGGCGCGCGGATGGGTCGTATTCGCCGGCGCCACGCACGGTGGTCGAGTTCGGCGGCGACGTCGAACGGCTGGAGGGCAGCAATCGCATCGCCCGGCAACTCTTTACCGCCGGCACCCTGGACACGCTGAGCGATTACGACGAACGATCTTCTGCGGCCTCCGCATACGCGCAGGTTCGCTTCGGGTTGGGATCGCGATTGACGATCACGCCCGGAGGCCGTGTCGATCACTGGTCGCCGACCGCGACGACGACGGCGTCACCGTGGATCAATGGCGAGTGGCGCCTGGCCGAGCGCACGCGACTGCGCGCCGGCAGCGGCGTGTATCGTCAGTTTCCGGCGCTCGACCAGGTTCACGGGATTCAGGCTGGAGGTCCCAGCCTGCGTCCCGAGCGCGCGCTCCACCTCGACGCCGGGATCGAGCAGACACTTCCCCACCAGACCCGCGTTCTCTTCAACGTGTATGCGCGCCAGGAGCGCGACGTGCTGTGGACACCGGGCTCCGAGCCGCGGCGGTCGTCGAGCGGAGCGATCCAGCCGGGCTCGTTCGACGCGCCCTGGGTCAACGCTTTGGAAGGCGAGGCGCGCGGCGTCGAAGTCGTCGTGCGACGTGATGCTACCGCCGGCGTCTCCGGATGGGCGGGCTACGCCTTCGGCCGCCTGAAGTACACGCAGACGTCGACGGGCGAGGAGTTCTGGGCCGACGCCGATCAGCGCCACACGCTGTCGTTGTACGGGAACTATCGCCTCTCGAGCCGGTCGAGCCTCAGCGCGAGGTATCGCTACGGGTCCAACTACCCGATCATTGGATACATCGGAGAGCCGTCGCCGGCCCTGGGCAACAACCCCGTGATCGATGGCCAGCCGCTGTTCTACACACTCTCCGGCCAGCGGAACACGGTACGCCTGCCGGAGTACTCACGCCTGGACCTCCGCGCCGATCGTACGTTCAACTGGTCTGGTCGGCGCTTCGTCGTGTTCGTCGACGTGGCGAACATCTTCAACCGGACTAACCTGCGCAACCAGGAATACTCCGTTGATCGCGCCGGACGGGTATTCGGCACGACTGAGTCTTTGATGCCGATCGTGCCGTCCGGCGGCTTCGTCATCGAGTTCTGACGGACGGCTACTGCCCGGACGGCGGCAGCAGGTAGAGCGTCATCGCGAAAACCAGATACACCATCAGCACGAGCGTTCCGACAAACCAGGTCGATCGACCGCCGTTCGTCACGAGCGAGGCGGTCAGCGTCGCGATGAGCATCATGACCACCGCGCCCGGCCAGAAGCGCAGGTCCATTGGCGCCGGGCCCAGCACATAGCTGAGGAGCACGAGCACCGGGGCAACGAAGAGGGCGACCTGGGACGCGCTCCCGAGCGCGATCCCGACGCTCAGATCCAACCGGTTCTTGCGCGCGCCCGAGAACGCCGACGCCATTTCGGCCGCGCCACCAACCAGTGCGACGACGATGAATCCCACGAACGCCGGTGTCATCCCGAAGGACACCGCGGCGTCCTGCACGGACTCGACGAAGACCTCGCTGACGAGTGCCACGAGCACGGTCACACCCGCCAGCGTGCCAAGCGCAACGCCGATCGGCATGGGCACGCCGTCATCGCCCCCGTGCTCGGCGCTGGCAAAGATTTCGGGATGCGTTTTGAGCGAAAACAGCGTGCTGAGTGCGTAAGCGGTGATGAGCAGAACCGACAAGCCCACGCTCAGTTGACCGGTGAACGCCGCGGCGCTATCGCCGCCGACGTCCTTGATCGCCGACGGCACGAGCAACGCCACCGTGGCAAGGAACAACAGGCTGGCCTGCAGTCGCGCGCTGACGCGGTTGTACTCCTGCACGTGGTACGTCAATCCGCCGAGAAGGAACGAGGCGCCAAGCATGAACAGTGTGTTGGTCACGATCGCCCCGGCGATTGATGCTTTGACCAGCGTGTATTGGCCGGCGCGCAACGCAGTCAGAGCGATGACGAGTTCGGTCAGGTTGCCGAGCGTGGCGTTGAGCAGTCCACCGACGGTGTCACCGGTCTTCGCCGCAACCGATTCGGTAGCATGGCTGAGCAACGCCGCCAGCGGAACGATCGCCAGTACGGACAGCACGAACAACAGGGTCGGCGAATCCGCGGCGGCCCCCTCCGCGGCGAAGAGCGCGGGCACGAATACGAGCAGCCAGAGGAGACGGTTATGACGGATCTCGTCGAATAGCGTCTTCACGTGGTGCGCCCTCCGGTGTGAGCCGGGATGAACATGCGGCTGACGATCGCGAAGAAGAAGCCGGTCGACCACCCGCACATCAGGATCCCCGTCAATGCCTCGACGCCGCCAGCCAACCGAAATTCGGTCGGCAGGACCAGATCCCCGTAGCCCGTCGTCGTATAAGTGACCGCGCTGAAATAGACCGCGGACTGCAGGTCGGGCATGGCGCCCTGCCAGACGTAGAACGACCCCCACACAGCGATCTCGATGAGGTGGAGCAGGATGATCCAGGCGGCCACGCGGGTAAATAGCCACGTCATGGGCAGGAACTTCTGCGACGGCTGTCGCAGTCGGGACAGCCAGCCCATTGCGGCCGAGACTCCGCCTGCATGGACGCCAACGCAGACGCCCATCAGCGTCCAGGCGACCAGAAGCTTTGAAATCATGGCCTTCGCGAACGGCGCGCGTTGTGCCGATGGGTCAGGGCCTCATCATCCGCGAGCCACACGGCCTGATCAAGCTGGAAGTAGACGGATTCGCAACCGGGATCGGCGTCGGTTCCTCCGTGATTCCGCGCTCGCGGCGACAGGCTCGCGGGAGTCATGGTTGATTCAGCTGACCCTCAAGAGGTCGTAGCCTTTCGGCTTTCGCCATGCCCGGCTACACTCGTCGGGATGTCTGTTGCGCGCCCGTTCTTACTCGCGCTCGTGCTCCTCGTCCTCGCTGCTGGCATCCGCGCGCAGGAGCCACCGCGGAGTTCGCTCCTCGCGCGCATCGACCACCTCGTCTATGCGACGCCGGATCTCAATCTCGGCATCGACACGATCGCCAAGCTGCTCGGAGTACGCGCGACGGCCGGGGGCCAGCATCCGGGTCTCGGCACGCGTAACGCGCTGGTTGCGCTCGGACCCTCGAGCTACCTGGAGATCATCGGACCCGATCCGGACCAGCCGAAGCCGGCCGGCCCTCGCCGCTTCGGCATCGACGACCTGAAGGCTCCGCGCATCGTGCGATGGGTCGCAAAGAGCAACGACCTCGAGACCGTCGCGTCGACTGCCGCACAGAAGAACGTGAAGCTCGGACCCGTGATCCCCGGAAGCAGGCGGCGGCCCGACGGCGTGATGCTGTCGTGGCGATACACCGATCCCAACGTCGTCGTCGCGGATGGTCTCATTCCCTTCTTCATCGACTGGGGTACGTCGCCGCATCCGTCCGCCACTGCCGCACGAGGCGCGACGCTGGTGAGCGTGCGTGCGGTACATCCTGATGCCGAGGGCACGCAGAAGATGCTCGACGCACTGGGACTCGACTTGCGCGTTCAGAAGGGATCGGCGCCCGCCATCATCGCCACTATCGACAGCTCGCGAGGACGGGTGGAGTTGCGGTAATCCGGGGGTCGGGATTCGGGATTCGGGATTCGGGGTTCGGGATTCAGGACTCGGGGTTCGGGATTCGGGATTCGGGATTCGCCCAGGCGGGCCTGAAGGCCGCCTCCACGGTAGCGGCGGGTCTTTAGACCCGCCGGGATTTGATGAAGTCCGTCAAGAGCGCCATCGCTTCCTGCTCGTTCGGCCCCGCCGTCTTGTCCACGATCACCTGCAGCCTTGCGATCTCGCTGTCGATGAACTCTGGCGCGAGCAGATGCAGCCGCGTGGCGTAGATTGCTGCTTCGAGCACGGCGTGGCGAGCACGGTTGAAGCCAATGAACTCCCGCGTGAAGCCGCGATGCACGACGTTCATCTCGATCCGTGAGCGTGGCGGGGTGCTGTCGATCGAATGAACGGACAGCTCTCGCCATGAGCAGCCGTCCGCCAGGACCACTCCGCGCACGACTGCCGCCGGCTTTGTCGGGTACTCAGGATTGGAAATCGCCGCCCGCGCGAACACCCGGGCATCGTCGATCAGATTGACGACCGCCGCCCGCGTCGCAACGACGTTGCGATAGGTGGCGGTATCCAGAAACGGCTTGAGGACGATTGTCTCGTCGCCCCACTCGACACCCATCGGCGCACAGTTGACGCGGCCGTCCGCGTCCACCGTCGTCACGATGCTCTCGACGATCACTTACGCTTCAACACCTCGCCGCGTCGCATGCGGCGATAGAGCTCGAGGGCCTCGGTGATGACGGCGACGGCTTCGGCAGGACCCAGCATGTCCTCAACGACGACCTGCTTGTTCTCGAGCGCCTTGTAGTCCTCGAAGAATCGCTTCAGCTCGCGCAGCACGTGCACGGGCAGCTGCTGCTTGTCCGTGATGTGGTGATACGCGGGATCGTGGACGCTCACCGCCACGATCTTGTCGTCGATGCCCTTCTCGTCGCGCATCCGCATCACGCCGATCGCACGCGCCTCGACGATCGTCAGCGGGTAGACGGGTTCCTGGCCGAGCACCAGCGCATCGAGCGGGTCGCCATCGTCGCAGAACGTGCGTGGAATGAAGCCGTAGTCAGCCGGGTAGTGAACGGCGCTGTAGAGCACGCGATCGAGTCGAAGGAGCCCAGTCTCCTTGTCCAGCTCGTACTTGTTCTTGCTGCCGTTCGGGATCTCGACGATGACGGGGAAGGCTTTGTCGACGTGCGTGTCGTCAACGTATGTATCGTGCCATGGGTGCATGCGTCATCTCACCAGTTCGACGGGCGGCGGGATGAAGGGCTCGTCCGAGTCGCGACGGAGAGCGGCCCACGGCAGGAAAACATCCGGCCGCCCTTCGGCACCGTCCGCGCGCGGCGGCAAGGTTGCGGATCTCGAGCTCGCGCCATGAAGGAACCGGTCGACCATCGCATAACCGTACTCGCTCGCGGCCGACTCGGGATGAAACTGGACACCAACAATCGGATACTCACGGTGCTCCACCGCCATGACCACACCGTCGTCCACCGATGTGGCGAGCACGCGCAGTGCGTCGGGCACGCTCGCGGGCGCGATCACGAGCGAGTGATAGCGCGCGACACGGATGGGAGAGGGCAAGCCTGTGAACACCGACGTGCCGTCGTGGGTCACGAGCGACGTCTTGCCGTGCATCGGATGTCCGGCGCGCACGATGTCGCCGCCAAAGGCAGCGCCGATGCATTGATGACCGAGGCACACGCCAAGAATTGGGGTCGTCGGTCCGAATCGCCGCACCACTTCGGTCGAGATGCCTGCCTCCGCCGGTGTGCACGGCCCGGGTGAGATCACGATGTGGGTGGGCGCGAGGCGTTCGACCTCGTCGATCCCGATCTCGTCGCTGCGACGGACGATCGCCTCTTCCCCAAGCTCGCGGACGTAGCGCGCGAGATTGTGGACGAACGAGTCGCGGTTATCGAGAACAAGAATCACGTGATCTATTGTAGGTCCGCCTCAAGGCGGACACGACGTTTGGACAGCCTAGTGTCCGGCTTGAGCCGGACGACACTCGTAGTGTCCGGCTTGAGCCGGACTACATTCGCAGCATCCCGCCCAGGTGACTCTCGAGCGCGCCGACTTCATCCGCCAGGCACTTGAAAGCGACATAACCGTCCGGGCGGACGAGGAAGAGGCGGCCATCACTCGGCCCGTAACGCCGTGAAAGAGCCGCGGACTTCGGCAGGACCTCTGTCTTCACCACTGCGCCGAAGCGCGTTTCCAGGTGCTCGGCCGGATTCATTCCCGCACCGTCCGGCATCACCAGCAGCGTGAAGTACTGGTGCCGGAGCCGATCGAACAGCGTGCCTCCGCTCTCGAAATCGATGTCGGGAGCGCGATCGCCGATCGCCGGTCCGTCGATCTCGCTGAGCCCTGCCGGCTTCGAGACGGCATCGCGGTATGTGTAGGACACGCCGGAGCAGTAGTTCACGACCTTGTCCGTATATCCGGGCTCGAACATCGTCTGCTTGCGCTGCGCGATGTCCTTGCCGTGCGTCATGAAGATGTCGTGCAGCGACGAGGCTGCCCAGATGACCTGCTCGGCGACAGGCCGGCGCTCGGCCTCGTAGGTGTCGAGCAGTTCCGGCTTCGCATGGCCCTTGAGCACGAGCGCGAGCTTCCATCCGAGGTTGAACGCGTCCTGCATGCAACAGTTCATCCCCTGGCCGCCTGTGGTCGAATGCACGTGCGCCGAATCGCCGGCGAGGAACACGCCGCCCTCGCGGAACGTATCCGCCAGCCTGACCCACGTCTCCCATCGCGAATGCCACACCACGTCGCCCATCGTCACTCCGTCAAAGTGCTGTTCGAGCAGACGCATAAAGGCCTGCTGCGGCGTGATCGTGGGATCAGCGGCTTCGCCACGATCGCTCAACAGCAACCGGAAGTGGCCACCGGGAAGCGGCGCCACCATCAGGAAGTGATCGGTGCCGACGCAGTAGTGGAAGTGATCCGTCCAGTCGGTGAACCCGTTCAGATAGATATCGAGGTTCTGAAAGAAGCTGCCTGTGTAGTCCTTCCCTTTCACCGCGAGCCCGAGGCCACGACGCACGCGTGAGTTGATCCCGTCCGCGGCGACGAGATACTTGCATCGAATCAGCTCTTCCTCATCACCGCGATCGGTGTGTGCGACATGCGCCGTTACCCCGTCACCGTCCTGCGTGAGACTCTGGAACTTGGTGTCGTATTCGATGTCGCGGCCAAATCGTGACTTCGTGTACTCGCGCACGAATCCTTCGGTCTCGCTCTGGTTGTGAGACAGGATGCAGTTGTAGCGGGAATCCACGGTCGTGTAGTCGAGACCGGGGCGGACCTCCGTCCGCTCACCGTCACGCAGAAAGTGCATCACATAGCCCCGGCACCAGAGATCTCGCTCGAGCAGCTGCCGGCTCAACACCGGATCGACGAGATCCATCAGCTCGATCGTGCGCGCATGGAGCGCGATCGCCCGGGACTCGCGGCCAGGACCGGGCATGCGATCGATGCAGCGATACTCGATGCCGCGGCGCGCCAGCTCCATCGAGAGCACGCACCCGACCGCACCCGCGCCGACAATCAGGACCGGAACTTCGGACGTCGTCGTCGCCATAGGGGATCTCCCCGTTTCTTGAATGGAAGATTGTTGATCGTTGATTGGTGAATCGGTTGTGATTGTTGATTCTTGATGGGGTGACTGGCGTCCCATCGCATCGCCGGGGAGATCAACAATCAACGACCTCCAATCAACAAAGAATCAATAATCACCGATCAGCAGTCTTCAATGTTCTGCAAGCGCGTCGATCATCGCGCGCGCCTTGTCGAGCGTTTCGAGGTACTCCTGTTCGGGAACGGAGTCGGCAACAATTCCGCCTCCCGCGCTGAAATACGCGCGCCCGTCCTGGACGACCGCCGTTCGGATGGCGATGCTGGTGTCGAGCTCTCCGGTCACGCTCCAGTAGCCGATCGAGCCGCAGTACACGCCGCGCCGTGACGGCTCGAGCTCGGCGATCACCTCCATCGCCCGCAGCTTTGGCGCGCCGGTGATCGATCCGCCCGGAAAGGCCGCGCGCAGGAGATCGATCGCGTCGCTGCCCGGGCTCAGCTCACCCACCACCGTCGACACCAGGTGGTGAACGGTCGCGTAGTGCTCGAGCGAGAACAGCTCTGACACGCGAACGCTGTGCGGCGCACAGACGCGCGACAGATCGTTGCGCATCAGATCGACGATCATGAGGTTCTCGGCGCGATCCTTCGCACTCTCGGCCAGCGCCTGCCCCAGCGCGGCGTCGTGCTCGGGGCCGAATCCGCGCGGCCGCGTGCCCTTGATCGGGCGCGTCTCGACATGGCCATGCGCATCGACGCGCAGGAAGCGCTCGGGCGATGCGCTCACAACCGTGACTTCAGGAAAGTCCAGGAAGGCCGCAAACGGCGCCGCATTGCGCTGGCGCAGCCGCGTGTAGAACGACCACGCCGATTCATCAATAGCGGCTTCGAAACGCTGCGAGAGATTCGCCTGGAAGATGTCACCCGCAAAGATGTAGTCCCGCACTCGCCGGACCGCGGCGAGATACGAGTCTCTCGGGAACGAGGACCGCAATTGGAACGACGTGTTCCACCAGCCTCCCTCAACCGCAAAGGAAGGCGCACGCTCCCGGACCTGGCCCGCGTCGTCCCGAACCCCGAACCCCCGAGTCGCGAATCCCGAATCCCGAGCCCCGAGTCGCTTCTTCACCACCGCCGCACGCGATGCCGCTTGTGTCTGACGGGCATCGTAGTGGCGTTCTGGCATTCCGGTAGAGATCAGCCACGCGCGAGACAACTGGTGATCCCAGGCGATCACCCAGTCGTAGAGACCCAGCACCAGATCGGGCAGCCCGAGATCGTCGTAGCGCGGCGCGGGCAGACGCTCCAGCGTGAGGCCCCAGTCGTAGGCGACGTAACCGGCAGCTCCGCCTTGAAACGGTGGCAGGTCAGGGACGGCTTCAACCGTGTGCGGTGTGATGAGATCGCGGAGCGCGTTCAACGGATCACCGGTGATCACGCGGCGCGTCCCAGTCAGTCGATCGAGGCACGCTGCCTCCGCACCACGACTGCGGACGATCGCGACGGGGTCTGCGGTGAGAAAGGAGTACCGACCCAGGCGACTCGCGGTGCTCGCGCTGTCCAGAAACAGCCGATACGGCAGCCCTTCAAGCGCTTCGCAACAACGCACCGGATCGGGCGCCGGCAACAACTCCTCGACGAGTGGCGTCATCGGTTCTTGCGCGAATCGTGCTTGCGCTCGCTGTGCGTCAGACGCACGTGACGCGACCGCTCCTCGGCCGGCGTGAGGTACCCCCACGACAACGTGCCTTCCTGGCGGTAGGTCTTCCCCAGCGTGACGGCGAGGCTGGCTTTCGCGAGCTCTTTCCCAAGGTAGAAGGCATGCGTCGGCTCGTCCACTTCGAGCTGATCGAAGATCTGCTGGATGTCCGTCCCGCGAACGAAGCGTTCGCTGTTGAACACCGTGATGGCCTCACGGTCCGCGAAGATGCGGTAGTTCGGGTCGGTAATGGCCGCCTGCAGCGCACGAAGATCGGCCTCGGAATACGTCAGCACGTCGGGATCTTTTACGGTGATCAGTCGATCGTCGATGCCCTTGGGCACGGTGCGTTTGGTGACCGCGTAGTGCATCAACCGGCGCGCAACGTCGATCTCCCTCACCGAGCCGTGCGCCCAGGGGATCACTTCGGTCGTGAGCACGGCGCGAATCCCCAGCTCCTGGCAGATCGCGATGAGCAACGCATTGACACCGGTCGAGTCCGCGGCGGTGAGCTCCGTCAGGTTGCCGATGCCCATCAACATCTCGGCGGACGGCCATCGGCGGCGGGCATTCGCGTATCGCTCGAGCGAGGCCATGAAGCCCATCCCGATCGGCTCCAGGATTGGATCGATCAGATAGGAGACGCCCCACGCCTCGAGCTTCGCGATCGTGGGCTCGAGCGTGTCGACCGATCCGCCCAGCTCGGGTACCGCCACCCACCTGACCGGATCCGACGCGAGTTCCTGCACGACCTCGATGTTGGACTGATTCACGCTCAGGACGAATGTCGCGCCCGCTCGAACGGCGGCTCGAATCTCGTCGACGTCGAACGTGTCAATGCTCACTCGCATCCCTGCAGCGACGAGCTCGCGCACGACCTCACTCAGCCCGGGAAATGCGAGGCCCGGCGTGCAGCCGATATCGATGACGTCGGCGCCTGACGCGCGGAAGCGCTCCGCCTCCTGACGAATCTGCTCGCGAGTCAGGCGCGGAGCGTTGTTGATTTCCGCGAGGATCTCGATGTCCCAGGCGCCGTACTCCTGCTGCGTGGCAGCGCGCCCGAAATATCGCGGAATCTCTCGGAGATCGGCGGGGCCTTTGGCCACTGACACGCCCACCTTGTCCTGAATGACGGCGGGATCGCCCTCGCACAGTCCTGGAATCAACACGAGGTCCGTACCCTCGCCGACCGAGAGATGCCGCGCGATCCAGGTCGTCGTCATGAGCGCGGCCACGGTGATGCGCAGCGCGGCGACGTCACACGCGAACGGCGCAGCCATGTGCGCCAGCATGTTTCGCAGCGCGGGCTCGGCCAGCTGACCGGTCACGAACAGGACGCGCCGCGGCTCGGCCTCTGGGCTCAACGAGGATCGCCACTCCGCACGAACTTGTTGGGCGTCCCCTCGAGCGCATCGCCGGTGGCCGGGCGCCAGAGCACGACGTCCTCGATGTGACGCGCCAGCGCAAAGTCCTTGTCGGTGATCCCGCCGGCGCTGTGCGTGGACAGCTTCACGGTGATGCGGCCCCACGTCACCGATAAATCGGGATGGTGATACGCCGCCTCGGACAGGTACCCGATCGCATTCACCAGCATCAGCGTGGTCGGCCAGCCGTCCGTCTTGTAGACGCGGCGGATCCACCCGTCTTCGAGATACCAGCCAGGAAGCTCCTTCAGCCGTTCAGCGATCTGCGTGTCGTCGTACGTTGTCTCTTTTCTTGCCATCGCTCACTCCAAGCTGCCAACTCCCAATTCCCAATCTCCAACTCCCACAGACAAGCGATCTTCCTGGAAGTTGGGAATTGGAGGGTGGGGGTTGACCATCACATGACGACGCCGCCGCCCACGAGGAGCACCTGGCCGGTCATGAACGCGGCCGCCGGCGACGCGAGAAACACTGCTGCGCCCGCAACGTCGTCGGGCGTCCCCCAGCGAGCGAGCGGAGTGGACTCGACGACGGCATCCCGCCGGTCGGTGTTCAGATCCGCCGCAAACGAGGTTTCGATCCATCCCGGGGCGAGCACGTTGACGCGCACGCGCGGCGCCACCGATCGCGCCAGCGACTTGCTGAAC
>Ga0310813_10002055_pt1 | contig 12266 bp, 10 predicted proteins | sample YN3metagenome_FD_203086 | JGI IMG/M metagenome (GOLD analysis project Ga0310813, IMG submission 203086) | Soil microbial communities from experimental microcosm in Duke University, North Carolina, United States - YN3 | ecosystem: Engineered > Artificial ecosystem > Soil microcosm > Unclassified...
GACGCGATGGCGCTGATGCTCTCGCCCAATCTGTCGCGCGCCCCGGTCTCGTTCGAGGCCGAGCTGGCCCGGCCGCTCCGGTTCCGCGAGGCGGTCTCCGCGCTCCACGAGGTCGTCGTCGGCGATCTCCGGTGGAAGCCGAGGGACCACACGGCGTACCGGGCGTGGCTCAAGAAGCAGGCCGAGCAGGAAAGCCTCGTCCGCAAGGCCGCGTTCGCCGAAGCCAGGAAGGACCTCGAGATGCGCAGCGGTCAGTCCTTCCCGCCGGGCCTCGACCGCGACTTCAAGAAGTGGCACAAGATCTACTGGGACGCGCGCCGCGCGTACGCCGACGAGCTGCGGAAGAACGACCCGGAGCTCTTCCGCCGCCTCACGCCGTGCGACCCGGTCATCACGGTCTCCCCCGACGTCGTCTTCTTCGAATGCTTCAGCGCCGACGAGTCGAGCTACGGCTGCCTCACCGTCGAGCGCGACGCGATGTTCAAGGGCGCCTCCGCGGTCCAGACGGGCACGACCAACGTGGACTACTCGTGGGCGCTCTACGACCACTTCCAGACGCTGCGGACCTACCGCGCCACCCGGTTCCACGTCGACCCGAGCGGCTTCGAGGTCCGCAACCGGGGCGGCGCCGGGATCCGCGAGGAGAAGATCGATCTCCCCGAGACATGGCTCCGGGGCTTCCTCCAGATCCAGGCGGCGATGACGATGCCGTCGAAGAAGGTGTCGCTCGACCGCGACTCGGTCTATTCGCTGCTCGCGTTCCTCCGGCGCCACAAGGCGCGCCGCAGCCCGCGCGCGCTGCGGTTCGAGCTCTCGCCGGGCCGGTCGCCGGAGATCGTGCTGGAGCCGTGGGACCGCAGGGTCATCTCGTATAACACCCGCTGGGAGGGCAACGCCCAGACGGTGAAGGTCTGGGGCCGCCAGCGGCTCCTCGTGCTCGCGCGCCTGCTGCCGCTCGCCGAGGGCATCGACGTGTACCTGGCGGGCGACGGCCTCCCCAGCTTCTGGGTCGTCCGCATGGGCGAGATGAGGCTGACGCTCGGCCTCTCCGGCTGGACGGTCAACGACTGGACGCGCGCGAGCGCGCTCGACCTGATGGCGCCCCAGGCGGAGATCCAGCCGCAGACCGTGCGGGTGATGGCCGAAGCGCTCCAGGCGCGGCAGTCGATGCGGGAGACCGATTTCGGCGGCCGGCCCGACGTCGTCCGCGCCGCGCTCTACCGGCTGGCGCGGCTGGGCCAGTCGATCCACGACCTCTCGGCCGGCGTCGTCCGGTGGCGCCGCGTCCTGCCGCCCGAGATCGCGATCGAAACGGCCGTCCCGGAAAACCCCGAAGCGGTCGCCTCCCGCGGTCTCTCCGCCCGCGTCGAGCGCGACGAGAAGCTGCCGAGCGGTCTCCGCGTCGTCGTCGCGATGGTCAGCGGCATCCGGGTCGAGGCGCTGTTCGACGTCGACGGCATCTTCAAGCGGGCCAAGTGTTCCTGTTCCCACTTTTACAAAGGAGGTCTCCGGAAAGGTCCCTGCCGCCACCTGCTGGCGGTGCGGACCGCGGTCTGGCGTCCATGAAGCTTGCGGGGGCCGTCCCTTCCTCGAGACTGTTCTGCGGTGAACCGCCGCGGTTGAGGTCGGCCTTCCATGCATCCCCGGAGCCGTTGTGCTTTAGGGCCACCGCACAGTTGTGCGGCTGACTCAGGCAACCCGAGGGTTTTCCTCCGCACAACTGTGCGGTGGCCCTCGGTGAACGTCTCCGGTCCTGAGTGCGTAGTCAAGGGAGGGCACGGCTCCCGCAAGACTCATGGGATTCTTCAGCTGGCTTAAGGAGATCTTCTTCGGCGGCATGCCGCAGAAGAAGGCAGTCGAAGTCCGCCCTGCGGCGCCGCGGTTTCCGGTTCCGCGTCCCGCGGCCGTGCCGGCCCCCGTGAAACCCGCGGCGACGCCGCCCGCTCCGCTCCCGAGAACCCAGGCCAGCTACGAGGCCGAGGAATTCGCGCCGATCTCCGACAAGGAGCTGCGCCAGAAAGCGAAAGGGTCCGAGGTCGCCTCCTCGCCCTGGTGGGGACGCACCGACACGATCCCGCCTGGCGACGACGCGCGCACGAAACTGATCGACCGGGCGCTCGTCACGCGCGGCTACCTCACGCCCGAGCAGCTGGTCGAAATCCACCGCGTCGGCGACCTCATGCTCCTGAAGAAGGGCGACGAGTCGATGCTCCGGGTCCAGGCCGACCGCGCCGTCGCACAAAGCAAGGAGGAGCGGGCCGCGCTCAAGGCGGAGAAGAAGCGCCAGGCGGAGGAGCGGAAGCGTGCCCACGCCGAGGCGGTCGCGAAGCGGAAGGCGTCGGACATCATCTTCCTCGGCCGCGGCGTCTCCGGCGGCCTGGCGAACCGGACGTCCGACGAGGCGAAGCTGAAGAAGTTCGGCCTGCCGTCGCTGTCGTCTCCCGACCAGGTCGCGGCCGCGCTGTCGATCCCGCTCCTGCGGCTCCGGTGGCTCGCATTCCACAGCGACGCGTCGACGACGTCGCACTACGTGCGGTTCCAGATCCCGAAGAAGAGCGGCGGGATGCGCGACATCTGGGCGCCGCAGCCCAAGCTCGCCGCGGCCCAGGCGTGGGTCCTCGAGAACGTCCTCTCCAAGGTTCCCGTCGGCCCCGTGGCCCACGGCTTCGTGCCGGGCCGCTCCACGGTCACGAACGCCGCGCCCCACGTGAAGCGCAAGATCGTCGTCAACGTCGACCTGAAGGACTTCTTCCCGACGATCACGTTCCCGCGCGCGCGAGGGATCTTCGAGTCGCTCGGCTACTCCCCCGCGGTCGCCACCGTGTTCGCGCTCCTCTGCACGGAGGCGCCGCGCCGCGAGGTCGAGTACTCGGGAAAGAAGTACTTCGTCGCGACCGGCCCCCGCGCGCTGCCCCAGGGCGCCTGCACGAGCCCGGCGCTGTCGAACCTCTCGGCCTGGACGCTCGACCGGCGTCTCGGCGGCGTCGCCGCGAAGCTGGGCTGGACCTACACCCGCTACGCCGACGATCTCACGTTCTCGGGAGACACGCTCGTGCCGAAGGGCGAGAAGAATCCGAAGAGCGTCGGCTGGCTCCTCGCCCGCACGCGCCACGTCTGCGAGGCCGAGGGGTTCGAGGTGAACGAGAAGAAGATCCGCGTGCAGCGCCGCAACACGGCGCAGACCGTCACCGGCGTGGTCGTCAACGAGAAGCCCTCCACGAGCCGCGCCGAGCGGCGCAAGCTCCGGGCAATCCTCCACCACGCGCGGTTCGAGGGACTGGAAAAGCAGAACCGGATCGGCCACGCGAACTACGTGGCCTGGCTGCGGGGCCACGTCGCCTACGTCTCGATGGTCAATCCCGCGCAGGGCGAGAAGCTGAAGGTCAAGCTCGACGCGCTGCTGAAGAGCGGAAAATAGCGCTACTTCGACTCGAGGCCGAGCACGCGCGGGGAGTCGGTGCCCCAGAACCGGATCTCCGCATCCTGGCCGCCCGTCGCCATCCACCGCCCCGACGGATGGACCGCGAGGTTGTAGATGGCCTGCCGATGGTGCTGATGGCGCAGGACTTCCTTTCCCGCGGCGCGGTCCCAGACGCGAACGGTGGTGTCGCCCGCGGTCGTGAGGTACCGGCCGTCGGAGGAGAGGTGGAGGCCGAAGACGACGCCGCTGTGACCCTCGAGCGTCCGCTCCGGCACGCCCTGCTTCACGTTCCAGATCTTGATCAGGGCGTCGGTCCCGCCGGACACCAGCGTGCCGCCGTCGCGGGAGAACGTGAGCGACCGGACCATGTTGCTGTGGGCCGCGAACGTGTGGAGCCGCTCCCAGCCGTCGACCTTCCAGACCAGCACGCCGCCGCTCGACAAGCCGCCCGCGGCGAACTGGCCGTCGGGGGAGAAGGCGACCGAGTAGACCTGGAACCCCGCGCCGTCGAGCGTCTTCACCGCCGCGCCTTCCTTCACGTTCCACACGGTGGCGGCGTTGTTCTCCTCGCCCGCGAGGAGCAGCCGGCCGTCGGGGCTGAACGCCAGGTTGTAGACCCCTCCCCGCGTGCCCTGGAGCGTCTTGTGGACCGCGCCCGTCTCCGTCTCCCAGATCGCCACCTCGCCGTTCAGCCGTCCGGCGGCGAGGAGCTTTCCGTCGGGACTGAACGCAAGTCCGCGGACGCCGGCCGGATGTCCGGCAAATTCGCGGAGCTTCTCCCAGCTGCGCGGGACGAAGAGACGGACGACGCCGTCGGCCCCGAGCGCCGCCAGGTGCCGTCCGTCCGGCGAGAACGTCATCCGGTAGGTTTCGGACCCGGGCTTGAGGAACGCGCCGAGGAACCGGAGCTCGCGCGGGTCGACGGCCCACCGGCGCCGCGTCGAGTCGCCGAGGAGCTCCGACGCGCCAGCGAGGAGGAAGAGGAGCAGGACCCAGGATTTCACTCGAGCACCCGGAGTATTAGACGCCGGAAGCGGGGAACTTACTCGCGGCGCGCCGGTCCCAGCAGGTCGACGGACTTCAGCTGGACCTGGCTTCCTTCGCCCACCATCTCGATCGCGGCCGGCCCTTCGCCCGTCCCGCTCTTCAGGTCCGCGATCCGGTCCCCATTCAGGTGAACGACCGTGCGGCCCGAATGGACGGACACGACGAGCTCATTCCACTCCTGCGGGCGGCCGCCCACCAGTCCGATCCGGGATCCCGCGTCGCCGTCCGGCAAGGGCGCTCCGAAGCTGAGGCTCGCCTTGCCGTCGACGTGGCGGAAGACGACGCGCATCGTGAACTCCGGAAGCGCCGAGGCCGTGGCCAGCGCCGCATAGCCGCGCTTCTGGAGCCGCCCGGAGAGGACGCCGTCCTGCACCTTCCACTCGGCGTCCCCCACCGCCGTCCATCCGGCGAGATCCTTCCCGTTGAGGAGCGGCTCCCACCGGCGGCGGCCGAGGTCCTTGAGCCGGAGATTGCGCCACCGCACTTTCGTGTCCTTCCCCGAGTGGACCTGGAGCGCGAGGATGCCGTCGAGGTCGACCGGATCGCGGTGGTCGACGATCGCGATCCCGTTGACCCACGAGCGAAGCCGGTCGCCCACGCATTCCATCCGGACCTTGTTCCAGTCGTCGGCCTTGAGCGCGCCGCGGGCCTCGGGTCGCAGCGGCACGTCCTGCAGCAGCTTTCGCCGCGCCTCGTCGTACAGCCGTCCCGTCGACGGCCGGGTCCGGTCGAGGTCGAACTGGTACCCCGTCATGAGATCCTTGGCGTCGATGTGGCTCCGCACCTGGACGCCGGAGTTGCCGGTGCCTTCGAGCTTCGCCTCGTATTCCATGACGAAATCGCCGTAGACCTTGTCGGAGCAGAGCCAGCCGTACTGGCCGCTGCCGGTGACGCCGAGGATCATCCCCTGGTCGACGCTCCACACGCCGCCGCCGCGCGGGGTCCAGCCGCTCAGCGTCTTTCCGTCGAAGAGCGACACCCAGCCGTCCTCCGACTGCGGCGCGGCCGTCCCGGCGCAACTCAGGATCATGGCCAAGGCGACGGAGGTGACATTTCGCATCAGAGCGTCCTCGCCAGGTTCCCGCCGTCGACGACCAGCGTGCTGCCGGTGACGTAGCTGCCCGCCTCGCTCGCGAGCATCAGCGCGGGCCCGATGATCTCCTCGGGTTTCCCCCAGCGCCCGAACGCGGTCCGCGACGCGAAATGCTTCTTCTGCTCGTCGCTCAGCAGCTTCCCGGGGAGGTCGGTGAGGAACGGTCCCGGCGCGATGCAGTTCACGGTCACGTTGGACGGACCGAGGTCGAGCGCGCTCGCGCGGGCCAGGCCCGTCAGGGCGGCCTTCGTGGCGCAGTAGCTGTTGCGGCCTTCCTTGCCGCCGAGGCCGAGCACCGAGGAGATGTGGATGATGCGGCCCCACTTGCGGGCCTTCATCGCCGGCACGAGCGCGCGCGTCAGCCGCATCACGCTCGTGAGGTTGAGCAGCATCGTGGTCTCCCACGCCTGGTCGGTCACCTGGTCGATCGGCTGCGGGATGTTGGTGCCGGCGTTGTTCACCAGGATGTCGACCTGGCCGAGCCTGGCGACGGCCGTCTGGGCGAGCGCATCCACCTGCTGGAGGTCGGTCATGTCGCAGACCACGTACTCGACCTTGACCGAGAGGCCCTTGCGGATGTCCTCGACGGCGGGGCGGAGCTCGTCCTCGTGGCGGCTGGTGACGAGCACGTTCGCGCCGGCCTCCGCGAAGCCGCGCGCCATGGCCTTGCCGAGGCCGCGGCTCCCACCGGTGATGACCGCGCCTTTCCCCGACAAGTCGAAGAGCGAGGATGCCATGTTCGAATCTCCTGTGGTTGGATCGGACCGATACAATACAACGGCCGGTCAGGAACAGTCCACGCGATCGCGCGATTCGGTCAGACGTTCGACCGAAAACTTCCGGGAGAGGAACCGGCCGATCACGTCGATGTTGGTCGTCGTGTGGGACGAGACAGGCGTGGTCACGAACGAGCCGCCGCCGGCGAGGGCCAGCGGGATCAGGAGCTGATCGGCGAGGTGCTCGCCGACGGGCACGTCCGCCTCGAGATACCGGCGGGCCTCCTCGCACGCGCGGTCGGCGACGGTCTCGGCGCTCACCCGCTTCTCGCCGATCGACGACACGACCTCGGTGACGTGCTCGGATTCGATCTCGAGGAGGAGCGCGTTGCCGGGTCCGACGGGCCTGGGCTCCTCGAGGGGCTTCAGCTGATTCCGGTCGAGCGACAGCGACGACTCGAGGACCTTCAGCTCCCGGTGGGCGATCGACACGGGCAGCGCCGAGACGATCGCCCAGCCGCGGCGGGCCAGGATTTTTCCCCGCTCGAGGAGATCGAGCCGCTCCAGACGGGGGCCGGGCTCGATCGACACCGTGAACCGTCCCCCGCCGGCGGGATAGAATCCGCGCCGCTCCAGCTTCGAGGTCACCTTCGTCCCCATCCGCGAGATCAGCGGAAGGAACGCGCGCTCGAGAAAGTCGTAGGTCGGCGCCCAGGGATTGTGCGTGCCTCCTTCCAGGATCACCGTCGTGGGGGCGGACGCCTGGAGGAGCGCCGGCAGCACGGCCTGGAGCACGAGCGTGGCGCTCCCCGCCGTTCCGACCTCGAACCGATAGGACCCCGGAGTGACGGGTCCGGGCTTGAACGTGAGGACGCTCGATCCGACCGCCGCGCCGCGGAGGTCCGCGCGGCCGACGTCCGCCGCGGCCCGCACGGCCGCCAGGTGCTGTCGCTGAAGTCCGGGCCGCTCGCGGCCGGCGCGGATGCGGTCGATCGTGAACGGCGTTCCGGTGACGAGCGACAATCCCAGCGCCGTCCGGAGAATCTGACCCCCGCCCTCCCCCGCCGATCCGTCGAGATGAAGCACGACCGGCGGCTCGTCACACTTCGGGCTTCCGCTCCGGGACGCCCACCTGCGCCGCCACCGCGAGGGCGAATTCGTGGACGTTGTCCGGGCCGATCCGGTGGGTGATCATGCCGGTGTTGGCGCGGTAGACCATCGTGGCGCTGTCGAGCTGGTCGAGCAGCATCATGATCCGCGTGCCGGCGATGCGGTCCTTCACGAGCTTCATCACCGCCGCCTGGGCCATCGGGTCCATCTCGCTCGTGATCGCCGCCAGGTCGTAGGGCCGGCTTCCGCCCAGGAGGTCGGGCACCCACTCGGGCTCCAGGCACTCCGTGACGGAATAGCCCATCGACTCGAGGCGCTGCTTGGCCTGGTCGACCCACACCGCGTCCCGGTGGGCGATGAGGATGCGCGGCCGATGGGTCCGTCGAGAGGTCACAAAGAAATTATATCGCCCCCGCCGAGCGCGCCCAACGAGAATCCCGCCACCGCGCGTTGACGGTCACACGGGAACGGCATAGAATTCGATAATGTCCGAAGAGAATCCGACGCTCTCGGAGCTGCTGGAGCAGGAAGGGATGGACCGCGACAAGGTCCGGGCCCTCCTGGCATCGATCCATCCCGTCGACCTCGCCCTGGATCTCGACGACCTCGACCTCGACGAGCGCGTCCGCATCTTCGAGATGCTCGACGCCGAGATCGCGGCCCAGGCGCTGGCGGCGATGTCCCACGATTCGAAGGTCGAGCTCGTCGACAAGATCGGCGAGGACAAGCTCGGCGCCGTCATCGACAAGATGCCCGACAACGCGATCGCCGACATCATCGACCACCTGCCGCACCACAAGGAGAAGCAGGTGCTGCTCCAGGTGGACACGAACAAGAAGGCGGACATCCAGCACCTGCGCCAGTATCCGCCGAACACCGCGGGCAGCCGCATGACCCGGAACTTCGTGGCCGTGTCCGCCGACACCACGGCGCGCCAGGTGATCCAGGAGATCCAGGGTGCCGTCGACCCCCACACGGTCGACTTCATCTACGTCACCGACGAGCACGACCACCTCCAGGGAATCAGCTCCCTCGCGCGGCTCATGCTCCACAAGCCCGACGAAAAGATCGGCGACTTCATGCGCAAGGAGATCTCCGTCGTCGGCCCCGGCACCGACCAGGAGGAGGTCGCCCGCCTCGCTCAGAAGTACCGGATCCGCGCCGTCCCCGTCGTGGACGCCGACATGAAGATGATGGGCGTCGTGACCCTGCAGGACATCGTCGAGGTGATCCAGCAGGAGGCAAGCGAGGACATGCACAAGATGGCCGGCTCGGTGAACGTCGACTCGCTCGACGCGCCGACCCTGCACCGGTACAAGCGGCGCCTGCCGTGGCTGCTGCTCACGCTGGCCGGGGAGATGGCGATCGCGGTGGCGATCGCGACGGCGTTCCGCGAGACGCTCGAGCGGGCCGCGATCCTCTCGGCGTTCATGCCGGCGATCGCGGCGACCGGGGGAAACGTCGGCCTGCAGAGCACCACGCTCATCGTGCGCGGGCTGGGCATGGGGACGATCCGGGGCTCGCAATTCGCCAAGGTCGCGCTGGCCGAACTCCGCCTGGGGTCGATCCTCGGGATAACCTGCGGCCTGGCCGCCGCGGGCGTGGCGATGATGATCGAAAACAACCACCAGGACGTCGTCAAGCTGGGCATCGCGGTCTTCCTGGCGATGATCTCCGCGACGATCGCCACGTCCTTCGGCGGTGCCGTGGCGCCCATGGTGCTCCAGCGGTTCAAGAAGGACCCGGCGATCGCTTGCGGCCCGTTCGTGACGATGTTCAACGACCTGTTCGGCACCAGCGTGTACTTCCTGATCGCGACCCTGCTGAGTTTTAGCGCCAAGGCCTGAGATGACGAGCGAGCTGAATCTTTCCGGCGAGGAGTGGAAGGCCTTCGACCGCGACACGCTGCGCGCGGCCCTGGCCTCGATCCACCCCGTCGACCTGGCCGAATTGCTCGACGACGTGGACCTCGAAGACCGCGTCCGCATCTTCGAAGAGCTCGAACCCGACGCGGCGGCCCACGTGCTCGCCGCCATGCCCCACGACTACAAGGTCCAGCTGGTCGACAAGATCGGCGAGGAGCGGCTCGGCGCCGTCATCGACCGGATGCCGGACAACGCGATCGCCGACATCATCGACCACCTCCCCCTCCACAAGGAAAAGGGCGTGCTCTCTCGGGTCGAGACCGAGAAAGCCGCCGACATCCAGAAACTGCGCCAGTACCCGCCCCATACGGCGGGCAGCCGCATGACGCGCAACTTCGTCTCGGTCCTGGAGAAGACGACCGCCCGCGAGGTCATCCAGTCCATCCAGGGCGCCGTCGACCCCCACACGGTCGACTTCATCTACGTCACCGACGACCACGGCCACCTCACGGGGATCAGCTCGCTCGCGCGGCTCATGCTCCACAAGCCGGACGAGAGGATCGGCGACTTCATGCGCAAGGAGATCTCCGTCGTCGGCCCCAACACCGACCAGGAGGAGGTCGCCCGACTCGCCCAGAAGTACCGGATCCGCGCGGTCCCGGTGGTCGATGCCGACCTGAAGATGATCGGCGTCGTCACGCTGCAGGACATCGTCGAGGTGATCCAGCACGAGGCGAGCGAGGACATGCACAAGATGGCCGGCACCGTCGAGGCCGACTCGCTCCACACGCCGACCTTGAAGCGCTACAAGATGCGACTGCCCTGGATCCTGCTCACGCTCGGCGGCGAGCTGTCGATCGCCGTGATCATCTCGAAGATCTTCGGGCCCACGCTCGAGAGGGCGGCCATCCTGGCGGCCTTCATGCCCGCGATCACGGCGACGGGGGGCAACGTCGGCCTTCAGTGCACGACGCTCATCGTCCGAGGTCTGGGGATGGGGACGATCCGATTCACCCAGCTCGTCAAGATCCTGCTGACCGAGCTGCGGCTCGGCATGATGCTGGGAATCACCTGCGGCGTGGCGGCCGCGATCGCGGCGGCGGTGATCGAGCACCGCCAGTCGCCGATGATCATCCTGAAGCTCGGAATCGCGGTCTTCGCGGCGATGGTGTCCGCCACGGGGGCCACGTCGATCGTGGGGTCGCTCGAACCCCTGGTGCTTCACCGCCTCAAGCTGGATCCCGCGACCGCCTGCGGACCGTTCGTGACGATGTTCAACGACATCTTCGGCACGACGGTCTACTTCCTGATCGCGACCGTCCTCGACTTCACGACGAAGTAGCCGCCGGCTGCGCCGCCAGCAGCATCGTCTCGCCCGCCCGGTCCTTCGCCTTCGCGTAGCCGAGCGAGAGGAGCTTGTGGACGGCCCGCAGCGTCGCGAACTTGGGATAGATCGACGCCTGCAGGATCGCCTTCAGCGTCCGATGGCCGTTGATCAGCGGCAGGATCGCGTCCACCCGGACGACGTCCTCCCCCAGCTCGTCCGCGTGGATCTCGCGCGGGAGCTTCTGGACCTTGGTGCCGTCGTCCGGCAGCGTCTTCCGGATCTGGAGGAGCTCGTCGGCGCGCCGCGCGGCCTCGAGCAGCAGCGCGGTGACGTCCGCGCGGATCGGGATCGAGGCCAGCGGGCTGGCGAGCTGCGTCCGCGTCGGGCGGGCCTCCTCGAAGATGAAGGTCGCCTGATCCCAGACGAACAGGTCGAGGATCTCCTCCTCGATCTGATGGCGGAGCGCCTCGTGGATCTTTTCGGTCGAAAGCTGCTCGTTCGCGAAGACGACGTGGCCGAGCGTCCAGCCGAGCAGCTTCTCCTTCCCCAGGAGGTTCTTCAGCCGCTCCGGCGTGATGAGCGTCCGGCCCGACAGCTTGGTCGCCAGCCGGCTCAGCCGGCGCACCCGGGGCACGGTGGAGGAGAGCAGCCGGATTCCCTCATGGCCGAAATGGATCGACTGCTTTTCGCCGCCCTTGGCCACCGCGAGAATCCCCTCGGTCTTGTTCATCGAGAGGAGCTGGAGAAGATTCCCCAGGCCGACCAGGTCGACGTGCCCCTTGAGGTCGCGCCCGCGCTCGGATCGCCGCGGCTTGGGCCGTGCGGCGGGACGGGTTCTCCGGGCTGTCTTTCGGATCATGCGTGCCCTCCTCCCCTGGCGGAAGAACGTCCAAGTAACCACAGTGTAGCCCCGAGATCAACTGTTCGCCGCTTCCCAGGCCCGGAAAGAGGAAGAATTCGCGGCCGAGCGTCGTTATGATAGTCGAAGCTTTAGGAGGGTCGAGCGATGCTTCGAGTCCTGTTGGCGTGTCTCCTCGCGGCTCCGATGGCCGCGGCGCAGGAGGACGCGAGAGCCGCGATCGGGAAGCCCGTGAAGGACTTCCAGCTCAAGGATCTGATGTCGTCCGAGGGCAAAACCTACAAGCTCTCCGACTTCAAGGGCAAGAAGGCCGTGGTCCTGGTCTGGATCAGCGAGAAGTGCGACATCACCTGGCGCTACGAGAAGCGCACCGGCGAGCTCATGAAGGAATTCGGGAAGGACACCCAGTTCTTCGCCGTCGCCTCGAGCGCCAACGACACCCCCGAAACGATCAAGAAATACGCCGAGTCGAAGAACTACGGCATGCCGGTGCTCGACGACGTGAAGAGCGACGCGGCCGCCTACTTCGGCGCGACGAACACGCCGACCTACATGCTCGTCGACAAGGAAGGCCTGCTCCGCTACCGCGGCGCGTGCGACGACCTCCAGGCGGGCAAGGATTTCGCCGCCGACGAGTCGACCGCCAAGGAGCGCTACCTCTACAATGCGATCAAGGCGATCCTCGAGGGCAAGGACGTCCCCGTCACCGAAAAGAAGGGGTTCGGGTGAGGCTTCCCCAAGCGGGCTAGTTAGCCCTCTCGACCCTTAAAGCTCCAGGGGCGGGCGGTTTGAACCGCCCGCCCCTTTTTTTATCGTTGAATATCATGA
>Ga0310813_10002059_pt1 | contig 12251 bp, 11 predicted proteins | sample YN3metagenome_FD_203086 | JGI IMG/M metagenome (GOLD analysis project Ga0310813, IMG submission 203086) | Soil microbial communities from experimental microcosm in Duke University, North Carolina, United States - YN3 | ecosystem: Engineered > Artificial ecosystem > Soil microcosm > Unclassified...
TCCGGCGGATCAGCGCGACTCGCCGTCATGCTGTCGTTCACCCGCTGGATCGAACTCTGGTCCTCCGGCGCGGGGGTGTACCACGTCGCACCCGACGGCTCGGTCGCTCCGGCGAAGCAGATCGCCTTCGCGGCGGCGGAGAGCGGCGTCGTCACGGTCGTGCCGCAATCCTTCCGGACGCTGCTCTTCCTCGACGACCGGCTCCTCTTCGTGGTGCCCGAGGCGGACTGCTCGCTGGCGGAAGGCTTGCAGCTGGGAGCGAGCGGCGGCACCGTGCTGGTCTCCAGCGTGCGCGTGAAGGACCGCTCGCGATGATCTACGCCCTGACGATCCTCTGCCTGCTCCAGGAGCCGCCGGAGCCGGCGCCCCGCCGGCGCAGCGTCCGCTCCGAAGTGCGGGTCCTCATCGAGGAGTCCCCCGAAGGCGACTACGAGCACGAGTATTACAAGCAGCCCTGGCCGGTCGAGCACCGCGCCGTCGCCGGCCGGAGTTCGTCGAGCGTCTGGTACCGGACGGTCTGTCGGCCGCAGGAGGACGAAGATCGCCGCCCGATCTTCGCGCCGATGCGGACGTCGCCGACCCTCCCGCTGAGCCTCAGCGTTGCCGCGGGGGTTCCGAGACTCAGCGTCACGACGACGTCCGGCTTCTCGACCACGACCGTCAACGGACGTCCTCGCAACGATCCGATCATCTCGACGAAGCCGGCGCTCTTCGGCGGCGGGGGAGGCGGGAGCGATACGAACTCCGACGCGCCGTTTCTCTATGGTCCCGATCTCGACCTGGTCCTGGCATCCGACGTGTCCGCCTGGCGTCCCGCCCGCTGGATGCCGGAAGGCAGCTCGATTCGACTCTTCGCGCGGGCCCTCTTCGGATCCTTCGAGGTGTTCGACACGCCCACGACGCTTCAGCTCTACGGCATCGGCCCGCGCCTGACCGTGCCTGTCCTGAAGACCGGCTCGCTGGAGGCCGCGCTGGTCGTTTCCGCGGGCCCCGCCTTCCTCCACACGGGCATCGGCGACGCCGTGGGCTTCGACGGCGGCGTCGGCATCCGGCTGGAGCAATCGTTCGGGGCGACGGTGTCGATCGTCGCGGCGATCGAGGGGAACCTCTACTTCTCCAAGAACGTTTCGGCGCTCGGTCCCGTGGTCAACCTGGGGATCAATCTGTCATGGTGAAGCGCAGACCCTGGGTGCTGCTCGCGCTGCTCGCGGCGGGTTGTCCCGACGAGCTCGGCCGAGGTTCTTCCAGTACGGTCGAGGTCGGCCTGCTCGCGCCGACGGAGCTTCGCGTGGAGTACGACGGCGGCTCGCGGATCGTGCTCCGCTGGTCCGACCATTCCACCAGCGAGTCCGGCTACCGCCTCGAAATGAGCGCGACGCCCTTCGAAAGCCCGACGATCGCCGACGTCCGCCAACTGCCGGCGGACTCGGCGTCGATCGTGTACCCGACCGTCCCTAACAGCACCTATTACTTCCGGGTCTTCGCCACCACGGCGAGCATGGAGTCGGACCCGTCGAACGTCTGCGTCGCGATCACCCCGAACGTGCCCGCGCAGCCCGGCGGGGTTGACGCGAGGCCCCACACGTCCTCGGAGATCGCGCTCTCGTGGACCGACGTGTCGGGGGAGACGTCGTACGTCGTCGAGCGATCGGTCGACGGGGGCGCGTCCTGGTTCGGCGCGGATACGGCAGCCCCCAATACGACGTCCTTCGTCGTCGGCGGGATGGCTCCGGACAGCGAGGTGGCGCACCGGATCGTGGCCATGAATGCGTTCGGCCGCAGCACGCCCTCGGACCCGGCGATCGCCCAGACGACGACCGCGTCGATGACGTTCGTCACCCTTCCGCTGGTCGGGAACTACGGCGAGTACACGTCCTGCGCGGTGGGACCCGACGGTCGGGAGCACATCGCCTGCTACGACGTCGTGAGCTCCAGCGTGCTCTACGCGACGCGTCTCTTTCCCGGGGCGTTCACGATGGCGACCGCGGACGGCGGGCCCAGCGGCTTCGAAGATGTGGGAGGAGACGGGACCGGACTCGCGGTAGACCGGGACGGCAAGGCTCACGTCGTGGCGCACGATCGGACGAACGACTCGTTCCGCTACGCGACGGACATGACGGGGACGTGGAAGGGGGTCACTCTCGCCTACGGATGCGGGATCCAGCCTCGGATCGGGTGCGGCCGATCGGCCGGCCTGCTTCATGCGACGTGCCTGGAGACATTCGGAACGGTCAACGGCAATCTCATCCGGTACTTCGAGGGCAGTCCAGGTCAAAGCTGGGCGGCGTTCAGCGGGAACGTGCGGTCGATTCCCACGGCCCGGCACGCTCTGGCCGTGCGTTACACGGGAACGCCGCTCGTGGCCGCCATCGATCCGATGAATCGAATCCAGACCTACTTCGGGCGCCCCGAAAGTGTCACGACCATGGGCTGGCTTCCGCATACGGCGGTTCCGCTGCCGGTGTACTCGCCGGTGGTGGGCGACACGGATTTCGCCGAGGATGCTCGGGCACGGCACCACGTCGTGTTTCACGAGCGGTCGTCCCGATCGCTCTACCACGGGCAAGACGGGTCGGTCGCTGCGGAAATCGAGGCGATCGATTCCGATCCGCGTATCGACGTCGGTGCCTTCTGCGCGCTGGTTCTTGAATTGTCGACGGGTCGCCTGCACGTCGCCTACTACGACGCGACCCGAAAGGATCTGCGCTACGCGCGCAAGGACCCAGGCGGGGCCTGGGTTCGGCGGGTCATCGAGGCGGCCGGAGATGTCGGGTCGCACGCGTCGATCGGGGTCGACGGCGCGGGACGGGTGACGATCGCCTACCGCGACGAGACCAACCGGCGCCTGAGGGTGGCCGTCGGGCGGCCCTAGAGTCCATTTCATAAGGCCGTTCGACCCGAAGCGCAAGACACCCGCCAACGCTCTAGACAGGGTAGAATCTCTATCGTGAGGAAAAAGAAGGTCCTTGGGGTCATCGGTTTCCTACTCCTTCTGGTGGCGATCGCCATGGTTTGGACCTCCTGGAAGAGGGCCGGTACCGCTGAGATTGACGCCAACGAGAAGGCCGTACGTGAGGCGCTCATAAAGCTCGCTCGGGCTGAGGGAGAGTTTCGGGCGAAGGACCTGGATGGGAACAGGGTATTGGACTTCTGGACTGGCGATGTCGCAAGCCTCTACACTCTGGAGGTTGGCGGGAGTCCGCTCAAACTGATTGAGAAGGAGCTGGCGCTGGCGGACGCGGCCCCTCTGAAACCACCGGCTGGGAATCCCGTTCCATACCACGGCTATTACCTGATCGCGGTGGAGCGGGACGAATCCGACTGCATCTTCCCATCGGAGGACTACAAGCAGGCCACCGATGGCAAGATGGGCAAAGTCCACAACACCAGCCGTTTCGCCTTCTGCGCGTACCCCGCTAACTACGGCAAGTCGGGACGCCAGACTTTCGTGATTAGCGAGAACAACACGCCCTGGAAGATCGATTCCGCTGGAAAGCCCCTGCTGCGGATCCCCTGCCAACAGCCTCCTCCCCATGAGCACGGCAAACGTGCTCCCTACGACGACCGGCAATAGGCAGGACAGAAGACGGCCGGCGACAAGAGGAGTCAACTGCTGGCTCCATTTCTCGCGGTCGATGACAAAAGTCTCTCGGGCTGTAGAATGCTCCCGGAAGAGAGAGGGGAATCCCGTGAGCCGAGACATTCTGCTTTCCGATCGACAGTGGCAACACATCGAGCCGCTCCTGCCCCGGCCCGTGAGCCGAGGCCGCCCTTGGGCGGATAACCGACAGGTCCTCGAGGGCATCCTCTGGATCCTCAGAACCGGCGCCCGCTGGCAGGACCTGCCGGACAAATACCCGAGCCCCAGCACGTGCTGGAGGCGTCTTCGCCTCTGGGAGAGGCAAGGGGCTGGCTCAAGGTGTGGCGGGCGTTCCTGGCCGAGCTCAACAGCCGAGGCCTGGTGAACTGGAACGAATGCTTCCTCGACGCGACCTTCGCCCCAGCTAAAAAGGGGGTCTCCACGTCGGAAAGACCCGCAAGGGTAAAGGAACAAAGCTTATGGTACTGGCAGACGGCAAGGGTCTGCCTCTCGGAGTATCCCTCCATTCTGCCAGCCCGGGCGAGATCTCGCTCGCCCCGGAGACGCTCGCTTCGGTGAGAGTCGGCCGGAAGGGCCCGGGCCGCCCGCGGCAATACCCCGACCGCATCATCGCCGACCGCGGCTATGACTCCTACCGATTCCGGCGGTGGCTCGCCCAGAGAGGCATTGAGCTCATCGCACCGCACCTATCCACCCGGCGCAGGAAGCACCAGGACGGCAGGCCACTCAGGCGTTACAAGAGACGCTGGAAGATCGAACGCACGTTGGCGTGGATCCTCAGCAATAGGCGGCTCGTGGTGCGCTGGGATCGCGACATCACTGTGTACAGGGGATTCCTACACATCGCCTGCCTTCTCATCGCCCTGAGAAGCTTATGAAATGGCTTCTAGGGTTTGGGCGGATTTGGAACGCCCGCTCGTAACGCCTCCGAGGGCCCTCGGCTCAGTAAGGATGAGACGTCTCAGCTGCCCGTGCCGTGTTCTGGTCCCTATTGAGGAGATCCAACGTGGGTACGACGTATCTTCGCCAGCGGGGCGGGGTCATGGATTCCGCCAAGATCATCGGATGTAAGATCGAGAATCCGAAGGGCGAGAATCTGGGTAAGATCGAGAGCCTGATGCTCGACCTGAGCGAAGGCCGCATCCTCTACGCCGTGCTGTCGTTCGGTGGTTTCCTGGGAATGGGCGACAAGCTCTTCCCGGTGCCCGTCGACGCGCTTTCGTTCCGCACCGACGAGAAGGGCACCCTGGAGCGCGGCATCCTCGACGTCGACAAGGAGACGTTGAAGAACGCCCCCGGGTACGACAAGAAGGAACTGCCCGACTGGACCGACCGGACGTACGCGTCGAGGGTTTACAGCCACTACGGGTCGACCCCTTGGTGGAGTGAGTAGGCCTCGCCGACATTCGCCAGCATCCCGGAAGACCCGGACGGAAACGTCCGGGTCTTCTTTTTTTCAGCGCTCCGGGGTCGGGCGGCGTCGGGCCAGCCGGACGCTGAACGTCCAGAGCGCGGCCAGCCCGAGGGTCATCAGGATCGGAAAGCCCAGTCGGTGGAGGACCTTAAACCTTAGAAGGGTTTCCGGGGGATGCTCTGAGGTGGACATCCGAGGAATGAAGTAGCCGGTGAACGAGTCCGCGTAGACCATCAATCCGACCAGGATTGCGGGGGCGAGGAAGGCGGCGACGGCGAGGACCTTGCGTCGTATGGTTCTCCAGCGGAACGCGAGCGGCAGAATCACCGAAAGCGGCAGGGCCGGCAGCATCATGACGACGAACCCGTGTGCGGCGTGGCGGTGGAAGGTCGAATCCGCCTGGAAGCTGGACGCGGCAACGATCAGGAACAGGACGGTGAAAAGGGCGATCGGAAGCAGAAGGGGCTGCCGCATCCCCGTATTCTAGAGTCCGACTCTAGAGCGTCCAGCCCTTGCGGTACTCCTTGCGGAGGTAGCGGTCGGCCTCGGGGCAGCCCTTCGCCTTCAGGGCCTTCGCGTCCCAGTCGAGCTTCTTGCCCGTCTTGTACGCCACGTTGCCCAGCAGCACCGTCTCGGCCAGCGGGCCCGCGTAGTCGAAGTTGCAGAGCGCGGGCTTTCCGCCCCGGATCGCGTCAATCCACTCCTGGTGGTGTCCCGGCGAGGACTTGATCGTCGGCTCCGGCGTCTTGTACTCGTGGAAGTCCGCTTCGGGGAGCAGCCGGTGGGCGCCGTAGTTCGACACCAGCATCCCCTTCTCGCCGACGAAGAGGACGCCCGCGCCTTTCCAGTCGCCCAGCTTGCCTTCCTGCATCTCCTTGGGGTACTTGTCGCCGTGGTGCCAGGTCAGCGTGACGGGCGGCAGCTCGCCGCGCGCCGGGAAGGTCCATCGGGCGATCAGCCAAGGCGGCGCGCCGTGCGGGTCCAGCTCCGGCCCTTCGGCCTCCACGGTCAGGCAGTGCCCGAGCTTCAGCGCCCAGAAGGGCAGGTCGATGAAGTGGCAGCCCATGTCCGCGAGGTGGCCGCCGCCGAAGTTCCAGTAGCAGCGCCACTTGAGCGGGTGGTAGCGCGGGCTGTAGGGACGCTCCTCCGAGGGGCCGAGCCAGAGGTCCCAGCGCAGACCCTCGGGCGTCACGTCGCCGCCCTCGGCCGGCTTCGGCAGCCCCGAGGCCGTCCACTGCGTGGGGCCCAGCCAGACGTGCACCTGCGTGACGTTCCCGATGGCGCCGCCCTGGATCAGCTCGACCACGCGCCGGTAGTTGTCGCCCGCATGGATCTGCGTCCCCATCTGGGTCGCCACCTTGCGCTCCCGCGCCGTCTCGGTCATGACCCGCACTTCCCAGACGGTGTGGGCCATCGGCTTCTCGGTATAGACGTGCTTCCCGAGCTTCATCGCCATGACGCCCGCCGCCGCGTGGATGTGGTCGGGCGTCGAGATCACGATGCCGTCGAGCGACTTCTCCTTCTCGAGCATCTCGCGGAAGTCGTGGTATTGCGTCGCCTTGGGTTGCTTCAGGACGCCCTGCGCGAGGTTCTTCTCGTCCACGTCGCAGAGGGCGATGATGTTCTGGCCGGCCATCTTGGCCAGGTGGTCCGCGCCGCGCATGCCGGCGACGCCGATCTGGCCGACGTTCACCTTGGCGTTGGGCGACTTCTCCTGGCCGTAGCCGACCTGGCGGCCCGCGATCCAGAAGCCGGCGCCCAGCGTCGCGCCCTGCGAGAGGAATTGTCTGCGGTTCATGCCTTGAGCTCCCACCCTTTGCGGTATTCGCGATGGAGAAGACGGTCCGCCTCCGGCGCGTTCGTGCACTTCAGGTTGGCGGCGTCCCATTCCAGCTTCTTGCCCAGGCGGTAGGCGATGGATCCCAGGTGGTTCGCTTCCGTCAGCGGGCCCGAGTAGCCGAAGTGGCAGGTCGTCTTGAGGTCGGTCTTGGCGGCGTTGATCCATTCGGCGTGGTGGCCGATCGACTTCGGGATCGTCTGCTCCGGCCTCTTGAAGTCCTTGAACTGGTCCTCCGGCAGGAGCGCGTGCTTGCTGTAGTTGGAAACCAGCATGCCCTTGTCGCCGACGAAGAGGACGCCGTCCTTCCAGGCCGGAGGGATGCGGCCGTCCTTCAGGGCGGGCGGCTTCTCCTGACCCTGGTACCAGGTCAGCGTGCAGGCGGGCATGTCGCCGCGCGGGCCGTACTCGTAGACGGCGCGGAACGACGCGGGGGCGATCTCGGGATGGGGCGGGGGCCCGAACCCTTCGATCGTCCTGGGCGCGTCGAGCTTGAGGGCCCAGAAGGGCAGGTCGTTCCAGTGGCTGCCCAGGTCGCTCATGGTGCCCGAGCCGAAGTCCCACCAGCGGTACCAGCGGGGGCCGGGGAAGTAGATCTCGTGGAAGGGCCGCATCGGGGCGGGGCCGATCCAGAGGTCCCAGTTGAGGTAGGGCGGGACCGGCTTGTCCTCCGCGGGGCGCTCCTGCGAGCTGATGATGTCGCCGTTCGCCTGGGCCTCCGACTCGGGCTGCCGGCCCCAGGTGCGCGAAACCCATACGTGGCACTCGGTGACTTTGCCGACCGCGCCCGACTGGACCAGTTCGACCACGCGCCGGAAGTTGTCGGTCGCGTGGACCTGCGTGCCCATCTGGGTGGCGACCTTGGCCTTCTGCGCCGCTTCCCGGACGACCCGCGCCTCCCAGACGCCGTGGGTCAGGGGCTTCTCGCAGTACACGTGCTTGCCCAGCTGGAGGGCGGGCAGCGTCGCGAACGCGTGGGTGTGCTCGGCGGTGGCGACGACGACGGCGTCGAAGGTCTTCGCGTCGTCGAAGACTTTCCGGAAGTCGGAATAGGTCTTCGCGTTGGGGTGCAGCTTGGACGCGGCCCCGATGCGGCGCTCGTCGACGTCGCAGAGGCCGACGATGGTCTCGCTCGCGACCTGCTTCAAGTCTTCGCCGCCGCGGCCCCCGCAGCCGATGGAAACGATGTTGAGCTTGGCGTTCGCCGACTTCTCCTGCCCGTAGCCCACCTGGCGGCCCGCGATCCAGAAGCCCGCGCCGGCGGCGGCGCTGCCGGCGATGAACTGGCGTCGATTCAGTTGTCGTGACATGTGGAAGCTCCCGCGAAAACCCACCCCGCTCCGGACCCGCTATCTAAAGTACGGCGGAGCAGGCCGGGAAACTTTGTTGCAATTGAAATAAAATCGGGCCCGGCCGGTTCCCCTTGGACCGGCGTCCAGGGTAAAGAAAAAGGCCGGCGCGGGGGTGCCGCGCCGGCCTCTTCAACTTCTTGGTCGAGCCTGATCCCTTGCCCTATCTACAGGCTCCAACCCTTCCGATATTCGCGCTTGATGAACTGGTCGGCCTCGGGGCAGTTCTTCGCCTTGAGGTTGACCGCGTCCCACTCGAACTTCTTGCCGACCCGCATGGCCACGTTGCCCAGGAGCACGAACTCGGTGAAGGGGCCGGAGTGGCTGAAGTTGGACATCGCGGGAGCGCCGCCCTTGCAGGCGTCGATCCACTCCTTGTGGTGGCCGGGCGAGCGCGGGATCGTCTTCTCCGGCTTCTTCATCTCGGCGAACTTCTCCTTGGGGAGCCACTTGGAGGTCGCGCCGTAGTCGTCGGGCGAGTAGAGGGTGCCCTTCGAGCCGATGAGGAGCGAGCCGCTGCCCGAAATCTTCTCGCCCTGAAAGAGCTCCGTGGGGGGCAGGACCAGTTCGCCGTTCTTTCGGCCCTCGTGCCAGACCACCTTGCAGGCGGGCATGTCGCCGCGGGCGGGGAACTCGTAGGTCACCTTCGCCCAGCCGGGGCAGGTCTCGGGGTTGATCTCCTCGGACTCGGCCTCGACGGTCGTCGGGGCGCCGAGCTTGAGGGCGAAGAAGGGCAGGTTGGTGGTGTGGCAGGCCATGTCGCCGAGGGCGCCGGTGCCGAAGTCCCACCAGCCGCGCCACTTGAAGGGATGGTAGGCGCCGTGGTAGGGGCGCTCCGGCGCGGGCCCGAGCCACAGGTCCCAGTCCAGCGTCTCCGGCACGGACGGCGTGTCCTTCGGCCGCGCCTTGATGGCGGGCGACTGCGGCCAGATCGGCCGGTTGGTCCAGAGGTAGACCTCCTTGACCTCCCCGATCAGGCCCGCCTGGACGATCTCGATCGACTCGCGCAGGTTGCTGCCGGCGGTGCCCTGGTTGCCCATCTGGGTGGCGACCTTGAACTTCTTTGCCGTCTCGGCCATCACCCGGGCCTCATAGACGTCGTGGGTGAGGGGCTTCTCGCAGTAGCAGTGCTTGCCCATCTTCATCGCCATCACCGAGGCGGGGGCGTGGCAGTGGTCGGGAGTCGCCACCGTGACGGCGTCGATCTCCTTGCCCATCTCCTCGAGCATCTTGCGGAAGTCCTGGTACTTCTTCGCGTTGGGGAAGTTCGTCGCCTGCTTGTCGAGGGACTTCTTGTCGACGTCGCAGATCGCGACGATGTTCTCGCCCTTGACGCCGTCGACGTCTCCGGCGCCACGGCCGCCCACGCCGATGCAGCCGAGGTTGAGCTTGGCGTTGGGGGACTTCTCCTGGCCATAGCCGACCTGGCGGCCGGCGATCCAGAAACCGGCGCCGGCGGCGCCGACTCCGGCATTCTTCAGGAACTGACGACGATTGCTGCGCTGGGTCATGGTGGGATCCTTATAAGGTACGAAGACTAATACACTGGTCCCCTGCCGGCGTTACGAAAATCCCCGGAAACCGAAGCCCGCAGCCCGGAACCCGGGCGGAGGCGTCCCCATCCCCCGCTTTCCCCGGGGGAAGGCGCTCGGCTCCCCTCCCTCCGTGGGAGGGGCCGGGGGCGGGTGACAATTCTTCCCGGGCTCCGGACTGCAGGCTCCGGGATAAGCCCCAAGCCCTAGATTTCCCAGCCCTTGCGGTACTCGCGCTTGACGAACTTGTCGGCCTCGGGGCAATTGGTGGCCTTCATGGCCTGGCCGTCCCAGTCGAGCTTCTTGCCGGCCCGGAAGGCGACGATGCCGATCAGCACCGCCTCCGTGAAGGGGCCCGCGTACTCGAAGCCGCAGAGGGCCTTGCCCTTGCCCTTGATCGCGTTCAGCCACTCGCTGTGGTTGCCCCACTCGTGGCCGCCGCCCGTGCGGGGCAGCGTCTTCTCGACCTTGGCGTCCTTGAGCTCGTCGGGGAAGAACACCCGCTTCTGCCCCTGCTCGTCGAGCGCGACCAGGCTGCCCTTGTCGCCGACGATGATGTACCCGTTATTGCCGATTTTCGCCCCCTTCGAGAGCTCCGGAGGCGGCATCTTCCCGCCGTCGTACCAGACGAGCTTGACGGGCGGCTTCTCGCCGCGCGCGGGGAACTCCAGCCGCACGATCATCCACTTGGGGCCGGTCTCCGGATGGAGCGGGTCCCCCTCGGCCTCGACCGACGTGGGATAGCCCAGGTCGAGCCCCCAGAAGGGCGCGTCCATGAGATGGCAGGCCATGTCGCCCAGCGCGCCGGTGCCGAAGTCCCACCAGCCGCGCCAGCTGAACGGGTGATAGCTCTTGTGGTAGGGGCGGTCCGGCGCGGGTCCGAGCCACTCGTACCAGTGCAGGTGGTTCGGAATGCCGGGGGTGTTCTTGGGCCGGTCCATGGCCTGTCCCCAGATAGGCCGGTTCGTCCACACGTGGACCTCGGTCACCTTCCCGAGCACGCCCTGCTGCAGGAGCTCGACCTGCTCCCGCCGCGCGTCCGACGCGTGGCCCTGGTTGCCCATCTGGGTGACCACCTTGGCCTCCTTGGCGGCCTCGGCGAGCGTCCGCGCCTCCCAGACGGAATGCACCAGCGGCTTCTGCGTGTAGACGTGCTTCTTGTTCTTGACGGCGAGCATGCTCGCGAGGAAGTGGTGATGGTCCGGGGTCGAGACCGTCACGGCGTCGAAGTTCTTCGCTTCCTTGTCGAACATCTCGCGGTAGTCGTTGTAGCGCTTGGCGTCGGGGCAGTTCTTCAGCGCGCCGTCGATCGCCTTGTCGTCGACGTCGCAGAGGGCGACGATGTTGTCGCCGGCCTTCAGGACGCCCTGGATCTCGCCGCCGCCCTTGCCGCCGGCGCCGATGACCGCGACGTTGACCTTGGCGTTCGGCCCCTTCTCCTGGGCCCAGATCGGCTGCACGCCCGTGATCCAGAAGCCCGCCGCGCTCGTGACCACGGCACCGCCGTTCTTCAGGAAGTCGCGACGATTGGATTTGCTCGACATCGACCGTCTCCTTCTATTGGGAATCCCCAGCCCGTTTTTAGAGTTTCTTGCACGCCTCGCGGACGACGGCGAGGCCTTCCTTCACGTCGGCGATCGGGTTCTTCTCGTTCAGTTCGTACTCGATGGCGAGAATGCCCGGGAATTTGATGTCCTTGAGCGCCTTGAGGACGCCGACGACGTCGAGCTTGCCCTTGCCCAGGATGTGCTCGGTCTTCGCGTCGGAGAAATCCTTCAGGTGGACGTCGTGGACCCGCGGGCCCAGAGCCTTGATCCAGTCGACCGGGTTCTCGCCCGTGCGCAGCACGTGGCCGGTGTCGACGCAGGCGCCGATCTCGACGGGCCACTTCTCGACGGCCTTCTGGACCTGCTCGAGGCGGCCGTAGTTCTTGTCGTCCGGTCCGTGGTTGTGGATGGCAATCTTGATGCCGTACTCCTTCGTGAGCGCGGCCAGGCTTTCGAAGCTGTCGGCTGAGGGATTCGCGCTGTAGACCGAGAATCCCATCGCCTTGGCGAACTCGAAGGACTTCTTGGTCTTCTCGGCGTCCTTCGTGAATCCCTGGACGCCCCAGGACAGGATGCTGATGCCGGCGTCGTGCAGCTTCTGCTTCGCGGTCTCAATCTTGGACTTGTCGTCGGTGACGGGGAGTTGCTTGCTGAAGAACTGGGCGTACTTCAGCCCGAGGTCCTTGAGATGGACCAGGGTCTGGTCGAAGTCGAAGGCGCGCAGCGTGTAGGTCTGCAGGCCCATGTTGAAGTCGGCGTAGTTGGGGTCGCCGGCGGCGGCCAGGAGGCGGCGGGGGAGGAGGGACAGGGCGCCCGTGGCGAGGGCGCCGCGGAGGAGGTCGCGCCGGGTCATGCTCATGGGTAGGGCCTTTCGATCAATCGACGGAGGAACCCGCTCGGACTAAGGAATCCTAAAGATATACAGTCCATCTGGGACCGGCAAGGTCTTTAATCGGAACGACGGAAATCGT
>Ga0310813_10002067_pt1 | contig 12235 bp, 7 predicted proteins | sample YN3metagenome_FD_203086 | JGI IMG/M metagenome (GOLD analysis project Ga0310813, IMG submission 203086) | Soil microbial communities from experimental microcosm in Duke University, North Carolina, United States - YN3 | ecosystem: Engineered > Artificial ecosystem > Soil microcosm > Unclassified ...
AGAGCACCGGGCTTCGCGCCTGGCTCCTGCGTGCGCTCGGCGCCAGGGTCGGTGGCGACGTCCACCTCCACCGCGGGGTGGCTCTCCACCACGGCGGCTGGGACCTGCTCGAGATCGGTGACGGCGCCGCCCTGGGTCGCGACGTGTCGTTGGGGCTCGTCACCTACGATCGCCAGCAGCTCGTGTTCGCGCACATCTCGATCGGCGCCGACGCCACGCTCGACACGCGGGCGCGCATGGGCCCTGGCAGCCGCATGGAGGCGGGCGCGTTCCTGGGACCGCTCGCGTGGCTCTCCGCGAACGCCGTGCTCCCCGCCGGCGAGCGTTGGGAGGGCGTGCCCGCGACCCCTGCGGGCCGCGCGCCGGAGGTGGCACCCTCGAGCGCCGAGCCGCCGCGTCCGAGCGCCTGGCATGCGGCGTTACTGCTCGCGGCCAAGGCGGCGGTGGCGCAGGTGGCGTTCCTGCCCGCGATGGTGCTCGCCGCGGTGGTGCTCTCGGCGTGGAATGCCGGCATCTCGGGCCGCGCCGCGTTCACGTTCTCGTCGCTACCGCTCGTCCCCCTGGCGCTCGCGATCATGGCGGGCTATGCCATCTCCCTGCCGCTCCAGGCGCTGCTCTGCCGCGCGCTCGGGCGCGTCGAGCCGGGCGTCTACCCGCTCCGTGGGGGCACGGCGCTCACGGTGCTCTTGAAGGAGAGGCTCGTCGAGACCGCGAACGTGGCGCTCTCGGGCACGCTCGCCTGGCCGCTCTGGCTCCGGCTCGCCGGCATGCGCGTGGGCCGGCGCTGCGAGATCAGTACCATCATGGAGGTGACGCCGGAGCTGGTGGAGATCGCCGACGACTGCTTCTTCGCCGACGGCATCTACCTCGGCCGCCCGCTCGTCCACCGCGGGCACCTGCACTGCGAGCGCACGACGTTCGGCCGCCACACGTTCCTCGGGAACCACGCGGTGATCCCTGCCGGTGCGCGGCTGCCGGGCGAGCTGCTGCTGGGCGTGTGCACCGTGGCCGACCCCGCCCGCGTGCGGGCCGGCAGCGCCTGGTTCGGCCACCCGGCGTTCGAGCTGCCGAACCGCGAGCTGGTGACCGCCGACGAGCGGCTCACGTTCCGGCCCTCGGCCATCCGCGTCGCCAACCGGGCCCTGTGGGAGTCCATGCGCCTCGTGCTCCCCATACTCCCCGCGTTCCTGGTCGCGTTCTGGGCCACGACGCTCGCGCGCGTCGCGCGCGCCGAGCCGGCAGCCGTGTTCGCATTCGGCGTACTGCCGCTCGCGGCCCTCGTGACCGGCGCCTTCCTGTGTGCACTCACCCTGGCGGCGAAATGGATCCTGCTCGGGCGCATGCGCGAGGACCGCCACCCGCTGTGGTCGTGCTGGTGCAGCCGCTGGGATTTCCTGTTCGAAGTATGGTCGGCGTACGGCCGGCCGGTGATAGAGTGCGTCGAGGGCACCCCGCTCGTGAGCGTGTGGCTGCGCGCAATGGGCGCCCGCATCGGGCGGCGCGTGGTACTCGGCACGAGCCTCGCCCAGGTCGTGGACCCGGACATGCTGGACGTGGGCGACGACGCCACCGTGTCGTGCCACCTCCAGCTCCATAGCTTCGAGGATCGCGTGCTCAAGCTTGGCCGCTCGCACGTCGGCGCTGGCGCTACGCTCTCGGCGGGCTCGCTGCTGCTCTACGGCGCCCACATCGGCGAGCACGCCCGCGTCGCGGAGCAGAGCGTGGTGATGAAGCACGAGCACCTGCTCGCGGACCAGGACTACGAGGGCGCACCCACGCGGCCCTCCCGGGAGCCTCGAATGTGATCCGATCACCGGCCGCGCTCGTCGGTCTACCCGCAGGCGTCGTCGACACCTGGTGCATCCCGTTGCGCCCGGAGTCGCCAGAGCTCGAGCGCTGGCGAATGGCGCTGGGCCACGACGAGCGCGCGGAGGCGGCGCGACGGCGCGTGGCCGGGCCGGCGTGGGCAGCGGCGCGGGGAGCCCTGCGCGCCATCCTCGGCCGTTATCTCGGTGAGCCGCCCGAGTCCCTCCGCTTCGAGCGCACGCCGCTCGGCAAGCCCCGCCTGGTGGGACGCGAGGCACCGCGCTTCAGCGTCGCCTGGCGCGAGGAGCTGGCGCTCGTGGGCGTGGCGAGCGACCGCGAGGTGGGCGTGGACCTGGAGCGCGAGCTCGAGGACGCCGACGTCTCCGGCCTCGCGCGCGACCACCTCTCCCTCCTGGACCAGGCCACGGTCCTCCACGCCCCGCCCGAGCGCCGGCGGACGGTGTTCTTCGAAGCGTGGGCCCGGCACGAGGCGCGGCGGAAGCTCCACGGCCTGGCACTCGAGGACCCGCTGCCGGACCTGGACGAGAACTCGGTCGTGATCGTGCGCGCGCTCAACGTGCCCGCCGGCTGGGCCGCCGCCGTGGCGGCCGAAGGCAGCGCCTGGCGCGTGCGCCGGCGCGAGGTCGCCGAGCTGGGCGAGGTGCATTGAGCGCTGGTCGGGGACGCCGGCGTCCGATACCCTCCCGGTAGCACGAAAGGGGACTTCCATGGCTCTGGAGATGGCACGGGACGTCGATCCCCGCCCCGAGACCCGGCGATCACGTCGCCTGCGCGTGACGCTCGCCATCGCGCTGATGGCGGTACTGGCAGTGCAGAGCGTCGTGGCACTCGCATCGACGGCGACGGCCCGCACGAACGCGTTCCCGGTCGACCACACGCCCTGGTACCAGCCGACCGCGCCCGCCCGCCCCACACCCGGCCGACCGGCCCGCCACACGCCTGCTGGGCAGCTCGCGAAGGACAAGGACCCGCGGCACTGCTAGGCCGCGTGCGTCACAGCGCGCGCGTCAGCCAACGCAGCACGTCGAGCGCGAACTGGCGGTCGTCGTTCCCCGGGACATGCCCTGAGGACCGGACGACGCGCACGCTCTTCACCTGACGGGAGTTCGCCCCACGGGCTCTCTCGGTGAACACCGTCTTGTCCCGTGCGCGCGCGGGGTCAGAGACTTCGTATGTGGGCCGCTTGCCGACCACGGCCGTTCGGGTCTCACCCCCATCGAGGTCCTCGCCATGCGGAACCCCCTGTCGCCCGTCGTGTCCCTGGTCCTGCTCGCGCTGGCCCTTGCACTCGCCGTGTTGCCGCGCGTCGCCAGGGCGGCGCGACCGCACGCCACAGCCAAGCCGGTTCGGATCCTCTCCATACCGAAGTACGTGGAGGAGCTTCCCCAGCTCCCGACGCTCGATGGCACGACGACCTCTCGTTCGTCCCCGGCGGTCTTGAGCCTGCGCGAGTTCCAGCAGCAGATCCTGCCGGCCTCGGTCTATCGCCAGCTCACGGGCCGGTACCGGAAGGGCACGTACATCTGGAGCTACACCGTTCCCGGCCAGCCCATGACCTACCCGGGGCCCACGATCGAGGCGCGGTTCGGGACGCCGACCTGGGTCCGCTACGTGAACGACCTCGAGGGGCCCGGTAACAATCCGCTCTTCCTCCAGGGCCGCTTGCCCGTCGACCAGACGATCCACTGGGCTGACCCATTGCACCAGATGGGCTCGACCGCCAGGTACTCGGGACCCGTGCCCTCGGTGACACACCTCCACGGCGCCGCCGATCCATCGTACTCGGATGGCTCGCCCGAGGCGTGGTGGACGCCCGGCTTCGCGCAGAAGGGACCCGACTTCGTCTCGGACACCTACGTCTATCCCAACGCCCAGGAGCCGAAGATGCTCTGGTACCACGACCACACGCTGGGCGCGACGCGGCTCCACGTGTACGCGGGACTGGTGGCGGCCTACATCATCCGCGATCCGGCGCAGGAGCCCGCCAACCTCCCGGGCGGCCCCGCCGACGACGCCCTGGACCGTTACGGCCACCCGTACGAACGGGTGCTCATGCTGCAGGACAAGTCTTTCGACAAGGACGCCCAGCTGACGTTCCCGTCGGACGGCGTGAATCCCGACATCCACCCGTACTGGCTGCCCGAGTTCTTCGGCGACGTGATCGTGGTGAACGGCAAGAGCTGGCCCTACCTGCGTGTCGAGCCGCGGCGTTACCGGTTCCGCGTCATCGACGGCGCGAACGCGCGTTTCTTCGAGTTCCACCTCACCGATCCGAACGGCGAGGGCGTACCGATGTGGCAGATCGGCACCGACGGCGGCCTGCTCGACGCGCCGGTCGCGGTGAGCGCAGGGGATCCGTCGCCGACCCTGGTCCTGGCGCCGGGCGAGCGCGCAGACCTGATCATCGATTTCGCCGGGCACGAGGGCCAGCGGCTCACGCTCCGCAACACCGCGAACGGCCCGTATCCCGGCGGCGATCCCGTGGACCCCGAGACGAACGGGCAGGTGATGCAGTTCGTGGTCGGCCTGCCCCGCGTCGGCGCCAGCGCCGCCGACCCGAGCCTCGACCCCAGCCGGACCACGCGGCTCCGCGCCGCGCTGATCGAGCGGCCGACGGTGCCCGCGACGGACACGCGAGCGCTCACGCTCAACGAGCAGGAAGGTGCGAACGGTCCCGTCCTCGGCATGGTGAACAATTCGCGCTGGCACATGCCCACGAGCGAGGCCTGCGCGGTGGGCGAGACCGAGGTGTGGGAGTTCATCAACCTCACCGAGGACACGCACCCGATCCACCTGCACCTGATCCAGTTCCAGGCGCTCTCGCGCCAGGACTTCGACGTCGAGGGCTACGAGAAGGTCTACGGCGAGCCGGTCCCGGGCATGGGGCCGCCGCGGCCGTACGACGAACGCTCCGCGTTCACCGGGTTCAAGGTCGGCGGCAATCCCGACGTGACGCCGTTCCTGCTCGGCACGCCTCGGGCCGTGGACGCCAACGAGAACGGCTGGAAGGACACGTTCCGGATGAATCCGGGCGTGGTGACGCGCGTGCTCGTGCGCCTTGCGCCGCAGAACGCCAACGCGTTGGCCGGCGGGGCGGTGACGGCGGGGATGAACCTGTTCCCGTTCGACCCGAGCGCGGCGATGGGCGTGAGGAACGACGGCTTCGGCTACCCCGGCGGCCCGGGCTACGTGTGGCACTGCCACATCCTCGACCACGAGGACAACGAGATGATGCGCAGGATGATGATCACGCAACCGACGTCGTCGCCGGGCGCGGTGGTCGCGAGCGCGGCCGCAGGGAAGGACAGGGTGGAGCTGACCGGCGTCCATCCCAATCCCACGGTGGGCCCGACTCGCATCGCGTTCGCGCTCGAGCGCGCGCAGGAGGTGGACCTGACCGTATACGACGTCAGCGGGCGCGAGGTCGCCACACTGGCGCACGGTCGCTACGCGCCCGGCGAGCATGCCGCGACCTGGGACGGGCGCGACCGCTCGGGAAGCCCGGTGCCGAGCGGGGTCTACCTCTACCGGCTCCGGACCGAGGAGCGGACGCAGATCCAGAAGCTGGTGATGGTGCGGTGAGGGCGACGCCGGAGGCGGACGCGGCTAGACCGCGAACGCCTCCGGCTCCCACGCCAGGCCGAGCTCGCTCGGCGGGCCCATGTAGCCGAGCATCGCGCTCGCGGCCACGACGCTGGGCGAGGCGAGGTAGCCCTCGCCGCCGACGCCCATGCGGTTCGTCCAGTTGCGGTTGAAGCTGGTGATCGCGCGCTGCCCGGGCTGGAGCGAATCCGGGCCCTGGCCGAAGCACGGCCCGCACCAGCTCTGGCGGATCCCGGCACCCACCGAGCGGAACACGCTGGCGATGCTCTCGCCGTCGAGCCTCGCGTCGGGGCGCTCGATCTGCTGCTTCACGCCGCCCGAGCCGGGGAAGACCACGAACTCCTTCGCCGCCTTCTTCATCCCCTGCTCGCGTGCCGCTCGCAGCACGAGGGCGGCCGACAGCAGGTCGTCGTAGCCGCCGTTCGTGCACGAGCCGATGAGTGCCTTGTCGAACGTGATGCGTTCCTTCGCGACTTCTTCAGCCGGGAAGGCATTGCCCGGACTGAAGGGCTTGGCGATCATCGGCCGCACGTCGGAGAGCGTGAGTGTCTCGTCGATCGCCCACTCCACGTCGGTGCCGGGAGCGATCCTCGGATAGGGCAGGTCCTTCATCCCCTTGGCCGCGAACCACGCGTACGTGATGTCGTCGGGCGCGAAGATGCCGTTCCAGCTCTCCGCCTCGGCCATCATGTTGCAGATGGTGTTGCGGTAGGCGATCGGGAGCTGCCGCTCGGCGTCCACGAATTCGACGCTCATGCCCTGCGACTGCTTGGCACCCCAGCGCCGGAGCAGCTCGAGCACGAGGTCCTTGCCCGTGACCCACGGCTGGAGGCGCCCGGTGAACACCACGCGCCGCGGCTTCGCCACCGTGGTGTAGATGTGGCCCGTGCTCCAGCCGAAGCCGAGCGTGGTGGAGCCCACGCCGATGCCGATGGCGCCGTAGGCGCCGTAGGCGCGGCTGTGCGAGTCGGCGCCGGGGATCACCATGCCTGGATGAACCAGCCCCTGTTCGGGGAAGTAGAAGTGGAAGATGCCGTCGCCGGGCGTGGCGTAGTACGGCCGCTCGATGCCGTGGAGCGCTGCGAACTGGCGGCCGATGCTGGTCTGCTTCTCGTCGGCATCGACGCCGGTGAACACGAAGTGGTCGTTGGCGATGGCGATCTGGCGCGGCCAGATCGCGGCGCCGCCGGTGATCTGGTTGAAGGTGTGGATCGAGAACGGCGCCGTGCCATCGGATGCGGGCAGCAGGTCCGCGTACACGCGCAGCGTGGCCCCGGCGCGCACATCGGCCTGCTTGTCGACGCGGTGCGCCCACAGGATCTGCTCGGTGGTCGTGAGCCTGCGCGCCGTGGCGGCGTCGGGCCACACGATCTCAGGCTGGCGAGCGGTGGCGTCGCGGAACTCGCGCCGGCCGACGTCGAAGATCCCTCCCGAGCGCCGGATCTCGTCCTCCTTGGGCGTGAGCGGCACCGGGTCGTACGACTTTCCGCGCGTCTCGTTCGCGAGCCGGCGCGTGTCGGGGTCGAACGTGAACGTGTCGCCGTCCTGCGCGTCGGCCACGGCCTCCGGGCTCTGCACGACGTGCAGGCCGAGGTTGAACGCGTTCCTGCGGAAGATGTCGCCCATGTTGTTCCCGCACACCACGACCAGCGTCAGCCCCTTCTCCTCCGCCACGCCCTTCAACCCCGCCGGGCTCATCTCGCGCGAGCTGCCGATGGCGAAGCGGTCGCCGGCGACGAGGAACGTCTCGCCGCGGTGCACGCGCGCGCGGAAGTCGGGCATCAGGTGGCGGAATGAGCCCGCCTTCCAGCGCTCGTCCAGCGTCTCGAGGCTCTCGGAGACGCAGTCGGCGGCGGGCGTGATCTGGTCGGTGTCGATCGCGTCCAGCTTCTTCCCCGGGACCTTCGGGTCCCAGAAGATGAGCGCGCGACCGCGCACGAGGCCCGCGGCGCCGGGCCTGGCCGCGACGGCCGTGGGAGCCGCGGCCGGGGCCGGCAGGCTCTCCAGGGTGACGCCGGGCTTCAGCCGGGCTGGCTCGAGCTTGTGCATGATGCGCCCAGACTATGCCGCGCCACGGGGCCCGGCAAACGCGTCCCGTGCGTGCTTCAGGCCTTCCTCCCGGTGACGCAGATCCAGCCGTGGCCGCGCTTCTCCGACACCTCCACGCCGGTGAAACCGGCGGTCTCGAGCCAGGCGCGGTGCTCGTCGGCGCTCATGAGCTTGGCCCGCATCGGCAGCATGGCGAGCTGGAACAGCCAGCCGTAGCGGCCCTTGTAGGCCTCCGCGATCACGAGCAGCGTGCCGCCCGGCTTGAGCACGCGCAGGATCTCGCGCGCGTCGTTCGCGAGATCGGGCCAGTAGTAGTGCGTCTCCACCGCGGTGACGAGGTCGAACATCGCGTCGGCGAACGGCAGCCGCGACACGCTGCCCTGCTGGACCTCGACGCGGCCGTCAGCGACCGCATCGCGGTTCGCCTCGCGTGAGGCTTCCACGCTCGCCTCGGAGTAGTCGACGCCGAGGACACGACCGGCCGTCGCACGTGCGGCCATCTCGCGGATCGTCCTCCCGCCGCCGCAGCCCACGTCCAGTATCGTGAACGACGGCTCGATCCGCACGTGCTCCAGGCCCCAGTCGGTGAGCGCAGCGTGCGAGAAGTTCATGCGCGTCACCACCGCCCGGCCCATCCGGCCGCTGGGCTTGCGCACCTGGTTCGTCATGCGAACCATGTACACGATCACGATCAGGACGAGGACCGTCTTGATCACCGGCCACAACATCGTGCCTCTCCCCCTACCCCCCCTGCCGCGACGCGCGGCGCGCCCCGTCCGATTCGAGCACGGGGCGCGCCGCCGCCGGCGTCAGAACGAGACCGCGACGAAGACCTCCGGGTAGACCACGTCGCTCGAGCCGAACCGCTCGTCCAGGTTCAGGTAGCGCTCGTACACCACGCCGGCGCCGGCCATGCTGCGGCCCCCGCGGCTCTGATAGAACGCGCCGACGCGCCCACCGAGCGAGCTCTGGTCGTCGATATTGCCGCCGACGAAGTTCCAGCGGTAGAACGCGCCGGCGTAGGGCTTGATGCGCTTCGCCTTCCACAGCACGTAGTCGGCGCGCGGGCTCAGCTTGTACACCGTCGGGTCGCCGACCAGCCAGCCCTCGAAGTCCACGCCCACGTCGAGGCCGTTGGCGAGGAAGTAGCCCACGCCGATGCCCAGCAGCAGGTAGTCCGTGTCGAACGAGTGTCCCCAGCCGACCATGCCGCTCACGCGCTTGTTCCCCTTTGAGAACATGCCCGCTTCCTTGACCGGGGCCGCAGCGGCGGGCGTCGCGGTCGCGGTGACGGCCGCCGGCGCGGCGGCGGCAGGTGCAGGAGTGGTCGCCGCGGGGGTGGCCGGCGCGGGTGTGGCCGGGGCCGCGGCGGTATCGGGCTTCGCGACCGCGGCGCTGTCGGGCTTCGGGACACCCGAGCTGTCGGGCGACGCCTGCGCGTGCGCTCCCCGCGTCAGGACGGCAGCCGACACCAGCATCCACACCGCGATCCGGATGATCCTTCCAACGGCTCTCATCGCACTCTCCCCCAGGTTCTCTCGTCCATTTTCATGGCGGCGCGGCGATCTGCCGGCCGCGTTCCAGGCGGCGTTCACTTCTTCGTGCTCTTCAAAGCGATCTGCATGCCTTTGAACAACGTCATCAGGTGCTCGCGGCCGACGCTGTCGGACGCGGCGACCTGCAGCACGTAGTCCACGGCGGTAGGACTGCGGCCGATCCGGGCCAGCACGTACTGGGCCGAGCGGTCGTCGCCGAGCATGGTCTCGACCACCTGCAGCCGCTGGCGGTCGGAGCCCAGCATGCGCGTCGTCATCTCTCTCGAGAGTGACGTGTCGGCGACGATCGCCCCCATCACCCGGTCGCGCACCTGGACGTTGCGTCCGAGCTCACTGGCGATGTCGCCCGAGCAGCCGGCCACGAGCGCGAGCGCCGCGAGCAGCGCCCCGCCCGCCTTGCGGCCATTCCCCGACATGAGCTTCACGGCATCTCCCTCCGGGCGGCGCTTCCGGGCGCTCTCCGTGAGCGCACACGTTCATCCGCGGGCGGGAACCATAACCGACTCTTGACTCGACCGTAAGCGCCGCCCAGTCTACCGCGCCGAGGGCATGTTCGACGCGAAGGCCGTGGTGCAATGGAGGCGGACATGACGATCGGTCGCACGACGTGGTTCGCGATGATGCTCGTGGCGATGCTCGGGGCCGGAAGCGCGCGGGCGCAGACCGGAACGATCACCGGGCGGGTGGCGGAGAAGGGCGGCGCGCCGATCCCAGGCGCCGAGGTGCGCGTGGATTCGACGCAGATCCACACCAGCACCGATGGCGACGGGCGCTACAGCTTGCGCGAGGTGCCCGCGGGACGCCGCATCGTGCGCGCGCTCATGCTCGGCTACAAACCGCTCACGCACGAGGTGACGGTCGAATCGGGCGCCACGGCGACCGTGGACTTCGTCCTCGAAGAGACGGTGCTGCCCTCCTCGGGCGTCGAGGTGGTGGTCGGCTCGCGCGCCAAGCACACCGCGGCCGACGAGCTGGCGGTGCCGGTCGACGTCTACAACCACGACGTGCTGGTGAAGCAGGGCACCACCGAGACCTCGCAGACGCTGCAGGCGCTCTCGCCGTCGGTCAACTTCCCGCGCCAGACCGTGACCGACGCCACCGACGTCGTGCGCCCGTTCACGCTGCGCGGGCTCTCGCCCGACCACACGCTCGTGCTCGTGAACGGCATCCGCCGCCACCAGACGGCGGTGGTCAACACGTTCGCCTACGGCACCGCCGCGGGCTCGAGCGGCGTGGACATGAACGCCATCCCCTCCAGCGCCATCGAGCGCATCGAGGTGCTGCGCGACGGCGCCTCCGCGCAGTACGGCTCCGACGCCATCGCCGGCGTGGTAAACGTGGTCATGCGCCGCGGCGTCACGCCGCCGTTCGTGAACGTCACCGGCGGCCAGTACTTCAGCCCCGACTACCCCTACGATGGCGGCAACGTCAACGTGAACGGCGGCTGGGGTCTGCCGCTCGGCCAGGGCTCGTTGAACCTCTCCGGCGAGTACCTCGACCGCCAGCCCACGAACCGCGCCTGGGCGGACAGCAGCGACATCAGCGGCTCGGGCCTGAACGACATCGTCGGCCCCGACGGCAAGGTGATCCAGAAGCGCAATCCGGTGGAGCAGCCGAACCACCACTGGGGGGACGGCCTCGAGCGTGACGCGCTGGGCACGGCGTTCGCGCACTACCCGCTCGGGGTGAGCAGCCATCTCTACGCATTCGGCAGCTATGGCCATCGCGAGGGCACCGGCAACGGCTACCGCCGCTACGAAGGCGACGACCGGAACTGGCCGCAGATCTACCCACTCGGCTTCCTGCCGGAGTTCCGCCCCATCGTCACCGATTACTCCACGGCCGGCGGCTGGAAGGGCGAGGTGCGCGGCTGGAGCGTGGACGCCGCGGCGTCGTTCGGCCACAACGGCTTCCGCTACGACCTCGATCACACGCTCAATGCCTCGCTGGGGCCGTCGCTCACCACGCCCACCGCGCCCGGCCCCGATGGCATCTTCGGCACGCCCGACGACCCGGGCATCCCGAACCAGACGTCGTTCTTCGCCGGCGAGCTCCACCGCGACGAGTTCGTGGCCTCGCTCGACGGCGACCGCGAGCTGAAGCTGGGACTCCCCTACGCCGTGCACACGGCGTTCGGCGCCGCATGGCGGCGCGAGCGCTGGGTGACGCTGCCGGGCGAGCGCGCGTCGTGGATCGACGGCGGCGCCACGAGCCAGAACGGCAACGACACGCCCGGCGGCTCGCAGGTGTTCCCCGGCTTCTCGCCGAGTGACGCCTCGGACTCGCGCCGCGAGAACACCGGCGTCTACGCCGACCTCGAGACCAACCTCAGCGAGCAGGTGCTGGTGAACGGCGCCGCCCGCTACGAGCACTACAGCGACTTCGGCTCGGTCACGACCGGCAAGCTCGCGGCGCGCTACCAGCCGAGCCCGCACGTCACGTTCCGCGCCGCCGCCAGCAACGGCTTCCGCGCACCGGGCCTGGGGCAGATCCACTTCAGCAAGGTGGTGACGAACGTCATCGCCGGGGTGCCCGAGCAGGTCGGCGTCTTCCCCGTGGACAATCCGGCGGCGAAGGCGCTCGGCGCCGAGCCGCTGAAGCCCGAGAAGTCCGTGAACCTGAGCGCCGGGCTCGCGGTGACGCTGCTCGACAACCTGAACGTCACGTTCGACGCCTACCACATCACGATCACCGACCGCATCCTGCTCGGGGCCACGTTCGACGACAGCACCACCGCGCGCATCCTCGGCAACGCCGGCTTCGGTGGCATCGCGGGGGTGCAGTACTTCACGAACGGCCTCGACACCAGGACGCAAGGCATCGACGTCACCGCGGACTGGCGTGTGCTCACGGCCGAGTCACGCTCGTTCACGCTGCACGGCGCGCTCAACTACGGCAAGAACGAGATCACGCACGTGGATCCGCTCCCGGGCGTGCTCTCGACGTCCACCGACGAGAAAGGCCTGCTGGACGAGGTGACGCGCGTGGCGATCGAGAAGGAGCGCCCCGACTGGCGCGGCACGCTCACCGGCGAGTACACGCAATCCGCCTGGCGCGGGCTCGCACGCGTCTCGTACTACGGCAAGTTCTCGTCCGCGCAGCCGGCGTTCACCGACGGCTACACGGAGAACTACCCGGCGCGCACGCTCGTGGACCTGGAAGGCGCCTACAAGCTGATGCAGGTCGAGTTCGCGATCGGC
>Ga0310813_10002074_pt1 | contig 12197 bp, 10 predicted proteins | sample YN3metagenome_FD_203086 | JGI IMG/M metagenome (GOLD analysis project Ga0310813, IMG submission 203086) | Soil microbial communities from experimental microcosm in Duke University, North Carolina, United States - YN3 | ecosystem: Engineered > Artificial ecosystem > Soil microcosm > Unclassified...
TCCGACGTGGAAAAGCCCGCGGACCTCAAGGTCTACATTCGTGGAAATCCCGAGCGGCAGGGCGAGGCCGCTCCGCGCCGGTTCCTGCGCGTGCTGGCGGGGTCGGAGGCCGCGCGGGTCGTGAAGGGCAGCGGACGCCTGGATCTCGCGGAAGCGATCGCCGATCCCCGCAATCCGGTCACCGCCCGCGTCATGGCGAACCGGATCTGGCAGCAGCATTTCGGGCGGGGCATCGTCTCCACTCCGTCCAATTTCGGCGCGCTGGGCACCCGGCCGAGCCACCCGGCGCTGCTCGACCTGCTGGCCGACCGGTTCGTGCGCGGCGGCTGGTCGGTCAAGCGGCTTCATCGGGAGATCCTGCTCTCCGACGCCTATCAGCGCGCATCGACGTCGATTCCCGCGAACGAGGCCGCGGATCCGGAGAACCAGTGGCTCTGGCGGGGACCCCGCCGGCGGCTGACGGCCGAGGAGCTCCGGGACGCGCTGCTCGCGGTGTCGGGCGGTCTCGACCGGGCGATCGGCGGACCGAGCGGCGAGGTGGACGATCTGAAGAATGTCCGCCGGACCGTCTACGCCAAGGTGAGCCGGTTGGAACTGGGGAAGCTGCTGCGCCTCTTCGATTTCCCCGATCCCCACCTGCCGAGCGAGCGGCGGATGGACACGACGCTGCCGCAGCAGTCGCTCTTCCTCCTCAACAGTCCGTTTCTGATCGACCGGGCCCGGGCGCTGGCCGCGCGGACGGCCTCGGAGCCATCCCCCGAGGCGGTCGTGCGGCGGACCTACGAGCTCGCGCTCGGAAGGTCGCCGTCGGCCGACGAGATCGCTCCGGCCGCGGCCTTTCTCTCGCTGGAAGATTCCGCCAAGTCGGGCCTCACCCGCGCGGAACGGTTCGCCCACGCGATCCTGGTGTCCAACCCTTTTCTCTTCATCGATTGAACCGAGGTCGACCATGAGGGGTTCGCTTTCGCGCCGGGAGCTGTTGAAGCTGATGGGGAGCGGGACGGGCATGCTCGGCCTGGCCGCGGTCCTGGGAGACCGGAAGCTGCTGGCCGCCGAGTCCCCGCTCGGCGCGAAGGCCCCCCCGTTCCGTCCGCGCGCGAAGCGGATGATCCACCTGTTCATGAACGGCGGGCCGTCGCACGTGGACTCGTTCGACTACAAGCCGGCGCTGACGACCTACGCCGGCCAGCGTCCCCCGGCGGCCAACCGGTCCACCGAGCGGAAGACGTTCAACCTCATGCCGTCGCCGTTCAAGTTCCGCCGCTACGGCCAGTCGGGACTCGAGGTCAGCGATCTCTTCCCCCGCGTGGCCCAGTTCGCCGACGACCTGTGCGTGATCCGGTCGATGCACACCGACATCCCGAACCACGGTCCGGGGCTGTTCATGATGTGCTGCGGGTCGAATCTGCCGATCCGTCCCTCGTTCGGCTCGTGGCTCCTCTACGGCCTGGGGAGCGAGAACCGGAACCTGCCCGGCTTCGTCGTGCTCTGCCCCGGCCGGCCGGAAGGGGAGGGCACGGCGCTCTGGAGCAACAGCTTCCTCCCGGGAATCACGCAGGGGACCCACGTGGTCAACAGCAACCTCAAGCCCGGCAGCGTGATGGCCGACCTGTCGAATCCGGTCCTCTCGCGGACGGCGCAGCGCGAGGAGCTCGACCTGCTGCTCGAGATCAACCGCAAACACGCCGGCGAGAGGCCGCAGGACGGCGCGCTCCAGGCGCGCATCGAATCGATGGAGATGGCGTTCCGGATGCAGACCGAGGCCGAGGAGGTCTTCGATCTCGGCCGGGAACCTAAGGGCATCCGCGACCTCTACGGCAAAGGCGACTTCAACGACGGCTGTCTCCTCGCGCGCCGGCTCGTCGAGCGCGGGGTCCGGGTGGTGCAGCTCCACTACGGCGCCAAGGAGAACTGGGACTCGCACGAGAGCACCGACCACCAGGCCGGCTGCGCGCGCCGCGTGGACCAGCCGATCGCGGCGCTGCTGGCGGATCTGAAGCAGCGCGGGCTGCTCGACGACACGTTGGTCCTCTGGGGCGGGGAGTTCGGCCGCACGCCCACCGCCGAGGGCAACAGCACCGGCCGCGACCACAACCACTACGGCTTCAGCGTGTGGCTCGCCGGGGGCGGCGTCCGCGGCGGCCTGGCCTACGGCGCGACCGACGAGTTCGGCTTCGCCGCGGTGGAGAACCGGATGCACGTGCACGACCTGCACGCGACGATGCTCCATCTGATGGGGATCGATCACGAGAAGCTGCTCTACCGCTACAGCGGACGGGATTTCCGCCTGACCGACGTCGAGGGCAAGGTCGCGCGGGCGATCCTGGCCTAGGACTTACCACAGAGACACGGAGACCCCAGAGGAATCCGGTCCGTGTCGCCCCACAGAAATGTCCTCTCTGTGGGCTCGGTGTCTCCGTGGTGATCTTCAGCGCGTGATCTCGAGCGCGGGAGCCGCCGCGCGGAGACGGACCACCGCGGCCTCGGACACCTTGGGCTCGTGGAGCACGAGCTTCCGGAGCCGGGGCAGTCCGGCGAGCGATTCCAGCCCGGCGTCCGTCACCCCGAGGTTCTCCAGGATCAGCGTCTCGAGACGGGCGTGGCCCGCGAGCAGCTTCAGGTTGCCGTCGCCGCCCGTGCCGCCGTAGGCGCGCAGCACCCGGAGCGTCGGGAGGGCGGCGACATGGCCGAACCCCTCGGGCGTGAGCATCCCGTCGTGGACGTCGAGCTCCTGGAGCTTCGGCAGGGAGCGCAGCACCGCGAGCGCCGCGCCCGTGGCCGTCCGGCTTCCGAGCTGGAGCCGTTCGAGGTTGGCGAGCGGCGCGAGGAACGGCGTCCCGGCATCGGTGAACTGGGTGTGGACGATCTCCAGCCGCACGAGGCTCGTCATCTTGCCGATCCATTCCAGGCCGGCGTCGTTCACCGGGCAGCTGTGACAGTTCAGGTTCTCGAGCTTTCTCAGGTCCTGAAGCTCCTTCATCCCCGTGCCAGTCACCTTGGTCGACGCCAGCCCCAGCACCTTCACGTTCACCAGCTTCGACAGCGCGGCCAGGGGCTCGTCGGTGACGGGACAGAGCGTGAGATTGATCGATTCCAGCGAGACGAGGGTGCCGACCGGCCGCAGGCCCGGCCCCCGCACGTCCGTGTTCTCGAGATTGAGCGAGCGCAGGTCGGCGAACCCGGCGAGCCGCGACGTCCAGTCGTCCGCCACCCGCGTGTTGAGCTTGTAGTCCTTCGCGTGGGCGTTGACGCCGCCCGACAGGCTGACGCCGACCAGGCGATCGAATACGCCCATCGCCTCCTTGCCCGCGAGGTCGCGCATCCACGACGGGCCGCCGGGCTCGAACGTTGCCTTGCCGCCCAAGTCCGTCGCCTCCCGGGCGAGATCCGCCGCCTTTCGTCGGCCGGCGGCGGCCGAGACGATCGAGTCCAGGGCCTCCGTCGTCTTCTTCCTCACCTCCGGATCCTCGATCTTTCCGGCGAGCGCTTCGAGGCGGGGCCGGAGCGATTCGGCCGGGCCCGACGCCGCGGCGTCGAGGATCTGCTTGAGGACGTCGCCGTCGGAGGTCAGGAGCGCGAGCATCAGAAGGAGTCGGATCATGGAGGATAATAGCGGACGGCCGGCGCTTCTTACGGGCCGTTTGATGTCACAAACCGAGGCGGCATCCTCAACTAAGCGTTATCTTCGACCGGGTTCCGTGCACTAAAGAGACGTCCCGTCGACGGAAGGAGACTCCGGTGAGACGTTTCTGGTTCATCGCCGCCGTGCTGCTGATCGGGTTGCCGGCGGTCCACGCCCACGAGCATGCGCCCCGCGTGGTGTCCCCCCACAACGCGGACGCGTACAGCATGAAGACGTTCGCCGAGTACCCCCGGTGGCGCGACCTGAAGGGGGACGCGAAGGTCTGGGAAGTCTACAAGTACCTCGCCGACCGGCGCACGGGGATCTACCCGATGGGAGCCGGCGCCTGGGAGGGGAAGGACCAGGTCTACGACTTCGGCTACATCCGCGACCCCGTCAAGATGATCAACGTCTACAGCGTGGGCTACTGCGACATGCTGGGGCCCACGATGGCGGGCGTCATGAAGGACATGGGGATCGGCCCTTCGCGGACGCTGAACCTGCCGGGCTGGGGCCACGTCGTCGCCGAGGTCTTCTACGACGGGAAATGGCATTACCTGGACCTCGACGTCCGGGCGGCCTTCCGGCGCGCCGATGGATCGCTCGCGTCGATGGAGGAGGCGAAAAAGGAAGCCGATCTCTGGAAGGGCCCGAACACGCCTCTGTTCTTTCCGCTCGACGACCTGAAGAGCACGCAGAAGGTCTACGCGGACACCGCGGTCCAGGCGCGCCACGGCGTCAACATGGGCGGCCACACGATGGACTACGTCCTGCGCCGCGGCGAGACGTTCACCCGCTGGTGGACGCCGCAGGGCGGCCGCTGGAACCACCAGCCGCAGTACGACAAGAAGCCGTTCCCGGCCGACCTGATCGAGAAGGAGCCGCGCGGGCCGAAGTGCAAGCACCCGAGCTACACGATGCACACCCACGGCAACGGCCGGTTCGTCTACGCGCCGGACCTGACCGGGAAGTCCGCGGACTTCGCAGACGGGGTCTATGACGCGAAGAACGTCCAGGCGGGACCCTCCGGCCTCGTGGCCCAGGCTCCCGGCGACGCGGCCGCGATCTTCGAGATCCGCTCGCCCTACGTGATCGTCCCGCGCGTCGGAAAGACGGAGACGACGGACGACGACGTCGAGGCGTCGGTCGTCAAGCTCGACGCGGTCGACGTGGCGGCGTCGGTCTCGATCGACAACGGCCTGACGTGGCAGCCGGCGCCGCTCCCCGATCTCACGCCGGTCGTTTCCGGGAGGTACAGCTACCTGCTCCGGCTGGAGCTGAAGGGCGAGAAGGCGGTCGTCCGGTCGATGGAGGTGACGACCTGGGTGCAGGTCCATCCCGCGTCCCTCCCGTCGCTCCGCAAAGGGAAGAACGAGATGCGCTACGTGACCGGCGACCACTACGGCCTCGACGGCCATGTGGTGGAGATCCGGACCAACGGCAGCGACCGGGCGGACTTCCTGAAGTACCTGCAGGAGCCGCCCGCGGACTTCGATCCCGCGCGGACGTCGAGCCGCGCCCACGGCCCCTTCACGGCGAAGGTCTCCGCTCCTCCGGGCATGAAAATCGCCTGGTTCTCCGGCGGCGGCAACTTCCAGGCCCACCAGGGAGGCGGCGCGCCCAGCACGAAGAACTCCATGGCCTGGGCGGCCGACGAGCCCCGCGACTTCAAGGAGTTCTACCGGGCCGAAGTCCCGGCGGGGCAGAGCCACTGGCACTACAACGCCGACGTCGAGGTGAAGCTCGACCGTCCGGCGAAGGACGTCTATCTCCGCTACGTCGGCGATCCCGGCGTGAACAACCTGCGCATCTTCGCCCACTGCGTCGAGGACGCGCCGCGGAAATCGTCGCCCGTCCGCATCACCCACGCGTGGAAGGAGAAGGGGGCGCTCAAGACGACGACCGTGACCCTCGATCGGCCGGGTCCGTACGAGGTCACCCCCGAGGATGAGCCCGTGGACGAATACGTGGAAATCTCCGTACCTGGAGGGCCTGACCGATGAGAGCCATGATGGTCCTGCTGGCGCTGTTCCTGGCGGCCTCCCCCGGATCTTCGCAGGAGGCCGCTCCGGCGTGGGTCGACGCCATGAAGAAGGTCCATGAGAAGTTCACGGGCGAGAAGGGGACCTTCGCCCACTTCGGCGACTCGATCACCATCACGATGGCCTTCTGGTCGTCGCTGAAAGGCAGCCGGAAGAACCTGGCTCCGGAGGGCGAGGAAGCGTACAAGCTCGTCGACGCCTACATGAAGCCAGACTGCTGGAGCCGCTGGAAGGGCCCCGAGTTCGGCAACAACGGCAGCATGACGATCCGCTGGGCCCAGGAGAATGCCGAGAAGTGGCTGAAGAAGCTGAATCCCGAAGTGGCGCTCATCATGTTCGGCACGAACGATCTGCACTCGGTCCCGCTCGAGGAGTACGAGGCCAAGACGCGCGAGGTCGTGAAGAAGTGCCTCGACAACGGGACCGTCGTCATCCTGACGGCGATCCCGCCGCGTCACGGGATGCTCGAGAAGTCGCGGACCTACGCCGAGACGGCCGCCAAGATCGCGCGCGAGCTCAACGTCCCGCTGTGCGACTACTTCGGCGAATGTCTCAAGCGCCGCCCCGACGACTGGGACGGGGCCGCCGAGAAGTTCAAGGAGTACAAGGACTACGACGTGCCGACGCTGATCGCCCGCGACGGCGTCCATCCGTCGAATCCCAAGGCGTTCGGCAGCGACTACTCGGAAGAGGGGCTGCGCAGCAACGGGTTCGTCCTGCGCAACTACGTGACGCTGCGCAGCTACGCCGAGGTGATCCGCTCGCTCGGCCTGAAGAAGTGATCAGAACCGGGGCCGGCGGTCCGAGAGGGACGCCCGCTTGGCCAGGAACATCCGGAGCGCCTCGCTCGTGGCGCGGGCCGTCGGGTAGCGGTCTTCCGGCCGGAGCGCCAGCATCGTATTGAGGATGTCGGCGAGCGGCCCCACCGATCCGCTCTTCCTCACGGGGAGCGTCGGCCGCTTCGGGTGAAGGTTCTTCGCGATCACCGAGGATTCCGTCTTCCCCTGGAACGGCCGGGCGCCGCACAGCATCTCGTAGAGAGTGATGCCCAGGGAGTAGATGTCGGACCGGCCGTCCAGCGGCTTTCCCTGCGCCTGCTCGGGCGAGAGGTAGTGGATCGAGCCCTCCAGATACATCGAGTCGCGTCCGGCGCGCGACCCGTCGTGCACCGCGAGTCCGAAGTCGATCAGCTTCACCTGCCCCTTCGTGGAGATCAGGATGTTGCTCGGCTTGATGTCCCGGTGGATGACGCCCTCCGCGTGGGCGTGTTCGAGCGCCCTGGCGACGTCGCGGGCGATCGCCGCGGCGCGGGATGGCGGGAGCGGCCCCTTCTTGCGCACGATGCTCGCCACGTCCTCGCCGTCGACGAACTCCATGACGACGTAGGGACGGCCGTTGTCCTCGTCGATGTCGTAGATCGTCGCGATGTTGGGATGGTTGAGGCGGGCGAGCGCGATCGCGCCCCGCTCGAACGCCTCGATGTTCCGCTCCAGCAGGTCGCTGATGCTCCACTTGAGCAGCTTGACCGTGACCATCCGCTGGAGGAAGAGGTGCTTGGCGACGTAGATGCTGCCCATGCCGCCCTGGCCGATGCACTTCAGGAGCTGGCACTTGCCGAGGATGCGGCCGATCTTGAAGGAGGAAGGAGATTTCACGGCCGCGCCCCCTGGGGGCTGCGGCACGGCAGGCCGAGGCTGCTGACCGTCATGGTCGTGTCCCGAATTCAGCCAACCCCGGTCCGTCCGCCCCTCTCTGACAGATCCGACGCGTTTATATATCCCGCGATCGGCGGGAAGTCAAATTGCTTCGGAACGCCTCCATAACGCCGGCCCCCGCCCGGGATCACCGCTCTGGAGGCGCCATGTTTCGTCAGGGTCCGTCCCGAACGCCGGTCCCGACCCGACGCCGGCCTCAAGGGCTGCGCCGAGTCCTGGTCGCGCTCGACGGCACTCCGGAAGGCGAGACGATCCTCCGCCATCTCCGCGACCTGCTGGGGCCCGGGCAGATCATTGTCCTCATCCACGTCCTGCCCGACACCCGGGAGTTCCAGGAGGAGGAGGCGGAGCGCTACCTGGCCGACGTCCAGGAACGGTTCCCGCAGTTCCGGTCGCGCTGGATCGTCGAGCGGGGCGACCCGGCCGAGCGCATCCTCGACGCCTCGCGCGACGAGGATGCCGACGCGCTGGCGATGACCACCCACGCGCGCGGCGCGGTGGCGTCCTTTCTGATGGGCAGCGTGGCGCGGGAGGTGGTCCGTCGGGCGGGGAAGCCCGTGTTTCTCGTCCGCCCCGGCGTGACGCCCGCCCGGCGCTCCCGGCGACGGATCCTGGTTCCGCTGGCGGAGGCTCCGACGGGCCCTCCGGTGCCGCCCATCGTCGAAACCGTGGCCCGCCAGACGGACGCCGAGGTGCGTCTGGTCCACGTGGTGCCGTTCCCGCGGGTCGCCGACCCGGTGACCGGATTCAACCCCGCGATCTTCCGCCCGCTGGAGCTGCCGGCCGCCCCTTGGCTCGAGGTCGCCGCCGACCGGCTCGTGCACCGCGAGATCCGAGCGACGAAGAAGCTGCTCGCCGGAGTGCCCGAGGAGGCCATCCTCCGGGAGGGACGGGTGGAAAACGTCGACCTGATCGCGCTCGAGACCCGCGTGCGCCGCGGCGTGCACCGGGGCGGCGTGGCGGAAGCGGTGCTGAAGCAGTCCGACCGGGCCGTGCTGATCTGTCCCCGCGCCGAGGCGTAGCTACTTCTTCTTGTCGATGTACCGGCCCAGCGCGTTGACGATGGCCCGCTTCAGCTCCAGGGGATTGATCTTTCCGTTGGCCTTGTAGAGCACCTTGCCGTCGGCGCCGAAGAGCACCGTGTACGGGATCGCCGCGTCCCACTCCTTGTCGAATGCCGAGAGGTGCTTGTACTTGTCCGTGCCCGCCAGGAGCAGGTTCCGCGACGAGCACTGGAACTTCTTGAGGATCTTCTCGACGTCCGCCTTCTCGTCCGGATAGTTCACCGCGACGGTCACCATCTCGAACGCGCGGTGGCGGTACATGCGGTTGATCTCGACGAGGTCGGGCATCTCCTCGAGGCAGGGGACGCACGTGGTGGACCAGAAATTGACCAGGCGCAGCTTGCCCGAGTCGTTCTTCGCCAGGGCGGCGAGCCCGGCCTCGTCGACGGGAGCAACGGAAACCGGCTCGTTCGCCAGCTTCTCCATGAACTTTCGGACCGACTCCTCCTTCGACGCCCACTTGGTGGAGCAGCCGAACGCGGGGGTCGTCTTCACCTCGACGTCCCTGCCCGCCAGGAGCGCGTCGAGCGCGTTGCGGAGATCGCTCACCTTCACGTACTCCGGCCGCTCGCTGTCGTCGATGCGCCCCGCATACCGGAGCTTCCGCTCGCCGTCGAACAGGAACACGTGGGGCGTGGCCTTGCAGCCGTAGGCGCGGGCGGTGGCCTGGGTCTCTCCGTCGTCGATGTACGGGAAGTTGAACTCCTTCTCCTTCGCGCGGACCTTCATGTCGGCGAACGAGTCGCCGAGCTCGGTGTAGCCCAGCTCGTCGAGCCGGAGCCCCTTGGTGCTGTTGGGCTGGATCGCGACCATCGCGACGCCCTTGGGCTTGTAGTCGACGACGATCTTCTTGAGCCGCTCCTCGTACGCCTGGGCGGTGGGGCAGTGGTTGCTGGTGAAGACGACGATGAGGAACTTCGATTCGGCGAAGTCCGCGAGGGTGTAGGTCTTGCCGTCGACCCCTGGAAGCTTGAAGTCGGGCGCCGCGCTGCCGATCGCGAGGGGTTTGAGCTCGTCCTGGGTCGACGCCGGGACCGACAGAAGGATCGCCGCTATCGCCGTCAGCATCGCTCTCATCACGCCCTCCTTGTCGGCTGGAACAGGAACAAAACAAACCGTTTGTTTTGTTCCCCTGAACGGGAACAAAGGAAACGGTTTGTTTTGTTCCCCGATCAGCTCGGCCCCAGGCTCCGAAGAAGGAACTTGCGGAAGGTCCGCTGGAAGGTGTTCGCGAGGGTGTCGCCCGGGGTGACGAGCACGCCCCACCCGCCCTTCGAGGGGTTGATGGGGACTTCCCTGGGGACCTGGTTCTCGCACATCGTGCGGTCCTCGTGGAGCACGCGCACGGCGAACTCCATCTGTTCGGCGGGCGTGGGGCCGCGGAAGCCCGGGGAGATCGCCAGCGCCCAGAAGACGGTGCAGCGTTCCGGATCGTTCGGGCTGGGGATGTGGACCAGGACGCGCTCGTCGCCGTCGGCGAACGACTGTCGGATCGTCGTGAAGTTCGGAAGGAAGCACCGCTGGCGCCGCTGGTGGGCCTGCTGGAGCTTGCCGGGCTTGACCTCCGGCGCCTCGAGCGAGGGGAAGGGGGCTTCCATCTGGAAGCCGTCCTCCAGTTCCGTGATCTTCATCGCGGGCACGACGGCATCGGCGGCGACCCCGAGCGAGCCCGAGTGGGCGAACGCGAAGTGGGTCATGTCCAGGTAGTTCTCGATCTCGCGACGGAAGCCCGCCTGGAAGACCATCGGCTCGGCGACGCTGTACGACCAGCGGGCGTCCTCGAACTCGGGCACCTCGGGGAGGGGGCGGAGCTCCTCGGCGTCGAGACGGACCCAGATCATGCCGTACCGCTCCTGGACCGCGTAGGTGGTGAGCCGCGCCTGTTCCTGCTTGTCGGGAAGGGGCTGGAGGAGCGACGGGATGTTCGTGCAGTTGCCCGCGCGGTCGAACTTCCAGCCGTGGTAGGCGCACCGCAGCTCCGTGTCCCGGACGCATCCCCGGTCGAGCTTCATGCCCTTGTGGGGGCAGCTGTTCTGGGCGGCGAGCAGGCCTTCGGAGAAGCGGGCGAGGACGATCTCCTCGCCGAGCAGCCGGTAGGGGCGGACGTCGTTCGGACGCAGGTCGCGCGACAGCGCCGCCGGCTGCCACGTCTTTCGAAGGACCTTGAACGGAACGTCTTCGGTCAGATTCGGAACCGCCATCGAGAGGCGAATATAGCAGTCCCGGAGGCCCGGGACTAGGAAAGCAGCGACATGAATTCGGCGACTTCCGCCTCGAGGTCCGCCTCGCTCGAGACGGTGTCGCGGATGTGGCCGACGATCAGGTCGCGCAGGTGGCCCTTGAGGCGGTGGACGGCGGTCTTGGCCGCGCTCTCGGAGAGCCCCGTCTTCTTGGAGATGGTCGCGTAGTCGTTGCCGGCGACGTACAGGTGGAACGCCTCGAGGTGGGCCGGGTCGCCCTGCAGCTTCGCGAGTGAATGCTTCCAGAGGTTCTTGGCCCAGGCGCGGTTGAGCACCATCTCGGGCGCCTCGCCGTGGGCGACGTCGAGCTTGTACTCGGACTCCCCCTGCGCGAAGTCGAGGGAGAAAATCGCCTGGTCGCCGCCGCGCTTCAGGCGGGTCTCCGCCTTGGCGCAGTCCTTGAGGAAGTTCGTCAGCGCCGCCAGGAGGAACGTGCGGAAGCGGCCGCGCGCGGGGTCGGCCTTGGCGAACGCGTCGCGCTGCATCAGCGTGGTGAGGAAGCTCTGGACCATGTCCTTCGACGTCTCGTTGTCGTAGCCGTGCTGGCGGACGAAGAAGTACAGCGGCTTCCAGTAGACCTGGATCAGGGTGTCGAGCGCTTCCACCTTCCGGGCGGTCTTCACCAGGTTCCACGACGTCGTCGGGAACCGGTTCCGATCCCCCATCATCTGGGTGTCTTTGCTCGACGCCATCACCTTCATACTAAAGGTCCGTCTCCATGGGAACAAGACAATCCACCGGGGGGGACCGGGGGATCAGAAGAAGAAGTTCAACCCGAACGTGACCTGCCAGTAGTTGAAATCCCGGTTGATGACCTGCTCGTTGGTCGCGTTGATGAAGATGTACCGGAAATCGGCGTCGAGCGACGCGCTCTTGCCCAGCATGAGCTCGACGCCCGCGCCCAGGTGGACGCCGAAGAAGTGGTCCGTCTGGTCGTCGATGAAGTTCAGGGAGTCCTTGTAGTCGATCCGGGTGTAGTACCACCCCACGCCGCCCAGGATGTAGGGACGGACCGGGCCGACGGGGATGATGTAGAGCATCGCGGTCAGGGTCACCGGGTACTGGGTCACGAGGATGTCGCCGTTCTCGTAGTGGCTCTGATGGAACGTGATCGATGCCTCGGCCGCGAGCATATGCAGGATCCGAAGGCGCGCCTGGGCGCCCGCGAACCAGGTGCCGCGGTCGGAGCCCCGGGCCCGGAGGTATCCGCCCGCCGGGCCGATCGAGAAAGCCGCCGGCTCTTCATCCGCCAGGGTGAGCGGCCCGGAGTGGTCCAGATCGGACTCCAAGGCCGGGGTCGACAACATCCTATAAGAGGAGGGCTGCCAGATCTCGTCGCCGGCCGGATCGGGACCCGGAGCGGCCAGCGAGGCCATGAATGCGGTGACGAGGGCGATCGACTCCACTATCCTGCTCCTTAAAGGTCTGAAGAATTGCCCGGGCCACCCCCGTGCGGGGGTGGCCCGGGCAAGGGAACTGGGGGTTGGGTAGCGTGTGTAATGGCCGTCAGGCCG
>Ga0310813_10002075_pt1 | contig 12196 bp, 9 predicted proteins | sample YN3metagenome_FD_203086 | JGI IMG/M metagenome (GOLD analysis project Ga0310813, IMG submission 203086) | Soil microbial communities from experimental microcosm in Duke University, North Carolina, United States - YN3 | ecosystem: Engineered > Artificial ecosystem > Soil microcosm > Unclassified ...
TCATCTCTTTAGCCCGAACGGTCGCCGTAATTACTAGATCGGAATTTTTTTCGTCTGCTTGTGTTTGTGTTTCTTGGGATGTATTTTGATTGGAGTTTTGCGCGAAAACCTGACTTGTAAAAAGCAGAAAGAAGGCTGCGCCGTAAAAGAAGTATTTTTTCATAAACCCACCTTGTCTTGAAATTTAGAAAACTTCGTTAATAAAACTGACTATATCAAATCAGACAATCTTAGTAAATGAATTTTTTTAAGGATTATATTTTAGTGTAAGATACGCGAAGAATTATAAATTTAACGGTTCGACAACTATTTTCCCGCCGGAATTTTTTTCCGATTTGCCGACCCCGACGATTTTCCCGAGGATTTCGATTTCGTCCTCATTATATAATTTCGGCTCCGCGCCGATTCTTTCCAGACAGATGAGTCCGAAATCCGAATCATAAAATCCGCAGATTACCGAATCCGTCGCAATTTCATTAACCGCCACCAGATCGCCCCGTTTAAGCTCGGCTTTGGTCACAACTGCGAGCGCGCCTTGCCGCAAACCGAAATTTTCAAGATTTGAATTCTTTATCCAAATGCCCTGAAATTCCTGATAATGGGCAATTGTCGGATGCAAGATCAGTTCCAATTTTTCGCCGCCCGCCACTTTTTCGCAAATCGTTTTATTAAGGCTGGGCGTGGTCTTTTCTTTTAGAACCGCTTCAAATTCTTTAACCAGATTTTTTGCCTTTTCTTCGCTGATCTTTGTTTTGGCAAGCTGTACGGCATCGGACAAACACATAAATGCGGCGGTAAAATCTTCGAGATGAAGCAAAATTTTCGCTTTGGAAAGACAGGTTTCCGTCAGGTAATCGGCATTTTCGCTTTTACCTAAAATAACGACGGCTTTTTCGATGATTTTTAAGGCTTCGGCGTATTTACCTTCATCGCAGAATATCTGTGCTTTTGTATCGAGCGAAAAACCTTCGCGGGTGCGGTCTTTTACTTTTTTGAAAATCTCGATTCCATTATCGATAGCCTGATGTGCTTCATTAAATCTGCACTCCGATTTATAAAGGTAAGCCAGATTATTTTCAATCGTTCCGAGATAAATTCGATGTCTGGACTTTTGGTGATAGTAACGCGCCGATTCGTAATAATTTAACGCTTCGGAAATTTTGTCCAGATTTCTTAATGCCAACGCCATGTTGGTGCATAAGCTGCCGAGCAGAAAATAATTTCCGAGTTTTTTGAAATGTTTTTCGAGAGGTTTGAGGTTTTTTACGATCTCCCCATAATTTCCGGCAGAAAAATCAATCAAACTTCTTGTCAAATTAGCGTAAAGCCAAGTATCACTTGTTTCATTCAAAGAATGCGAAAAAACCTCTTCAACCCAAATTTCTGCTTCGACGGGTTCGCCCGTGCGCAAGTAGGCAAGTGCGAGGTAATTTTCGCATTCGGCAATCTTTTCAACGTCGTAAATATCTAGAAACCGATTACGCGCTTCGGTTAAAAGATTCTTTGATTTTTCCTGTGAATTGGGAATTTGTTTGTTTTGTCCGAGAAAACCGATCAATGCGCCGCATCGGAGAATAATTTCAGCGGCGGCGCGAGGCACAAATGCATCAATATCCGGAAAGTCATTAGTATCTTTCCAGATATGCCGGAGTTCTGCGAGAGCTTCTTCATATTTGCCGCATCTCTCAAGTTTAAACAGGTTTCCGGTAGAAACGGTAACATCTGTGTGGAAAGTCTTCATAACGAAATCAGCAAGATTTTTGGTATTATAAACGCGATACCCCAAAGTATCAAATCAAAATTGACGCTTGGAGAAAAAAATGAAATCAACAATTAAATTAGTTTTGGTCGTTTGTCTTTTTAGTTCAGTAGCTTTCGCCGACGGCGAAATGGGCAATGGCACAAAAAGCTGCCCGACAGGCAGTACCTGCTTAACCACGACTCAGCCGACTGAGAAAGAGATAACACCAACCGAATCAACAGATTCTGTTTTAGATTTCGTTCGGGAGTATTTGGATTCGATGCTCAAATACTTTGAGAACTAAAGATATTAAAGGCTTATTCATCGGTATTTTCAGAAAAAACCGGCGATTCGTCTAAAATCTTTTCTTCTTTTATATTGTCGGAAGTCAAAACGATGACTTTTTGTTGAGAGGAATCATTTCGATTGCTTAACACTTCGCCGATGACTTCCAGGCAAATTTGTCTGACAAATGTTTCCATTTGGTCAGATAGGATTACTGTGTCTCGAGTTATTGAGTCTTTGACAAATTTTTCGCCCTGTCCGGTCAACAGCCAGTTGATCGAGTAAGGGGTTTTTTCTGAAATGGTTTTCAAGACTTTTGAGTCGGGAAGTCTGCCTTGCAGATAATTTTTGGCGGCTTGGTAGGAAATATTCAACAATTGTGCAACATTATTTGGTTGCGAACTGCCGCAGACTTCAATAAATCGCTCAACGAAAGAAAAATTTTTCAAAATTGATGTTTTTTTGCTTGACATAACTTAACGACTGTGTAAAATAATAAACAATTGTTCAGTTAATTGCAATAAAAATTGAACAAAAAAAAGATTTCATTGATTTTTGTTAACTTTGATAACTATTTTGTAGCTTTTTTCTTTGGGACTGAATAAGGATTTGACTTATTCGTAAAAAAGCAAATAAAATTAGTTTTTCGCGTTTGGCTGCACCCTGTAGTCGGCGCGGAAAAAGGGGAAGCGGTGTGGGAGACGTTTCCCCGCTAAAATTTATACAAGTTTCACGTTGGCTGCACCCTGTAGTCGGCGTGGATAAAGGGGCAACGGTGTGGGAGACGTTGCCCCGCTAAAAAAAATTATACAAGTTTCACGTTGGCTGCACCCTGTAGTCGGCGTGGATAAAGGGGAAGCGGTGTGGGAGACGTTTCCCCGCTTTAATTTTAAATCGCCTGTCCGGCAACAAAGGCGGAAGACCAAGCCCATTGAAAGTTATATCCGCCGAGCCAGCCCGTCACGTCCACAACTTCGCCGACAAAAAATAATCCTGCAATCTTTTTCGACTCCATCGTTTGCGAAGAGAGTTCGTTCGTGTCAATTCCGCCGAGCGTTACTTCCGCTTTGTGATAGCCTTCGGTTTCATTAAACAAAACTTGCCAGTTATTGAGCTTTTCGGCAATTCTTTCGATTTCTTTGCGGCTTAATTGGTTGAGCGGTTTGTTTGGAAAATTCTCGGCGGTAAAAATTTCGGCAAAACGATTGGGCAGAAATTTGCTCAGAAAATTATCGAGATTCTGTTTGCTGGAAAGATTTTTTTCAAAAGATTCCAGAACATTAAAATCGGGCAGCAAATTGATCGAAATTTGTTTATCTTTCCGCCAGTAATTTGAAATTTGCAAAATCGCCGGACCGGAAAGTCCGCGGTGCGTGAACAATATATTTTCACGAAACGAACTTTTGCCGTTTGAAACCAGAGAATCGATCGAAATCCCGGCAAGCCGGCTAAAACCGGTATTTCTTGAAAAAACAAGCGGCACCAGCGAAGGACTGGTTTCGAGGATTTTTAATCCGAACTGCCGGGCGATTTTGTAGCCGAAACCCGTCGCGCCGATTTTGGGAAACGAAAGTCCGCCCGTCGCGATTACCAGCTGTTCGCCGGTAAAGACGCCTTGATTCGTTTCAACCTCAAAAACATCATCTTTGCGAACGCTTTTAACCGTGCAGTTTGTGCGGATTTCGACCTTTGCCTTTGAACATTCTTTCAAAAGCATCTCAACAATTTGGCGCGAGCTTTCGCGGCAAAAAAGCTGTCCGAGCTTTTTTTCGTAAAATTCGATGCGATGCTTTTTGATGAGTTCGATAAAATCGTCCGGCGTGTAGCGCGCCAGGGCGGATTTACAAAAATGCGGATTCGCGGAAATAAAATTTTCCGCCTTTGTATGAATATTCGTAAAATTACAGCGTCCGCCGCCCGAAATCAAAATTTTGCGCCCGATCTGCGCGTTATGTTCAATGACTAAGATCCGCTTGCCGCGTTTTCCGGCTTGGAGTGCGCAAAAAAGCCCGGCTGCGCCTGCGCCGATGATAATTGCGTCAAATTTCATTGAGCTAAATATCGCTCATTCAGGATGTTTAAATGGTGGCGAATATGTCCAGCCATAATATACGCAAGCGCGCGAACCGAAACGGGATTTTCGCTCGCCGTGCCGGTGCGAAGCCAGGCTTCTTCGGTCAAATTCTTGAAAAATATAAGATTAGACTTGCGGGTTAAAGTCAATTCTTCAGTTAATTCGGATAGTTTTGTGTGATTGAAATTGCTGTTTTCGATATAGCCGTCTTGTTCAAAACCTTCGATCGGCGTTTGGTCGGCGCGCGAAATCCGCAAAGCACGGTAAGCGAAAATGCGTTCGCCGTCGGTCAGATGCCCGATCACTTCTTTGATCGTCCATTTACCTTCGGCGTAAGCGAAAAGCGATTTTTCTTCCGTGATTTTTTTGAAAAATTCGAGCAGTTCGTTTTGCTGGTTTTCCAACACCGCAACGATGTCGGTTTCCCCGACGAGCGAAATATATCTTTCGTAATATTCGGCGTATTCGCTTTTTTCCGGACGATTCATAATGCAGTCATTTTAACAAAAAACATTCTTTGCCGAAACACGCGCCGAGATTATTTTTGATTACAGAAAATCGTATGAGCCTCGCGCAGGTCGGTTTCGATCTTAACCCGGTTTGTTTCGCTGTCTTCTCTTAAAAGACAGATGACATTGGCTTTATAATGTTTGATACATTTATCTTTTTTGTGTTTTTTGATCTCGCCGAGGAGCGATTCGGTTTGACCGATGCAGACGAATTTATGATGTCCGCGCCCGCCTTTATCGGTTATTCGTTTTGAAATGACATAAATCGCCGAACCGTCTTTGATCTCGGCATCGAGCGGAAAAATTTCAAAATCATAACGTCCGTTTTTTCCGCGCACGACCGCCGAGCCGATCGGTTTGATCTTTTTCTTGACAGGTTTCGGCTTCATTGGCGGAATGACGATTTCAATCTTCTTTTCAGTCTTCTTTTCAATCTTTTTCTCAACCTTTTGTTTGGCAACTTTTGCTTTGTTTCCAGATTTCGCCTTTATCGCAGGAATGACGATTTCAGCCTTTTTATCGGCAGCTTTGACTTTTTGATTGATTGTTTTGGGTAAAACTTTCTCCTTATCCGCTTTTGAGTTTTTTACCGGAACCGGCGAAACGATTTTCTCTTTTTTCTGTTTTTTCTGTCTGGTCGGTTGATTCGCGGCGACCGGTTTCTCTGGTGTCGAAACGGAAACTTTTGCGGCAGTCACAGATTTTGATTTCGCGGCAATTTTTTCTGCCGCGACCGCCGATTTCTTTTTGACAGGGACCGGACTTTCCTGTTTGGCGGCTTGAATGGAAACGGCTTTTTTAGCTTTGGGCGCGGGAACCGCAATTTTCGCGGCAGACGCGTTTGGTTTTAACTTTTTGGCGGGTTTTTCTGGAGTAACAACCGGTTTCTTTTGAAGAGTCGCGGGAACAACGGTTTTCTTCTGAAGAGCTGCGGGCTTTTCCGTTTTTGAAATTTTGGCAGAAGCCGTTTTCGGAGTTTTTGTGCCGGAATTTTCGAGTAATGTGGTTTTCTTGACTACGCGTTTCATATAATACATTGTATCGCAAGTGAAACGCTATTTCAAACCTGAATGGTCTAACTTTTAGCGATGAACAAATATCTCTGTTCGGACCTCGGCATCAACTTTTCCTTGAACTTTACGCGATTTTTCTGCAATTCGTCGCGCAGAGAGTTTCCGCCGAAAAAGAGCAGATCTGAGCCTTTCGACCATTTTAGAAGTTTCGGCAGTTTTTGCGTGAATTTGTCGAGTGCGCGGCAGGTGATATGCGAAGCGCCGGATTTGGAAACTTCTTCAAATTGTCTGTTTATAATACTTGTGCGGTTTTCCAATCCGCATTCTTTTACAACTTCCTGAAGAAAGACGGCTTTTTTCAATTTAGACTCAATTAAAATGCCTTGCAGATCTTCGCGCACCAGCAGGCAGGGAATTGAAGGAAGTCCCGCGCCGGTTCCGACATCGGCAAATTTTGTTTTTTCCGGCAAAAATTTAAGCAAAGTCAGTGATTCGAGAATATGGCGCACGGCGAATTCTTCTTCCGAACACGGCGCGACGAGATGAAGCAGCGGATTATTTTTTTGCACCAAATCATAATAGCCGGCTAATTTTTTGATCTGGTTTTCTTCCAACTTTAAACCGAATTCGGATTGAGAATTATGGATCGTTTCGATAAATTTTTCGGGCATTTTCGCGTCTCTTAAAATTTTCCGGAAATATTTGCAAAAAAAAATCAGACAACCGTTCTTTTGATTAAAATCAGAGTTGATTTTTTTGTAAATAAATGAATAATAACGGCAGTTACAATCTTAGTTTTCCCCAAAACACAACTTATTGTAAATATAATGGAGGTTCTACAATGAACGTATCAAAATTGATTATGCAAAACCTAAACCGCTTTGCGCTTGGCTTGGCGGTTTGTTTATTAACTTTAACATCGGCATTCGCTTTAACCAATGAAACCCATAATTTATCGTTGGATAATTCAACGAACAATTCGTTTAGCCCGAGTGCTGTTTTTAAAAGTTGCTGGATTGACTATAACGTAACCGAGGGCAGCAGAAAGGGGATGAGAATTCACGTTAATGTCGAAGTCACGGGACTCAAAGGCGTTGATTCAAAACTGGTTGCCCGTGTGCAGAAAGACGACGGCGAATATTTACCGAGCAGTTCGTCATATTCAAATAGTGACGGTGAATTGGAAACATCTTATTCGATAAAGCCGGGTTATCCGACGACCGTGTATGAAGATGCGGATATGTTTCTGCCGTACAGCGAGATCAATCTGCGAAAAGGCGTTTGGAATTTGAAACTGGATATCGACCTGAGCTACGAAGACGGCGAGCTGATCCAGCATCTGACATTTAAAGAATTTGAATTTACTTCAGGCGGCGGCGGTAATGACACTCCGACTAAAGCGGCGATAAGTGCAACAGTCAAACGAGTTTGGATCGACTATAACATTACCCAGAACAGAAGAAGAGGAATGCTGATTCACGTTAATTTTGAAGTTAGCGGACTCAAAGGCGTTGATTCAAAACTGACCGTTCGCGTGCGCCGCGACGACGATTCTTTTTTAAGAAGTAATTCGTCATTTTCAAATGACAACGGAGAATTGGAAATTGCGTTTTCAATGAAGCCGGGTTATGCGACGACCGTGTATGAGGACGCGGACATATTTTTGCCGTATGACGAGATCGTTTTGCGGAAAGGCTCCTGGGATTTGAAACTGGATATTGATTTGAACTACGAAGACGGAACGTTAATTGACCATATTGCGTATCACGAGTTTGAATTTACCAAAAATACTTAGAAAAATCTGATAACAGAGAAAAGCGAGAGGTTAAAATTGACCTCTCGCTTTTTTTATTTAGTTCAAAATTGGTGCGGACGAACGCTAACACACATACTCATCGTAAACAATTGTAAATAAACATAGTTACAAACTGCCTAAAATTACATTTACCACTTTTTTCCCATTCGGCTTAAAATCCGAACATATTTTTGATTATTTCGGCAAACTTTTCTTTCGAGATTTTCTTCTTTGGACGGCTTCGCGCTGTTTTTGTTTGTTGGTGTGAAGGTAAGTAAAGATTTCCGTTCCCGAATGCCCAGTCAAAGATTTAGCGGTTTTAATATCCGTCACCGGACTTTTTCTTTTTTAACTGCCATAACACAATCAATCTAGCATAAAAGCCCATCTTTAAAAAGCAATTATAGGAATTTCCGTACTGCGCCTTTTATTATCCTTTCTCAACTACCTTCTTTCTTTTCCCGACAACCTATAAAGATCAAACACAACATCATCTATTTTTTTATCTAATAGAATCACAATAATTTGGTTTTATATAAAAACTCTTGCTTTAAATTTACCTTCAGAGTATTTTAAATTACCGAACAGCCTCAATCCAAAGTCGTTAGGGCTACACATCACGAACAAAGGGCAGAATTAAAATTCAAGAGAGGAAATCTAAATGCAGAGTCCCCAATGCAAAATATGCCCCTATTGCAAAAGCGTTCAATCCCTCGATTCCAGGTATTGTTCACAATGCTCAAACCCGCTTGACGAATCGACTTATTCAGCTCTTTTCAAATACCAGTACACAATTGTCATAACAGCCTTGGGAACGACCTGTGCTTTTTTGATAATCGTTTTATTTGTTTTTTTCGGTACCAAGCCAAAACCACAAGCTTTTTTACCGGAAAGTTCTAATAAACAAGTGAACAGCATTGTTGCGAATGCTGCGATTACCCCTGTTGCAAAACAAACGAATGCCCAACTGACAAAGGCGACACCTAAAAAATCTCCGTCTCCGTCTCCGGCGATTGAAATTGTCGAAGACGAACCGGTCGTTACCTCTTCCGGCAAAACCGAGTCGAAACGAAAACTGTCGGAGCCTGATGAAGACTCGGATATTGATTCTTTCCCGTCAAGAGATTATCAAACCGGATCACGCGGCGGCTGTTACTATATATCGGATTCCGGTTCTAAAACTTATGTTGATCGAAGTTTTTGCGGTGGCTCGACGGAATCAAGGTCTATTCCCAAAGGTTATATTCGAGGTCCGCGCGGCGGATGCTATTACATAAACAGTTCGGGTAGTAAAACGTATGTTGACCGAAGCCTTTGTAATTAAAATCTAAAATTTTATTACCAGATTTAGAACGATCAAAGAGACAGAATTTATCAAGATGAAATCTCAAGAACAATTTATGAAATCTCTAATTTTAATTTTAATTTTCGCTTTGCCGATATTTGCTCAAACTGGTATTCCAGTTGGTTCAATGAGCCAGTGCGATACTCAAATGCAAACATTTCTAACCAATTATCAGATTCCCGGCGCGACATTCGCCATTGCCAAAAACGGCAAGCTCGTTTACATGCGTGCCTTTGGAACTGCCAATCAAGCCGGAACCGAGCTGACACAGCCCTATCATATGTTTCGCATCGCCAGCATTTCCAAACCGATTACTTCTATTGCCATCATGAAATTGATCGAAAACGGGCAATTGAGCTTGAGCGATAAACCTTTCGGTCCCGGCGGAATTCTTAATGCGGATCCTTATTTCGCCAATGCGAATATCACTGACCCGCGCGTTTATAACATAACGATTCAAAATCTGCTCGAGCACGCCGCCGGTTGGAATCGGGATCTGCCGATGCCGCAGAATCCTTTGCCGCCTTATCCCTGGGGCTATGGAAACAGCGACCCGATTGATTTTCCGCTTTACGTTACTCAAACTTTGGGAGAGGCAAATCCGGTGACGCGACGCGCCATGATCAAATTTTCAATTCAGAAAGGGTTGGATTTTGCTCCGGGCACCTCTTATACCTACTCAAATATCGGTTATCTGGTTCTCGGCGAAGTGATCGAACAGAAAACCGGGATGACTTACGAGAATTACGTCAAACAAAACATCTTTGCACCGCTTGGCATCTACGATATTCGTTTGGGCAAAAACCTACTTGCTGATAAGCAGGAACGCGAAGGCGAATACATTAACCCTTTTACGACACTTTCAGCTTATGGAACGGGACAATTTGTTCCTTCGCAATACGGCGGTTTTAGTCTTGAAGCAATGGACGCCCACGGCGGCTGGATTGCGACAGCGCGTGACTTGGTCAGGCTGTTAACGGCTGCCGACGGTTTTCCGAGCCGTCCCGATATTCTTTCTGCCGCCACAATCCAAACCATGACCACGCCATCTGCGACCAATGCCGGCTATGCCAAGGGCTGGCAGGTAAATTCTGCAGGCACCTGGTGGCACAGCGGCGGGCTTCCTGGTACAACCAGTTGGATGGTCAGGACTGACAGTCAGTTTAGCAGTCAGTTGACTTGGGCAGTGATCTTAAACAAACGCTCGGACGCTTCCGGTTTTGCAAATGCTGTGAGTAATCTTGGTTTTGGGAATTGCGTAAATAGCACAACGACATTTCCAACGCACGATCTTTTTGACGTTCCGACCCAAAATGCGTCGGCGATGAATTTCTCCAATATGACGAGCAATTCAATGACCGTTAACTGGACAAACGGTAACGGCGACGGGCGTGTGCTGATTATGCGGGCGGGCGGCGTACCGAATAAATTTCCTCTGGACGGAACCGAATACGCAGCGGGTGCGGATTTAGGCGGCGGCAACTATGTCGTTTACAGCGGTTCGGGGAACAACACGACTGTCGGCAATTTGAATAGCAATACAAACTATCAGTTTCGCCTGTATGAGTATAAAAAGAATGTTAATACAGGAAATTATGCGCTTTACCAATTAGCCAATGCCGCAAGCGGCTCACAAAACACGCGTTCGACAACATCTCAAGCAATACACGCGCCGTTCGATTTTGACGGAGACAGTAAAACAGATCTTTCAATTTATCGCCCGTCAGTCGGCGAATGGTGGTATCTTCGTTCTTCGGACGGCGGAAATCGTGTGGCGCAGTTCGGATCTTCTTCCGATAAACTGACACCCGGCGATTTTACGGGCGACGGCAAAACCGATATTGCTTTCTTCAGACCGTCGAACGGATTTTGGTTTATTTTGCGCTCGGAAGACAGTTCATTCTTTAGTTTTCCGTTCGGCACGGCGGGCGACATTCCCGCGCCGTCTGATTACGATGGCGACGGCAAAACGGATGCCGCTGTCTTTCGTCCTACGGATTCAATCTGGTTTATCCGTCGCTCGTCTGATTTCGGCACTTCGATCGTCGGGTTCGGCAGTTCCGAAGATAAACCCGTGCCGGCTGATTACGACGGCGACGGCAAAACCGACATTGCGGTTTATCGCCCGAGTGACGGGAGCTGGTGGTATTTGCAAAGCTCGAACGCGCAGTTTAAGGTGTACCGCTTCGGCGAATCGACGGATAAGCCCGTGCAGGGCGATTATTCGGGCGACGGCAAGGCAGACATTGCCGTCTGGCGTCCTTCGACCGGGGAATGGTTCGTCCAAAGAAGCGAAGATAATTCCTTCTACTCGGTTCCGTTCGGAACAAACGGTGATTTTCCAAGCCCTGGTGATTACGACGGTGACGGCAAGTTTGATCCGGCAGTATTCCGACCGGCAACAGCAGATTGGTTCGTCAATCGTTCGACTGCCGGGATCCTGATCACAACATTCGGCACCGGCGGCGACCATCCGATTCCCAATGCTTTTGTGCCTTAGTTATAAAAGTCAGTAAAGTAAATGCCCTTAAAAAAGACCGTCGTAAAATACGGTCTTTTTCTTTACTTTAATATTCGGCGGGTTTTCTATTTCGGATAATTCAAACCAATAAAATCTTCCTTTGTTCGCAAACCTTCCCTTAAAAAGTTAACAATATCATAGCCACATTTGCCTTCTTTTTCGTTTTAGATTTCCGTACTATTTAGTTCTGTAACCGCCCCACCCGTAAACAGCCGTAAGAGGTAGTTTTCCGTACTTGCCGGTTTGAACGCTTGCCGGACGGCGAGAAGGTTTTGTGTTTTTCTGTAAGGCGGCAGGGCAAGAAACAACAGGTGAAATTGACGATGGAGCAGATCGAGAAGGAGTTAAAAGATGTTTAGTGGTGAGAGTTTTACTTTGATTTTTTATTAATTACATTTCTGGTAAAGGCATCGATAGTTGAATGTTGTTGTTCTTTTTGCCATTTCGTGAACAGCTCATCAAGAAGCTGGCATAATGTACACATATTCCAGATGGGAATCAGATTTGAAGTATTAATTTTATTTTCCTTAAATTCAGCGGCGATATTTAACCTTTGTGTCGGACACCCGCCGGCTGAGCGTGGAACAATATGATTGACACGCTGCTTATCGCTAACGCTATGATGCACCGGAAAATAAAAGCCGTATTTCGACCCTTTGACTTTTGCTTCACTAAACTCGGTTTCCGACATCTTTGATAAATCCGTCGACTGTTGATCAAAAGCAACTCTTGACTTGGTTGCGTAAGTGCCTTCGTATGCGGCATCAATTCTTTCTTTTTCCGCCGGACTGATGCGCCGGAAAACATTGTTGGGACTGCGCGGTATTGCCTTCAAATCGCACTCACAATAGGGTCTCGCCGTTAAAACCGCCTGTAATTCTTTGAGCCTGTGTTTCGCACGAATTGAAATCCC